>Ga0134125_10005846_pt1 | contig 13940 bp, 10 predicted proteins | sample KB31751_FD_96464 | JGI IMG/M metagenome (GOLD analysis project Ga0134125, IMG submission 96464) | Terrestrial soil microbial communities with excess Nitrogen fertilizer from Kellogg Biological Station, Michigan, USA - KB3-175-1 | ecosystem: Environmental > Terrestrial > Soil > Unclassified ... | reverse complement strand
CTGACGTTATTGCCGCTTTGTTCTTATGTCATTTCGAGGAAAGGACTCACCGATGATTTTCACGTGGCACGCCACCAATGCACCGAAGGCGGTGCGCTACGACGACTTTCGCTTCATCGATCCACAGGTCGGCTGGGCGATCAACAGCGCGGGCCAGATCATCCACACCGAGGACGGCTTCAAGACATTCACCATCCAGAAGACCGTACCGGGCGACACCTGGTTACGGTGCATGAGCTTTTCCACCCCGACCGACGGTTGGGTGGGCACAATCACCCGAAGGCAGCGCCTGTGGAGAACGCAGGATGGCAAGACTTGGGCCGACATGACGCCTGGCCTGCCGGCGGTGCCGAGCGCGGTGTGCGGCATCTGCTCGCCATCGAAAAACGTCGTCTATGGCTCGGGCACGCAATTTCCGGATCGAGAAGCCGGCATCATGAAAACCACCGACGGGGGGGTGACCTGGACGTCGATCTCGATGGCGGCGCATGCCAATTTGTTGATCGACAATTATTTCACGGACGACCTGCACGGCTGGGTGGTCGGCGGCAAAGGGGGCACCGATTATCCGATGCTGAAGCCGGTCGTGCTGTTCACCGCTGATGGCGGTCGGACCTGGGAAAACCGGCTGGAGAATTCCGGCATCGCTTTTCCGACCGGCGAATGGGGTTGGAAGATCCAGTTTCTCACCCCCCAGATCGGCTTCGTGTCGCTTGAGAACCCCAATGGCGCCGCCATTTTGAAAACCACCGACGGCGGACAAACCTGGAAACGAATCGAGGTCAACGACCCGCAGAAGAACTCCGATCTCGAGGGCGTCGGTTTCATCAATGAGCAGGTCGGTTGGGTCGGCGGCTGGGGACACGACTTCGACCCGGGCCCCGGCGACGGTATCAGCAGCGGCACCACCGACGGCGGCGCAACGTGGTTCGGCGCCAACGATATCGGCCAATTCCTCAATCGATTCCGCTTCTTTGCGAACCTGCAACCCGTCGCCGGCTATGCCTCGGGCAGGACGGTCTACCAGTGCCTCGCCACCGATTCGGTCGAAGGTGCGCAGGCGCTGACCGCGCAATTCAATGCGCCGCCGGAAGCGCCGATGCCCACCGTGCGAGGAAGCATGGAGATAACCGCCGAGGTGCCCGCCAACGCCAAGCAACTGATGATCACCATCTTCAATCGCCGGCAAAAGCTGATGAAGGTTCTGGCCGACGAGGAAACGCCCCGCGCGGGCTCCCGGACCTTTGTCTGGGATTTCAAGGATGACGAAGGCCGCGACAGCGGCGCGGGCCATTTCATCTACCGCGTGCTCATCGACGGCGACGCCGACAGCGGCATGGTGGTGCGCGCGGTGTCGGCGGCGCCCGAGGCGCCGCAGGACTTGCCCAACCAGGTGATGCAGATGATCACGCGGATGGCCGGGATCGCGTTGCGCGCACATGACGAACTGATGCTTCCCGACGCCACCGGCACCCCGGTCACGCTGAAGTCGCTATTCCACGCCCCGCGCGACCTGATGGCGGCGCTGGTGCGCGGCGGCTGGGTCATCCCCGGCGCGGCGGACCGCAGCATGTTCCTGACCGCGATCATCGGCACCGGCCCGATGAAGGGCAGGCTGTCCGCGGCCGATGTCCAATTGCTGACGGACTGGGTCAATGCGGGCGCGGTGATTCCGGCGAACGCTGTGACTTAAAGGGGCCAAACTGTTTCCACGTCGTCCCCGACTTCGACGGCTCATCAGTGCTCTAGAAGGTGCCGCGGAGGACGGCGCTCGGGCGCCAGAGGAACGCAGCAAGTTTAGGCAGGCGGCGTCCTACCAAGGCCCGTTTGCGGGCCACGTAGCAATCGGCGCACTCGGCTGAGCCGACGACAAGTCATAAGCCGTTGATGCGACTGGCGGAGGGATTTGCCCCTAATCGTGCCGCGGGTCAATGGGTTGAAAGCTGCTGGGACTGTCGGAAATACACCGCGGTGAGTCAACCGGCTCTAGCCGCCGTGAACCGAGGTCGTGCACGGCATCGACCCCCGCATCGCTCGGGCCGTCATTGGTTGCGGGATGCGGTCACGCCGTCCCGGTGAAGATCGCGCAAAGCGACCGCGGACGTTCCGCGTTGGTCACCGCGGTGTACTTCTTCACCTGCCGCCAAGGATCCGCGGATTTACGAGTAGCGCTGTACTCACGCCGGCGCGCGGTTGGGCGTTGAGCATGGTCATGAATCGGTCCCATTTCCGAAAGGTTGAGCAGATGCCTAGCAGGCCGAAGATGCGTCCGCGCCGCGCCCTTCCCCGCACTCGCTTGACGTCAGCCGTGCAGGTTCCGAAAAACTTCACGATCGACGAGGTTCCGTTTCGGCCGGGCGTCGCACCGCCCGACGTCGCCGACGACGCACCGGATCTCGGGCCGCTCAAGGCGTTCACCGGAACCTTCACCGGTCGCGGCTTCAACACAATCTTTCGCCCGCACAACCCATCGATACCCATTGGCCTGGACATCGAACCGCCCCCAAGCGACAACGTCCTGGAGTTGAACCTAACCATCGAGACACTGTCGTTCCACGACAAGCTTGGCAAGGTACCCAACCGCGGCCTTCTGCAAGCCGATATTGAGTTGAACGGTGTCCCCTATCTCCAGTCGATCAGCGACGTCACCGATCCCACGATCACCACGCCGATCCACCTCGAGCCCGGACTGTGGCTGATCGTCCCCCCGACCGAGCATCCGGATGCGCGGGAATCCACTTTCGCCCGGCTGGCCTCAATCCCTCACGGCACCACGATCAACGCCCAGGGCACGATGGTCACCATCGCCGGCCCACCCCAGATCGAACCCGTAGACATCACCCCGTTTAGCATCACCGACCCGACGGTGCTGCACACCTTCGCCAGCCAGCCGGTATCCGATGTTACGACCGCACGGATACCCCAAGACCTGTCGATCGCTCCGGCGATCACCCAGGAATTGCTCAATGACCCGAACCTGCTGCTGCGTCAGCATATTGACGGGATGACCATCCTGTCGACCGATGAGATCACGATCGACACCGATCCGACCGTCGTCCCCGGCGGAGGTACGGACAACATCGGCTTCCTCGTCGGCTTTTTTTCTGGCCCCAACGCCACCGCGGCGAGGATGTCGGCGGTCTTCTGGATTGAGACCGTGCAGGTGCAGATCGAGGTCGGGCCGCTCAAAGCCGGTGACACTGCGAAGGTCTCACCGGCCGTTCCCCTTGGAGCGCCCGCACCGACATTCGCCGTGACATCGACCTACGACGTCGACGCACCGCGAACGGTCACGGTGACCTACCCCCAGATCCAGTACACCCAAAACGTATCGCTGAACTTCGCGACCCTGACCTGGCCGCACGTGTCGGTGGCTACGCTGGTGCCTGACAAGGTGATTGCCGTCGAACTATGACGACGCCGCCGTCGGGAAAGGCGCGACTCATATCGGAGCGCCAACGATGCGCCGATGATACGTGGCGACGGTCCCGAGCTGCGGACTTTGGAGCCGTCAGCTCGCACAGGCGAACAGCGGGCGTCACCGCCACGAGCAGGCGGCGTTGCAGCGGCGGACCGTCTCGCCGAGCGACAGTTAAGGAGCGGCCATGGCGACAAATCCGCCGCCCCCGCCTGCACCCATTCCGACTGTCACGACGATCAAAGAAGTGATCGATGCGCTCCAGTCGATCATCGACTGGTCCATCAGCGTATCGAGCCGCCTCTGCTACTTCCCGGCGCTGCATGTTCAGGCGGCGGTCGTGGTCACCCCGGTGATCTGGTTCCAGACGGTGAAGCGGTCGGCCATCTCGTGGCGCCATCCGGTGGCCGACAGCAGATGCCGACGCGGACGGAAATGTGGCGAGATGCGGCTGAACGCGGACAGGAACCGTTGCGCATGCGGGGGCGAGGTGAACCGTTCATCGCCCGCTCGCGTTGCCGGGCCGGTTGATGCGAGTTCTCGGCCCGGTTGTTCAGATACGTCGATTGCCGGTGTTGCACCCAGGACATCACCACGCGGTGGGCGGCCCAGTAGCTGGCGAGCTTTTCGGTGACGAGCACCCGCGGCACGTACCGCAGTCCCTTGCGCGGTCGGCGGAAGAACTTCTTGGCGGCCACCGCATTTCGGCGTGACTGCACCAGGACGTCGAGCTCATTGCCGTGCTGGCCGACCGCGCGCCACAGGTGGTGGATCGTGCCGTTGATCCGATGAAGACTTCATCGAGATGCCATTTGTCGCCGGGCCAGGCCCGGCGCCGGCGCAGCCGGTTGGCGTAGACCTGCCCGAACTTCGCACACCACTGCCGGATGGTTTCGTAGCTGACCACGACACCGCGTTGCAACATTAACTCCTCGACCTCACGAAAGCTCAGCGGGAACCGGTGATACAGCCACACGCAGCGGGCGATGATCCCCGGCGGGTACCGGTGTCCGTTGTACGACGATGATGCAGCGGTCACGACCACCGATCTTGGCAGCGACCAGGCAACCCACCAACTTGACAGTGCCAACACGAGGGCATCACGACGGCACATGTCGTGTGTGACCCTTACTCCTCCGCAGCCAGGTGTCACGCGCAACGCGGAGCAGACAAATCGATTCGAGTAGTCACCTACTCTACCGAAGCTGCGGCGCCAATCCCACAATTCGTGATGGGGGACAACCCATCACGGTCCGACAGCGGCTCTACGCCACTGGTGGACCACTTCCGCTGGACAAGAGGAGATGATCATGACCGATCTTCAACCGCAACCACTTCCGCCGAGAGAAATGATCGCTGAGCTGATCGAGCGCAAGGCCGTCGACTTCGAGGTGATCGGTTCGGCGCTCGCCAAGTTCGGGCCGTCGATAGCGCTGTCGGGTGATCCCGGTGAGGGGTTCTGTGGAACGGGGCCTCATTACATCCGGCTGTTTCGGCTTGGGGCCCCCAGGGTCATTCAGGGGCTTCCCTCTGAACTTCAAGGCCTCGCGGGCGAACTGGCCGACTGAGGGACACCGTGCTGTCACCAGCAGTCGATGGCGGCGGGTGACAGCACCCTCGATCTGGGTGAAGCGCCGTGAATGTAACTTCCGATCAAGCAAACTCGCCGTCTCGCGGCATGGAAGCCGAGGAACATTGGATCTCGTTTGCGCTCGATGTTGCGCGTAGATCCCTGACGATACTCACGCCGGATGGCTACGTCGACGATGATGATCCGGCGCTGAGCGTGACCGCCGAGAAGGTCGTGGCCGAATCCGCGATCCTGCTCCTTGCCGCCGCTCGCGCGGCGAGTCGCTCTGCCGCACTGCGTCGACGTGTCGACGCCCTTGCCAAGCGCCTGACAGCGGTAGCACGCACCGAGGCAATGCGTGCCCGCATCTGCACCGAGCCATCAGTGGCGCTCGACCACTCCTGCGCACACATCTGCATATCCGCCGCAGGCTACCCCGATCCCCGTTACGACACGCTGATCCGGAGCGTGCTGGAAGGCGCCGTCCCCAATGGGGATCGAGACCGCCCGCCCAGCCAAAAGCTGGAAAACGGATGGCTTCGGGACCTGCTGTATTCGCACCCGCCCTCGCGTTCTGCCAACGACGGCCGAAACGTGGAGGCTTCGGCGTTGGGCAGGCCGCTGGACACGATGACCGGTACCGGCGAAGACGCCTACGCGCTGACCCATGCTGTCATGTTCGCTAGCGATCTGGGCCGCAAGCGTATTGACCTTCCGCGACCTGTCGATGAAATCGGTGCTGATCTGGACGCGGCCTTGGCGGTCGCCCTCGATCGTCATGATTACGACATCGCCGGCGAACTGCTGTTGTGCTGGCCCATGCTCGACATCGAGTGGAGCCCGACAGCGGTCTTCGCGTATCAGCTGCTCGGAGCCGTTCATGAACGAGCTGGCTTCGTTCCGACTCCAATCGTTGACTTGGTGCGATACCGCCAACTCGACCAACGCGCGCGTACTCGCTATCTGCTCGCGACGACCTATCACACCGTTTTCGTTATGGGTCTGCTGGGTGCAACTGTGATCGCCGCGAACAAGGCGCCTGGACCCATACCTGCCAGTTCGCGACTCTGCGAACCGACCATACTGCTGCCGCTATTGAGTTCGGCTAAGCCTCCGCAGTGGTGGACCGAGTATGCGGACTGCGCAGAACACGAGCGACGTGCCCTTACACCCCTCCTTCTCACTGTTGCCTTGCGGCGGGCGATCGACTCGCGCAACCTGAGTTTGGTTGATGAGCTGGTGCGAATTGCCAAGGCACTCGGTGTCTCCTCGCTGCCCGCAGTCCTGCAGGCGTCGGATATGTTGTATCGCGCTGCAGTACTCGCTCTGACGGATTGGGCCTAGCCACAGTCAGCGATGCTTAACTATCGCGAGGACGTCTCAGGAGCCAGTCCCGACTGCCAGTTGGTGACCGAAACAGCTTCGCGCGAACACAATTTGGTCAGAACACCTCGGCAGAGCCGCTGAAATTCAGCCAACTTGTGCGCCCTTCGGAAAGAGCCTGATGTTCGGAGCAGTCCTGAGCTTCAACAGATTCGCCAACAGATCGGCCACTCGATCGTTGGGCACATGCCAGACACCCCAGCCGCTATCCGAAGCCGGAATGCCCTTCGGGAAGAAGTCGACCAGTTTGACACCGTCGATTGCACTGGCCTGCAACATTCCTCAAGGTCAGGTTCCGTGTAGCGATGCTTGAGCAAGTCCGACCCGCGCGGAGCACTTATGAGATCCCCCTCTAGGTATAGCCACAAAACCCCTCCGCACTTGACTGTTGACCCGAATTGCCACCCAGGCAACAGCCGTTAGCGGTTCTACATTCCCCGCACCTTCCACGGACGCGTTGGCGCGCTCACCTACGCGAGCGTGACGTGCTCGAGCGGGTTGCCAAAGGTCGTACTGACACCGAGATCGCCGGCGAGCCGGTCATTTCAGGGTCGACCACCAGAATCAATCCGCCGCATCTTCACCCAGCTCGGCGTGCGTGATCGTGCCGTCGGCAATCACTTGCGCCTAGCAACAAAGATTCGTCGCACCGAGATCCCATCGCCGGGTGACAGCCGTCTCGCGCCGTCAATACTCGCCAACGAGAGCATCCGACTGCCTTCAGCTCGGCATCCCAGTCCGGCAGTGGGTGTGGTAGTCGATCGAAACCGTCCGATTCGCGATAAACGCGCCCCAGTTCGGGGAGAATCGGTACCGCTGCAATTGGGGGGTGATGTGGCTTTGGTACTTGTTTCATCGACGCCGTTCAGCCCGCCGAGCGCGGTGGCGATCAACGCCTCCGGCGTAGTACCGGTGACGTCGTCGCGGTTTGTCTTCATCGACAACAACGATGACGAGGCGCTGTTGGAGTTGAACGTGAATCCGGACGGCACTCAGCGTGGCCCGGTTGTGAGGCGGCCTATCGCCGGGCTGGACCGCGGGGCAATGTCTGATCCAGAGGGGATTGCTCGAATCGACAGGAACGGCGCGATCGATCTGATCGTTGCGTCGTCGCTGAGCGTCTGGGGTTCGCCACGTCGGGCGAGGCCAATGCCCACGACGGCCTGGTGCGGATTCGCTACACACCCAACGGACAGCTGCACGGGGAGGCGATGCCACGATTTCGTGAATGGCTGATCGACGGTTACCCCGATCTCGACGACTACCCGCGACAGGTACCCAACGACAACGGTCTGAATATCGAAGGTCTCGCCTGGGATCCATCGCGGCGTACCCTGTTGTTCGGTCTTCGCTCACCGGTCACGGATCGCCAGATTCGCGTATTGTCCGTTGGTCTCGACACCGCGGCGCCCTGGACCACGGCGGCCCTGACGGTCGGGCCGACGTTGTTGATCGAGAAGTCCGATCATCCTGTCGCACAAGGTATCCGCGATATTGATTACGATGCGCAGCGGCAGGAGTTTCTGGTTCTTGTGGGCCGGTCCACCATCGGCCTTGTGCCGTTCGAGCTCTGCACCTGGGACGGCGTTTCATCCGACCTGAACGTACTCGATGTCACGTTTACGATCTTGAACCAACCTGGGATCCAGCCTCCGATGAAACCGGAAGGGGTCACCGCGATTCCCGGTCACGGCCCTCGCAAGGTCCTCATCGTCGACGACGCGGGTGGGTTCGCCGTCACGTCCGTCTGATGGCGGCTGCTCGTCGCCATCGGCTATCGGATCCGTGCGCGGCGATCTGCGAAGCCGGTCAATCACTGGAATCAGCAGCATGTGATATGACAACCAGCATGGACGACTGATCCACTTGCGCAGCCCTCCAGTCCCGCATTGCTGCCCGCGCAGGCACTCAAATATGACGTCGGTGAACCGACGGCGACGGCACCGCAGAGAACGTCATCGGCCGCACGTTCGCCGAATTGCTTGATGCCGGGCGGGTCTTCACGACCGGCGCCGATGGAGTCGGCAACCAGACCAAGCCGTCGATCGCCACCGGAGACTTCCTCGACGCCGTCGCGATCGCCCATCTCAGCTGACAATCTTGACACCCTCAGCCACAACCCACCTGGACCGCGGAGGTGTAGTTTGCCGAAGTCGCTACCTACCAAGCGGTTCCGAATCAAGATGCTCAACTGCGCACGCGAATGGCACCGGGAGAGTGAGAATCAGTGCATGCGCGGTTCGATCGCTGCAGCGGAAGGGACGCGCTGTGAGGGGCTGAGGCCAAACTGCGTCGCCGAGCACGTCGTGCCGACGCCGCGATGGACCGCGGTTTTGCATGCTGGCGCGCAGTCAGGAGTCCTCAATACTCGTAGCGAAGGAGATGTGCCATGGCCGAGACACGAGCTAGTACCGGCGCGACACGACGTCGTCCCGCACAGGGACCAGGCCCCGCAAAGCGTGCTGTCGACGCGCCACGACGTGCACCGTCAACGCACCGCGATGACGTGCCGCCGCAGATCCCTGAGGACGATGGGCAGCCGGGCGTTCTCGTCACGTTCCTGCCCGAGCGGTTGAACGACACTCTGAAGGGGTTGCGGAGCACCGCCGGTATCGCGACGGTGACCGCGGCGCGCGATTTCGACTCGGGGGCAGTCGATCTGGCGGAAGCCGCTGGGAGCGACATGATCGTCTTCAACGAGCTGGGCGTCGGCGTGGTCACGGTCGACCCGGATCAGATGGGCCACATGATGCAGGCGGCCGCCAGCGACCAAGGCATCGTGCACGTCGAGCCCGAACCGATCTTCTGGGCCACCGGCTCACCGTCGCCGTTTGACTCGCTCACATACCTGCGCGGCTACCGCGACGCGGTCAACCACCTCTACCAGCGGCTGGCTGGCGGCCAGCTCGAACCGGAAGGCGAGCTCGCTGCCGCGGCGAAGGCTTTCCAGGACAACGCCACCCGCACCTGGGGTCTGGCTGCGACCCACGCCATCGATGCGGCGGGAACGGGACGCGGCGTCAAGCTAGCGGTGCTGGACACCGGCATCGACCTGGACCACCCCGACTTCGTCGGACGTGCCATCACCTCACAGTCCTTCATCCCCGGGCAGGGCGTGCAGGACGACAATGGGCACGGCACCCATTGCGCCGGGACAGCCGGCGGCACCCGAACGCCGGGCAGCGGACCCCGGTACGGCATCGCATCCGACGCCACCCTCTTCATTGGAAAGGTGCTCTCCAATCAGGGCTCGGCGCGAGGGCGCTCCACCCTAGCGGGGATAGAGTGGGCGTTGCGAAACAACTGCCAGGTGATCTCGATGTCCCTCGGCTCGCCTGTGCCCGTGGGCGGGACTTTCTCAGTCGCCTTCGAGCAAGCCGCGCAGGCGGCGCTGGTCCGAAATGCGCTGATTGTGGCCGCAGCGGGAAACGACAGCGATCGTCGGTCAGGCGTTATCGCCCCCGTCAACAGTCCGGCGAACAGCCCGTCGATCATGGCTGTCGCAGCACTGGATCGCTTCATGCGCATCGCGAACTTCTCTTGCGGAGCAGTCAACGCTGATGGCCGTGTCGACATCGCGGGACCAGGCGTGGACATCTTGTCCAGTTCGCCCGACCCGGCGGCACCGCTGCAACCGCCGCGCTTCCGTAGGTGGAGGGCCCGCACAGACGTGGTGAGCGGCACCAGCCAGGCAACGCCGCACGTCGCCGGCATCGCGGCACTGCTGCGTGAAGCTAACCCGGACATCAGCGCCGCCGACCTGTGGCGAAAGCTCGTCGCTGGCGCGCGGGCGCTACAGCTGCCGGCGAGCGATATTGGAGCTGGGCTCGTCCAATCCTGAGCTGTTCGCATGTGGTTGTCGGGCGCCATCTGCTCGGGACGGCGTCGTGGTCGCCCTCAGCCCCGGCCTACGCGCGGGAGAATAACGGGTGACCAGCATCGAGGGGCTGACAACAGGCCGACGATAGCGCCTGGCCGTATACTTGTGGCCGAGGAGCTAGACCATGTCGCACAAGCAGAGCCCGAGGGACGAGGGCTCCACGGATGTCCTCGTCACGGTCGAGGATGACTATAAGGACGCGCTGCCAGACGTATCGCGTCGCCTGCGGTCGGCCGGCTTGACCGACGAAGACGTCTTCGAGTTCTCCGGCGTGATCGCGGGCAGAGTGGCGCCTGAAGATCTCAACAAGCTCAGAGCGGTCGAGGGCGTCGCTGCGGTTGAGCAAGAGCCGACGTTCCGGGCAACGTGAGCCGACACGAGCCCTTGAGGGTGGGGTCACCGTCCCGTTACAAGCCGGAGGCGTGAAGGCAGGGTACCGGGCCGTCTGGTCGGCCCCGCGCCACACGATTCGTCGTCGTCTCGTTCACCTATAACGATCCGGGGCCGCTGAGATACCGCCACGGTCCCACGTGATCGCGACGGGTACTCACAGCTGCGAAGGTCGCTAGGCGCCACGGACGCAACCCGTGGTTTCGAATAGCGGGACGTACTCGGCCGCAACGTAGAGCCGGTCCTCCACCTCGGCGATCAGGTGATAGTCGTGCGGCGGCAGCAAGATCCCGCTGTCGAAGGACAAGTCGATGACCCAGCGGTCAGGTGCGCGTTGGCCGGCGAGAAGTCGTAGCTCAAAGGGCTGAAGCCGTAAGCCGTTGTTCCCGAAGAAGATCCCTAGGCCGTTGGAGGGTGCCGCAAGCGACGAAGCCCCTGGCCTTTTTCAGCCGGCCCGAACCGACGATCGCGGCAATGTCGGTCGGCGCCGGAACGGCGTCCAGCAGTCGGCTGCTTCTTGAACGGATCGAGGTTGGGCCAGATGAAATACGGTGCGGCTAGCCCACTTTCGAGCATGACTCGTTGTAGCTCAGTGCCGGGGTGTCTGCCGGGTTGGCACATTGACGGTCAGATATGCCAGCAGCCTTCCGTAGCGATCGATGACGTCTTTGGCGTAGCGCAGAAAGAAGACGAATTTGCCCTCGTCTCCTGCGCGGAACTGCACGACTTCAGCTGCGACCCGGCTCTTGTAACGCCTCTTCGGCCGCTGATTCGTGGGCGGCGTGGTTGGTCGCGGTCCCCGGCCCGGCGCGGTCGGTCAGAAACGTGAACAGGTCAGCGCCGACGGCTGTTTGGCGCCCCATTCAGTGGAACGCCAAGTCCGACAAGCCTTTAGCCGGAATAGAACGACTGCCCGCCCTGCAGCGATGTCGGTGCGGCCGAAATGCTCGTCGGCCTGCCCGACCACGTGGCCGTGGCGCAGGATCGTGTCCTTGCTCTCGTCAATGCCCCGCATCAGCAGGTTGTGCACCTCGTTGAACGTCACCGGAGGCGTGGTGGGTGGTGAAGTGTCGGTGCTGTCGAGCTGCCCACGCTGTGGCGCAGTCAGGTCGATCGCGGGTGGTCCAGCGCGTGGTGATCTTGGTGATGGCGTCCTGGATCTCGGAGCCCGTGATCACGTTGGTGTGACCGCCGCTACCGGTCAGCATCCCCGATGCATGCTCGCGGCGTTGACCCCGCCCGCCTGGACCTTGGGCGGCGCCTCTTCTTCGGCAAAGGCGGAAACGGCGGAAACGTCTGGTCCTACTCCACGAGTATCAGCAAGCTGTACGCGACATGCCGAGTCTTCTGCCAGAGTTAGGGAACGCAGCGCGAACGGAATCTAGCAGCAAGCGTCCGCCGGAATTCTCCCGGTCCTTGATGAGCCGTCTCGGCTGCGCGGCGCCGGTATTGGACGTCCGTCAGCGAGGAGGGGACATGGCCGACGAGATCATCGCGCACCCGACGTACATGGAGCACATTCGTCACTTCTTCGAGGAGATCGACCTCGCCCACATGGCCGCGCCACAAGCGGGCGTGGACCTGTCCACGTACGCCCTACTGTCCGCCCGCGCGAACGATGTCTATCTGCACACGCTGCAGCCAGACGGCGACATGCCCGCCGTCCAGGGGAAGTCGGGCGTCGTCCCGGACCCGGACCGGAAGTGGAGCGCGGAACGGTCGGCCTCCTTCCTCAACTGGATCACCGACGGGATGCCCATCGGGGTCCCGTCGCCCGCGCCGGTCGAGCCGACGGATGCCTCCCGCATCCGAAAGGACGCGGCGAGCCTGTCCGCTGATGAGGTCGCGACGCTCGCCCAGGCGTTCCAGGGCCTTTACGACCGCGACCCCACCGACCCGCAGAGCTACTTCGCGCTGGCGGGCCAGCACTGGTATCCGCCGCCAAACGAATGCAAGCACCACAACGACCTGTATCTCCCGTGGCATCGGATTCTTATGAGGCACTTCGAGGATGCGCTGCGCAGCGTGCCGGGATGCGCTGCCGTGACCATTCCGTTCTGGGACATCACGGCGCAGCCTCCAGACTTCCTCTTCCAGCCGCCGTTCGCGTCATACACCTCGCCCATAGAAATCTTCGCGCCGCAATACCCGGCTGGGTACACCACCAGCCGCTTCGATGCACAGACGATTGCCGAGCAGGTTTCACAGAACGCGATCCCCGAGACCATCGCCGACGCCATGACGAAGTTCCAGTGGGGAATGCACATCACCGGAATCTGGCAGGCCCACGACGCGGGCCACCCGTCATGCGGGCAGAGCATGGCGACGCCCGACGTCGCTGCCTTCGACCCGATCTTCTGGTTCTTCCACGCAAACTGGGACCGCCTCTGGTGGGAGTGGCAGAAGATCATGCAGGCAACCGCGTACTGGACGTTCCGCAGCACGATCTTCGGCAGCCCCGCCTTCCTCCAGGCGCCGCTGAACACCCTGTCTCCGTTTACCGAGACGGCGGACATGACGATCGATCTGACGGCGACGGGAGTCGACTACGCGCCCCCCGCAGCGCCGGTGCCCGGTCCACCGAACGTTCGGGCGGCCGCGCTCGGCAGCCTCGTCGCCGCCCGGAACGTGAACGTGGCACCCGCTCCGCAGGTCTCGGTGATGCTCAAGGGAATTGACCGGCTGTCCATCCCAGGCACATTCCGCGCCACGCTGAAGGCAGACGGCGAACCGCTGACGCGAAAGTTCTTCTTCCAGTCGACCGAGCCCCGCACATGCGAGGCCTGCCGCAACGAACCAGTCACCGACCTCACCTTCCTGGTCGACTCCGACGCCATCGTGGGCAGGCCGCTGACCGTGGACCTCGAGGTGCTCGACCGGGAGGACCCGCGCAAGGGCACGCTGGTCCCCGCTCGCGTCTACGGTCACCCGACGATCAACGTCCGACTCCTGCTGGAGGAATCGTCGCAGGAGTAGGCCCACAGACCCGCACGCGACTGCCCCGGCCGAGGGCCACGTCTCGCCGGGGCGGGATGTGAGAAGTCGGCCGAGATGGAACCCAGCGGGGATCGATCACATGTCCGGGTGACCGTCGGGGGTTCACCGGAACATTGAGACGGGCGGTCGCGGCGCGGGGCACCGCGTCGAGCGCGTCGGTCCGTTGCGCCGCGAGCTTGATCGCGATCTTGCACGCGGGGGTGGTGCGCACGAATGCGGAGCGGCCGATCCGGGGTGCCTGGCGGCATGGGCTACGTCGACATCGGTCCCGGAACAGACGACCGCGGCGCGGTCGGCCCCGG
>Ga0134125_10005844_pt1 | contig 13944 bp, 9 predicted proteins | sample KB31751_FD_96464 | JGI IMG/M metagenome (GOLD analysis project Ga0134125, IMG submission 96464) | Terrestrial soil microbial communities with excess Nitrogen fertilizer from Kellogg Biological Station, Michigan, USA - KB3-175-1 | ecosystem: Environmental > Terrestrial > Soil > Unclassified ... | reverse complement strand
GGCGCCAGTGTCGGCACGCAGGCGCTGCTTGGCATCGCCTGTATCGCAATCATGATCGTGCTCAATGTCTGGGGCTCGAAGAATCTCAGGCTTTATGGCTGCCTTATTGGCCTGGTGCTCGGCTATGTCGACGCGGTCTTCGCCGGCTTGGCCGAGCTGATCCTCAGCCGCTTCGTGCAGCGGCTCCGCCCCTACCTGCCGACCGAGATCGCCGGTTTCGCCGTGCTGATGATCGGACTGACGCTCGGCATCCTCGGGTTCAACCTCATCACCGGTGTCTCGGCCGCCGGCGAGGCGATGGGCGCCAGTGTCGGCACGCAGGCGCTGCTTGGCATCGCCTGTATCGCAATCATGATTATGCTCAACGTTTGGGGCTCAAAGAACCTCAGACTCTATGGCTGCCTTATCGGCCTGGTGCTCGGCTATGTCGCCGCGGTCTTTGCCGGCATGATCGATTTCTCTGACGCACGGCTATCGCTCGCCACCGCCATCTACCCGCCTTTGCCCGGCTTCGGCTGGCCGACCTGGTCAATCGGCTTGATGCTGCCTTTCGCGGTCAGCGCCGTCGCCTGCGCCCTGCGCGCGATCGGCGACATCACCACCTGCCAAAAGATCAACGATGCGAACTGGCAACGTCCCGACATGGTTTCGATGCGCAATGGCATCGCCGCTGACGGGCTTGGCAGCATCGTCGCCGGCTTGCTCGGCACCGTCGGCGTCAACAGCTTCTCCGGCTCGGTCGGGCTTTCGATCGCGACCGGCGTGACCTCGCGCGTCGTCGGCTACGCGACTGGCGCGCTGTTCATCCTCATCTCGTTCATCCCGCCGCTCAGCGATCTCGTCGCGCTGATGCCGCGGCCGCTCATGGGGGCGATCCTGATCTTCACCGCCTGCTTCATCATGCTGAGCGGCATGCAGGTGATCACCAGCCGCTTGATGGATGGCCGCCGCACCATCGTCATCGGCGTCGCCTTGCTGATGGGATTCAGCCGCTATCTCTTCCCGGGCTTCTACGCCGCCGCGCCGAGTTATCTCCTGCCGGCGGTCAGCTCGCCGATGGTCCTCGGCCTGCTGACGGCGCTCGTGCTCAATCTGATCTTCCGTATCGGCATCAAGAAAAGCGCCGAGATCGCCTACACGCCCGGAACCGATGCGCTGACCAAGCTCGAGAGTTTCGGTCATGAGCAGGGCGGCAAATGGGGCGCGCGGCGCGACGTGATGGAGCGCGTGATCTATGCGATGATCGAAAGCGCCGAAGCGCTCGATCTCGTCATGACGCCGGGACATAGCGCCCGCTTCGGGCTGACTTTCGACGAATACCAGCTCGATTTGAACCTGACGTATGAAGGCGAGGCCTTCGTTACGCACGGGCCCGCGCCGTCACCGCAAGAGTTGATGGAAGATGAAAAGCAACTCACGCGGCTCGCGGTGACGATGATCCGGCGCCTGGCGACGAAAATGAGCGCCAGCAGCAGCGGTGCGACCCAGCACGTAACGATGAATTTCGATCAGTAAGCCGCGCCGCGGCGGCGATCGCGGTCGGCGGCATCGAAGGGGGATCGATGATCGAGAATACAGTATCGACGGATGAGGGCTTCTTTCCGCGGTGGAAGCTGAAGCGCGAGGGGCTGGTGCTGCCGGAGGAACGCTTGCCGGCGGGACCGACGCTGATCTCTGGCATCCAGCACATCATCGCAATGTTCGGCTCGACGGTCCTGGCGCCGCTCCTGACGGGCTTCGACCCCAATGTCGCGATCTTCTTCTCGGGGATCGCGACATTGATCTTCTTCGTCATCACGGGCGGCCGCGTGCCGAGCTATCTCGGCTCCAGCTTCTCCTTCATCGGCGTCATCATCGCCGCCACCGCCTATGCCGGCTCGGGCGCCAATCCCCGGATTGGCCTCGCTCTCGGCGGCATCCTGGCGGCAGGCGCGCTCTATGCCGTCATCGGCATCGTCGTGCAGTTCGCCGGCTACCGCTGGATCGAGCGGCTGATGCCGCCGGTCCTTACCGGATCGATCGTCGCCGTCATCGGCCTCAACCTCGCGCCGGTCGGCGTCAAGCACCTCTCGGCAAGCCCGCTCGCCGCCTGGATTGGCGTCTTCACCGTGGTCGCCGTGGCCGCGATCGCTTGCCACGGCTCGCGCGCAGCACGGCGCCTGCCGATCCTGCTGGGCGGCGTTATCGCCTATGGGCTCTACCTCGTCCTCGCCAACGGGTTCGGCCTTGGCCAGCCGATCGACTTTGCACCACTCGCCGCGGCCCCGTGGTTCGCTTGGCCCCACTTCGCCGCGCCCGAATTCGATGGACGGGCGATCGCGCTGATCGCCCCCGTCGCGGTCATTCTCGTCGCCGAGAATCTCGGCCACGTCAAAGCGATCGGCGCCATGACCGGCCGGCCGCTCGATGCCTATCTCGGACGAGCCTTTCTCAGCGATGGGCTCGCCACCATGCTGTCGGCGTCATGCGGCGGCCCGGGTGTCACGACTTATGCCGAGAACATGGGCGTCATGGCGGTGACGCGGATCTACTCGACCCTGATCTTCCCGGTGGCGGCGCTCATCGCCATCGTCATCGGCCTCTCGCCCAAGATCGGCGTGCTGGTGCTGACGATTCCCGAGCCGGTCATCGGCGGCTTATCGATCATCGTGTTCGGCCTCATCGCCGCGACCGCCGGGCGGATCTGGGTGGAAAACCGCGTCGACTTCGCTGATCCCCGCAATCTGCTGACCGCCGGCGTGGCGCTGACCCTTGGCGCGGGCGATTTCTCGCTACCACTCGGTACCTTCACCCTGAGCGGGATCGCGACGGCAACCTTCGGCGCCATCCTGCTCTATCACGCCTTGCGACCGCGCACTTAGCGCCCCCCGCCGATAAGGTTATTCGGCGGCGCGCGCCGCGACCTGCTCCTCAGCCAACAGCCGCTCGACGATGCGGCGCGCCTGCAAGCCGCCGGCATCGCCGATCAGATCGATCTGCGGCGCCGCGGGATTGAGATCGATGATGCGCTGCTCGGCTTCGAGCATGAATTTGTCCTCATCGAACGCGACGCTGGTCGATTTCAGCACCATCTCGGTTACCGCGGCATCGTCGATGGCGTAGTTGCGGCAATTCCCCCAGAAGTAATGACAACTCGTGTCGGTCTCGGGCGTCATCGAATCGAGCACGACGAGCTTGCGATTGACGCGATTCGTCGGGTCGGCCTCGGTCTTGCCGGCTTCGACCGCGCCGATCTCGATCACGACATTGGCCGGCGGCGTGAAAGTCATGATCTTGGTCGAATCCGTGCGCAAGGTATCGCCCTGCGCGATCTGACGCTGCGAGGGCGAGAGATTGCGCGCGATGCGCACGCCGCGCAGCAGATTGTCCTGACGCTCCCAAGTGAGATGCGGGTCGGTATCGTCGGCCGCGCCGATGGTCTTGATGTGCAGGAAAGCGAGATGCGACAGATCGAGGAGATTGTCGACGAGCAGCAGATAATTCGCCTTCACATCGAGACAGGCGCCGCAGCCGGCCCAGCCCGGCGCGTCGTACCAATGAAAAGCGGGTGCAGTTTTGGGATCGGCGAGGGCCGGATCGCCCATCCAGATCCAGACCCAGCCGTGCTTCTCGACGAACGGATAGGATTTCACCTGAGCCCCCGGCGGCAGCTTGTCCTGGCCCGGCGCCCAGATCACCTTGCCGCCGGGCTCGTAGAGCAGGCCGTGATAGCCGCAGCGCAAATTGTCGCCCTCGACCTGCCCCCTCGATAGCGGCGCGCGGCGATGGCAGCAGCGATCTTCAAGCGCCACGGCACCGCCGTCGCTCTTGCGATACATCACCACCGGTTCGCCCAAGAAAATGCGTCCGAGCGGCGCCTGCGTGATCTCATGCGACAACGCTGCGCAATACCACTGGTTACGAAGTGCCCGCATCGCGTGCTCCCTTGGTATTTGCCGGCCATTCTAACACGGCGGAAATTCTCGCGCCTTAGCGATCCACCAGTGCGCGACCGCGCGACACCCAAAAGCCGAGATAGATCAGCGGCATCATCGCAACGAGCATGATGACGACGATCGCCGAGGCAGGCGCGAATTGGGACGCCGTCCAGAGATTCCAGATTTCGACCGACAGCGGCAGATTGTCGTTGGTCGACAGCAGCACCGGCACGGTCAGCTCGCGATAGGTCAGCAACGCGATCCAGATAAAGGCATAGCCGAGGCTTGGCCGCAGTAGCGGTGCAAGCACGCTGCGGACGACACCACCCAATCCTGCCCCCGCCATCTGCGCCGCATCCTCGAGCTCGCGATGGATCTGAATCAGCGCGCTGTTGGTGATGCGCGTCGCATAGGAGATGCGCGAGACCACGTAGACGAGCAGCAGCAGCCACACCGTGCCGTAGATCGGCAACACGCGATTGAGCACAAACAGCGCCAGCACCACCGCCGCCATCGAAAAGACGATGCTCGGCACCGAGAGCGGCAGGAAGGCGATAAAATCGAACAGCGTCCGACCGGGCATGCGCGAGCGCAGCACGATCCAGCTGATCGAGAGCGCAATCGCGAGGGTGATCACCGGCGCCAGCACCATCAACAGCGCCGTGTTCTTCAAGCCACGCCAGACCATCGGCATCGGCAGATGGGCATAATTTGCGAATGACATCGAAGCGACGGCATCGAATGTCGGCGGCTGCGGGAATTGAACCGTCGAGGTCCAAAGGATCACCAGCACCGGCAAAAGCTGCGACAGGAAGAGGTAGATCGCGATGAAAGCAATGGCGATCGCCTTGCCGCCACCGCTCAGCGCCAGGAGGCGCGGCCGGTAGCCTTTGCCGGTGACCACGGCGTATTGCGGCGCGCGCTTTTGCATTCGTGCATACCACCACGACAGCAGCAACCCCAACGCGATCGTTACGGTCGAGAAGGCGGCGACGGCGCCATATTGCGGGTCGCCTTGCGCCGGCTGCATTTGATCAAAGGTGTAGGTCGCAAAAGTATAGACCTTTCCAGCAAGGCCGATGATCGCCGGCACGTCGAAGGCCGAAAAACCGATCATGAATATGAAGATGCCGGCAGCGAGCAGCCCGGGCCAGGCGAGCGGCGTCGTCACACGCAACAGGGCGCCGAGCGGATGCGCGCCGCTCACCGCCGCCGCGTCTTCGAGCGCCGGGTCCATCGCGCGCAACACCACCGAAGTCATGACGAAGGCAACCGGCGCGAGGCCGAGGCCTTGGACCCAGCCCATGCCCCAAAGGTTGTTGATGCTGACGGGCGGACCGGCCAGGTGAAACAGCGCGATCAACGCCGTGTTCACCATGCCGATGCGTGGATGCAACAGGAACTCCCAGCCGATCGCGGTGACGAAGCCGGGCACGAGCAGGCCTATGGTCATCGTCGCAAAGACCAGGGTCTTTGCCGGGAAATCGGTACGCTCGATGATCCAGGCCATCGGTGCACCAATCGCCATCGCAACGGCGAGCGTCAGTCCTGAGAAGGCGAAGGTGTTGCCGAGCACCCGCCAGACGAAGCGATCGCCAAAGGTTTCGACGTAATGAGCCACCGTATAGGCGAGATCGGGATCGCCGGGCTCGCCGTCGATCACACTCATCCACAAGACAAGAGCAATCAGAGCGAGGACGATGAGGCTCGCGAGCCCCGCGATCGCGGCCATGCCGATCGCCCAGGCACTTGGGTGATCAGTTTTATGCCGCGGCGGCCGGGCCGCAATCGTGACCGCGCTCATCCCGCGACCACGCCCCCGCCCTAGCCGCCCATCGCTTCCTTCAAGGCCTTGCCGAGCTTCGCACCCGACTGATCGATGCCCGGATTGTCCTTCCAGAACTTGTAGTCGATGCGGTGGAACTTGATGCCCTTGGCCTCGTTGTCGGCGACGAATTTGTGCATATGGGTCTCGGGATAATAGTCGAGATCAATGCCGCCACCATTGTAGATGCCGCGCTGGCCCTGCTCGGTCATCAGGTAGAGCGCGAAGAGGGTCGCGGTATTGGGATGCTGCGCATTCTTCGGAATCATCACCTCGTAATATTGGAGCTGCGCCGCGTCAGCCGGCACAGCGAGGGCAAGCTTGCCTTTATATACAGCGACATTGGGGTAGCCGCCGGTGCAATCGAGCACCAGCGCCTGGAATTCGCCCGAGGCGACGCGGTCCTGGCCGCCGCAATTGAGCACACCCTGCGCCTGATGCCCTAGCTTGGTGATGTAATCGAGCATCTTCGGTTCGCCTTGCCAGCCCTTCGCCGACATGGCATCGAAGCCATTGGCAAAAGCGGTGGTGCCGAAGCGGCCCTTGTATTGCGGCTTCAACAGATCGTCGATCGACTTGACCTGAGCGAAATCCGAGCCCGTCGCGACGTTGTAAAGGACGCCAGGCGTGCCGGTCGAAATGCCGATGCTATAGCCGTCCGCGCCGATCTGTTGGGGAACGATGCGCTGCGGCCACAGCTTCTGCCACGGCACCTCGACGAACATGTTCAACTTCAACAGCGGAGCGTATTGCGCGATGCCTGCCGTCCAAAGGTCGACCGAAGAAGGCTGATTGGCGCGGAACTCGGTTGAGATTTTTGCGCCGATGATGCCGAACGGTCCGCCATTGGTGACGTTGAAGTCGATATCGACGCCGAAATTGTCTTTGATCCAGGCTTTGGCCGCATCGAGATTCGCCTGGCCGCCGAAGACCACCGGGTTGGTGCTGCTCAGCATCACCTTCTCGGTCTTGCCACCATCGACAATCTTTTGCAGCTCCGGCGACATCGGCGGCTTGACCGCCTGGGCGCTAGCTGTGCCTGCCATGCCGCTCACCGCCAGCAGCGTTACCGCAGCCAGGATTATTCGCTTCATGATGTTCCTCCCCGTTGCGGCATCATCCGTGCCGCCCTCTCCACCACGATCTTGGCCTGTCCAGACGTGCGCTGGCAAGTCGCGCGGTTGCTCGCCCTGGCAACGAGCGAGTGTGAAACGGACTCCTGCCGATAGCGGGCGTCGGCCGGCCTTTACGAGTAGGTGTCTTAAGAGCGGCCCCGTGCGATGTACCGCTACGGCGATCGCTTACTTCGCCTCGCGACGGAGCTCGACGACCACCTGAGACTGAACAACGCTGAGCATCCCTTCCCGCGACGGGTGACCGCCCCGCTCGATACGAAGTCCGATCGTTTCCGGTTGCGTCCGGATGAGGTTCATCACCGCATCGAATTTCGCCGGTGTCTCGACGCGATCGAGGCCGGTGATGAGGCTGAGCGCCAAGATATCCATCAGCGTGTGACCATAAAGCCGGCTCGCCTGCACCTCGCTGCGCAACTGCGCGCGGCTCGTCGGGAATCGCTCATCGAGATACTTTTGCAGCGCCGCACCTGGCAGCAAGAGCCGGCGGCGCAGATCGCAAGTTTCATCGAACGCTAAAAGAAACGCCGCGTCGTCACGGTGATAGGCGCGCAGGGCTTGCCCGGTATAAGCCGTCTTCTCGTCAGCGAAAACGATGAACGCGGCGCCGCCGGGCTTCAGCAGCTCGTAAATCCGCGCCAGCGATGCGCGAAGATCGTCGAAATAATAAAGCACGTGAACCACGAGGATCAGGTCGAAGCTGCCGGGCGCTTTGACCGTTGTGTCCGGGAGGAATGGCGCGCAAATCGATTGGCGGAGCTGCAAGCGGCGAGAGGCGCGAACCGCCGCCTCGTATTGCGAGACGTAATAGGCGTTGCAATCGAGAATCACGCCGGTCGCGCCGTCGGGAAACGCGTCGGCAGCGAGCGCGAAGGTCTGGCCGTCGCCGCAGCCGACATCGAAAAAGGTGAAGCTCCCCGGTGCCTCGCGGCACTGTGCGCGAATGAGGTTCTTTAGGACAGGAACGAACAATTCGCGCTGATCGGTGCCGAGCATAGCGACGCGATCGAGCGGATCCCATTTGAGCAGCCGCGCGAAGGCATTGGTGTATTGCGCGTCGGCGTCGAGCGACTTGAACTCGTTCTTGGTGATTTCGAGCGCGTCGTCGAAGCGCGCGGCATGCGCGGCGACGAATTCGCGTGTGATGTCGAACGGCGTGCTCACGCGCCGCGAACACGGTCGATCAGACCGAGCACATCCGTCGGCAGCGCATCGTCGCGCCAGGCAACATGGCCATCAGGCCGAACCAGCACCAACCGTCGTTGATAAAGCTCGATCAGCTCCGGATTGGCGAGATCGACCACCGCGAGCGGCACGCCGCGTGTTGCCGCCGCATCGGCGAGCCGGCCCGCCTCCGGCGGTTCCGCGCCCAAACGCAGTAGTACGAAGCGGTTGTCGCCGAAGAGATCGAGCGTCGAGTGCTTTGGTTCCAGCCAGGCATGCGGCGCGCGCGTGCCGGGCCGCGCGTTGGGCATGAATTTCACGGTCTCATACGGGATCGGCGGCGTGCCGTCCGGCACGATGATCGGCGAGCCCTCGTAGTAATAGCCGAGGCGCAGATTCTCGGTGAAAGTCGGACCGTTGGCGCCCTTCGAGCCGTGGTAGGCCTCGACCCAGCGCTTGCGCATCGCTTCGCCCGCCGGCGAATCCTCGGTGATCTCCGGCCCGCCCGGCAGATCGGCCAACAGCACGAACTCATCGGTACAGGCTTGCACGTTGTAGAGCGCGATCGGCTTGCGCTCGGCCTCGTAGCTGTCGAGGAGCTTCGGCCCGGCCCAGCCTTGGAGCGTCGCGATCAGCTTCCAGGCGAGATCGACCGCATCGGCGAGACCGGTGTGGAGGCCGAGCCCGCCGGTCGGCGAATTCTGATGCGCCGCGTCGCCGCAAATGAACACGCGGTGATCGCGATAATGCTGCGCGACACGCTCGCGCCGCTCCCAATCCATGGTCGAGAGCACCTCATAGGGCACATCGTCGCGGCCCATGAGGCGGCGCATATAGCGATCGGCATCGAAATTTGGATCCGCGTTCAGCACCGAGAGGCGCCACAGCTCCTTGCCGTCGATGCCGATGATCTCGCCCCAGGTGCCGCCGGCATCGGTGAAGCGGAAGAAGCGCGACCAGCCCTTGTCATGGATCTTCATCATCTCCGCTGAGCGGAAGAAGACGTTGACGCTATGCGCGACATGGCCGAGCCCCTCGTAACCGAAATCGAGCGCCGTCACGACCGTGCCGTCGGCGCCGTCGCAGCCGACCAGATAGCGCGCGCGGATCGTTTCACTCTTCCCGCTCTGCCGATCCGTGATCGTCGCAGTGACACCGTCTTCATCCTGGGTAAAGCTATCGAGGCTGGTCAGGTGGCGTACCGTCACCGAAGGCAGCGAGCGCGCCTTCGCCAGGAGGATCGGATCGTAATAGAGCTGGGCGCAGGCGACGCGCGGCTCGGGCGTGTAATCGAGCTTCTGGTCGTTATAGGCGGGCACGTGATGCCGGGCGAGCTCGAAGCCGATCATGCTGGTGCAATAGATCAGCCCCTGCAGATGGTGCTTCGGCCAACCGGAATTCTGGACGATCTCGGCAATGCCCCAGCGGCGGTTGAATTCCATCGAGCGGATCGAGAGGCCGCTCATTTTCGGCACGGAGATCGAGCCGTCGCGCCGCTCGACCACCAGGCATGGGACACCGGCCATGCCGAGCTCGATCGCCAACGCGAGCCCGACCGGGCCGCCGCCGGCGATCAGGACGGGAAGTGGCTCGGCGCTCATGAAAAGAACGGTAAGGTGGGCTTCCGCGGCGGTCAACGATGGGCATTGGCCAACCACCCTTGCCGGTCGCGGGCGCCGCGCGGTCCAGCATTGCTTTCGGCCCGGGAAGCCGGGACAATCAGTGTTCGGACGAAATGCGTCTAAGCGGGAGGGACGGCATGGCCGATCTGCGCGACAAATTCGCGGCAGCCAATGTCATTGCGATGTGGGATCAGGAGCTGCGGCCCAACCTGCCGCTGGTACCCTCGCATATCTGGCGCTGGCACGAGGTGAACCCGCTGATCGGCGAGGCCGCCAACGCCGTCAATATGGACGATGCCGAGCGCCGTGTCCTGATCCTCCGCAATCCCGGGCTTAAGGGGCCGGCCAGCGGCGCGGCGCCCAATCTCTCGGTCAATCTCCAGGTGCTGATGCCGGGCGAGAAAGCGCGGCCCCATCGCCATACGATGCACGCGCTGCGCTTCGTGCTCGAAGGCAAGGGCGCGGTGACCATCGTCGAAGGCAAGCCCTGCCCGATGCTGCCAGGCGATTTGATCCTGACGCCGGGCATGACCTGGCATGAGCATGTCAACGACACCAATGAGCGCTCGGTCTGGGTCGATTCCCTGGATGTGCCGATCCACGGCTTTCTCGAGAACCGCGTGTTCGAGCCTGGACCGGTGCGCGGCCTGACGCCGCCGCCGGCGGATGAGGTTTTCGCCGCGGGCCTGTCGCCGGCAAAGCCGACGGCGCCGACGAGCTGGTCGCCGATGTTCCGCTATCCCTGGGAGACGGCGGTGAAGGCGCTCGATGCGACCACGCCCGATGCCGATGGCGCGCGCCGCCTGCGCTACACCAACCCGATGACGGGCGGCGCCGTGCTCTCGACCATTGACTGCTACCTGCTCGGCCTCAGCAAAGGTGCCGAGACCACCGCCTATCGCACCAACAGCAACGCCGCCTGCGTCGTGGTCGAAGGCGAAGGTCAGTCGCGCGTCGGCGACGACACGATCACCTGGGGCCCCAAGGACATCTTCATCCTGCCGCACGGGCAATGGATCAGCCATCGCGCCTCGACCGACAAGGCGCGGATTTTCCAGATCACGGATCGCGAGCTGTTCCGGCGCTTGGATTTCCTGCGCGACGAAACGAGACACTGATAGAAGGACGGTAGAGAACGATCATGGCAGCGAAGAAGAAAGCAAAGAAAGCCGCGAAGAAAAAAGCTGCGCCGGCGCGCAAAGCACCGGCCCGTAAAGCCGCCAAGAAAGCGGCGCCGAAGAAAGCCGCCGCAAAGAAGGCTGCACCGAAAGCGAAACGCGCTGCCGGCAAGCTGCGCCTCACCATGATGACCGGCGGCTATGAGATCGTGCGCGCGCTGCAAGACGGCACGGTGCAGCCGAAAGGCATCGAGCTGGTGATCGGCGGCTATGCCGGCACACGCGGCATTCATGATCAGGTCGCGCATGGCAAAGGCTGCGACATCAACGAATTCAATGGCGGACATTACGTCGTGCAGAAGGCGCATGGCCGCGACGATTTCACCGCGATCCCGGTGTTTCTGCATCGCCGCTTCCGCCACGGCTTTATCTATATCAACACCAATAAGGGCATCACGCAGGCTTCGGACCTGGCAGGGCGCCGTGTCGCTTGCCGCAGCATCGGCGCGGCGGCGGCCTATTGGATGCGCGGCCATCTCGAAGACAATGGCGCGCCGCATCGCTCGATCACCTGGGTGATCCAGGATCCGGACGATGCGTCCGAAGGGGCGCCGCCCTCGACCAAGATCGAGGTCCTGCCGAAAGGCAAGAATGTCGAGCAGATGATTCTCGACGGCGAAGTCGATGCCATCATCTCGCCGAACGTCAGTGCGGCGCATGCCAAAGGCGATCCGCGCATCGCGCGGCTCTGGCCGGATTACAAAGAGGTCGAGCTCGATTACTACCGCCGCACCGGCTTCTTCCCGATCATGCATGTAACGACGGTGCCGACCGAGATCGTCCAGAAATATCCCTGGGTGGTCGAGAGCCTGACGCTCGCTTTCGAAGAGGCGAAGCAGCTCGCCATGAAGCGCGTCGCCAATCCGCGCAACGTGCCGCTCGCCTTCTTCCGCACCTATTGGGAAGAAGAGCGCGCGATGCTCGGCGACGATCCATGGCAATACGGGCTCACCGAGCTCAACAAGCGCAATTACGACACGCTGGTCGGCTATGTGCATGATCAGGTGCTCGACGGCCCGCGGCCTCAGCTCGAAGACCTCTTCCCGAAAGAGGCGTTCCAGCTCGAGCTGCCGCTGCCGAAGATGCACGAGATCAAATACGACTTCTGACGGGGCCAAAAAGGGAGGATCCCATGATCATCGACGTCCACGGCCATATGAGCGCACCGGCCGAGCTCTGGGCCTATAAAGCCGTTCAGCTTGCCGGCCGCGGCGCGCATGGCCGCGGCAAGGTCACGGTCAGCGATGACCAGATCCGCGAATCCTACAAAGCGAAGGAGACCTTCGGCGCCGGGCATGTCGATCTGCTCGACAAGCACGGCACCGACTTCCAGCTCATCTCGCCGCGTCCGTTCCAGATGATGCATAGCGAGCGGCCGGGCAAGATCGTGCAATGGTTCCATGAGGAATGCCACAACATCATCCATCGCGCGGTGAAGCTCTATCCCGATCGCTTCGCCGGCGTGCTGATGCTGCCGCAGGTCGCGGGGGAGCCGATCAACGTGGTCCTGCCCGAGCTCGAGCGCTGCGTCAAAGAGCTCGGCTTCGTCGGCTGCCTCGTCAATTCGGACCCGTATGAGAATTCGGGCAAGGAAGCGCCGGGCATGGGCGACCGCTATTGGTACCCGCTCTACGAGAAGCTCGTCGAGCTCGACATACCCGCGATGCTACATGGCGTCGGCTCGAAATCCGAGCGCACCAGCTATTCGACGCACTTCATCAACGAAGAGACGCTGACCACGGTCAGCATCCTCAATTCCAAGGTCTTCGATGATTTCCCGAGTTTGAAATTCATCATCCCGCATGGCGGCGGCGCGATCCCCTATCAGCTCGGCCGCTTCGAGGCACCCACTCTGCGCGGCCACGGCAGCGGCAAGCGCTTCTCCGAGAAGATGAAGAATCTGTGGTTCGATACTACGCTCTACACGCCGCTGGCGCTCGAGCTGCTGATCAAGACCGTCGGCGTCGATCGTTGTCTCTTCGCGACCGAATGCCCCGGCACCGGCTCGGCGACCAATCCCGAGACCGGCCGCTACATGGACGACATCGCACCGATGATCAAAGGCTTCGATTGGCTCTCCGCCGGGGACAAGAAGGCGATCTTCGAGGACAATGCGAAGAAGCTCTTCAAGCTCGACAAGGTCAAACCGCGGTTCTGAGATCGTACTGTCATCACAGCATCGGGCGGGTCCAATATGAAAGCGATGATCTATCGGGAATTCGGCCCGCCCGAGGTGCTGCATTATGAGGATTTGCCGGAGCCGGTGCCGGGTCCGGGCGAGATCGCGCTCGAAGTCCGTGCTTGCTCGGTCAATCGCGTGCTCGATGTGTCGGTCCGCGCCGGCAAGCAGCCGCAGCGGAAGGTGCAATTGCCCCATGTCGGCGGCGTCGACCCGGTCGGCATCATCACCGCCGTCGGGCCGGATGTTACCAATCGCAAGGTCGGCGATGTCGTCGCCGTGTTCCAAGGCCTCGGCGAGCGCAAGATGTTCGGTATCCATTGCTGGGGCGGCAATGCGCAATTCACCAAGGCGCCGGTCTTCGCTACCTGCGTCGTGCCGAAAGGCGTCTCTTACGCCGATGCCTGCGTCCTTGCGCGGCATGCGCCGGTCGCATGGAATCTGCTGGTGCGCATGGGCAAGCTCAAAGCCGGCGAGACCGTGCTGGTCATGGGGGCGGCCGGCAATCTCGGCTCGATCGGCATCCAGCTCGCGAAGAATCTCGGCGCGCAGGTGATCGCCTGCGCCGGCTCCGACGAGCGCGCGCGGATCGGCACCGAGCTCGGCGCCGATCACGTGATCAACTACAGCAAAACCGATCTCAAGGACGAGCTCTTACGCATCACGGGCGGCAAGGGCGTCGATATCGTCTACGACAACATCGCCAATCCCGGCCCGACCGCGAAAGCCATCGACGCCTTAGGCTTCGACGGCCGCCTCGTCACCGCCGGCGCGCATGGCGGGCCGGTGGTGCCGGTCAATTTCTTCCATGTTTACGACCACCGCATCACCATCATGGGCAGCCCCAATAGCCGCGGCGAGGATGCGATGCCGGCGTTGAACGATGCCGCCGCCGGAAAAATGCGCGTGCTGGTCGAGCGCGTGAT
>Ga0134125_10005842_pt1 | contig 13946 bp, 16 predicted proteins | sample KB31751_FD_96464 | JGI IMG/M metagenome (GOLD analysis project Ga0134125, IMG submission 96464) | Terrestrial soil microbial communities with excess Nitrogen fertilizer from Kellogg Biological Station, Michigan, USA - KB3-175-1 | ecosystem: Environmental > Terrestrial > Soil > Unclassified ... | reverse complement strand
GTATACACCTGGATCAGCCGGACATTATGCGAACAGGAGTACTGGAAACAGAGCAAAGCGACGAAGGGGTTTATTGCGGCGCTATTTGGAAAAGATGACGGGCCTGAGCCGAGCACAGGTGACACGCTTGATCGCCGCTTACGCGGAAACGGGCAGGGTGGAAGAGCGCCGGTACCTGCGTCACTGCTTCGCGCAGCGGTATAGCAGAGCCGATATCGCACTATTGGCGGAAGTGGACGAAGCGGACGAAACACTAAGCGGCCCGGCAACACGGCAGATCCTCAAACGAGAGCAGAGCAGTACGGCGACCAGCGATTTAAGCGGTTAGCTGGCATTTCGGTAGCGCATATTTACAACTTGCGCAAGAGCCGAAACTACCGCGAGAAACGCTTGCGCTATGAGAAGGCCCGGCCCGTACCGATCGCCATCGGAGAACGTCGCCGGCCAGACCCGCAGGGCAAGCCTGGCTACTTGCGCGTAGACACGGTGCATCAGGGGGATCTGGACGGAGTGAAAGGCGTGTATCACATCAACGCGGTGGATGAGGTCACGCAATGGCAAGTGGTCGGGGCCACGGCACAAATCGGAGAACAATGGCTCATACCAGTGCTGGAGGCCATGCTGGGCCAGTTTCCCTTCCGTATCCTGGGCTTTCATTCCGACAACGGCAGCGAGTTCATCAACCACACGGTGGCGCGTCTGTTGAATAAGTTGCTGGCCGAGCAGACTAAATCGCGGCCGCGCCATTCCAACGATAACGGACTGGTGGAATCGAAGAACGCAGCGGTAATTCGCAAACACATCGGCTATGGCTACATCACCGCGAGCCATCCGAGCGCGATGATGACGTTCTATCGCGAGCACTTGAATCCCTATCTGAATTTCCACCGGCCGTGCGGAGTGCCGGAAATCACCACCGACAACAAAGGCAACAGCGGCGCGTGTACCGGCGCTATGCCACACCCTGGGAGATGCTGCAACAGCTGCCGGAGTGGCCTGGATATCTCAAGCCGGGCGTTAACGCGGCGGCCTTGCAACGGCAAGGCGATTGTGTCAGCGATACGAAGCCCCCGCCGCATGCAGGCAGCCAAGCGGAAGCTGTTTGCTGGTTTCGCACAGAGACGCAGCGCATGAAGGCAGCTGCGGAAATGACACCCTATGGACGCCGAGGAAAACCAAAACCAGGTTTCCCTCCGCCCCCACAGGCTTTGGAAATCGCTCTACGATTCCCACATTCCCGCAGCTGCGACGGGCCGTGGAAAAGTGGAAAGCCAAAGACGGCCTTCCCACTTTCCCACAGCTGCGCGATTCCCTGGATGGAATTTCAAAACAAAGAACATGGAATTTCAAAACAAAGAACAAGGAGGCCTGAAGCGCGGAGCTGCGCTCCCCACTTCAGGCTCATTCTTCGATTAGAAAATGCTCTCCTTGCGGCCTTTTTGAAAATTCCGAACGGAGATCTCCAACTCCTGCTTTATTTGCGCTGCTTGCGTATAGCCGAGAAGATCCGATAAATGAAGCCCCATTCGCGGCGCGCCTTCGACCATGTAATGCAGGAATTGCTCCGCTTGCGCGTCCAATTTGTCGGCGTAGCGCTTGCGAAACAGGTAGCTATACACGGCGACGTTCCGAGCGAAATCGTTTTTCTCTCTCGCGCAAATCCCACCGCGATTGTCGATACCGGAGTTCATCGTCGGCAGATCCTGAATGCCATCGCGATGCTCATCGCCGCCCAGGAACTCGCACGAAACAGATCCGGTAGCCAACGAATAGAATTCCCTCAAGCTGACTAGAGATGCTTCCTTCTTAGTCTTTGTGAAGAGTCGTCAATCGGCTTCGGTCAGTAGCTCGCCCGGTGTCGCGGATATATTCCCGTTCCACACTACTTCGAATTCGAGCGGTTGATTCTTGCATCCTAGGAACGTGATGGGCCGCCGCATGTCGGCCACCGCTTGTTCATAGCTCGGCTCCGCCGCTCGTGTCGAGAGAGCTACTGCAATCAATGCAGAAAAACAAAGCAACAAAACGATGCACGATCTTCGGGCAGAATTCATCATGGAGCTGGTTGCTCTTCATTGCAGCCCACATCTTAGCTGCTGATTCCGTACAAGATCCGTTAAAAGAGCGGGTCAAGCAAGAGTGTTCGAGGCATTGAACAGTATTCGAACATCGAGCGCCGTGACCGTTTAGGATTTTGATGCTCTTAGCGAAGAACTCAAGGGGAGAAATGGAGAAAGCCCGCACCCTAAAAAGTACTGACGATCGGATTCGGAGCCCGCGGGCAAACTCGGGATGGTTACAGTCGGTCGTATTCCGGCGGCTCAACTGCGGGAATCTTGTCCATTACTCGCAGGAACTTTTCGTAGCGGCCGCGTTCCGCCCGCTTCTTCAAATGTTCAAATTCAATCAGGCGTTCTTCAAATGCTGAGGCGAAAAGCTCTTCCACAGAAACATTTCCCTGAGCTGCAATTTCAACCGCACGCTTATAGAGTTCGTCATCAACGTTGATGGTCAGTGTCATCAGTACAGCACGTGCCCGAGTTGCGCATTCTCGTCAATCGGCTGGTACTCGGGCTGCCCACGAATCCAGTGCTTGTAAGAGCACCCAAGGTCAGTAAGTCGGCATTACCCGAATCTGGATGCCGGCCAGATTCGCTAGCCAGCGAAGCTAGCCTCTCGTTCCGACCATGATCGGCTGCGAAGTTGGTGCAGAAGATCCAGCTTCAGGTTCAATAGTAATTGCAAAAGTTTTGGCGTCCAATCCGGTGCGCAGCGGCGCTTTGGTAATCGTTGCGGTGCCCCGCGCGTTGGGCTTAAACAGTCCGGCGGGAACGGGGGCTCCGCTTGTCGGGATCAACCACAACTCGTAAATCTTCTGCGCCGGAACTGCCGGCATGTTGTTTGCAATAAAGACCAGCGTCCCGCTCGCTGGATCGTAGATCGCCCTCCCTCCCGGCTGCGGAGCCGTGTTAGTCGCCGCCAAAGTGAAGTGTTCGGCACTGGCCTAAGTGAGTAGTGTCGCCAGTTCCCTTGCCCCAAGCAACTGTCGCTGCGCAGCCGTAGAACGAGCCACCTGCCCTTCCAGGCGCCTATTTTGACGTGCTAACCAAATAACCACAATCATCGCGGCCGCTGCCGCGGCCCATCCCAGCGCGTTCAACCACCCGGAGCGGGTTCGCGGTCGAGTCGACGCGGGCCGCAGCTCGTTTTGAATCGCATCAATCAGGCGCTCGCGGCATCGCGGAGGAGGCATCGGGCCGCTTGCCGAAAGCGCGAGCAGCGCAAAATCATCCCGTAGCCGTTCCACCTCAGCGCGGCACGCGGGGCAGTTCTCTAAATGTTTTTCGATCGCAAGACGTTCCCCGGCATCCAGCGCGTCGAGCGCATAGAGCGTGAGATCGTCAGCGAATTGTTCATGAAGATCCATCGTTATTCGTCACTCGTAAGCATCAAAGCGCCTCATCAGAAAGGCTTTCATAATCTCTTCTGGTAAGGCGCGAGCAGCTCCCGCAACCTCAGCATCCCCGATCGGATTCTGGTCTTCACCGTCCCCAAGGGTAAGCCCGTGCGTGCCGCGATTTCCCGATGGGTCAGCCCCGAAAAATAAGCCAGCTCGATCGCGTTCCGCTGATCGTCCGCCAGTTCTGCGAGAGACTTCTGAACAACCTGCGCTCGCGATCTGAGGACGCTATGGCCCTCCGGCCCTCCGCGCGGATATTTCAGCTCGGATACATCTTCGAGCGATGTGGCGAGATTAGCTCCTCGCGCCTGCCGCGAGCGAAGCGCGTCAATCGCCCGGCTGCGTGCCATGGACACAAGCCACGATGTTACTCTTCCGCGGCCCGGATCGAAGTTTTTTGCCGTGCGCCAAACCTGGACGTAGACATCAAGTAAAACCTCTTCGGCAGAGGATGAGTTTCCCAAAATACGCAGCGCCAATCCGTAAACCATCCGGTTTGTGCTGTCGTAAAGTTCGGTGAGCGCGCCCTGATTCCCTTTGGCGATCTGGGCTACCCGTGCACAACACGAGCGCTCGTCTTCGGCCCAGTCGATGGTGGGATAGGTCGCCAGAGTAAACACTAAGTTAACAGAAAAATTCAAACCGAGACTAAATCCAGAACTTGCGCCATTCCGTACTTCCCTTCGTAGACACATCCATTGTGAATACCGCAACGTGGCAGCGCGCAGCCGCGTTCAAGTCTCGCTCTGGGTGATGTTACATACCTAGCTCGCAGAAAGGAAGTTTGCATGACACAACTCAAATTAAAATCCTTGTCACAACGGCACTCCTAATTGCTGTTCCAATCAGCGCGTTTGCATCGAGCCATCGCGAGGCGCCAATCGCCGCACTGGACCATACCGCGGATGTAACCGATTGGTACGCTTTTGTAAGTTACGATTACCCCGATCGCGTGACCATGATTCTCAACGTGGATGGCTTTCTCGAGCCTTCGAACGGACCCAATTACTTTCCCTTCGCTCCCAATGTTCGCTATGTCATGAATGTGGATAATGACCGCGACGGCAAGACGGATATTAGTTTCGAATTCCGCTTTAACACCGAAATCCGTCAGCCCGGCGTCTTTACAGGGTTTGTCGGCGGCATTGCGGGAATTCCTCCAAGCACAGCGCTCCATGGCCCAGGTTCCGAGGGGTTAAGCTTAAGGCAAACCTACACAGTTGCGATGATCCGGAACGGCATCGCGACCGATTTGAACTGTGGGCGCACTCTTTTTGCCGTTCCATCGAACGTGGGACCACTTACGATGCCCCACTATCAGGACTTATTCAACGAGGGTATCTACGGCCTCGGAAATGGCGTGCGAGTATTTGCCGGAACTGTAAACGATCCGTTCTACATCGATCTTGGGGCGGCTTTCGATTTTTTCAATTTCCGCATGGGCGTCGGCGGAATTTTAACTACTGGAGTAGATGCTGATGATACGCATAATTATGCGCCGGATGCCGTCGCCGGCTTCAATGTGAATTCCATCGTGTTAGAGGTTCCGATCAGCGCCCTGACTGTGGATGGGAATATCCACAGCGCCGGTGAAAAGGAAGCGGTGATCGGCACTTATGGCGAAACGGAGCGCCAGCGAATCACCGTTCGGCGTCTGACGAGCAAACTGGATGGGTATGGCGAATGGCGTCAGGTCAATCGCGAGGGCAACCCTCTCATCAATGAACTGATTATCGGAACAGGCACAAAAGACTTCTTCAGCGTCTCCGATCCGGAGAACGACAAGCGCTTCGCCAAGTTTTTCCTCGATCCGCTCTTGGCGAAAGTTTACTCCTCAGTTCTGAATATTCCGGTTCCTCCGGCTCCCCGCACCGACTCGCTGCCGTTAGTCCAATACATGGCTCCCATTTGTCCGGGTTGTCGCTCAGGGGATGCAGGTCCGATTGCCGACCTGCTGCGGCTCAACACCCGCACGGCCGTGGGAAGCCAGAAGCGTCTTGGCTTCCTTGCGGGCGATCTTGCCGGATTTCCGCAGGGACGCCGGCCCATCGATGATGTAGCCGATATAGCCTCGCGCGCGGTTGCCGGTATCCTCGCGGATCCGAAAAAATTTCATGCAACTCTTGGCGACGGGGTCAATACGAAAAACGACGGCTTCGCAGATACCTTCCCGTACGTGCTGCCGGCGAATAGCGGCCGCGACAGCCACCATACGGGACCCGGGGCAACCAGGTTGTAATGGGCAGCCGGACGGCATTTGTCCGGTGCAGTGACCACTCCAGGAATTCAAGGCGATGGCCGCGGCACCCGTCTGCGGCCACTCTTTTGTTAATGAGGAAAACCATGAACAGAGCAACTACCCTCCTGCTGCTCCCCATAGCGGCACTAGCAACTTTTGCGCAAACCAACTCTTCAATAGACGCGAAGCTCTCTCCCGCCGAGCGGAGCATTGCTCAAGCAAAGCGTCTCATCGAGAAAAACCCGAAAGACGACAGCGCGTACACTGCGCTGGCATTCGCGCTCTCCCGGCGTGCTCGCGAAACGTCGGATGTGAAGTACTACGATGAAGCGGCCGGCGCATTGAAGCAGTCATTTGCTATATCGCCGGAGAATTTTGGTGCTGCGAGGATTCAAACGTGGCTGCTGCTCGGCAAACATGACTTTCCGGCTGCCCTGGAAGAAGCCAAAAAGCTGAAAAAGCGAATGCCGGATGACATCACCGTCTACGGATTCCTCACCGACGCCAATATTGAATTGGGCAACGACAAAGATGCTGAAGCGGCCGCGCAGACAATGCTCGATCTGCGGCCGGGCAATCTGCCCGCGTTGACGCGTGCCGCATACCTTCGCGAGTTGTTCGGTGACGTCGAGGGGTCGCTCGAGCTTATGAAATGGCACTTCAATCTACGCCGCCGGGCGAAGTTGAAGACGCGGCGTGGATTTTGACGCAAATGGGACATCTTGAACTGGCTCGCGGCAACACTGCGATGGCCGAGAAATATCTTGAAAACGCTTCGAGGCTCTTTCCCGGTTACCACTATGCGCTAGGAGGCCTCGCCAAGGTTAGAATCCAGCAAAAGCGGTATGACGAGGCGGTTCAGTTACTCCAGCAGCGATATCAGGCTGCGCCGCAGGCAGAGAATTTATTTGACCTGGCGGAAGCACTGCAACTCGCCGGACGAAGCGAGCAGGCCAGGCAGGCGTTTGCCGAATTCGAACGGAAATCGCTTGCCGAAACCAATCGCAAAGATAACTCAAATCCAGAGCTGGTGTTTTATTACGCGGACTACCAGCACGCGCGCTTGACGTTGCCAGAAGAGAGTTCGCCTGGAGGCATGATGTCTTTACAGTCGACAGTTATGCCTGGGCCCTTCATATGAACGGCCAGGACGAAGATGCGCGGAAGCAGATTGAGTCAGCTCTGTCAGTCGGTATTCGCGATTTCAGGCTGTTGCATCACGCGGGCGAGATTGCGCTCGCAATGCGAGATAACGCGGCCGTTGGCCACTAGAGGCGATGAAACTCGGCACAAGTGCCGTCGGTTATCCTCTATGGCTATCGCTAAAATCCTCGCTCTTTTATTGCTTGCTCCGTTTCTGGGCTTTTGCCAACTTGCGGAGCTGAGAGGAAGCATTGCGGATCCACAGCGAAAGTCCGTCGCCGGAGCCACTATCCACCTCAGTCGAGGCGCCGCCGAGATTGCCAGAATTAAATCCAACGGCGACGGTCGATTCACGTTTGCTAACGTGGCTGCGGGCATTTATACACTTCGCGCCGAGGCACACGGCTTCGCCGCGATCAGCCGCCCTGTTGTCGTTCGGCCTACGCAGAACGAAGAAGCCAACCTCCAGTTTGAACGCATAGCAGATCAAAAGGAAACGATCGTAATCACCGCTAAATCCCTTGAGCCGGCCATCGACCTGCGCAACTCCGAGGTTTTTAACCGGACGCTGTTTACGAGAGACGATCAGGTGCTGCAACAGTTGAGCGCCGGTATCAACGCAGGCCAGCACGAAGGAGGGGGTAAGTCGCTCGAGATCCGCCGCTTCGGCTTCAACCTGGACCATGGCGGCGTCAATGGCGGGCTCAAAATTCTTGTAGACGATGTGCAGCAGAACCAAGGCACCCAGGGGCACGGTCAGGGATATTTCGGATCGCTAAAGGCGCTCAGCCCGGAACTGATCCAGGATGTGACAATCATCAACGACCCTTTCAGCCCGGAATACGGCGACTTCAGCGGGCTGGGTGTTGTGCATATACGGCAGCGCGAATCGCTGCCGGATGAATATACAATTCGCATACAAGGCGGCAACTTTGATACCGGGCGCGGATTTCTGGCGTGGAGTCCTGCTGCGCAGAAGACCGACGCATACGTGGCCTACGAAGGTTCCTATACCGATGGGCCGCTCCAAAATGCTCTGCAATATCGGCGCGACAACGTTAACGCTAATTACACGAGATCCCTGGGAGGAGATCAAAAGTTGGGATTCCGGTTTCTTTTCGGACGGAACAATTTTTACTCCTCCGGCCAAGTCCCGCTCGATCTGGTGAATTCCGGTGTGCTTGACCGGTTCGGCTAAATCGATTCGACAGATGGAGGGCGCGTGAGGTTCGGAACCTTGTCAACGTACTATAGCAAGACATTTTCCCGTGGCGACACATTTAAAGCGGATGGTTTTATCAGCCGTTCGCTCTTCGACCTATACTCAAATTTCACGTTCTTTCTCAATGATCCTGTTCATGGTGATGCGTTTCAGCAACACGATTCACGCCTTCAGGAAGGCGGCAACGCTCAATACGTGCATTTTCATACCGCAGGCCGCGTGCCTGTTTCTTTTATCGCAGGCGGGAATTTCCATGACAACCAGATCAACCTCGGGCTCTATCCGCGTGAAGGCCGCGTCCCGACGGGCGTGACCACACGAGGCAACGCCCACGTCACAAATATTGCCGGGTACGCGCAGGAAAACCTGAGCTTTTTTAATGACAGGCTCGCCATGGGCGCCGGCGTTCGCTTCGATAAATTTCGCTATGCCCTCAAAGACAAAGCCGACCCGGTACAAAGCGGCATAGAATGGGCCGGCCGCTGGCAGGGGAAGGCCAGCGCCGCGTTTACCCCTTCATATAAAGTGCCACTGACCTTTCATGCGAACTATGGACGCGGGATCAACAGTATTGACGCGCGCGGTGTAGTGCAGAAGCCGGACCAGCCTCGCATTGCAACGACCGATTTCTACCAGTTCGGAACCTCCTCCAACTGGAGACGCTTCGCCGCCAGCACTGACGTTTTCTTAATCGACCACTCCAACGAGCTCGTATACATTCCGGATGACGGAAGCTTTGAACTCAAAGGTCCCAGCCGCGCCTATGGATATGAAGCGAAGACATCTGTTGACTTGACGCATCATCTAACGCTCAATGGCAGAGTAACTAAAATTGCGAATGCTTTCTATAAGGGAGGCGACCACCGCGTCTATGTAGGCAGCGCCCCTCATTTCGTCGCCAACGCTGCCCTGACCCTTTCCGCTTGGCATGGGTGGAGCGGATCGTTTCGCATGCGAACGATCAATCACTATCGACTAGATGGCAATGATCCTTCCCTCGCTGCCTCCGGGCTTACCGTCTTCGATTTGGGTCTAGCCAAACAGCTCAGCCGTATCATCGACCTGAATCTAAGCCTGGATAACCTCACCAACCGGAAGTATTACGAAACCCCAAAACTACTTTGAATCGCGCGTTACCCCGGATTCTCTTATTGCCGGCCGGATTCATGCCACACCGGGTTATCCGCTCACAGTTGTAGCAGGGGTGACATTGCACTTCCGATCGAAGTAGGTCGTCTGATTTACTCCGACAGCACTGTTCCCCGGAAAACCTGCTCTGACTGGCAAATCAGCGGCGTTGCACTTTCTCGTTAGGCGGCGATCTCGATATGATTGGCTCGGTTTCGATGGATGCGCATTACCGCGGAGGGAATCCGGCGCGCGTGCCGAGGTCCACAGTCTACTCCGTGCAGCACTTGCTCGGGATGCCCGGTCATCTCGGCCGCGAGTTCAGTCGGTGTCTGACGTCGTCCGTTCAAGCCAGTAACTTCGGCAAAATCTCGCCGAGCCCTCGCAACGAACAATCTACAAATGCCGAAAACGGTGATCTCCGTATATTCGCTTCATGCCGGTGGCGCCGCATCAGCGAGACCAAGCCGCGAAATCTGCAGGCGCGCGAACAATTGTTGCTGCGAACTCGCACCACTGGTAGCGCTCGGCAACACTCTTCATTGCTGGCGCGAGGAAATCGCTTGCATGTGGCGCTTCACCTGCAACAACGGAATCACCGAGGGCTTCCACACCAAAATGGAACTTCTCCAACGCCAAGCTTATGGTTTCAGAAACTTCAACAACTACCGTTTGCGAGTTAAGGTATTGTGTTCTTAGATCGGTCAGTCCCTACCCTGCCCCCATTAAGTGCGTAGAGCCCGGAAATGGTGGACAGGGAAGGATTCGAACCTTCGTACCTCGCAAGGAGGGACAGATTTACAGTCTGTTGGCTTTAACCACTCACCCACCTGTCCATCGAAGAGCCTGTATGAAGGAAAGCCTACGAGGTTGAGAATAGCACATTGCCTCAAACAGCCGCTGGCTCCCCCGGCAGCCTCACTTAGGCAATCGCTCGCGATTTCAGCGCCCGGCGCAAAAATTGTCCGGTATACGATTCGGCAATATTAGCCACCGCCTCCGGCGTACCTTCAGCAACGATCCGGCCGCCGGCTTCCCCGCCCTCTGGCCCAAGATCGATAATCCAATCGGCCGCCTGAATTAAGTCGATATTGTGCTCTATAAGCAGAATGCTGCCGCCATTCATAATTAATCGTTCGAATGACGCAAGCAATTTCGCGATATCGTCGAAATGCAGCCCTGTGGTCGGTTCGTCGAACAGGAACAAAGTTCCCCGGCAGGAGGATTGCGCCAGATGCCCCGCCAGTTTTACGCGCTGCGCCTCGCCGCCGGAAAGCGTGGTTGCCGATTGCCCCAGCCGCAAATAACCCAGCCCTACATCCTGAAGCACTCTGAGCCGCTGCGCCAGCTTTGGCGTATCCGCGAAAAACGAAATCGCCTCGCGCACCGTCAATTGCAGCACTTCATGAACGTTCAGGCCCTGGTACCGCACATCAAGAATGCTCGGCTTAAACCGTGTGCCCCGGCACTCTTCACAAACCAGTTCCACATCCGCCAAAAACTGCATCTCCACCGTGACGGTGCCATCGCCTTGGCATGTGTCACACCTGCCGCCCGGCACGTTAAACGAAAAATGACCGGGCGTGTATCCTCGTCTGTCGGCCTCCGGCGTTGCCGCGAACAATTCCCGGATCTGGTCAAATGCCTTGATATACGTGACGGGATTCGAACGCGGCGTACGGCCGATGGGCGATTGGTCCACCATCACAACACTCGTCAACAAATCAGCCTTATCCACGCGTTTCAAGGTCTGGCGCCGCGATTCGCCCGCCGATTCGCTTTCGTCCTCGATTTTCCCTTTCCGCTCCTGATTCACCGAGCGGTCTAACGCCCGATAAATCACGTCGTGAACCAGCGACGATTTTCCCGAGCCCGAAACGCCAGTTACACATACCAGCAAACCCAGGGGGATCGACACATCCACACTTTTCAAGTTGTGTGCGCGCGCCCCAATAAACTTAATCACGCGCTTCGGATTCACTTTCCGGCGGTCCATCAGTCGCGATACTGATAACTCGCCGCGAAGATAGCGGCCTGTTAACGATTGGCTCTCCGGACTCTTGCCGCCTCGTGACGGTTCCAGAAGTTGCTCATACGTCCCGGCGAAGATAACCCGACCGCCGTTTTCACCGGCGCCAGGCCCCATGTCAATGATGTGATCGGCCACAGCCATTACATCCTGATCGTGCTCCACCACCAGAATCGTGTTTCCCAAATCCCGAAGATCGTCGAGAATCGACAGGAGTCTCGCCGTATCGCGGCTATGCAGTCCGATCGACGGCTCGTCCAATACATAAGTCGCTCCAACCAGTCGCGAACCGAGCGATGTCGCAAGCTGTATCCGCTGCGCTTCTCCGCCTGACAATGTCGCCGACAAACGGTCGAGCGTCAGATATTCGAGCCCAACATCATTCAGGAAGTTCAAACGCTGGCGAATCTCTGTCAACACGCGATCGGCAACTTCTGCCTCCTCTGGGCTGAGCGCAACAGAGTCGAAATACTGCCGCGCCTTGGCAATACTCATCTTCGATACTTCGGCAATGTTGCATTCGCCCACGCGTACCAACAGCGCCTCCGGCCGTAGCCGTCCGCCACGGCACGCCGGGCATTCGGTATACGCCCGATACCGGCTCAGGAACACTCGCACATGAACCTTATATTTCTTCCGCTCCACCTCCGCGAAAAATTTGCCGATGTGCTTTCGAACGAACTCCTTCTCTTCGCGATTAAGGCCCATCCAAGGAACCGTTAACCGCACTTTGCCTTTCGTGCGCGGCTTCAATTCGTCATCGTAATACCACGAATATTGCGGCTTCGTCCATGGATCCACCGCGCCTTCTTCAAGCGATAGCGTCGGATCCGGCACAATCAGATCCATATCGAAATCAATGGTATTGCCGAACCCCTGGCATTTCGGACAAGCACCCACCGGATTATTGAAGCTGAACAACGCCGGCTCCGGTGGAGTGGCCGCAAAACTGCACACCTTGCACACAAACTGCTCGCTGAAATGAAGCGTTCTGGCGTCTGCCGTCGCGGCTTCCTCAAAAAAAACTTCGCCTGCTTCGCGATAGCAGATCTCCACCGTATCCACCAGCCGCTGATGAAGATCATTTCGGATCACCAGCCGATCGGCAAGCACGTATACAGTTTGCGAAAAGTCGATGTCGAGCAGCGATTCCGGGCTCGAAAACTCAAACGTTCGCCCTTTCTGAAACAGACGATTAAACCCTTTTTTGCGCAGATCGAATAGACGATCGCGCAGTAGCGCCGCCTGCGTTCCGCCCTCTCCTTTTTCCGCCGTCTTAACCGGAAATAACGCATACCATCGCGATCCTTCCGGCTGCCGCAACATCGCCGCAGCAACTTCGTCGACCGTATCCTTCTGTATGCGATTTCCGTCATTCGGGCAGTAGGTCCGCCCGGCGCGGGCATACAGCAGCCTCATGAAATCGTAAAGTTCGGTGGCAGTCGCCACCGTCGACCGCGGATTCCGTGTTTGATTCTTTTGCCGTATCGCAACCGGAGGCGCAATCCCTAAAATCTCATCCACATCTGGCTTCTCCATGCGCTCCAAAAATTGGCGCGCATAGGCCGAAAGCGATTCCACATACCGCCGCTGCCCCTCCGCGTAAACAGTGTCAAACACGAGCGACGATTTGCCCGAGCCGGAAACTCCCGTCACCACCGTAATCACGTTATGCGGTATCGCAACGTCGATGTTTTTCAGATTATGAACGCGCGCGCCCCGAATGAAAATCGCCCCAGCGGGAGCATCAGGACCAGAAGACGGCGCGCTGCTTTTTTCGGACATGGTTCAATCAAGGCGGGGAGTAAGAGGACAGCCGTGAACTTCCAGTATAGGACGTGAATGCCGCGCCACCGGCCGTGAAGCCCGGGAAGCCTCTAGCCCAGCGCGCCTGGCACTATTTCGCGCCGAATTATTGAGGCGCTTAACCGGATATACTAAGTCCCACTCGTTCGGTGGAGGTTTCTCATGGCAGACATCTCACTCTCAGACAATACGGGCGTTACGGCGAGCCTGCAGCTTCGCGACGATTCACCGCTTGGTAAAGCAAAGCTAAGTCAACTTGCGGCGACGGGAGCCTCGCTCATTGACGATATCGACAAAGCCGTAGATGATGCCGATTTCAAGACAATCGACTTCGGAGTAGACTTTAAATCGCCTGGAATTCCAGCTGGTGGCGCAGGCGAGGTTCCCATCAGCGGCGGCATAAAAGGGTCATTGAGCATCATCAAGAGCGCGGACGGTCCTCTTTTCGCCGGCGATGGATTCAGTCCGGTAATCACTGTCCCAAAAGACAACTGCTGGCTGGCTTTTGAGCTGGATCTCACTATCGCCGCCAAAGCATCGGGCAGCATCGACGGTTTTGGCCTGGGCGTGAAAGGCGATTACGCCTCGGTATTAACAACGTACTGTTTGGTGCTTTCTGAGGAAGGTGTGTTCCCTTCTCTGAAAGACAGCTTTCAACAAACGCTGGATAACTATTCGCTGTCGTGTACAGCCGAAGCGATTCGGATGCAGCCGGCGGGAACCGTCAACGCCGCCGATCTCGCCGGAACGATAGCGTTCACCGGATCCTATGCGCTGCCGATCAACGTAAATGCTTTGGCTGGGGTGACTCTACCTTTCGATTACAAAATTGCCCTTCAGCCTTCCGTCAATCTCGGCGTTACAGGGACTATTGGAATGGCCGGGGAGTTCGTCGTGCGGTGCTACAAGGAGACCGAGC
>Ga0134125_10005841_pt1 | contig 13946 bp, 9 predicted proteins | sample KB31751_FD_96464 | JGI IMG/M metagenome (GOLD analysis project Ga0134125, IMG submission 96464) | Terrestrial soil microbial communities with excess Nitrogen fertilizer from Kellogg Biological Station, Michigan, USA - KB3-175-1 | ecosystem: Environmental > Terrestrial > Soil > Unclassified ... | reverse complement strand
GCGCCGAGCAACTCGTTCTATGCGAAGAGCTCGCCGGTTCCCAAGCGCAACGTCGAGCGCGCGAAGGCGCTGCTCAAGGAAGCTGGAGCGACGAATCCGTCGTTCACGCTGATGACGCCGACGACCGCCGACGCGCAGCGCGTCGCGCAGGTCGTGCAGGCGATGGCGCGCGAAGCGGGCTTCGACGTGAAGATCCAGTCGACCGAATTCGCGACGTCGCTCGACATGGCGGACAAGGGCCAGTTCGAGGCGTACGTGCTCGCGTGGAGCGGCCGCGCCGATCCCGACGGCAACATCTTCAGCTTCGACGCCTGCAAGCAGCCGCTCAATTACGCCGGCTACTGCAAGCCGGAAGTCGACGACATCCTGAAGCGCGCGCGCACGACGCTCGACGTGACCGAACGCAAGAAGCTCTATGCCGATCTCGCAGCGATCGCACTCAAGGACCGGCCGATCGTGTACCTCTATCACCGGCACTGGCTGTGGGCGTACACGAACAAGCTCGACGGGCTGCGACCGATTCCCGACGGCCTCGTGCGGGTGACGGGTCTCAGGTTCAAATAGCGCGCTGCCCCTCACCGCCGCTGCCGCGGCTCCCTCTCCCCGTACACGGGGAGAGGGTTGGGGTGAGGGGCCACCGGTCGTCCGATGACCGCCTATCTCGTCCGCCGCGTCGCGACGATCCTGCCGACGCTGCTCTTCGCGTCGATTTTGATCTTCGGTCTGCAACAGCTTCTGCCCGGCGACCCGGCGATGGTGCTCGCAGGCGAGGAGCGCGACCCGAACGTGATCGCGCATCTGCGCGAGACGCTGCATCTCGACAAGCCGTTCCCGGTTCGCTACTTCTACTGGCTGCGCGGCGTGCTGCACGGCGACCTCGGCGAGTCGCTGCGGATGCAGCAACCGGTGCGCACGCTGATCGCCGAGAAGCTGCCCGTCACGCTGGAGCTCGCGTGCATCGCGATCGTCATCGCGCTCGTCATCGGCATTCCGGCGGGTGTGGTTTCGGCGGTACGACGCGGCACCGCGTGGGACTACGGCGCGAACGTCGTCGCGCTGTGGGGCCTGTCGACGCCGAACTTCTGGCTCGGCATCATGCTGATCCTGCTCTTTTCGGTGACCCTCGGCCTGCTGCCCGCGTCAGGCTACGTGAGCCCGTTCGAAGATCTGCGCGCGAACCTCGCCGCGATGATCATGCCGGCGTTCGTGCTCGGCAATGCGATCGCGGCGGTTCTGATGCGCCACACCCGAAGCGCGATGCTGCAGGTCCTGTCGTCCGATTACGTGCGCACGGCGCGCGCGAAAGGCGTGCGCGAGCGTGACGTGATCCTGAAGCACGCGCTGCGCAACGCGCTGATTCCGATCATCACCCTCGGCGCGCTGGAGTTCGGGACCCTGCTGTCCGGCGCGGTGCTGACCGAGCAGGTATTCACGATTCCGGGATTCGGCAAGCTGATCGTCGATGCCGTCTTCAATCGCGACTATGCCGTCGTCCAGGGCGTCGTGCTGTTCACCGCCACTGCGTACATCCTGCTGAATCTCGTCGCGGACATCCTGTACGCGGTCGCGAATCCGCGCATGCGCATAACCTGACAATGGCAACCGTCGTCGACGCCGCGCCGATCGCCGCGTCCGCCACGCGAACGTCGTCGCGTCCGCATCCGCTCCGGCGGCTGCTGCGCCGGCCATCGGCGGCAATCGGCCTCGCCGTCATCGTCGCGTTCGTGACGATCGCGATCTTCGCGCCGTTCCTCGCGCCCTACGATCCGATCGCAACGAATTTCGGCGCGGTGCGCAAGGCACCGAGCGCCGCGCACTGGTTCGGCACCGACGAGATCGGGCGCGACGTGCTGTCGCGCGTGATCTTCGGGGCGCGCGCGTCGCTCGAGGCGGGCGTGCTGTCGGTGCTGATCTCGCTCGCCATCGGCGTTCCGACGGGACTCTTCGCGGGCTACGCGGGCGGCAAGGTCGACATGCTCATCTCGCGCGTCACCGATGCGCTGCTCGCGTGTCCGTTCCTGATCCTCGCGATCGCGCTCGCCGCATTCCTCGGGCCGAGCCTGGCGAACGCGATGATCGCGATCGGCATCTCCGCGACGCCGGTGTTCATCCGGCTCACGCGCGGCACGACGCTCGCGGCCAAATCGGAGGATTACGTGCTGGCCGCGCGCGCGATCGGGAATTCGCCGTGGCGCATCGCTGTTCGTCACGTGTTGCCGAACATCGTGCCGCCGCTGCTCGTGCAGGCGACGCTCGCGATCGCCGCGGCCGTCATCGCCGAAGCGAGCCTGTCGTTCCTCGGACTCGGACAGCAGCCGCCGCAACCGAGCTGGGGCAGCATGCTGAACACCGCGAAGAACTACATCGACAATGCGGCATGGATGGCGATCTGGCCGGGCGTGTCGATCTTCCTGCTCGTACTGTCGTTCAATCTCGTCGGCGACGGATTGCGCGACGCGCTCGATCCGCGACACTCGTAACGATGCGTAACCGCGTCAACGACTGGAATGGTTCTCGCGTTCCTTCGGCATCGTCTTCCCGCTCGCGGCGAACCGCACTGCGCTCGGCGCTTTCCAACGTGAAGCGGGTACCCTGGAGGGCATTATGAAAAGGACACTGATCGCGTGTGCAATGGCGGCGGGCCTTGGCCTCGTCGCATCCGGCGCACAGGCCGATCGCGGCGGTGGCGGCCACGGAGGCCATGGCGGCGGCGGCTTTCACGGCGGCGGCCATTCATTCCATGGCGGCAACTTCCATGGCGGCCATTTCCACGGCGGACATTTCCACGGCCGGGGCTTCGGCGGCAGCGTGTTCATCGGCGCGCCGCTGTTCTGGCCCTATTACGGCTATCCGTACTACTACGACTATCCGGCGTACACATACGACGACTACCCGGCGTACTCGTATTACGACTATCCGGCCGACGGCTATGCGCAGCCGGCGCAGCCGCAGACGCAGTTCTATTGTCCGAACAGCGGCTACTACCCGACGGTGAAGACCTGCCCGCAAGGCTGGCTTCGCGTCGTGCCCGACAACGCGCCGCCGCAGTACTGATCGGCGAAGCTGCGCCTCACCCCGACGCTGGCCGCGCGGGGAGCAATTCATCGTGCACTGACGCGCACGAGGCGGTCGGTGCCCGATTCGGCGCCCCACGTTTCGCCCGCGCGGCCCTGGATCTCGCGCACGTTCGCATAGGCGCGATCGGACGGGAAGCTTGCGAACTGCCCGGTCGTCGGATCGAAGCGCACGATCGCGTTGGCCGTCCAGTCGGTGAGCCACACCTTGTCGTCGGGATCGACCCATACCGCGTAGGCATGGGCATGCCCCGGAAGCGGCCATTCGCGCCACGAACCCGTCGCCGGCTCGTAGCGCGCGACCTGGCCCGTGTTCCAGTAGCTCACCCAGACGTTCCCCTTCGAATCGGACCAGACGCGGCGCGCACCCTGATTGCGCGTTGGCGGTTCGATCACTGTCGCCGTGCCGCTGTCGACGTCGATGCGCGCGATGTGATTGCCGGCGAGCGACGCGTAATAGACGTCGCCCGATGGCGTCGTCGTCATCCCGTACGGGCCGGCGCCGCGCGGCGCTCGCCAGGCGTCGACCTTCCCGCTCGCAGGATCGACGCGGCCGTAGTAGCCGCTCTGGCCGGTAAACCAGACCCGCCCGCGCTTATCGAACGTGAGCGTGTTGAGGTTCGCGTCGGGTGCCGACGCAGGCAATGCGAATCGCGTGACCGCGTGCGTCGCCGCGTCGACGCGGACGATCGCGTTCTGCCCGCCGTCGGTGACCCAGATGCCGCCGTCGGGACCCACGATCACGCCGTGCGGCGCCGAGCCGTCGCCGAGCGGGATCTCGTCGAGGCGGCCGCTCGCGGGATCGAGGATGCCGAGTTTCCCCGTCGCCTGCGCCGTGTAGTAAACGGGACCGGCCGCTCGGGGCGATGCGGCGACGTCGTGCGGGTGCGCACCCTTCGTGACGGGGAAATACGACGCGTGCGGCCCTGCCGCGAGGGCGACCGCGGCAAGCGCCGCGAGGACGATCGCCGCCGGCCATGCCATCCGGTTCATCGCGCCTCCTCGGCGGAATCAAACGACTCGAGTATGACCGGGCGAGGGCCGGCGAGTTGGCAAATTCACCCGTCGAGACGCTCGATCCGGCGGATTCCCGACCGAATGCATTGCCGGGCGGCGCGCCGCCGGCTTACGATGCAGTGGTTCGCCGGACACACGGCTTCCCGGAATAGACCATGCGCTTCGTCCATCCTGCACGCATCCTCGCCCTCGTCGCGCTCGCGAGCGCCGCGGCTCCGGCCGCCGCATTCGAGTGCTACGCGATCGTCGATCGCAGCAACGAGGTCATCTACCAGGATCCGACCCCGCCGATCGACCTGAGCGCCGACGGCGCCGCGGCGCGCGACGCGCTTCGCGCGCGCGGACAGCAACTGATCGTCATGGATACACCGCGCTGTCCGGCGATCGATCGCCTTCAGGCCGGGGGCAAGGGCGGACCGGCCACGGTCGAGGACATCGTCGCGGGCATGCGACCGGCGGTCCCGTTCGGAAGCGCACGCAGCCGCACGACGCGGGACAGCGGCGGGATCGCGCTGCCGGAGATCCGGCCGCCGCGCGCGACCGGCGGCGGCATGTCGGTCGGCGGCCCGGTGTCGGGCATGTCGGTCCGCTGAAGCGCAATCAACTGCCAATGGCGCTACAGCGCCCGTTGGCGCCGTAGCCCAGGTTCGACCAGGTCCGCGCGAAGCGGCCGACGTCAGCCGTTCCCCTTCTCGTCCTTCTCGGGCCGCCGCTGGGGCTCCTGCGGCGCCGGCCGGTGCGCCTCGGGTTGCTGCGGCGCCGGTCGTGCTTGCGGCTGTGGTTGCGGCTGCGGCGCCGGACGCAGTTGCGGTTGTGGCGCCGGACGCGCCGTTTCCCGCTGTGGACCACGCGGCGGCTCGGGCCGGCGCGCCGCTTCGGGTTGCGGCTGCGGCGCCGGCCGCAACTGCGGTTGGGGTTGCGGCGCGGGACGCGGCTGGGCTTGCGGCTGCGGCGCCGGACGCAGTTGCGGCTGCGGTCGCGGCGCCTCCGCCGGAGGACCGCGCGGCGGCTCGGGCCGGCGGGCCGTTTCGGGTTGCGGCTGCGGTGCCGGCCGCAACTGGGGTTGTGGTTGTGGAGCCGGCCGCGTCTGGGTTTGCGGCTGCGGCGCCGGCCGCAACTGGGGTTGCGGGGCCGGCCGCGTCTGGGTTTGCGGCTGCGGCGCCGGACGCGCTTCGGGGGTCCGTTGCGCGGGCTGCGGTTGGGCCTCCGAGGCGCGCCCGGGTGCCTCGCGCAGTGTCGGTGGTCCGGCGGGCCGCTGCGGCGCGCCCTGCGGCGCGTTTCGTTGCGAGTTGGGAGAAGGCCGAAGCGCGGGCGCGCCTGCCGGCGGCTGCGTAGCGGCGGGAGCCGTCGGGACCGCCTGGGGCGGTGCACCGGGGCCCGCACGGCGCTCGGACCCGCCCGGGGCTTGTGCCGGCCGGCGGGTGCCCGCCTCGCGCGCCGGCGGGGCGGCATTCGGGGCCGGTTTCGCCTGCGTGACGACCTTCGCCGGTGCCGGTGCAAGCGCGGCCGTCGCCGCTGTCGGCGAGGCTGCCCGCCGCAGCGTCTGCACGTCGGCGCGCGTCAGCGGCCGGCCGGGGTTCTTTTCGAGCGCCTGGATCTTCTGCGCATCAGGCACCGGGGGCGGCGGTGGCGGCGCTTTCGCCACGACCTGCCGCTGCATCGTCGCCGCGGGCGGACGGACTTGCGCTGGCGGCGACGCCCCCAGGAACGCCGGCCGCGCCGGCGCCACGGCGGCCACCGGACGGACTTCCGCGCGCTGCACGGCCGCCGCCGGAACCGGGATCGCCGCACGGCCGACGTTCTGCGCCTGCGCGAACGCCGCCGGCGGAACGGCCGTCACCGCGTTCGGCACCGTGCGATTCGCATAGCGAACTTCGGTCACGCGCGTCGGGTTGTTGTAGATGTTCGTGATGTTCGTCACGTTGACGACCGTGTTCGTGACGTTCACCTGGCGGAAATAATTGCGGCTCACGCGATAAGGCGGCACGTAGACTTCGCGCGGCGCGAGCGGGAACCAGCCGATCGCAGGGCCCGACGATACGGCGACGCCGAACCCCGCCCCGCCGATGAACGCGACGAGCGCCGGTGCATACACGGCGCGCACGTGGCGCGGCCCGGGCACCCAGCCCCAGCCGCGCGAAAAATGCGCCCAGCGTCCGTAGTGGAACGGCGCGAAGCCCCACGGCTCGTTGTCGACCCACGTCCAGCCCCACGGGTCGATCCACGTCCAATGGCCTTCGCGATACGGCGCCCAGTCGACCGACACGGCGCGCGGGAACCAGACGTTGCCGTAGGTCGGCTCGACGCTCCAGTTGCCGTTGCGGTCGAGATCCTCGTAGCCGATCACCTCGGGCGACACGTAGCGAAGCGCGACCGATTGCGTGTAGCGGCGCTCGCGGTCGACGGCGAAGCGATCGAACGCGTCCGGTGGCGGCAGCGGCACGTACTCGCTGTCGGAGACGTCGGTGCCGTAGAAGCGATATGCCTGGCCCGTGTTGACCACGTACGAGCCGCCTTCGCCGTACACCTCGCCATTGCCATCGCGCGCGACGACCAGCGTCGAGCCGTCCTGCGGATCGACCTCGACACGATAGCGTCCGGGACGCGTCAGCGAGAACGCAAGGTTCGGCGTATCGATTTCGACGATGTTGTCGGGCGGCAGGCTGCGCAGGCTCACGTCGACGACGCCCTCGTGCAGTTGCATCTGCACGATGCGATCGTCCAGATTCGACACGGCAACGCTCGTGCTGTCGCCGAGCCACCACGTGCCGTTGTCGATCGAAAGCTCGGCGCGCGAATCGGCATCCGACCAGACGCGATCGCCGGTCGCGACCGGCCGATTGATCTGCGCTTCGACCCACGCGTCGTTGCCACCCGGTGAGAAGCTCACGCGCCCGCTTGTATACGACATGCGTGCGACCCGCACCGGCGGATCGGTGTCGGTGTCGCTATCCTGCGGTTGCGGCTGCGCATAGGCGGCGAATGATGCGATCGTCGCCGCGCATGCGAAAAAGCGCGTGAGGCGCGCAAGCGCCGTTACTCGGGTCATAAGCCTGGATCCTGTCAGTTCGTGGGTCGTGGTCCTGAAACGCGCATCGGCACAGGTTTGATGACATGGCTTTCGTCGCCTGTCGGCGACAAGGCGCCCCTTCGGTGCGACAACCATCCTGCGCGGTATCATTGCGCGCGGCTCATGGCGCGCCTCACCTGCGCGCTTGCTGCGTCGGCGTGCAAGAACCCATGCAGGCGCGCCGCGGTCGAATCTGCGTTCCGGATCGCGATGGGACGGCAACGAGCGAAGAATGACACGAGGAGCATCATGATGAAACGCCTGTTCGCGCTGGCCGCGTTCACGCTGGCACTTGGCGCCGGCACTCCGGCGGCGCTCGCCCAGTCGTCGCCGCCGCCGCTGCCGGCATTGACGGCCCAGCAATCGGCGACCGTTCAACAGCGACTCGATGCGTATCGGCGCCAGACCGAGGCGCGCGTCGCGCACGGCGAGATCACCGCCGACGAAGCCGACAACCTGCTCAGGTGGCGCGAATGGCAGATCGCGCGGCAGGTCGCCGGTGTCCGTACACCGGAAGCTGGCAGCGGCGTGCCGCCCGACTACAACGGACCGCCGCAATCGGGAAGCGACGTGCCACCCGATTACAACGCAGCAGCGCCGTCGGGACGCGACGTGCCGCCCGATTATTACGGACCGCCGCCGCCCGGCTACGTCGTCGTTCAGCCCGCCCCCTATTACGGCCCCTATTACCGTTACCGGGCGCCCTATTGGGGACCGTATCCGTATTACTGGGGTCCCTCGGTCTGCGCCGGCGGTTTCGGTCGCCACTTCGGCGGCCGGATCTGCTTCTGACGCGCGTTCGTCGCAGCTCGCGGCCACGGAGGCGCGACATCGCGAAGCCGTGCGCTGTGCTGCTCGCGTGCATCGCGCTGCTCGTCTCGACGGCGAGCGGCGCGTTCGCGTTCGAGGACGTCGCGCGGCGCGCCAAGGAGCTCGCCGCCTCGGCGTACAAGAAGCCCGACGTCAACCTGCCCAAGGCGCTGCAGGAATTGACGTACGACCAGTATCGCGACATCCGCTTCAAGCCCGACCGGTCGCTGTGGCGCAAGGCGAAGCTGCCGTTCGAGATCATGTTCTTTCACCAGGGGCTCTACTACAACTATCCGGTCGCGATGCACGAGATCACGGCCGATGGCGTCCACGACATCCGCTTCGATCCCGATCTCTTCGATTACGGCGCCAATCACATCGATCCGAAGGAGCTCAAGGGACTGGGCTTCGCCGGGTTCCGCGTTCACTATCCGATCAATTCGCCGAAGTACAAGGACGAGGTGCTCGTCTTCCAGGGTGCGAGCTATTTCCGCGCACTCGGCAAGGGGCAGCGCTACGGCATCTCGGCGCGCGGCCTCGCGATCGACACCGCGCTCATGTCCGGCGAGGAATTTCCGCGCTTCACAGAGTTCTGGGTCGAGCGGCCCGCGCCGCAGGCGCGTGAGCTGCGCATTTACGCGCTGCTCGACTCGCCGCGCGCGACGGGCGCCTATCGCTTCCTGCTGCGGCCCGGCGTCGACACGGTGATGGACGTTCGCGTCGAGCTCTACCTGCGCCAGAACGTGTCGAAGCTGGGACTCGCGCCGCTCACCAGCATGTACTACTTCGGCGAGAACCATCATCTCGGCATCGACGACTTCCGCCCCGAGGTGCACGACTCGGACGGTTTGTCCGTGCAGGCGGGCACCGGCGAATGGATCTGGCGCCCGCTCGTCAACCCGAAGCGGCTGCTCGTCACGTCGTTCGCCGTCAACAACCCGCTCGGCTTCGGCGTGCTCCAGCGCGACCGCAGCTTCTTCGACTACGAGGATCTCGAGGCGCGCTACGAGACGCGGCCGTCGGTGTGGATCGAGCCGAAGGGCAACTGGGGCGGCGGCCGCATCGAGCTCGTGCAGATCCCGACGCCCGACGAGACGAACGACAACATCGTCGCGTACTTCGTGCCCGACGTGTCGCCGGCGCCGCAGCAGCCGTACGACTTCGAGTACCGGATGCTGTGGCAGATGGAGAACGCGACGCGTCCGACGCTCGCCTACGTTACGCAATCGCGGCGCGGCCATGGCTACCTGCGCAAGCCCGACGACAGCATCGCGTTCATGATCGATTTCGAAGGCGACGTGCTGCGCCGCCTGCCGGCCAACACGCCGGTGCAGGGCGTCGTCAGCACCGACTCGAATATCGAGGTGATCGAAGCGAACGCTTATCACAACGACGTGACCAACGGATGGCGGCTCGCGCTTCGGGTGAAGCGTCAGGACGACAAGAAGCCGGGCGAGATGCGCGCGTTTTTGCGGAGCGGCGGCACGACGCTTTCGGAAACGTGGAGCTACATCCTGCCGGTCAACTAAGACGGCGATGGCGAGACGATGAGCGGCGCGATTGCAGATCTGATGCAGCGCTATCTGGCGCGGTTGCCGCTCGCGCCGGAGCGGCGCGAGACCCTGCTCGTCGATGCGCTGCAAAATGCGCGCGACGCGGCCGATGCGCTCGGCCGCGTGCATGCGGCGCTCACCGCATCGGCCGCGCATGCCGCGAACGCCGCTTACGCCACGATCGGTGCGCGCGTGCGCCTCGGCATGCGCGCCGAGGGCACGCGGGTCGATTCGCTCCAGTGTCGCGACGTGCACGGCCGCGAGCGGCTCGAGACGACGCCGCGTCTTGCGCGAAGCCCGATGGCGCCGAATGCATGGCCCGGTCGCGGCTCGCCGGCGACCGTACCGAACCGCCCGCCTCCGCAGACCGAGCGCCGCGCGGCCGCGCAGCCGCGCGACCCGGGCAGCCGCTGGCGCGAGCGCGCGGCACACCGGCGGCTGATCCTCGTGACGCTGATCGTCGTGCAGACGCTGATCGCGACCGACTACATGGCGCTGATCCTGCCCTACCACGGCCGGCAGCCGCTCGAGATCGCGATGCTCGTGCTGTTCGGCGTGCTGTTCGCGTGGATTTCCGCCGGCTTCTGGACCGCGCTCGCCGGATTCCTTTTGCTCGCCCGGGGGCGTGACCGCTACGCGATCTCGCGCCGGATGATCGGCGACGCACCGGCGGACATTCCGCCCGATGCGCGCACCGCGCTGGTGATGCCGATCTGCAACGAGGACGTGCCGCGCGTCTTCGCGGGGCTTCGCGCAACGTACGAATCGCTGCGCGAAACCGGTGTTCTCGACCGCTTCGACTTCTTCGTGCTGTCCGACACGGCGAATGCCGACACGCGCGTCGCCGAGCTCGATGCGTGGCTCGCGCTTTGCAATGCGGTCGACGGCTTCGGCCGCGTCTTCTACCGCTGGCGGCAGCATCGGATCAAGCGCAAAAGCGGAAACATCGCCGACTTCTGCCGCCGCTGGGGACGCAAGTACCGCTACATGATCGTGCTCGACGCCGACAGCGTGATGAGCGGCGATTGCCTGACGGCGCTCGTCCGCATCGCCGAAGCGAATCCCGACGCGGGCATCATCCAGACGGCGCCACGCGCGGCGGGACGCGATACGCTGTATGCGCGCGTCCAGCAGTTCGCCACCGGTGTGTACGGTCCGCTCTTCACCGCGGGACTGCACGCCTGGCAGTTCGGCGAATCGCACTACTGGGGCCACAACGCGATCATTCGCGTCGCGCCGTTCACGCGCTACTGCGCACTCGGGCGCCTGCCGGGGCACGGCGCGCTGTCCGGCGAAATCCTGTCGCACGATTTCGTCGAGGCTGCGCTGATGCGCCGCGCCGGATGGGGCGTCTGGATTGCGTATGATCTCGGCGGCAGTTACGAGGAAATGCCGCCGAACCTCATCGACGAACTGTCGCGCGATCGCCGCTGGTGCCAGGGCAACCTGATGAACTTCCGCCTGTTCTGGATGAAGGGATTGCACCCGGCGCATCGCGCCGTGTTCATGACCGGCGTCCTCGCGTACGTGTCGGCGCCGCTGTGGTTCCTGTTCCTGATCCTGTCGACGGCGCTGCTCGCGATCCACACGCTGTCCGAGCCGCAGTACTTCACGCATCCGTATCAGCTGTTTCCGATCTGGCCCGAGTGGCGCCCCGAATGGGCGATCACGCTGTTCTCGGCCACCGCGCTTCTGCTGTTTCTGCCGAAGCTCCTCGCCGGATTGCGTGTCGCGATCGCCGATCCCGCGCGTCACGGCGGGCGCCTCCATCTCGCGGCGAGCCTCGCCGGCGAAATGCTGCTGTCCGCGCTGCTCGCGCCGGTCCGCATGCTCTTCCATACGCAATTCGTGCTGACCGCGCTCGCCGGGCGGACCGTGCGTTGGAAATCGCCGCCGCGCGGTGACAACGAGACCCGCTGGAAGATGGCATTCGCGCGCCACGGACTGCACACGTGCGTCGGCATCGTCTGGGCGGCGCTCGTCTGGTGGCTCAATCCCGCGTACCTGTGGTGGCTGCTGCCGGTCGTCGGCGCATTGATGCTGTCGATTCCGCTGTCGGTGATCACGAGCCGCACCGCGCTCGGCCGCAAGCTGCGCCGCCGTCACTATTTCCTGATTCCCGAAGAATCGGAGCCGCCCGAGGTGATACGCGCGACGCGCAAGCATTGGCATCGTGCGCCGCCGCCGGCCGATCTCGCGACGGCGATCGTCGATCCGATCGTCAACGCGCTCGTCTGCGCGCAGGCCGTTGCGCGTCCCGTATTGAACTGGCCGCGCGAGGCGATCTCCGATGCACTGGTCGAGCGCGCGCTGCGCCACGGGCTCGACGCGCTCGATGCGCAGGACCGTGCGCGCCTGCTCGCCGATCCTCCGGCATTGTCGGCGCTGCATTTCGCGGTCTGGACGTCACCGGCCGCGCATGCGAGCTGGCGAGCCGCGATCGAGCAGCCGCCCGTCCGCGCGCGCCTGCAGGCACTGCACGTGCAGCCGCACGTCGAAGCGCAGCACGCTGACGCCGCCATCGCGGCGCCGCATGCCGCGCACGGGTGAGCATCGAGGCGCGGACGATGGAACGCACCGCGAACGGCAAGCCGCGCAAGCGCACGGACCGCGCAACGGGCAACGTCGAGCCGTTGTTCGACTCGATCTGGCCGATGCTTGCGATCATCGTCGTGCTCGTTGCGCTCGCGGTCACCGATTTCCTGCTGGTCGAGCCGGCGCCGTCGACGCGCGCATCGCTTCTGATCATGCGCTTGAGCGCGGGCGCAGCGTTACTGATCCTCGTCGGGCTCACGCTGCGGCGACTGTTCGCCCAACGCGCGAAGCTTCTGCGCGCGCTTCGCGCGAGCGAGGAGCGCCTCATGAGCTCGCTCAACGACATCCAGATGCGCAAGCAGGCCGAGGCGCTGCTCGCCGAGGAGAAGGAGCGCGCGCAGGTGACGCTCGCGTCGATCGCCGACGCGGTCGTCACCGTCGATACGTCGGGACGCATCGAGTTCCTCAATTCCGCCGCCGAGCGCGTCACCGGATGGTCGCTCGCGGAAGCGCGGCAGCGCCCGGTCGCCGAGGTGTTCGCCGTCGTCGACGAGACGACCGGCGCACCGATTCCCGATCCCGTCGCGCGCGCCTTGACCGATGGCGGCGTGATCGAGGGCGACGGCAACGTCGTGCTGCTGTGCCGCGGCGCCGAATCGATCGCGATCGACTACAGCGTCGCGCCGATTCGCGATCGCGCGGGCAGCACCGTCGGCGCCGTGCTCGTGATCCAGGACATGTCGCGCGAGCGGCAATATGCGGCGCGGCTTTCCAATCTCGCGAGCCACGATGCGCTGACCGGGCTTCTGAATCGTCGCGAGTTCGAGCAGCGCGTGCGCGCGATCGTCGAGCAGCGCGAGGGACAGGAAGGGCAGCACGCGGTGCTCTATCTCGACCTCGATCAATTCAAGGTCGTCAACGATACGAGCGGCCACGCCGCAGGCGACGAACTGCTGCGCCAGGTCGGGGCGCTGTTGCGCCCGCGGCTGCGCGAAGGCGACGTGCTCGCGCGCCTGGGCGGCGACGAGTTCGGCGTGCTGCTGCCCCACTGCCCGCCCGCACCGGCGCTGCGCATCGCCGAAGCGCTGCGCAAGGCGATCGTCGACTTCCGCTTCGCCTGGAAGAACCGCTCGTTCACGATCGGCGTCAGCATCGGTCTCGTGAACCTGGCCGATGGCCCGCACACCTTGGCGAGCGTTCTGTCGGCGGCTGATGCCGCGTGCTATCTCGCGAAGGACAAGGGACGCAATCGCGTGCAGGTGTATCGGCCGGAGGACAGCGAAGTGACGCTGCGGCGCGGCGAGATGGAATGGGTGCATCGACTGCACCGCGCGCTGGCCGAGGATCGCCTGTGCCTCTATTCGCAGCCGATGCGCGCGATGCATTCGACGGGCGCGCAGCCGGTGCATCACGAGGAACTGCTCGTGCGGCTGATCGACGAGCAGAACGAGATGATCCCGCCGATCGCGTTCATTCCCGCGGCCGAGCGCTATCACCTGATGCCGTCGATCGACCGCTGGGTGATCCGCACCGCGTTTCGCGTGCTCGCCGACCGGCGCGCGAACGGACAGGACCTCGGGAGTTATGCGATCAACGTCTCGGGCGCCTCGATCGGCGACGACCAGTTTCTCGACTACGTCCGCGAGAGCTTCGCGCGCTTTCACATCCCGCATGCATCGATCTGCTTCGAGATCACCGAGACGACCGCGGTCACGAGCCTGTCGAAGGCGGCCCAGTTCATCGGCGCGCTGCGTGAGCCCGGTTGCCGGTTCGCGCTCGACGACTTCGGCGTCGGCGTGTCGTCGTTCACGTACCTGAAGCAATTGCCGGTCGACTACCTGAAGATCGACGGCAGCTTCGTCAAGAACATGCTGACCGACCCCGTCG
>Ga0134125_10005840_pt1 | contig 13948 bp, 10 predicted proteins | sample KB31751_FD_96464 | JGI IMG/M metagenome (GOLD analysis project Ga0134125, IMG submission 96464) | Terrestrial soil microbial communities with excess Nitrogen fertilizer from Kellogg Biological Station, Michigan, USA - KB3-175-1 | ecosystem: Environmental > Terrestrial > Soil > Unclassified ... | reverse complement strand
TCATCTTCGCCGCCGCGCGCGAGGAAGAGCTGCAAGTGACGACCCGTCAGGCCCTGGCCGGGGTGCACGTCGCCGACGCGATGACCGCGAACCCGCGTTCGGCGCCCGGCTGGCTTACGGTGGAGGAATTCATCGAGCGCTATCTGTTGGGCGCCCCTCACTCGGCATACCCGGTCGCCGACCGGGACGGATCGATCGTGGGGTTGGTCACGCTCAGACAGCTGCGCGGCGTTGCGCCCGACCGGCGCTCCACGACCAGCGTGCGTGAGATCGCGCTGCCGCTGGAGCGCGTGCCGACCGCGGCGCCTCCCGAGCCTCTCAGCACGCTCATCGGGCGGTTGGCGACGGCCGGTCACTGCAGCCGCGCCCTGGTCATCGATGGTGGCAGGGTGGTCGGCATCATCACGCCAAGCGATCTCGCACGACTGATCGATGTTTACCGGCTCGCCCACCCGGGCCCAGGCGGCAGTGCGCATCCTCATGTCACGGAAAAGAACTCCAACGCTGGGTGATTCACAATCGGATCGATGCCGGGCGTCAGCGCTCGGACATGGTCACAGAAGGTGCGGACGATGAAAGCAGTCATCGCGGGTATCGATGGTTCACAGGCGGCCCTCACGGCCGCGCTCTGGGGTGTCGATGAGGCCATCAGTCGCGCTGTACCGCTGCGCCTGATCTCGGTGATCAAACCGACACATCCGTCACCCGATGACTACGCCCGAGATCTCGAACATGCCGAGAGGTCACTGAACCGGGCACGAGACGCGATAGCCGCCGGCCGAAAGGCCGTGACCGTCGAAACGGAGATCCCGCGTGCACCGGCGGGGGTGGCTCTGATAGAGGCGTCGCGCGACGCCGAGATGGTCTGTGTCGGCTCGGTCGGGATCGGGCGCTACGCCCGCTCACTCTTGGGTTCCACGGCCACCGAACTCGCCGAAAAGGCCCATTGTCCGCTCGCGGTCGTGCGTACGGAATCCACACGGCCACCGCCCGAGATCGACTGGGTCGTGGTGCGGATGACCGATACCCCCGACAACGAGAACGTCGTCAAACACGCTGCCTGGGAGGCGAATCTGCGCAGAGCGCCCATGCTCATCCTGGGAGGCCGACCGGAGGAGCTCACCGAGCATGCGGACGGCGCCTTCGAACGACGGGTTCAGGAATGGCGGCGGCGTCATCCGGAGGTCCGCGTCTATCCGATCACGACGAACTCCGCGATCGCCAGCTTCCTGCAGATGAACGATGAACGCGTCCAGCTCGCGGTGATCAGCGCCTCCGAGGCCGATCAGCTGGCGCGGCTCATCGGGCCCGCCGGGCATCCGCTGTTCCGGCATCCCGAATGCTCGGTGCTTGTCGTCCGCTGACCGACGGATGCACTGCGGCGCCCGGCTATTGCGGTCCTATCCTCATGCGGCGCGCGGGATATCCGAAGTCGACGTTTTCCCCTCTGCCGACGGGTGAACCGGCATGGGCTTCCAGCCGACGTAGGTCAGATACAACCCCACCAGGCCGACGAACACGGTGACACCCACCCATAAGGCGGTCATGCGGACCGCGGCGTCGGCGGCTCCCATGAAGGTATGCGGGAAGGCCATGAGAAACAGCGCGCGCAGCGCGAAGACCCAGCCCACCACCGACACGATGATCGCCGCCGCGCCTCGCCAGTACTGGTGCAGCCCGACGATGACCAGAGCAGCCAACAGCAGGAAACCGCCCGTCACCCAGGGCAACGCGGAGTTGGCTTCGAAAGCCGACAGCAGCTGTCGCATGTCCGATGCGCGGGCCACGGTCGTTGCGGCGAAGATGACGAAGAACGGGCCGAGCACCCGAGCGAACATTCGGGTGCGAAGCTCAGCTTGTTCTGTACCACTCATTTGTCACACCTCCATTGGTGCGCCTGGCATCCGCGTGTCGGTGACAGGTCGTTGTGCGTGAGATTCCATCTCACCTTCGATCTGAGCATTCGACCGAGGCGCCCGCGAGGGACTGAAGTCCCCCAGCACGGGGACGTTCGTCGTGAATCGGCCCTGTCCGAGAGTTTGCCAATCGCACAGTGACTAAGGGCTATCACCCAGGGACAAATGACCTTCGCCTGAACGCTGCCGCGCTAGTACCGTCGAAGTGATTGTTTGCCACCACCGGAAAAGGTTTACCTGTGTCTGCTCAGGAGTCCAACGGCCGCCGACAGCCTGCCGCGGTGCCGACCCGGATGAGCGAAGTCAGAACCCACAGAAGTCATGCGAACCTCGTTGGCGACCAGGGGGCCTCGATCGGAGCTCTCGACCCGGAGGAGGCCGCCGATCGCCTGCTGCGCGATCTGCGCAGTGACCGCGATGGCCTGTCGACCCGTGAGGCGCAGCGGCGGTTGCTGCAATACGGACCGAATACGTTGAGGAGCCAGCAAAGGCGCCGCTGGCCTGCCGAGTTGGCGCGCCAGTTCACCCACCCACTGGCCCTGTTGTTGTGGTTGGCGGCTGGACTGCTGCTGATCGTCGGCTCGCACATCGTTGCCGGCGCGGTGGTGCTGATCATCGTGCTGAACGCGGCCTTCTCATTTGTCCAGGAGCTGCAAGCCGAACGGGCGGTGGAAGAACTCGCCAAATATCTGCCGCAGCATGCCAGGGTGGAACGCGACGGTGCGAGCACCGAGGTCGACGCGTCCCAGCTGGTACCCGGTGACATCGTGTTGATCGGGGAGGGTGACCGCATCGCCGCGGATGTCCGCCTGCTCGACGGCGCCGTCGAAGTCGACATGTCGGCGTTGACGGGGGAGTCCATGCCGGTGCTGCGTTCAGCGGCCCTGGCGGATACGAATGTGCCGCTGCTGTCCGCGCATGAGTTGGTGTTCAGCGGCAGCAGCTGCACCGGCGGCGAAGCGCGCAGTGTCGCATTCGCGACCGGCATGGCGACCGAGATCGGCCGGATCGCGGCGCTTTCCGAGCGCGTCAAAACCGATCCGAGCCCGCTGGAGCACCAGGTCCGCCGCGTCGCCTGGCTGATCGCCGCGGTCTCAGTGATGCTGGCGCTGTCTTTCATCCCGGTGGCTACGCTGGCTGCGCACCTGACCTTGATCAATTCGCTGGTGTTTGCGGCCGGCCTGCTGGCTGGGATGGTGCCAGAGGGTTTGCTGCCCGTGATCACGCTGGCACTCGCGGTGGCGGTACGACAATTAGCGGGTCGCGGCGCGCTCGTCAAGCGGCTCTCAGCAGTAGAGACGTTGGGTTCCACCGACGTGATCTGCACCGACAAAACGGGCACGCTGACCGAGAACCGGATGATCCCGGTCGCTGCGTGGGTTCCTGGGCAACGAGTCGAGCTCGGCGACAACACTTTTGACGCTACCGGTACCACCAACCCCTCGGCTCTGCGGTCGTTGAGCCGCGCCGCCGCCAGTTGCAACAACGCGTGCCTGAACGACGGTGTCGATCCGACCGGGGACCCCACCGAGATCGCCATTTTGATGGCCGCGCGCGCATTGGGCGCAGACCCCGACCGGCAGTACCGAGAGGCGCAGCGCCGCGGTCAATTTCACTTCGAACCCGAGCTGAAGCTGATGTCGACCGTCGATCACGTGCCCGACCGGCCGCTCGTGATCCATACCAAGGGTGCACCCGAAGCGGTGTTGGCGATATGCAGTCACATCGTTGACGTGGACGGCCAACCGGTGCCCCTGGGCGCGCCGGGGCGTCGCCGAGTGGAGGCAGCTGTCAACGCGTTTGCCGCCGAGGGGCTACGAGTTCTCGCCTTCGCGTCGCGTGAACTTGCCGACGATGAACCGTTATCGCAGCGCCGCAGCGATAACGAACGGGACCTGTGCTTCACCGGCTTGATCGCGATGCTGGATCCGCCCCGCGCGGGCGTCGCCGACTCGGTCGCCCGCTGCCGCACGGCGGGAATTCGCATCATTATGATCACCGGCGATCACCCGCTCACTGCGAGCGCCATTGCCCAGCGAGTCGGCATTACCGGTGAGCATCCCACCGTGGTGACCGGTGATCAATTCGACCGCCTCAGCGAGCCAGAACTCACCGCGCTGATCCAGGACAACCCCGAGGTGATCTTCGCCCGCGCTTCCGCGGAAGCCAAACTGCACATCGCCGAGGCGCTCCGTGACGGGGGCCACGTGGTCGCGATGACCGGTGACGGCGTCAACGATGCCCCAGCCTTGCGCTGCGCGGACATCGGTGTGGCGATGGGCAAGTCTGGCACCGACGTCGCTCGTGAAGCCGCAACGATGGTGCTCGTCGACGACAACTTCAGCACCATCGTCACCGCGGTGCACGCGGGCCGACGGATTTATGACAATGTGCGCAAGTTCATTGTCTACATCTTCGCTCATGCCACCCCGGAAACGGTGCCGTTCTTGGTATTTGCCATCAGCGGCGGATCGATTCCACTGCCGCTGACGATCATGCAGATATTGGCTTTCGACGTGGGCAGCGAAACGCTGCCGGCACTGTCGCTGAGCCGCGAACCCGCCGAACCGGGCATCATGGCCCGCCCTCCGCGCCCCCGCAAGGAGGGCGTGATTCGCGGCCCGATGTTGGTCCGAGCCTGGCTGTTCCTCGGCGCCATCGTCGCCGCGCTGCAAATGGGCGGGTTCTTCTACGTCCTGCTGAAAGCGGGAGGGCACCCAGGCATGCACGTGTGTGGAGACGGACCCCGGCACAACGCCTACCAGCAGGCGACGACGATGACGTTTTTGGGCATGATGGCCGGGCAGATCGGCACGGCCTTCGCCGTGCGAACCCAGCGGGCCTCGTTACGGTCGGTGGGCGTCTTCACAAACCGGTACCTGTTGGCCGGCATCGCCGCCGAAATCTTATTGGCGGCCCTATTCGTCTACGCGCCGCCGATGCAAGCCCTGTTGGGAACCGCGCCGCTGCCGGTCTCGGATCTGCTTTTGTTGCCCGCATATCCGGTGATCGTCTGGGGGGCCGACGAATTCATGCGGTATCTGCTCAGGAAGCGGACACCATGAAGATTAGCCAGCGACTCTGCACAGCGCTGCCGTCGGCGGAGTTCAAGGACTTCACGGTGGGGACCAACGGCCCTGGCGCTGATCGCTCGTATGCCGGAAGGTCGTATCCATAGACAGGCAGGTGAAAGACATGACCCAAATGACTGTGGACACCGACGTGATCACAGCGGCAGTCGAGTTGGCGTGTCGTGCTCCATCGCTGCACAACAGCCAGCCCTGGCGTTGGGTTGCCGGCGACACGAGTGTCGATCTGTTCGTCGATCCGCGCCGAACGGTGACATCGACCGACACATCGGGTCGCGAAGCGATCATCAGCTGTGGCGCGGCGCTCGATCACTTTCGGATCGCGATGGCCGCGGTAGGCTGGAGCACGAACGTCGAGCGGTTCCCCAACCCGAACAATCTCGATCACCAGGCCTCGATCGACTCCGTGCCGACCGACTACGTCGCGCAGGCCCGCCACGACCTTGCCGACGCGATACTGCGCCGCCGAACAAATCGACTACCGTTCCGGCCGCCCAAGCACTGGCTGTCGCTGGAACCAGTGCTTCGTCACGCACTCGAAAAAGATTTCGTCATCCTCGACGTGCTGGGCGCAGACGCTCGACCGCGGTTGGCGGAAGCGGCACTCCTCACCGAAGCCCTGCGCCGCTACGACGACAGTTACCACCATGAATTGGAGTGGTGGACATCGCCGTTGAGAAAATACGAGGGCATTCCCGAAAGCGCGCGGGTTTCGGAGTCGGACGACCGCAGGGTCGACGTGAACCGGCGGTTTCCCATCGACCCGCTGGACGAGCGGAGCTCCGCAGGCACCTACGACGAAGCGAAAATCGTCCTGCTGTCAACACCCAACGACACACGGGTTGATGCCCTCCGATGCGGTGAGGCGCTGTCAACGATCCTGCTGGAGTGCACCATGGCAGGCTTGTCGACTTGCCCGGTAACGCACATCACGGAGCTGGCAGGCAGCCGGGAGATGATTCGGGATCTGATGACCGATCACACCGCGATACCCCAGGTCTTGGTCAGGGTGGGTGTCGCGCCCGAGGGTGAGTTACCCGCGCACCCGACGCCGCGGCGACCCCTGTGCGACGTCTTGCAGATCCGACGCTAGGGCAGAAGTGAAATGGCCTCTTACCCCGGTGATTGGTTGCCGCTGACCGACTCCGACGTTGATGGGCTTGCGTGGCAATTCACGGACTCGGCCTATGCGGACGACACCTACGCGGATTGGCCGCTGGATCGGCGGCTCGAGGGGTTCCTCCGTCAGCGGGGGCTGTTCGGCGTCGCCGAAGAACGGCGATGCATTCGGCCTCGTGCTCGAGCGCGTCATGGCTTGCATCAGCGCACTGTCCCGCTCCGCTGCGCGGATCCGATAGTCGGCTCGAGCCGTTGCCGCCGCGGCGGTTGGGGAGCTGACGAACGACCTACGACCCGGGGACTTCGGTCCCTATCGGTATTGCCGGCCGATTGGTGCGATAGAAGGTGCAAGCAACGCAATTCGCTACACCTGGAGATACCCATGAGCACCATTTCCGTTCGGCGTCAGCCGATATCGCTGTTTCCGGACTTCTCGGAGCTGTTCGCCGGCTTCCCCTCGTTCGCGGGGCTGCGTCCGGCCTTCGACGCCCGCGTGATGCGGCTCGAGGACGAGATCAAAGACGGCCGCTATGTAGTGCGCGCGGAGATGCCGGGTGTCGACCCGGCGAAGGATATCGACATCACCGTGCGTGACGGGCAACTGACGATCAAGGCGGAGCGTAGCGAGAAGAAGGACTTCGATGGACGATCCGAGTTCTCGTACGGCTCATTTGTTCGAAGTGTGTCGTTGCCGGCCGGCGCTGACGAGCAAAGTATCGACGCCACTTACGACAAGGGGATCCTCACCGTTTCGGTGACGGTCTCGGAATCCAAGCCGACCGAGCGACACATCGAAGTGCAGTCCGCCAGCGGACAGTGACCGCGGTGCGAGATGACCACAGCGGCTGATGTCACGCGGCGCTCGCCGCGGCGTGTGTTCCGCGACCGCCGCGAGGCCGGGCAGGTGCTGGCGAAGCTCCTCGGCGCCTACCGCGATCAATCCGACGTGATCGTCTTGGGTTTGGCCAGGGGAGGGCTACCCGTGGCATGGGAGGTCGCAGCAGCACTGCACGCCCCTCTCGATGCCTTCATCGTGCGGAAGCTCGGCGCACCCGGACACGAGGAGTTCGCGGTCGGGGCGCTGGCGAGCGGGGGCCGGGTCGTCGTCAACGACGACGTGGTGCGGGGCCTGCGGATCACGCAGCAGCAATTGCGTTCCGTCGCCGAACGTGAAGGCAGGGAACTGGTCCGGCGAGAGGCCGTTTACCGTGACGGACGTCCCCCCGTCGACGTGACCGGTAAGACGGTCATCCTCGTCGATGACGGGCTGGCCACCGGCGCAAGCATGTTCGCCGCGGTGCAGGCATTGCGTGAGGCCGAGCCGGCCCACATCGTGATCGCCGTGCCCGCGGCTCCCGAATCCACTTGCCGCGAGTTCGCCGGCCTGGTGGACGACGTCGTCTGCGCGAGCATGCCGACCCCGTTTCTCGCTGTGGGGGAGTCGTTTTGGGATTTTCGCCAGGTCACCGACGAGGAGGTTCATCAGCTGCTCACCACGCCCACGACGCAAGCACCGACGGAAACCGCCGTGGAGCGGACGCCGGCACAGGTGATCTCCAGTGTGGCCGTCGATGCGCCGGCGGGTGTGCCGTCGCGTGAGGCGTTGGAGGAGTTGATTGGTGACGCGCGGATCGTGTTGATCGGCGAGAGCTCACACGGCACCCACGAGTTTTACGAGGCGCGGGTCGCGATCACCAAATGGCTGATCGACGAGAAAGGGTTCTGCGCGGTCGCCGCGGAGGCCGACTGGCCCGACGCCTATCGAGTGAATCGGTATGTTCACGGCCGCGGCGATGACGAAAGCGCCGATGCGGCATTGAGTGGGTTTGAGCGCTTTCCGGCCTGGATGTGGCGCAACACGGTCGTTCGGGACTTCGTCGATTGGCTGCGTCTGCGCAACCAGCGGCAGAGGTCAGACGGACAACGGCAGGCCGGGTTCTACGGACTCGACCTTTACAGTCTGCACCGATCGATGCACGAAGTCATCGGCTATCTCGACAGGGTCGATTCGAAGGCGGCCGCGCGGGCGCGGGAGCGCTACGCGTGCTTCGACCACGCCTCGGCCGATGATGGCCAGGCGTACGGCTTTTCGGCGGCATTCGGCGCCGGCCCGTCGTGTGAGACGCAGGCGGTCGAGCAGCTGATCGACATCCAGCGCAACGCATTGGCCTACGCGCGCCGCGATGGCCTGCTCGCCGAAGACGAACTGTTTTACGCCAAGCAGAATGCGAAGACGGTTCGTAACGCCGAGGTTTATTACCGGGCGATGTTCAGCGGGCGCGTCAATTCGTGGAATCTGCGCGACACGCACATGGCCCAGACACTCGAAGCGCTGGTCAAACATCTGGACCGTCATTCGGATGTTCCGACAGCGCGAATCGTGGTGTGGGCCCATAACTCTCATGTCGGAGACGCACGTGCGACCGAGGTCTGGGCGGAGGGTCAGCACACGCTCGGGCAACTCGTCCGTCAGCGATACGGCGAGGATTCGCGCCTGATCGGGTTCAGTACGTACGCGGGTACGGTCACCGCTGCCAGCGAGTGGGGCGGCCTGGCCGAACGAAAGGCCGTTCGGCCGGCGCTCAACGGAAGCATCGAGGAACTCCTGCACGAGACGGGACAAACCTCCTTCCTGGTCTCCGCGCTGATCAGCCCGGAAGCCGCCGACCCGCTCGGTGTCGTTCGGTTGGGCCGCGCCATCGGCGTGATCTACCGGCCCGAAACGGAACGGCAAAGCCACTACTTCCACGTCCGACCCGCCGACCAATTCGACGCGATGATCCATATCGACAGGACCCGGGCACTCGAACCCCTGGAGCCCACCAGCCTCTGGGTTGCCGGCGAAACCCCGGAAACGTATCCCACCGGACTGTAATCAGCGAAGTGGAGTCAACGGACATGGATGTGCCCGCCGAATCGGCGCCCCGCCGGGTGCAGCTTGCCACGTTGACCATGAACCCGGCCCTGGACATCACGACAAGCATCGATGTGGTGCGGCCAACCGACAAGATGCGCTGCGAGACAACGCGTTACGATCCGGGTGGCGGCGGCATCAACGTCGCTCGTGTCGCGCATGTGCTGGGCGCGTCGGTGTCAGCCGTTTTCACCGTCGGCGGCCCGACCGGTGCTCGCGTCGCGTCGCTCGTCCGGGATGAAGGCGTGCTCTGCCGGCCGGTAGAGATCGCGGCGCAGACCCGGGAAAGCTTCACGGTCAACGAGAACAGCTCCGGCCAGCAGTACCGTTTCGTCCTTCCCGGACCGCTACTGTCGCTGCCCGAGCAGTCACGCTGCCTTGACCGGCTGCGGGAGGAGGCGGAGTCCGCCGATTTCGTCGTCGCGAGCGGTAGCCTGCCGCCGGGCGTACCTCCCGAGTACTACCAGCGTGTCGCCGACATCTGCCGGGACGTGGGCACCCGCCTGATTCTGGACACGTCGGGAAGCGCATTGCGGCACATTTCGTCCGGCGTTTTTCTGCTCAAGGCGAGCGTGCGGGAACTGCGCGAATGCGTCGGCCGCCCGCTTGTCACCGAGTCGGAGCAATTGGCCGCCGCACAGGCTCTCGTCGAAAACGGTTGCGCGCAAATCGTCCTGGTGTCGTTGGGTTCCCGGGGCGCGCTCCTGGTGACGCGGCAGGCGAGCCAGCGATTCTCGGCGGTCCCGCTGCGGGGCGGTGGGAGTGGCGTCGGGGCGGGCGACGCGATGGTTGCCGCAATCACGACAGGCCTCAGTCGGGGGTGGCCACTGGTCAAATCCATTCGCCTGGGGATAGCGGCGGGCACGGCGATGTCCATGACGCCCGGTACAGAGGTCTGTACCCCAACGTCAGTGGAAGAGTTGTTCGCGCTGGCCGCCGAGCCCCACGACCTCACAGGCGGCTGCTGAGCGGTGTTGTTGGGATCGACCGTCACCGCCGTCGCGTATTCGGGACGAACGGCCGATGATGTGGGGCCTAAGGACTCCTGCGCAGCGGCCGGAGGTTCCATAGCCTGGCATTGAGCCGATCGCTGATCTGCTCAACAGCTAGCCAGGAGCTCTGATGAATCAGCTGCACTCGAAGTCGGTAGTGGTTGGCATCGACGGATCGCAAGCTGCGGTGAACGCCGCCAAATGGGCGATCGACGAGGCTATCAGCCGACGGCTGCCCCTGCGGCTCGTCCACGTCGTCGGACGCAACCGATCGCAATCCGCGTCGGCGCAGCCTTCCGACTGGGAGCTTGAAGCCGGCGAAACGGCCCTGTACCAGGCTGAGGTCGCCGTGCAAGGCGCAGGCACACCCGTCGAGGTGGAAGCGGTCCTGCTCTCGGGCGACCCAGAGCAGGTACTGATCAACGAGTCGGCGGATGCGGCGCTGGTGTGTGTCGGCACCGACCAACGCCGATGGGCCGCCGACAAGTTGCTGGGCGAAACCGAGGCCGCCTTGGCGATGCGCGCGCACTGCCCGGTGGCAATCATCCGAACCAATCCGGACGGAACGGCGGCGCACCCCGGCGTGATCGCTGTCGTACTCAACGACGAGTCCGACAATGACGAAGTTGTCCACCAGGCGATGGAGGAAGGTCGGCGACGTCACGCCACTGTGCGGCAGATCGACCGGCGCGTGAACAGTTGGGTCCGGCGCTATCCGGACGTGCCCGTTCAGGTCGTCGCAGCCGGAACGGGCCCGAGGAACTCTGAAAGCCACAGTAGCGCAATTGAACTCGCCGTTGTAGGCAGAGCCGATGCCGATCAGATCGCAGAGCTCGCCACACCCAATCCGCACCCGATACTGGGCTATCCGAGCTGCTCGGTGCTGATCGTCCGTGACTAGATCCGAAATCCTCGCCGTGAACGATCTGCGTATGCTGCCCTCGATGATCGTCGGTGGAAGGCGGAGCTTCGTACGGCCACACGGAAGGACTCGCAATGGTTAAGGTCTTTTTGGTCGACGACCATGAAGTCGTACGACGCGGGCTCACCGATCTGCTCGCGTCGGACCCCGAGCTGGAAGTCGTCGGTGACGCGGGCTCGGTTTCCGAAGCGATGGTGCGAATACCCGCAGCGAATCCCGACGTCGCCGTGCTCGATGTGCGACTTCCGGACGGCAACGGGATCGAACTGTGCCGCGACCTGCTCTCGGAGCTTCCGGGGCTGCGGTGTCTGATGTTGACGTCGTTCACATCCGACGAGGCAATGCTCGAGGCAATCCTGGCCGGTGCCAGTGGCTACGTCGTCAAGGACATCAGGGGGATGCAACTGGCTCAGGCGATCAAGGACGTCGGTGCCGGTAAATCGCTGCTGGATAACCGTGCGGCCGCCGCGCTGATGGCCAAGCTCCGCGGCGCCACGGAACACAAAGATCCGCTGTCGGGATTGACCGAACGCGAGCGAACATTGCTCGGGCTCCTCGGCGAGGGCTTGACCAACAGGCAGATCGCCGCCCGGATGTTTCTGGCCGAGAAGACGGTGAAGAACTACGTATCGCGGCTGCTGGCCAAACTCGGCATGGAACGGCGCACCCAGGCGGCGGTGTTCGCCTCGAGATTGGACCAACACCCTGCCCCGCCCATTACGGGCCGCTGACCTGCGAAGACGGCCGTCCGGCCAGCGTTGGACTCAAGGTGGAATGGGGCTAAGCTGGCCTGAGCACCTTCGCGTTAACGCCTTCGAATATTCGCCTTTGTGCGGCGCGCAGCTGCTACGGGGGCTGAAGGGTCGGAGGTAGCAAAGTCGGAGTGGCCAAAGACGACAGCGGATCGGCTTTCGGCGGACTAGACCAGAGTGGGCTGGTCAGCCGGATGCACCAGCAACTCGATGAGTTGCTGACGGCGCGCGATCAGATGGAGCGATTGCTGCATGTGATCGTCGAGATCGGCTCGGATCTCGATCTCGACGCGACGCTGCGCCGGATCGTTCGTGCGGCCAAAGACCTGACCCGTGCTCCCTACGGTGCGCTCGCGGTGCGTGACTCCGCCGGTGGGTTGATCTCGTTCATCCATGAGGGGATCGACTCCGATATGGCGCGCCTGATCGGGCACCTGCCGGTGGGCAAGGGAGTTCTCTCCCTCTCACTTCTCGACACGCCCGCCTTGCGCCTCGATGACCTCACAAGACACCCGGCCGCGGTCGGCTTCCCCGAGCATCATCCCCCGATGCGGGGCTTTATCGGGGTGCCCATCACCATTCGGGGAACGGTCTTCGGCAATCTTTACCTGACCCACGACGAGCCAGGTCGGGTCTTCTCGGAATCCGACGAGGTCACCGCTCGGGCACTGGCGATGGCGGCGGCCGTCGCCATCGACAATGCGCAACTGTTCGAACGCGAACGCATATCGGTGAAATGGATGGAAGCGAGCCGGGAGATCACCACCGCTCTGCTGTCCAATGCCAAATCGGGGTTGACTCCGTTGCAGTTGATCGCCGACCGCGCGCGCGCTCTCACCGAGGCCGAGCAGGCGATCGTGCTGGTGCCGGTCGACGACGATCTCCCCTTCGACGAGATCGACACGCTGGTGATCTCGGCGGCGGTGGGGCTCAACGCCGCCGAGGTTCTCGGTCAACGGATTCCGGTGGACGCCTCCACCACCGGCGCCGTGTTCCGCTCCGGTGAGCCGCTGATCACCGAGTCGTTGAGCTACCCGATCCACGCTTTCACCGACGTCGGGCAACGCAGCGCGATCTTGATGCCATTGCAGACCGACGACGAAGTCGCGGGAGTGATCGCGGTGGCACGCAGTGCGGACCGGGCGCCCTTCGACGACAGTTACCTGGAACTGGTGCGCGATTTCGCCACCCACGCGGCCCTGGCCCTGATGGTCACCTCGGGCCGCGAGCACGCCCGCCAGCTGACCCTGGTGGGCGAGCGTGAGCGTATCGCCCACGACTTGCACGATCACGTCATCCAGAGGTTGTTCGCCGCAGGCATGGACCTGCAGGGGACTATCGTCCGGGCGCGTTCACCGGAGGTCGTCGAGCGACTCAACCGCACGTTGGACGATCTGCAAACCATCATCGAGGAGATCCGCACCACCATCTTCCAGCTGAAGTCCCCGGTGGAGTACGAAAGTGGCTTCCGGAATCGCATTCAGCGAGTGGTCGCCGATCTCACCGAAAGCCGTGACATCGTCACGACCGTGCGGATGCACGGACCGACGACCACCGTCGACGGCGAGCTTGCCGAGCACGCCGAAGCGGTCACCGCCGAAGCGGTGAGCAACGCCGTCCGCCATTCCGGTGCCTCGCGGTTGACCATCGAAGTCGACGTTGCCGACATGCTGACCCTCGACATCACCGACAACGGAAACGGCATACCGGCGGACAATCATCGCCGCAGCGGCCTGGCGAATATGCAGTACCGCGCCGAACAGGTCGGTGGCCGCTGCGAAATCTCCGACCAGGCCGTGGGCGGCACGCGCGTGCACTGGGCCGCCCCGCTCACCGATCGCTGATCCGCCGTCCGCCTCAACGCCCGGGACCAATGGCACGGACGCGAGGTCCAACGGCCCTGGCTGCTCGCGCGTCCTCCCCATAACGTCATCTCCAGGCCGGCAAATACGACGAAATGGGGTGCGCCCTGCCAGCGTTCAAGGAGTGGCGATGGGCAGTCATGCGGTGGAAGACACAGCGACGTTCCAATTGCCGGACGAGCGGATGATCTCGATGCGCCGTCTTATTAACGATGATGCCGAAGCCGTTGTCGCTCTTCATCAACACCTCAGCGATCACGATCGGTACTTCCGCTTTTTCACACTGCGTCCGGCCCATCTTGACGAGCTCGTGAACAAGCTCATCGCGCCCAAAGAGGGGCAGTACGCGTTGGGTGCGTTCGACGGCGACCGGCTCATCGGC
>Ga0134125_10005837_pt1 | contig 13950 bp, 19 predicted proteins | sample KB31751_FD_96464 | JGI IMG/M metagenome (GOLD analysis project Ga0134125, IMG submission 96464) | Terrestrial soil microbial communities with excess Nitrogen fertilizer from Kellogg Biological Station, Michigan, USA - KB3-175-1 | ecosystem: Environmental > Terrestrial > Soil > Unclassified ... | reverse complement strand
CTTCGACGTGAAGTGCACGCGCAACCTCTTCCCGTGGATCCGCGAGCACGGCGGCAAGCCGGTCTTGTGGAAGACGGGCCATTCCCTCATCAAGGCGAAGCTGCGCGAGACCGGCGCCCCCCTCGCCGGCGAGATGAGCGGCCACCTCTTCTTCAAGGATCGCTGGTACGGCTTCGACGACGGGCTCTACGCCGGCGCGCGCCTCCTCGAGATCGTTTCGCGCGAGCCCGACGCCTCCGCAGTGCTGGAGTCGCTCCCGGATTCGATCTCGACTCCCGAGCTGAACATCAAGCTCGACCACGAGGGCGAGAACCACAAGCTCATCGCGGAGCTCCAGGCCAGCGCGAAGTTCGAGGGCGCGACCGACGTGAACACGATCGACGGCCTGCGCGTCGAATATCCCGACGGCTTCGGCCTCATGCGCGCCTCCAACACCACGCCCGTGATCGTGCTGCGCTTCGAGGCCGACTCGCGCCCGGCGCTCTCGCGCATCCGCGAGGATTTCAAGCGCGTGCTGCAGGCGGCGCGGCCGGAGCTCGACATCCCGGCGTAGCGCCCAGGGCCCATCCGAGCATCTCGCCGCGGCGCTTGCGTCAACGCTGCTTGAGCGCGGTCGCCTCGATCTCGATCTTCATGCGCGGATCGGCGAGCGCCGCCGAGATCATCATCGCCGCCGGACGCACCTCGCCGAAATGCTTGCGCAGCACCGGCCAGCATTTGTCGAACTGGCTCGCATCGGGCAGCACATAGACCACGCGCACGACATCGGCGAGGCTCGCGCCGGCCTGCTGCAACGCCGCCTCGATGTTCTTCAGGCACTGCTCGGCCTGCGCGGCGATGTCGCCGGAAATCGTCATCTTCGCGTAGTCGAATCCCGTCGTGCCGGAAACGAACACCCAGTCGCCGACCGCCACGGCACGCGAATAGCCGATATCGCGCTCGAATGTCGAGCCCGAGGAAATGAGCTTGCGGGTCATCGAGCCACGGCCGGCCGGGCGGTGGCGATGATCTTCGGCTGGATCACGTTGCTCGCATAGAGCGTGTCGTCGATGCGGAACGTCACGCGGATCTTCGCCGGGTAGCTGGTGAGGATCTCGTAGCCGTTGCAGGTCTCCACCCCGGCGCGGAACTGCGCCTGGACAAGCTTCGGCAACGTGTCGCAGGGCTCGACCTCCGCGGCCTTCAGGACGCCCTGGATGCGCTCGTAGAGGGGCTTGTCCTGGCGCTCGATGGCGGCGAGGGCCCCGGGGCGGTCGAGGTCCACGCTCCTCGCGGGCGGACCGCCCGCGGCGGCGTCGAGGCAGACGGCGAGAACACAGATCGCGATGGCGCGCATGGAATCCTCCATTCGGGATGCCCGCCTCCATTCTAAATCCATCGGCGCCCCGTGGCGCGATGGTATTCTTGCGCCCGATGGCTGGAGCGCCCCGATTCACGCGACTGAGGGACCGGATCACGGTCTTCGTGGTGATGTTGCTCCTCGGCGCGCAGCTGGTGGGCTTCTTCATCATCCGCTACGCGATCGAGTCGACGTCGCGAAGCGCGCTGCGCGAAGAGCTCGTCTCCGCGTCGAACGTCTTCGACTACCTCGCCGCCCGCCGCGAGCCGCCCGCGGCCTCGTCCGGCGAGCCCCACGCGGCCGCCTTGCGCGACCTGAAGCGCCTCACATCCACGGACGCCACCATCGTGCAGCGGGACCCGGGCGGTCCCCGCATCGTGGCGAGCACGCTTCCGCCCGCTCCCCGCGCGGCCCTCGTGGCCCAGCTCCCCGCTGCCATGGCCGATCCCGCCGCCGGTTCCGGCGCGCGCCTCGCCCTGGGCCAGGTCCCCTACGAATACATCGTCCGCCCCACGGGCATCGGAGGGACGATCCCGACGTACGTGCTGCTGCAGCGCTCGACCACCGAGGTGCGCCTGGCGGGGCTGCTGCTGCAGACGGCGCTCCTCCTCATCTCGGGCCTCTCGCTCGCCGCGACGCTCGCGGGCGCCGTGGGCATCGCGGGACGAATCACGCGGCCCGTCACCCGCCTGGGCGAGGCGGCGCGCGAGATCGGGCGCGGCAACTACGCGGTGCGCGTGGGCGGCATGGGCGGCGACGAGATCGGCGAGCTGGGCCTCGCATTCGACCGCATGGCCGAGGGGCTCGCCGAGCGCGACCGCATGCGCGGGCTCCTCGCGAAGATGGCCTCCACGGAAGTGGTCGAGCAGCTCCTCGACGGGCGGATCGCCTCGGGCGGCGAGGAGCGCGAGGTCACCGTGATGTTCGTGGACATCCGCAACTTCACCGGCCAGGTGGAGCGCCTCGCGCCGCAGCAGAGCCTGCAGATGCTGAATGCGTTCCTCACGGTGGTGACCGACACCATCCAGGTGCATGGCGGCGTGGTGGACAAGTACCTGGGCGACGGCGCGATGGCGCTCTTCGGCGCCCCCGTCACCCGTGCCGACGACGCGAGCCGTGCCGTCGCCTGCGCGCTCGCGATCCGCGACGAGGTGGCGGAGCTCGAGGTTGTGCTCGCCGCCAAGGGATTGCCCCACCCGCAGCTCGCGCTCGGCCTGAACACCGCGCGGGTCCTCGCCGGCAACATCGGCTCGCCCACGCGCCTCAACTACACGGTGCTGGGCGACGGGGTGAACGTGGCCTCGCGGCTGGAAGGCCTCACGCGGCGCTACGACGTGGAGATCGTCGTGGGAGAGACGACGCGCGAGCACGTGCGCAACGTGGTTTACCGCGAGCTCGAGAAGGTGAGGGTGCACGGGCGCGTGGGGGCGCTGCGCATCTTCGAGCCGCTCGCGCGCGAGGGCGGCCTCACGCCCCGCGAGATCGTGACGCTCGCGCAATGGCACGAGGCGCTCGAGATGTTCCGCCTGCGCTGCTGGGACGCGGCCGAGGCGGCCATGCGCGGGATCGCGAACGAGCCGGGATACGCGCGGCTGACGGCCCTCTACCTCGAGTACATCGCGAAGCTGCGCGAGACGCCGCCCGCCCCGGATTGGGACGGGACCTACACGATGGAATTCAAGTAGCGCGCGAGCGCCCGCGCTTCTTCTTCGCGGCGGGCCGCGGCGCCGACGCGCCCTTCGCGGCATCGGCCATCAGGTTCCACGCCCACATCCCGGGATTCTCGGGTGCGCCCTCGGAGCCGGAAGCGGCAGCCGCTTCCGAGCGGGCCGCGAGCTCCTCGCGGAACTTCTCGCCGCCCTTCAGCATCGCGCGCTGGTACTGCAGGCTCTTCACGGTGAGCTGCAGCATGGTGAGGTTCGCCTTCAGCCAGTGCTCCACGGCTTCCATCTCGGCGATCTTCTTCTCGAGCTCCCTGGCATCCAGCACCGGGAACATGAGCGACTGCAGCGGGTAGGCGCCCGGGTTCACCATCTTCTGCCACATGTCGAACATTTCCTGTGGCGTCACGGGTTTCGTCATCTCGTGCCTCGCGCCTGATGCCCTATGCGTGATCCGCGATGAATTTCCTGATTCGCGGGTAGATCATTTCGCGGTATTTGCGGCCGCTGAAGATGCCGTAGTGGCCCACGCCCTTGGCCTCGAAGTGCTGCTTGTCCTTCGCCGGGATCCCCCGGGTGAGCCCCTGGGCGGCTTCGGTCTGGCCGTTGCCGGAGATGTCGTCCAGCTCGCCCTCGATCGTGAAGAGCGCCGTGCCGCGGATGGCCTCGGGCCTCACGCGCTCGCCCGCCACCACGAGCTTTCCCTGTGGCAGGGCGTGCTCCTGGAAGACGCGCTCGACGGTCTCGATGTAGTACTCGGCGGGAAGATCCATCACCGCGTTGTACTCGTCGTAGAAGCGGCGGTGCGCATCGGCGCTCTCTCCGTCGCCCGCCACGAGGTGCTGGTAGTACTGCAGGTGCGACTCCATGTGCCGGTCGGGATTCATCGCGACGAAGCCGGCGAACTGGAGGAAGCCGGGATAGACCTTGCGCATGAAGCCGGGATAGCGCATCGGCACGCGCTGGATCACCTTCGCCTCGAACCAGCCGAGCGGGCGCGTCTTGGCGAACGTGTTCACGGCGGTGGGGCTGCGGCGCGTGTCGATGGGGCCGCCCATCATCGTGAGCGTGCGCGGGAGCTCCTCGCCCGCCGCGGACATGAGGGCCACCGCCGCCATCACCGGGACCGTGGGCTGGCACACCGAGATCGCGTGCGCGTCGCGCCCGAGGTGGCCCATGAACTCGCGCGCGTAGGCCACGTAGTCGTCGAAGTGGAAGGGACCCACGGTGACCGGGATCTCCTTCGCGTCGATCCAGTCGGTGATCCAGACATCGTGGTCGGGAAGCATGGTGCGCACGGTGTCGCGCAGCAGCGTGGCGAAGTGGCCCGAGAGCGGCGCGAAGAGCAGCACCTTCGGACGCGCGGGCGCGCCCACTTTCTCGAAGCGCAGCAGGCGGCAGAAGGGCTTGTCGAGGGCGACGACCTCGCGCACCGCGTACTCCTTCCCGCCGCAAGCCACCGAATCGATCCCGAACCCGGGACGCTCGTAGCGCTGCGTGAGGCGCGTCATCAGGTCGAACGCGGCGGCCATGTTGCGGCTGCCGGGAAGGTACGAAAGGGGGCTGTCGGGATTGCCGTAGAGGTCGTTGGCCGCCTGCGCGAAGGCCCGCCACGGCTCGAGGGCCGCGCGTTGCCAGTCGTAGAGCTGGTAGAGCATCCCGGCGCCCCGCCCTTCTTATGTTGCAATGCGTCATAGTGTAAAGGGTTTCGCCCTATAATTCTTTAATGGACCGCAACCTTCCCGCGAGCGAGCTGCTCCCCCTCTTCCCGCCCATCGAGCCGTACGCGAGCGGCATGCTCGACCTCGATGCGCCGCACCGCATGTACTACGAGCAGTCGGGCAATCCGCGCGGCGTTGCAGTCGTCTTCCTGCACGGAGGGCCGGGGGCCGGCGCCTCCGCGGTGCACCGCCAGTTCTTCGACCCCTCGTTCTATCGCATCGTCGTGCTCGACCAGCGCGGCGCCGGGCGCTCCACGCCGCTCGGCTGCCTCGAGGGCAACACCACGCCCAACCTGGTCGCGGACCTCGAGCGCCTGAGGGAGCACCTCGGAATCGCCAAGTGGCTGGTGTTCGGCGGCTCGTGGGGCTCGACGCTCGCGCTCGCCTACGCCGAGCACCACCCGGAGCGCTGCCTGGGGCTCGTGCTGCGCGGCATCTTCCTCTGCCGCGGGAGCGAGATCGACTGGTTCCTCTACGGGTTGCGGCAGGTCTTCCCCGAAGCGTGGCGAACGTTCTCGGGATATGTCCCGGAGGGCGAACGCGGCGACCTCCTCTCGGCCTACCACAAGCGCCTCACCCATCCCGATCCCGCCGTGCACATGCCGGCCGCGCGCTGCTGGAGCGTGTACGAGGGCTCGTGCTCGACGCTCCTGCCCAACCCCGCGCTGGTGGCCGACTTCGCCACGGACCGCGTGGCGCTCGGGCTCGCGCGCATCGAGGCGCACTACTTCGTGAACGACATCTTCCTGCCGGAGAACTTCCTGCTCGACAACACGCCGCGCCTGAAGCACATCCCGGCCGCGATCGTGCAGGGGCGCTACGACATCGTGTGCCCGACGATCTCCGCCGACGACCTGCATCGCGCATGGCCCGAGGCGCAATACCACGTCGTCGCGGACGCGGGACACTCCGCCTTCGAGCCCGGCATCCGCTCGCGCCTCATCGCCGCGACGCAGGAGTTCAAGCTGAAGGTATAGCCCCTACCAGGGGATGGGCTTGCGGTCCCGGAAGAACTGCCCCGTGGGGCCGTTGGAAGGCAGCGTGCACAGCCACACGGCGGTATCGGCGCCCTCCTCGACCGAACGCGGCGCATTCTCCCCGCCCATGTCGGTGCGCACCCAGCCCGGGCTCGTGGAGTTCACGAGGATCCCGGAGCCCGCGACCTCCGCGGCGAGCGTGCGCGTGAGCGCGTTCAACGCGGCCTTGGAGACGCGGTAGGCGGGGCTTCCCTCGGCCATCTTCTGCAGCTGCCCCAGGCCGCTCGACATGTTCACGATGCGCCCATAGCGAAGCTTGCGCATGAGGGGCACCACCTCGCGGCACATGCGCACCGCCCCGAAGAGGTTGGTCTCGAAGGTTTCGCGCCAGATCGAGGTGGCCGAGTCGACCACCGTCGCGTCGATCGCTTCCGGGTAGACGCCGGCGTTGTTCACGAGCACGCCGGGCGCCCCGTGCTGGCGATCCACCTCCTCCACGAAGCGCCGCACGCTGTGGGTGTCGTTCACGTCGAGCGGATAGGCGACGGCGTTGGAGCCCACCGCCTTCAACGCCTGCATCGCCGCATCGCACTTGGCCGCGTCGCGCGCGCCGACCGCCACGAAAAGGTCGGCCTTCATCAGCTGCTTGGCGATCTCCAGGCCGAGGCCGCGGTTGCCTCCGGTCACGATCGCGATTTTCTTGGCGGACATGGGTTCCTTCGGGGGGCTGCCCCCCTCGGGGACAGGATCGAAAACGGTTGCGTATGATAACGGCTCGAGACCCGAAATTCTTCCCATGCCGAAGCTGCTGCGCGCCGTCCGGCTCGACGACTCCGATGAGCACGTTTTCCGCGGATGCGGCGCCGCGCGCGAGGGCGAGCCCGTGGTGACCGGCGGCTTCGCGGTGTGCGATTTCGATACCGCGCCCGCATGCGACCCGGCGTGCCATTGCGCCTCGTCGTTCCTCGCCATCGGCTCGCGGGCCCGCTGCTCGATCGCCGAGGTGGTGGAAGTGACCGAGGCCGAGCTCGAGGCCGAGGCCGATGCGCTCGCCTGGTACCTGGTGCGCGCGTGGAACGCGCCCTCGTGGGAGGCCGCCCGCAGCCTCGCCGCCGAGGAGGTTCGCCACACCGCCGAAGTCTGCGAGACGCTCGAGCCCGACGTGTGGATCACGGTGAAGCGCGCGCGCAACGCCGAGGGCACGGCGATGGAGGAGCGTTACTCGGTGTACGATCGGCTGATGATCGGCGCCCACCCCCTGTGACATGAGCACCGCTCCGCAAGACGACGCCCAACGCGACCTCGAGCAGCGCGCGCTTCGCAACGTGCGCGGCCTCGTGGACAAGATGGAGGACCTGGAAGCGCACGACACGCGCACCCAGCGCCGCTACCTCCTCGCGATCGTCGGCGGCGGCGTGCTGGTGTGCGTGGCTCTCGTCCTCCTCCTCTGGTTCTTCTCGCACCGCGGCGAGGGCTCCACGGGGAATGTCATCGAGCTCGTCAAGCCCGCTCCCGCAGCCAGGCCCTGATGCTGAAGATCTGGGGGCGCATCACCTCCATCAACGTCCAGAAGGTGGTGTGGTGCGCCGACGAGCTGGGGCTCGCCTACGAGCGCATCGACGTGGGAGGCGCATTCGGCGGCACGAAGACCCCCGAGTACCTCGCGATGAACCCGAACTCCTACGTGCCCACCCTCCAGGAGGACGGTTTCACGCTCTACGAGTCCAACGCGATCGTGCGCTACCTCGCTGGCCGCGACGAGGCGGCCCGCCTGTGGCCGAAGGACCTGCGCGCGCGCGCCGATTCGGACCGCTGGATGGAGTGGCAGTCCAACACGTTCTCGCCCGCGATGCGCGATGCGTTCTGGCAGCTCATCCGCACGCCCGAGGCCGAGCGCGACGCCGCGGCGATCGAGAAGTCGCGCGGCAGCGCCGAGCGCCTCGCCGTGATCCTCGACGGCCAGCTCGCCCGCCACGAATACCTCACGCCGACCGGATTCACGGTCGCCGACATCGTGGTGGGCTGCTCGGCCCACCGGTGGCTCAACCTGCCCGTGCCGCGCCCGAAGCTCGCGAACCTCGAGCGCTGGTACGCGCTCCTCAAGTCGCGGCCTGCCTCGCGCCAGGTGACTTCGCAGGCGCTCTCGTAGCCTCGCGGCGCGCGGCATTGCGGTCCAGGCGCGCGGCAAGGGCGAAGCCCGCCAGGGGCGCGGCGAACACCGCGAACGTCGCAGCGTGGGCCGCGAATGCCGCCAAAGTGATCGCCGGCCCGGCGAGCGCCGCGAGCGTGAGCGCGCGTAGCGCCGTCCCGCGCGCGAACGTCCTCAGCTCGGCGTCGATCCGGTAGCAGGCGAAGGCGAAGAGCGCCATCGCCGCGCCGAAGCCCTGCAGGGCGGCATCGCCGAACTTGTCGGCCACGCCTTCCACCGCCGCGGCCGCGACCACGGTGGCCCAAACCACGGCCGCGGCAAAGAGCACGCGCCCGGTTTCCTGTCCGATGCGATGATCCTTCATGGCGTCCTCCTAGGCGATGGGCGCGGGTTCGCGGTAGGCCGAGAGCTCGCCGCGCGCCGGCGGCGGGGCGAACACCACGCGCCCGGCGACGAAGTCCACGGCATCCGCGATCACTTCCGGTGCGCGCAGGATGCGGTTGTGGCCGAGGCCCCGCGTGGCGACGAGGCGGGCGCCGGGCCACGCTCGGGCGAGCGCGAGGCCGCTCGCGAAGGACACGTCGCGATCCCCCTCGTCATGGATCACCAGCGCGCTTGCCTTCACGTTCGCCACCGACCGGGGAAGCTCGAAGGCATCCCAACGGTAACCATAGCGCCGCTCGAAGCGCTCCTGCATCGCACGGCGCACGGGCTCGGCGATGCCCATGCGGTGCGCCATGAAGCGCGACCAGCGCGCGACCGACGTGGGCGGCGCCACGAGGACAACGCGCATCGCGCGGGCGTTCTCGTTCAGCCACGCGCCCGCCGCCGCGGCCCCGAGCGAATGGCCGACGATTCCCGCCACCGGCGCCCCGCCCGATTCGACGTGGCGCACGACGGCGTCCAGGCCGCGCATGAAATGCACGAGCGAGGCTTCGCGTCCTTCGCTGGATCCGTGCGCCGCATGGTCGAACGTGACCACCTGGTAGCCGGCTTGCAGGAAGGCGGGCGCGAACGCCGCGAGCTGCGCGCCGCGTCCGCCCCAGCCGTGCGAGAGCACCACCGCGGGACGCGCGGGATCGCCATAGCGCCACGCCGCGAGCCGGCCCACCGGGGAATCGATCTCGAAGCGCTTCGCGGTCGCGAGCATCTCGCGCTCGCGCTCCGTATGCGCGAAGCGCGGCGGCGTGCTGAAGATCCGCATCGCCGCGGCCACAGCGCGCTCGGGCGCGAGCGCCCCGGTCACCGCGAAGCCCAGCCGATGCCAGGCGAGGGCCATACTTTTACGAACGTTCGTGCTATTCATGGCGATGGTGTTGGCGAACATCGGGACTCCCCGGAAGGATCAGGCGCGGTAGGTTTCGACCAGGCGGGCGAAGGCGCTTCGGGCGCGCTTGGCCGCGAGCTCGTGGCCGTGCACGATCTCGCTGCGGAAGAAGGCGAGCACGATCGAGAGGAACTCGAACGCGACCTGGGCGGCGTCCGTGTCCCTGGCGAACTCGCCCGTCTCGATGGCAAGCTGCACGGCCTTCGTGCACTCGCGTTCGAGCAGGCGCTGGCGTTCGATGATGGCGTCGCGCATCGGGCCGGGCCGATGGTCGTATTCGCGCGAGGCCGAATCGATCGGGCAGCCGCCGGGCAGTTTCTGGCGCTGGGGCCAGTCGAGCCAGTTTTCGAGCAGCGCCTTGAGGCGCCGCAGGCCCCGCGGGGCCTTGAGCGCCGGCATGAAGACCGCCTCGGTGAACTGCCGGGCCGCCTCGTCCAGCGCGGCGACCTGCAGCTCCAGCTTCGAGCCGAAGTGCGCGAAGAGCCCGCTCTTGGACATGCCCGTCTTCTCGGCGAGCGTGCCGATGGTGAGCGACTCGAACCCGAGCTGGCTCGCGATCTGAACGGCCGCGGCCAGGATCTGGGCGCGCGTCTCCTCGCCCTTGGTGGGCTTGGTGGCGAAGATCTGGGCAGCGTTCATCGGCGTAGAATAGAACGATCGTTCGTTCTTGTCAAGTATACAAGTCCGCTAGAATCGAGCCCATGAAGAAGACCGGCAGGGCTTCCCAAAGCACGCTCGAGGCGAAAGTCGTTGACGGGATCGCCCGGGTCGAAGTGCGTGGAGTCGTCACCGAGCCGGCCAGCGCCGACGCGGTAGCCGCCGCGGTCCGGACGGCGCGCGACGCCGGATCCTCGCTCATCCTGTTCGACATTCGCTCCCTGCAGCACCCCGGATACCACGCCTCGGTCCTGCGGCGCGCCGACGATGCCGCCGCCTCCGGCATCGCGTCCTTCCGCGTGGCGATCCTGGGCGAGGCGGGAAGCGACCTCCTCGCGTTCATCGGGGACGTCGCCTCGAACCGGGGACTGCGCGCGCGATGCTTCACCGACGAGGCCGCGGCGCTGCGCTGGCTCAGGGCAGGCGGCGGCTAGCGGAAATCCTTCCGCACCGCCGGCTTCGGGATGAGGATGCGGTGGAAGGTCACGATCATCCCCGCGGTCGCGCCCCAGATGAAGCGCTCGCCATAGGGCATCGACCAGAACTTGCGCATCCGGCCCTTGAAGAACGCGCTCTCGTAGCGGTGGTTTCCTTCGTCCAGCAGGAATGCGAGCGGCACCTCGAAGACGTCCGCCACCTCGTGGGGATCGGGGCTGAACCTGAGCGGCGGCTCGGCCCAGCCCACGATCGGCGTCACGCGATAGCCGGTGCCCGTGTGGTATTCGGGAAGCTGCCCCAGCACCTCGACGCGCTCGGGTGCGACGCCGATCTCCTCCTCGGCTTCGCGAAGCGCCGTGTGCCGGCGCGAGGCGTCGCCCTCGTCCGCGCGCCCGCCGGGGAAGCTGATCTGCCCCGCGTGGTCGGCGAGGTGCGCGGTGCGCTGCGTGAAGACGATCGTGGGATCGCCCGGGTGGTTCACCACGAGGATCAGCACCGCGGCCGGCTTGCAATCGCCTTGCGCGATGCTCGCCTGGCGCTCGAGGTCGTCGGCCGTGAGGAGCTCCTCGAGGGGCGGGCTCGCCGCGAGGCGCGAGACGATCTCCGCACGCGTGGGCAGCGTGAACGTGCTCTGGACGGAGACGGAACGGGACATCGCTTGAGTATAAGGAAGTATCATCGCGGCGATGATCCTCTACGATTATTTCCGTTCGTCGGCCGCCTACCGCGTGCGCATCGCGCTCCACCTGAAGGGGCTTTCCGCCGAGCAGCGCTCCGTGCACCTGCGCAAGGGCGAGCAGCGCGCCGCCGGCTACCTGGGCGTGAATCCCCAGGGCCTGGTGCCCACGCTCCTCGACGGCGACCTCACGCTCACGCAGTCGCTCGCCATCATCGAGTACCTGGACGAGACCCACCCCTCGCCGCCGCTCCTGCCGTCGAAGCCCGCGGAGCGGGCCTGGGTGCGCTCCATCGCGCAGTCGATCGCCTGCGACATCCATCCCATCGACAACACGCGCGTGATGCAATACCTCGAGCACTCGCTGGGGCTCGACGAGGCGAAGCGCAACGACTGGTACGCGCACTGGATCCGCCTGGGGTTCGAGGCGATCGAGAAGCGCCTCTGCGAGCGTAGCGGCAAGTTCGCCTTCGGCGACACGCCCGGGCTCGCCGACATCTGCATCGTCCCGCAGGTCGCCAACGCGGGCCGCGTGAAGCTGCCCATGGATCCCTACCCCCGCATCCGGGCGGTGAACGCCGCCTGCCTCGCCCATCCCGCCTTCGACGCGGCCCAGCCCTCGAAGCAGCCCGACGCGGAGTAGGAGGACCGGCGGGAACTTTCCGGGCGGCTCCCGGCAATAGGGTGAACGAACACCAACCCATGGCCATGCCCCCGGAAGACCTCCAGCCGGAACTGGCGCTCGTCGAGAGGATGCGGCGCGGCGAGGAAGCCGCGTTCGTCCAGCTCTACCGGCGCCACCGCGACCGCGTGTACCGGCTGGCGCTCCTCTACGCGGGCTCGGCCGCGCTCGCCGCCGACGTGACCCAGGACGCATTCATGCACTTCATCGCCCATCCGGGCCAATACGACCCGGCACGCGGCGCGCTCGGCGCCTGGCTCTGCGGCGTCGCTCGCAACCTCGCCCGCAAGGCACGCGGCGAGCGCGAGGACGCCACCGATCCCGCGGACCTGGCGGACGACGCGAATCCGCACGCCGGGCAGGTCGATGCGCATACACCCCTCGAATCGATACTCCGCACGGAAGCCGCCGAGCAGGTGCGCCGCGCCATCGCCGCCCTCGCCCCCCACTATCGCGACGTGCTCGTGCTCTGCGAGCTCGCCGACCTTTCCTACGCCGAGGCCGCGCAACTCTGCGGGATCGACATCGGCACCGTGCGCTCGCGCCTGTCGCGCGCCCGCGCGCGCCTTGCGCTCAGCCTCGCGTCCTACGCCGGCGCGAAGGAGGCCGTCTCGTGAAGACCGAAGGCTCCGTCCTCGATCCCGGGCAGGAAACACTGCTCGACCTCAAGCTCGACCAGCTGCGCTCCGAGCTCTCCAGCGTGCAGGCCCCCGAGGTCATGGAGGCGAGGCTTGCCGCCCGCTTCCGCAAGGCGCGGCCCGTGTCGCAGCGCCCGCGCCTCTGGTGGATGCCTCCGCTCGCGCTTGCCGCCACCATCGCGTTGGCGAGCTGGATCCTGCGCGGGCCCGTACCCGAGGGCGACGGGCTCGTGACCGTGGCCGCTCCGCTCTCCCTCGACGCAGATCCCGACACACCGTTCGTGGCGCTGCGCCCCCTCGACCGCATCGCGAAGGAAGACGGCGCCCGGATCGTGACGACCGAGTTCCCGCGCGCCCTCCTCGCCGACTGGGGGCTTCCGGTCGCCCCCGACCGCGCCGGCGAGCCGGTGCGTGCGCAGATGCTCTATTCCGCCCGCGGCGAGCCGCTCGCCGTGCGCCTCCTCAATTGACCCCCGAAAGGACCCTTCCATGAAAAGCCTGCGCACCGCCGCCGTGATCGCCGCGATGATCGCGCTGCCCGCCCTCGCCGGGCCCACGCCGCCCGCGCCGCCCGCGCCGCCCGCGCCGCCGGCCCCGGGAGCGATCGACCTCGACTTCAGCTTCGTGCTGGACGACGTCCTCGCCGACGCCCAGTCGGCGCAGGACATGGGGCGCGAGTGGCGCGAATACGGCGAGCGCATGCGCGACTGGGCCCACGAGTTCACCGACGAGCTGCAGGGATCCCTCGCGGTCGCGTTCTCGGATCGCCTCGGCCGCGGGCCCGTCGTGAAGGGTGCGCCCTACAGCGCGGAAGCGGTGAGCGAATCGCGCCAGACGCTCTCCGACGGCAACGTGATCAGCCACGAGAACGTGAGCCGCGTCTACCGCGACGGCGAGGGGCGCACGCGCCAGGAAACCTACCGCAAGGGGCAGCTTCGATCCGTGTACATCAGCGATCCGGTGGCCCACGTGTCCTATACGCTGCTGCCGGGGACGAAGAGCGCGGTGGTGTCCACGCGCGAATCGCGGGCGCCGCGCGCGCGCCGCGAGACCGAGTCGGATCCCGACGCGCGCGTCGAGCGCGAGCGCACCGTCGTCGTGGACAAGGGCGCAACGCCGGGCGCGCGCGAGGAAGTGCGCGTGCGCGTCGTGCGCGGCGACGAGGGCGACCGCGACCTGCCCGTCGCGCCCCTGCCGCCGGTGATGCCGTTGCCGCCCCTTTCCCCCGGGGCCTGGGATGGAATGCCCCTGGTGGCGCCGTTCCCCGGCGAGCATTCGCTGCGCTTCCGCAGCCCGCCCGAGGCCGCGCAGCGCACCACCCGCAAGCTCGCGGCGAAGGACATCGAGGGCGTGAAGGCCGAGGGCGTGTCCACGGCGTGGACGATTCCCGCCGGCGAGATCGGCAACAAGAACCCGATCAGCATCACGCGCGAGACCTGGACCTCGCCCGACCTGCACGTGACGGTGCTCTCGCGCTACAACGATCCGCGCACCGGCGAATCGATCTACCGCCTCGCATCGATCAAGCGCGCCGAGCCTTCCGCGGATCTCTTCAAGCTGCCCGAGGGATACAAGGTGCGCGAGCGCCACGGCATCGCCCCCCTTCCCCCCGTGCCCGCCGTCCCTCCCGCGCCACCGCCGCCGCGCGGGTAGGTGATAATCGTCCTTTCCTTCGCGAAAGGCTT
>Ga0134125_10005835_pt1 | contig 13951 bp, 13 predicted proteins | sample KB31751_FD_96464 | JGI IMG/M metagenome (GOLD analysis project Ga0134125, IMG submission 96464) | Terrestrial soil microbial communities with excess Nitrogen fertilizer from Kellogg Biological Station, Michigan, USA - KB3-175-1 | ecosystem: Environmental > Terrestrial > Soil > Unclassified ... | reverse complement strand
GGATTTCCAAAAATCATAAATGAAAAAATCATAAATATTAAATCAAAAACTGCCAAAGCCGTACTTTTGCGCAGATTTTAAAAATTTAAACATGCAACTTTCCGCCCTTCTCAGCAAATTTAATGAACCAGAAACCCTCAAAATGGCTCAGCTCGGCCGCGAATTAAGAGCAAAAGGAATTAAAGTTATTGACCTAAGCCTTGGCGAGCCGGATTTTAATACGCCTGAACATATCAGAGACGCTGCCAAAAAAGCAATTGATGAAAACTGGAGTCATTATACTCCGGTTGCCGGCTATATCGAATTAAAAGAAGCGGTTTGCAAAAAATTAAAACGCGATAACGGATTGGATTATCAGCCGAATCAAATTGTGGTAAGTACCGGAGCAAAACAATGCATTGCCAATACCATGTTCAGCATTCTTTTTGATGATGATGAGATCATAATTCCAACTCCTTATTGGGTATCTTATTCTGAAATTGCGAGAATGACGCGTGCAAAAGTTGTATTTGTAAGTACAACTCCTGAAAGTGGATTTAAATTGACCTCTGAGCAATTGGAACAAGCAATCACCGATAAAACAAAATTGTTCATATTCTCGTCACCTTGTAACCCAACCGGAGCTACTTATACTAAGGATGAATTGCAAGCACTTGCAAAAGTATTTGCAAAACATGCGGATGTTTACATCATCAGCGATGAGATTTATGAATACATTAATTATTCACACGAAGGCGGAAGATATGAAAGCATTGCACAGTTTCCGGATGTAAAAGACCGGGTGATCATTATAAACGGTTTGAGCAAAGGTTTTGCTATGACCGGATGGAGATTGGGATATACCGCTTCCAATGTTGAAATTGCGAAAGCCAATCAGAAAGTGCAGGGACAGATAACAAGCGGTACCAATTCCATTACCCAACGGGCTGCTGTCACAGCTTTGGACTCTCCGCTCGATGCTACCTTTAAAATGGTAGAAGAATTTAAACGCCGTAGAAAAAGGGTTTTGGAATTATTGAAAGAAATGCCACATATCAAGTGTGTAGAGCCTGAAGGTGCATTTTATGTTTTTCCGGATGTGCGTTATTATTTAGGAAAAAACTTTAACGGACAAGTGATCAATAATGCCAGCGATCTTTCTATGTATCTTTTAAACGAAGCTCATGTTTCCACAGTATCAGGAGATGCTTTTGGACAACCTGGTTACATCAGAATTTCTTTTGCAAATAGCATGGAAAATATTGAAGAAGGTTTTAAAAGAATAAAAAGTGGCTTGGAAAAACTTTCTTAAAAGGATTGATTTTTTTAATTAAAATATAAGAAAATGAAACGGGTTCTAGCAGTTGTTTTTTTGATCATTATTTTATTAGCTGTATGGTTTTTATTTTTTAAAACTGAAAAAACAGAAAGCATTACAACTCAAAAACAAACTACTGGGGCGCCAAAACATTCGAGTGAATTCAATGCGAAAATCACCTCAATGATGAATTCCTACGGTGAAATGAAAAATGCTTTTGTTGATGCAGATACCATGGCAATTAAAGCTAAAACCGCCCAGTTTCTTGCTTCAACAGATAGCCTGAGCCTAAGCGAGTTACATGAAAAAGATTCTTCTTTATTTACCGCGGCCCAACAAAACATAAGCGACATCAAAGCAAATGCAGAACCGATTTTGAAAGAAAGTGATATAACAGAAATGCGCCATGATTTTAGTATGGTTTCTGAAAACTTATACCCGCTTTTAAAAACTATTGGCTATGAAGGGCCGAAATTATACTGGCAAAATTGTCCGATGGCTTTCGGCGATGATAAACCAGCAAACTGGCTAAGCAATACTTCAGAAATTCTCAATCCATATCTTGGCAAAAAACATCCGGAATATAAATCGGCAATGCTCCATTGCGGTGAAAATATGGATTCGCTTTATTTGAAATAGAAGAGACGGCAGCAGCTACTGGCGACCCAGGGATAACGATTCCTTATTGCATGTGCTTTTAGAAAATAGAAATCCGCCTTATTTATTTTTCTACTGCAAATTCTAACTGTGGAAACTGGATGGAAAATAATTTCTATTAAATCAACCAATCAGTTTTTTACAAAAAAAATTAATTCGGTAAAATCGGTGTAATCCTTTGCTCAATAACAATAATTAAATGATCATAAGAGAAGCAATTATTGATGACATTAGGCAAATACAATTTGTAAGAAATTCTGTAAAGGAAAACAGGCTTTCAAATCCAAATCTTGTAACAGACGAAGATTGTAAAATGTTCTTGACTGAAAGAGGAGAAGGCTGGGTTTGCCAAATCAATGATCATATAGTAGGATTTTCTATTGCAGACCTGAAAGGGTGTAACATCTGGGCTTTATTTGTGCGTCCGGAGTTTGAGAAACAAGGGATTGGAAGGATTTTGCACGACATCATGTTAGATTGGTATTTTAGCGAGAGTAAGAAAAATGTTTGGTTAGGCACATCGCCGCATACAAGAGCTGAAACATTTTACAGAAATGCCGGTTGGACAGAAATTGGAACGCATGCGAACGGTGAAATAAAATTTGAAATGACATGGGATGACTGGTCAAAAAGAAGGAACGGTAACAATAAAACGATGGAGATCATTTAAACAACTGTCGGCGGAAACGGCAACAGAAGCGTTAAAGAAAACAAGAAATCGCTTTATTTATCCTTTTACTGCAAACGTTAAACAAAAAAATCTAAGGTGGCCAAAGAAGTATTTCCCTGCAAGCCTCCAGTGTGAATGCATAAAATTTTTGAGCCAGCAACGAAGTAGTTTTTTTGAATCAAATCCCTTACACCAACCATCATTTTTGCGGTATAAACAAAATCAAGTTCAATTTTATTTTCCTGATAAAAAGTTTTCATGAAGAAAAGTAATTCATCTGTTTTTTTAGCATAACCGCCGAAATGATAATCACTGATAAAGGAATATTTTTTCTGCCGATTTACCTTCAACTCTTCAAATCTTTTTTCAATATCGTTTAAGTTTTTTAATACACTGAAACCCATAATTTCTGTTTCATTTTTATTCGAATCAACAAGCCCTGCAAAGGTTGTTGCTGTACCAACGGGCAAACAAACATGAGTAAAATTTTTATCACTGAAATATTGATGGATCAATCCGGCACCTTCTTTCCCTTTTATTGAAAATCCGCCTTCAGGAATTAAAATGTGCTCGCCATATATATTTTCTATTTCTTTCAAAAAATCTTTTTCATTTATTTTTTTATAACAATCGCGGCTAACAAATTCAAGTTGCATTTCATTTTCCAAACAAAATAATAAGGTAGGAGAGAGCACTTTTGGTTTTTCACCACGCACCATTCCAATCGATTTTATTTTTAATTGTTTGCATACAAACGCAGTAGCAGCAAGGTGATTGGAGTATGTACCACCAAAAGTAATGATTTGTTTATGTGTTGATTGTTTTGCTTCTTCTAAAAAATAAATCAGCTTAAATAATTTATTTCCGGAAATAACGGGATGAATTTCATCAAGGCGCAACATGAAAATTTCTAAATCGTTTTTGTCAATAAGATCATCACTTAATTTAGATAAAGCAGGTTCTTTAAAATGAATTTCCGGTAGTACATCTTTTATAAGCGAATGTGGCATAAATCTTTCTTGCTTATTTTCGCGCAAATTAAATTATTCAATAACTTTTAAAAACATAATTTATATAAAATGAAACCTACACTTTTAGTTTTGGCAGCAGGAATGGGAAGCCGTTACGGTGGCATCAAACAGATGGATTCTTTTGGTCCTAATGGAGAAACAATTATTGATTATTCCATTTATGATGCAATAACAGCAGGATTTGGAAAAGTTGTTTTTATTATCCGTAAATCCTTCGCAGAAGATTTTAAAAATTTATTTGAACCGAAATTAAAAGGTAAAATTCAAACAGAATATGTGATGCAGGAAATGGATTCTTATATTGACGGATTCCAGGTGCCTGAAGAGCGTTCCAAACCTTGGGGGACAGCACATGCAGTTCTTTGTGCGAAAGAAGTCATTCATGAACCATTTGCAGTAATTAATGCTGATGATTTTTATGGAAGAGACGCTTTTGATAAAGCGGTCAAATTTCTGAACGAAGATGTTTCAGAAAAAGAATATTGCATCATTGGTTATGAACTGGCAAAAACAATTTCAGAAAACGGAAGTGTGAGCCGCGGTGTTTGTGAAGTGGATTATGAAGGAAATTTATTAAACATTGTAGAGCGTACAAAAATTTTCCCGGAAGAAGGGAAAATATATTATATCGAAAATTCATTAAGAGTTCCTTTGCCGGCGGATACGGTGGTAAGCATGAATTTCTGGGGATTTGATGCGAATGTTTTTGATTTTATTCAAAAACAGTTTACCAAATTTTTACAGGATAATTCTAAAAATCCAAAGGCCGAATTTTTTATTCCAATTATTGGGGATGCATTTATTCATGAAGGAAAAGGGAAAATAAAAGTCATTCCAACATCTGCGCAGTGGTTTGGCGTTACTTATAAAGAAGATGCACCAACTGTTAAAGAAGACCTTCATAAATTGATTGCAGAAGGAGTTTATCCGGAGCATTTATTTGGTGAAACAAATTCTTAAAGAACTAAAGAGTTCAAGGTTCAAGGTTGAAGGTTGATGGTTAAAGCTTAATCATTGAACCTTCAACCTATTTGGCCACTTCCATTTTCACTTTTTTATTCTTGATCTTTTGATCTTTTATGACGTGAAGTGTGTGGTTCATTTTACTTTTGCGAATGGCAACAAAAGAGAAAAAATCTTTCACCTCTATCAGCCCGATGTCATCCTTTTTTAGCTGACCTTTGTTGGTAAGAAATCCAACGATGTCGACTTTGTTCACTTTGTCTTTCTTGCCGGCGGCAATAAAAAGTGTCGCCCATTTTGGTTTTTCAGGCAAAATAGTTTCTTCCGGAAGCATTATCTGCTCTACCTTTTCATCAATGTAAGACGGTAATTTTTCTTCACCATTTAAAATAAGAATGGCAGTTCCGCTCGCTTCCATTCGTGCAGTGCGTCCATTGCGGTGAGTGAAGGCATCTTCAGAAAGTGGTAAATGATAATGGATGATGTAGCGGATGTTTGCGATGTCTAGTCCGCGCGAAGCAAGATCGGTTGTTATTAAAATATTGGTAGTTCCATTTCTGAATTTTGATAAAGCACTGTCTCTTTCTTGCTGCTCCATTCCCCCGTGATAAAACTCATTGTAAATCCCTTTTTCTGAAAGCAAGTTACTGGTGCGTTCCACTGCCTCACGATGATTGCAAAAGACAATAGTAGAGCGGTTTCCCAGATAGCAGAGCAATTTAAAAAGTGTTTCAGATTTATCTTTATCGTCAGACAAGACTGATTTAACCGCAAGGCGTTCCGCCTCTTCTCCAGGCGTTAAAAAATTAATTCTTTGTGCATTTTTCAAAACAATAAAATCCGGTATTTCTACAGCATCCGTAGCGGAAGTAAGAATTTTTTTCTGAACGTTTTTAAGTGATTGGATAATAAATTTCATTTCTTCTAAAAACCCCAACTCAAGCGATTTATCAAACTCATCCAACACCAATGTGGCTATAGAGTCCACCGTAATATTTCCTCTTCGGATATGGTCGCCTAGCCTTCCTGGCGTGCCAACAATTATAGCCGGAGGTTGTATGAGGTTGTTCTCTTCAATCTCTCTTTTGTGCCCACCATAAGTTGAGGTGATTTTATTTCCTGTTCCCATTGTTTTAAAAACCTGTTCTATTTGCGTCGCCAGTTCTCGGGAAGGAACAACGATCAGCGCCTGAGTATTTTTATTTTCCGCGTCGATATTTTCGAGAATCGGTAATAAAAATGCCAGCGTTTTTCCTGAGCCCGTTGCGGAAAGTAAAATGATGTCTTCATCTTTTTTATTTGCGTCTATTGCTGCAAGTTGCATTTCATTAAGCGCGTCAATTTTTAAATTGATGAGTATGTTTTCTAAAGAATATTTTTCTTTTTTCATGATTGCAAAAATAAGCAAAGCATTGCCGGTGAAATGTTATGTTTATAACCTTTCAAATTCTTTTGCCCACAAATATTCCAGTGTCAGTAAAACAACAAATAAGCCGATTCTTATTTTCAATTGAAACATTTAACTTTTATATTTTTTCTGATTTCATAAATAACTTGAAAGCTTTAAATTAAATTCATAGAATTAACTTCGCAAATATGAAAGGAAGGGAAAGATTTTTTACCATTTTTACACTCGGTTTACTTTCTGCGATGGGCGCATTTTCAATTGACATGTATCTTCCCGGTTTTCCTGATATAGCACGCGACCTTCATACAACCGTTGCGCACATCACACTTTCAATTACCAGTTTTTTTATTGGTATTTCTATCGGTCAATTGATTTATGGGCCGCTATTAGATAAATTCGGAAGGAAAAAGCCTTTATACATTGGCTTGATTGTTTATCTGCTCACTTCGATTGCTTGTGCTTACGCACCGACAGCTGATGCTTTAATCGGAATCCGTTTTTTACAGGCGTTGGGTTCATGCGCCGGTATGGTAGCTTCGCGAGCCTTGGTCCGTGATATTTTTCCTGTACAGGAAAATGCAAAAATATTTTCGTTGTTGATGTTGGTGCTCGCTTTGTCACCAATTGTAGCGCCGACTTTGGGTGGCTATGTTTCATCTGCTTTTGGATGGCAATCAATTTTTTATATTCTTTCCGGAATCGCAGGAGCGACACTTTTGTTGGTGTATTTTAAATTGCCGGATGGCAGAATGCCAGATGCGTCACTTTCTCTACTACCAAGGCCAATTATTTCCGGTTTCCTTGAGGTAGCAAAGGTGCCGCAATTTTATACTTACGCATTTGCCGGCGCAATTGCTTCATCAGGATTGTATGCTTATATTGCCGGCTCACCTTTTGTATTTATGGAATTATATCACGTTTCTGAAAAGCAATATGGATGGATTTTTGCAATCATCGCGATGGGACTTATTTCGGCCAGCCAGGTAAATACCTTACTACTTAGAAAATATTCAAGCGAACAAATTATAAGGGTCACTTTATTTTGTCAATGCCTGGCAGGAATTGCATTGGTTGTAGGAAATTATTTTCATATTCTCGGTTTGTATTCCACGATTTTTTTAATCTGGGTTTTTTTAAGCACGCAAGGATTTGCATTCCCCAATTCGTCGGCGCTTTCTTTGGCTCCGTTTACTAAAAATGCAGGAACTGCTTCTGCATTGATGGGAGCGATACAACTTGGCATTGGCGCAGTTTCTACGGCTTTGGTCAGTATTTTTAATAATGGCACTGCAATGCCGATGGCAGTAGTTATGTGTTGCTGCGCTGTGAGCAGTTTTGTTGTTTTATTGATTGGAAGAAAGGTGATTGCAAAGAAAAGCAAGGAATTAATTTTAGTGAAAAATTAGGTGCCTCTTCCCATCGATATCCGCAGAATTTTTTACAAAAAACAGTTTATAATTCTTTTATCATCCAAACATCACAACCTGTATGTCCGCTGTTGCCCAAAGGCCCGGTAATTTTTTTAAAACCATTTTTCTGATACATCCCAATTGCATTCGAAAGTTCCGGCATAGATTCAAGATACATTTTTTCATAACCTTGTTTCTTTGCTTCCTGCATGCATTTCTCTAAAAGCGTTTGCCCATAACCGTTATGCCGGTATTTTTTAGAAACGTATAATTTTACCAGTTCACAAGTGTTTTCAGGTAATCCTTTTGTTGGAAAAATCCCGCAGCCACCTGCTATTTCATGACTTATTTCGATAACAAAATAAGCCGAACGGGTTTCTTTAAAAGTATCACTTAAATGATCGGTAGTCTTGTCGTAATAAACAGTGCCTGGTTTGGCAGCATTAAACTCCAATAATGAATTACGGATAATAGAAGCCATCACTTCATTGTCATCCTTAATTATTTTTCTGATCAGCATTCTGAAAAAAAATTATTCTTTTTTATCCGTATTTTCTTTTGAAGAGACGCTACGGTCATACTGGCAACATTCGTCCAATTTATTATAAGCACTGTCGCTTGCTTTAAAATCCTGTGTATCATAACCAGCAGCTGCTATGGCTGTTTGTATTTTAGCGGAATTAGTAACAGCGGGATCATAGCTGATTTGTAAAAATTTGGTTTTTTTATCCCAGTTGGCGGCTGTTGCCCCTGCTTCAAGCGCGCTTTTTTCTATATGTTTTTTGCACATTTCACAGTTGCCATTTACTTTAATGCTTTCTGATTTTGCTGTTTGTGCAGAAGAAAACTGGAAAGAAAGAATACTAAAAAATAGTATGCTGAAAAATTTAATTTTTTTCATTTTTTTAAGTTTGATCAAATTCAAATTTAGTGATAAATATTAAGCTGCGATTTCATCAAACGTTAATAACTGAATAAAAGCAGCTTCAGTAAACACATAAATAATGCAAAGTATCAATTTGTTAGTTAAAGGAAATGGTCAATCCGTTCCTTTTGTTTCAAATGATGCCGCAAATGCATTTCTGCAAACTGTAACCATTCGCTCGCATTGAAATATCCCAAACCCGGATGTTTTGTTTTGCCATGATATGGACTTTTCAAAATGCTTGCATTCACTTCATTAAAGGAATCTTTTAAATCTTTTAAAGAACCCAGTAGTTGCGTTTTGCTTTGCGGCTGTTGAACGAGCATATTAGAAGCGGGCCCTTCAATAATTTGATCAGGAAATGAATTTTTTATGAACATCATTTTGCCATTGGATGCGGCCTCTTCATTTGAATTTTCGTTCCCACAAAGGCAAATTTTTATTTGCTGCAGATAGAAATTTGTTTCTGCTATCAAATGCATAATTACTTGTCCGAGTGACCAGGTTTCTGGTGAGGATTTATGACAGATTTGAGAAAAGTTGTAAGGTTCCAGTTCGGTGATCCAGATATCAATAGTATGGTTAAAGTCTTCTATCTTCATGCGATACTTTTGTGTTCAGTTAATTTACAAAACCCCACTTAATTCCAAACCGGATAACGAGTCCCGGTGTGGGATACAAGGGAGCAGCAAAGTTATTATTGGTAAATGCAAGTCCTTCTTCTATATTAAAAGTATTGAGGTTTTCTGCTTTGAAGAATGCTGTAAACGACTTTATTCTAAAATTAAAAAAGAGATTTATCTGCGGAAGATTGTTGATTACAACCGTATCCTGCGGAAAAAATTTTCCCATTACCGGCGAATAATTGTCGGCTTTGTAAGGAGTATTATATTTTACATCAATGCCTGTGCTGAGGTTTAAGTTTTTAAAATAATTTCCTTCAAAAGCCAGCCTTTGCCGTGTATAAAACAACGGAACATGAATTGGATTATTTCCTGTAGTTTGCTGAACAATAAAATCACTGTATAAATTCAAATGGCGTGCAATTTTTGTTTTTGCTGACGCGGTAACCTGGGTCAGGTTTACCAAACCATTGTACTGCTCTGTTTGATAAAAATTTTTGAAATAAGTGTAGTTGGTAATAGAAATATTTCGGGCCATCAATGTAAAACGCCGGTTAATGGCGGTAGCAGTTAATACGGTTATATTTTCTTTATTCGTCTTTAAATTATTACCGAAGTTGAAGGAAGAACTACCTTCATAAATGTAAGAAGGAGAGCGGTTCACGTTTTGAAAACTTATTTGTACATCACCCAATTTTTGATTCAACGTTCGCGCTACAGATGCATAAACATTGAAATCTGCTGCATTCAGGCCCGTTGCATAAAATTCTCCATTCAACACGGCATCCCATTTTTTATTCCTGGTTTTATTTCTATATTCTCCATGTAATACAACGTTATAAAAATTCTTTTTTCCCGAATAAAAATATCCGGAAAAATTTTCGAGGCGCATTCCTGCTTCTATATATTGACCCAGGTTTTTCGTTTCCGGAAATTGACGGATTACAAAATCATTTGAAACAAATTTCCACTTATCTTTTACAGAAAAATTTAATCCATAAGTCGGATGAAGTGAGGTATCATAATTCTGTTGAAAGAAGGCCGAGTCGGCTTGAGCGAGGTATGGATTGCTTAATGTGTCTTTAAATTCATAAGATGAGGAAGTAAAATTAATCGTGTGCTGGAAACGCAGCTTCGGATAAAATAAATATTCGGTAGTACTATCATTGATAATGATTGAATCTTTTTTTCCGATGTCATAACTCTGCCTGAAAAAAGCGGTGAAATCGTTATAAAGATTACCAGTACTGATTTTTGTTGAAAATATATTCTGACTCAACGAATCGCTTCCAAGATGAACAGGAACCGTCATTCTTCTTTTGCGGTTTGGAGCAAGCAGAAATGAATCGTTTACAATGCCCCCATTCTCTGATGAGCCAAGTTTATTTCCCATCAAAACAAAATAGGCGGAATATCTTTTTCTTTTCCCCTGGTAATGGCTAAACAACCGGTAATTATTATCATTGGTATTTTGGGTTTGAAAAAACCCGGGAGAAGAAATCAAACGGTAATCAATTCCTACATTCCAGTTTGGTTTAATGTTTTGAGTTTGTAGAACTTTTACAACCTGTTCTTTTCCCGAAGCCAAAAAATAACTTAATTCCGTATAAGGTCGTGTTGTTTGAAAAAAACGCGTGTTTTCAATTGTATATTTATAAACATCAAATGCGTGAAAGCCAGCGTCCCATCCAGCTTTCAAAATAGGAGTAAATAAAACAGGATAAGCAGCGTTTCCATTATTTCCAAGCGTAACATATCCATCCGGAACGGTATAATATTTCCCAAAATCATTGATGGAAGAATCGAGGAATTCTTTTGTCAATGAATTCAGGTGATGGTAAGAAATGGTAATCGAATCTTTGAGGTCATTGCGGTGCTCAAAGCCAATGGTATCTGAACCGGATTTGTTGCCAATATTCGAAAAGTTTTGCAAAGGATTGCCACGGATTCCCGGTATTTGCGCATAAGAAAATTCAAAGGTGAAAAGCAATAAAAATAAACAACCAATTTTTTTGATCAGCTTAATTTCAATAACTATTTTTTGTGAAATAAACATCTATAAGAATTCTTATAACTGCTTGATCAATTGTTTAAAGATCAGCGTCAGCTTTGGTTCTGCATCTTTTGCTGCTTGCAACACTTCTTCATGAGTGATGGTATTTTCTTCTTGCCTGATGCCGATATCGGTAATCACGCTAATCGCAAAAACCGGCAAACCAAGTTGCACTGCTGCTATCACCTCCTGCACTGTGCTCATACCTACCGCATCACCGCCAAGAATATTCAACATCTTATATTCTGCTCTTGTTTCAAAAGTGGGTCCGGTAACGCCTACATACACTCCTTCTTTAATGTTGATTTCATTATCCAGTGCAATTTTTTTCGCTTTTGCAATTAAATTATTTTTATAAGGTTCACTCATGTCCGGAAACCGTTCACCGAATTCATCAATATTTTTTCCAAGCAATGGGTTGATCGTTAGCATGCTGATGTGATCTTTGATGATCATCAGATCGCCGACTTTAAAAGATGAATTAATACCACCGGCGGCATTGCTGATCAAAAGAGTTTTTATTCCTAAAAATTTCAAAACCCTTATCGGAAAAACAACTTCCTTTGTGGTATACCCTTCATAATAATGAAAACGGCCAGCCATGGCAACGACTTTTTTACCACTCAAAGTCCCACAAATCAATTTGCCGGAATGTCCTTCTACAGTACTTACCGGAAAATGTGGAATGTCGCTGTATTCGATTTCACACTCGATGTTAATTTCATCAGCAAAGCTGCCAAGACCGCTTCCCAATATGATTCCGATTGCAGGGCTGGTATTATATTTTGATTGAATAAATTGAACGGCTTCAGTGATTTCTTTGACCATAAATTAGTTAAAAAATTAGCGTCAAAGATAAGTGAAGAAAATGTTAGAACGAGGAAAGCCGTTTTCCCGTTTTCGTTATTCATTCCTTAAATATGTTTTTCTTATGCAGGGAATTTCCCACATTCTTTCAGTGAACAAACAAATAAAGAGAATTTCAGTTTTCTCTATACTAGTTTGTGGCGATGCATTAATTGACCCCACAAAATAATTAGATTGCGCTGATCAGACACGGAGTTCGGCTGTGAATCAGCAGATGAAGAAATATCACGAATCTGTGTTCTGCAATTTTAATTTTCTTCAAAGATTTTTGCCGGCAGGTTTAAAGGTTCTTTCTCAAAAAAGAAGATGAATGTAATTCTCTATCTTTATTCTTTAATAATTTATTTTTGGTTGAAAAATAATGCAAATATTTTCTAAAGATTTGTTTATGAAAAAAATGTCGCTTCTCTCATCGTTGATGGTTTTTATTTTCTTTTTGGTTTCGTGCAGTCAAAAACTTGCTCCTATTGCTAATCTCGGTGCTCCGGCTACTTCGTTTACTCATCCTTCCTGGACTGAACAAAGCAACATATACGAAGTAAATGTGAGGCAATATTCGCAGGAAGGAACATTTAAAGGATTTGAAAAAAGCTTGCCAAGATTAAAAGAAATGGGCGTAAAGATTTTATGGTTTATGCCAATTAATCCAATTGGAATTGAAGGCAGAAAAATGACTTCAAGCGATTTGGGAAGTTATTATGCGGTAATGAATTATAAAGAAGTGAATCCGGAATTCGGTACGATGGCAGACTGGAAAGAATTGGTGAAACATGCACACCGTCTTGGTTTCAAAGTGATCATAGATTGGGTTCCCAATCATACTTCGCCTGATAATCCCTGGATTAAAAGTCATCCGGCTTTTTATCAGAGAGATGCAAAAGGAAATACTGTTTATGATAACGACTATACTGATACACGAAATTTAAATTATAATAACCAGGAGTTGCGCGATAGCATGATCAGTGTGATGAAATACTGGATCACTGAAACCGGGATTGATGGATTCCGTTGCGATCATGTAGATCCGATTCCTTACGATTTTTGGAAGAAATGCATTACTGAGTTAAGAAAAGTGAAAGATGTTTTCATGCTTGCTGAAAGTGAAAGGCCCGAGTTTCACACAGTTGGATTTGATGCTACTTATGCATGGAATATCATGTGGGCAACAGTAGAGGTGGCGCAGCAAAAACATAATTTGAAATACCTTGATTCTGTGTTGAATTTTAACTTTACGGTTTTTCCAAAAAATGCGGAGCGCATGTATTTCACCACAAATCATGATGAGAATAGCTGGAATGGAACTGAGTTTGAAAAATATGGGGATGCTTACAAAGCGTTTGCAGTGCTTACCCAAACGATGTATGAAAGTGTTCCACTTATTTACAGCGGACAGGAAGTTCCGAATAAAAGGCGTTTAAAATTTTTTGTGCATGATCCGATTGTTTGGGATAAGTATGAGATGGCGCCATTTTACAGCACGTTGCTTCATCTTCGTGAAAAAAATCAAGCCCTTGCTGCTGATGCCGCTTACAAAAAAATACCAACGGCGAATGATGATGCAATTTTTGCTTACATCAGACAAAAGGGAAATAAAAAAATCCTTGTCGTGTTAAATCTTTCTCCCGAACCGCAACACTTTACCATAAAGCAAAATGATGTTTATGGAAATCCTTTAAACGTGTTTTCTAAAAAGAAAGAAAAATTATTTGACAATCATGTGTATGACATGCAGCCTTGGGGCTATCTGGTGTATGAATATTGAGGCCTGTATAAAACATACCTATTGTTATCAGTTACATTAGTTTTTACTGAAGCAGTTAATTATTTTAAATCTTTGGGATTTCGTCTATTATTCCAAAATGATAAAAGAATTACTTCTTGTTTATCGGGAAAATATTTAAAGAATAAATTAATGTTTTTATCATAGCCATTTCTTGTATTTTCTCATTACTTCCTCATGGGGCGTTACTCTCCCGTTTTCTATATCTTGCAGTCCGCGTTCAATTGATTTTTTTGCATCGTCAGGCAAATCATCCCACCAGTCTTTT
>Ga0134125_10005834_pt1 | contig 13952 bp, 9 predicted proteins | sample KB31751_FD_96464 | JGI IMG/M metagenome (GOLD analysis project Ga0134125, IMG submission 96464) | Terrestrial soil microbial communities with excess Nitrogen fertilizer from Kellogg Biological Station, Michigan, USA - KB3-175-1 | ecosystem: Environmental > Terrestrial > Soil > Unclassified ... | reverse complement strand
GGTCGGATGCGCCCACCACGGCGGCTTCGGCGACCTTCTCGTTCGACACGAGCGCCGACTCGATCTCGGTGGTCGAGAGCCGGTGCCCGGAGACGTTCATGACGTCGTCCACGCGGCCGAGCAGCCAGATGTCGCCGTCCTCATCCTTTTTGGCACCGTCGCCGGCGAAATACCGTCCTGGGAACTTCGACCAGTAGGTGTCGATGTAGCGCTGATCGTCGCCCCACACGGTGCGCAGCATCGAAGGCCACGGCTCTGTGAGCACGAGGTACCCGCCCGAGCCGTTCGGCACCGGATTGCCCGATTCATCGACGACCTCGGCCGAGATTCCCGGCAGCGGGGTCATCGCAGCCCCGGGCTTGGCGTGCGTCACTCCAGGCAAGGAGCTGATCATGATCGCGCCGGTCTCGGTCTGCCACCAGGTGTCGACGACGGGGGTCGTGTCGTGGCCGATGTGGCGCCGATACCAGACGTAGGCCTCGGGGTTGATCGGCTCTCCGACCGAGCCGATCACGCGAAGCGTCGAGAGATCGTACTTGGCCGGGATCTGGTGTCCCCACTTCATGTACGTGCGGATGGCCGTGGGCGCGCAGTACAGGATCGACACCTTGTACTTGTCCACGATCTCCCACCAGCGTCCCGTGTGCGGCGTGTCTGGCGTGCCCTCGTAGATCACCGAGGTCGTGCCGTTGGCGAGCGGGCCGTAGACGATGTAGCTGTGTCCGGTGACCCAGCCGATGTCGGCGGCGGTCCAGTAGACATCCGTCTCAGGCTTGAGGTCGAAGACCGCCCACTGCGTGTACGCGCACTGCGTGAGGTAACCGGCCGAGGTGTGCAGGATGCCCTTGGGCTTGCCAGTGGTGCCGGAGGTGTACATGACATAGAGCGGATGCTCGGAGTCGAAGAATTCCGCCTCGTGGGCCGTGCTCGCTCGCTCGACGGTGTCGTGCCACCAACGGTCGCGGCCGTCGGTCCAGTCCACCTCCTGACCGGTGCGGCGCACGACGAGCACGGTGTGCACATCCGGGCATTCGAGCAGCGCTTCATCGACGGCGGGTTTGAGGGCGGAGGCCTTGCCCTTGCGGTAGCCACCGTCCGCGGTGATGACGACCCTTGCCTGGCAGTCGTCGATCCTGCTGCGCAGTGCCTCGGAGGAGAAGCCGCCGAAGACGACGGTGTGCACGGCGCCGATCCTCGCGCAGGCGAGCATCGCGACGATCGTCTCGGGGATCATCGGCATGTAGATGGCGACGCGATCGCCGGCCTTCACCCCGAGCTCGATGAGGGTGTTGGCGGCCTGGCAGACGAGATCGGTGAGCTGGGAGTAGGTGATCTCTCTCGTGTCGCCGGGTTCGCCCTCGAAGTAGTAGGCGACCTTATCGCCGCGGCCCGCGGCGACGTGGCGGTCGAGACAGTTCACCGCGACGTTGAGCTTGCCGCCGACGAACCACTTCGCAAAGGGGGGATTGCTCCAGTCGAGCACCTCATCCCAGCGGCGATCCCAGTCGAGGCGGTCGGCCTGCTGTTCCCAGAACGCGAGTCGATCGGCGCGTGCCTCGTCGTACGCGGTGTGCTTCACGTTGGCCTGCGCCGTGAACTCCGGACTGGGCGGGAAGCGTCGTTGCTCGTGCATGAGGTTCGTCAGCACAGGTTCGGTATTCATGGTGCCCAAAACATCGCCTTTCCTGGAGTCCGTTTGCTACACCGTATTATTGTCCGTCCCCCAATCTTTAGTAAAGCATCCGAACAAATAGCGTCACATGACGCAACTGTCACCTCGCGGCGGCTCGAACGCAGACCATGCGCCGGAATTGCGGCCCGTCAGCAGGGGAACGGCGGCGTACCCCCATATCATTTGGGCATGGCTGAGAACGACGAGGCGAGCGGAAGCGACGTCGCTGGCACGCCATATCTCCCGGTAGGGCCGAGGCGCTCGACGTACACCCCGCCCACCGGCAACTACCCTCCTGCGTTCCTCCAGCGTGAGGAGCCGTCTGTCGATCAGGACCGGGGCGAACAGGAGCAGGGCGAGCAGACTGAGCGTGGGGGGACCCAGGGCGAGAAGACCCAGGGCGAGAAGACCCAGGGCGAGAAGACCCAGGGCGAGAAGGCCCAGCGCGAGCGGAACAGCGACGAAGCCGCGCAGTCCGTCAGAGTTCAGAACAGTCGACCGGATGTCGGCGCCGAGCCGCAGCCGGCTCCCGCGCCTCTCGAGCAGCCGTCGCCGGTGCCGCCCGCTACGGCGAGCATCGAACTCCCGGAGCGCCCTCAGCGTCGCTCGCTGGAGGACGACGAGCTGGTGCGTGCGCTGTCTCCCGAGGTGGAGAAGCCGGCCGACACGCTCAGCGCAATCGAGCAATTGCAGGCCGAGCTGGAACTGCGCCAGCAAGACGCGGCAGAGTTCACGGCCTGGGAGGGGCGGATGCGCGAGATCGGCACGCCCGAGGCTCTCGAGACGATCGCAGAGGTCATTCCGCAGTTCACCGGCGTCATTCCCATCATCACCACCGACGGGGTGCCGACGGTGACGGCTCGGGCCCTCGAGCAGAACGACGCTGGGGCGGAGCCGACTGCATCGGCAGGTGCGGCAACTGACGTGCCGGTCTCCGAGCCAGAAGGTGCCGCCGATCGCACCGCCTGGTCACCGCCCGCTCCGGATGCATCCGCTGCGCCGTTCGCGCCCCCGGCCGGTTCGATGATCGTGCCGCCACCGGCACAACCTCTGCAGACAGCGTTCGACACCACCGACGTGTTGGAGGACACCGCGCCGTTGGAGGACACCGAGGTGTTGGAGGACACCCCGCCTCAGCCTCCCTCGCTCGACGACGCCGTTCCCGCGCCCTTCTTGAACCCCGAGCAGTTTCCGCCACCGCGCCTCGAAGAGCGCGTAGACGTCGCCGCGCTCGGGGAACCGGACCTCAGCGACGGCATCGTGCTCCGTCCGCCGTGGCTGCGGCCACCCTCAGAGGAATCGCAGGTCGCTCCGACCGAGCAGAGCGTCGACCAGGTCCCAGAGTCGTTCGAGCAATCAGAGGATGAGGCGGGGGAGCAATCCGCCGGTGAATTCGTCGGGCACCTCCCGGATGCCGCGGCGGCGGGAGAGCCGACGGCCGGGCCCGCAGAGGAGCTGGAGGTTCCGCCGACGACGGAACCGGTCATTGAGCTCCTGTCGTCTGAGGCGCAGTCGCCTGAAGCGCAGTCCTCCGGGCCTGACCCGGCCGAGGCAGCGGAGCAGCCCGAGCCGGCCCCGCGTGCACCAGAAGCGCCCGTGATCTACGACCTCGTCGACCCGAACGCGCCCACGGCATCCGCCCCGGTCCGTCCCGTTTCAGTCTCTCCCTTCGACGCGCTACTCGTGGGGGATGTCGCGGCTTTGCCCGCGGACGAGGAGGCGCGCCCCTTCTCGCTACTGCACAGCGAGCCGACCTCGGAAGCGCCGCAGACCGGCTCTGTCCCGGTCGACTCTCAGATCATCGACACCCGATCGGATGATGACGATGACGATGACGTCGACGAGACAGACCGTGCCTTCGGTGACCTGGACGGCCCATTCCCGGTGACGTCGGAAGGCGTTGTCGTTCTGCCGGCCGCGGCAAGCGCGCCCATCGAGCCGATGGCGAGCCCGCGGGGTGCGAGTGACGAACAGCCCGTGATCGACGCGGAACACGGTCCGCTGCCTGTCTTCGCCATCGAATTGAGCGGCGAGGAGGCGACGCCCGCTGACCGCAGGACCGGTCGCGCCGCGCGAGTGTTCTGGCTCTGGTTCGCGACGAACTCCTCCGTCGTCAGCGTGGCCTTCGGCGCGGCGTTGTTCGGGCTCGGCATGAGCCTGCGGCAGGCGATCCTCGCGGCATTCATCGGGGTCGCGATCTCGTTCCTGCCGCTCGGCCTCGGCACGCTCGCCGGCAAATGGAGCGGGCAGCCGACCATCGTCGTCTCGCGCGCGACGTTTGGCCTTGTCGGCAACATCGTGCCGGCCGTTCTCGCCTTCGTCACGCGGCTGTTCTGGGGCGCCGTGCTGCTGTGGCTCGTGGCAGTGTGTACGGCGCGCATCCTCGTCGGTGCCTCACTCGGCGGCCCGTTCAACGAGCAGCAGCTGGCGTTTGTCGCCGCAGCCGTTGGGCTCGTGATCGCGTTCGTGATCGCCTTCTTCGGTTACCCGCTCTTCGCCAGGGTGCAGCTGGTCTTCACGATCGTGTCTGCGGTGCTCATCGTCGGACTACTCGCTCTCACCTGGCACGCGGTGGACATACGCACGGCACTCACCGTCGGCGATGGCCCATGGATCCTCGTCGCGACCGGCGTCGTGCTCGTCTTCAGTTTCGTCGGCCTCGTGTGGGCGAATAGCAGCGGAGACATTGCTCGATACCAACGACCCTCCGGTTCCGGCGCATCCGCGTCGCTGTGGGCGTCGTTTGGCGCGACGCTCCCCGCGTTCCTCCTGATCGCCTACGGTGCGCTGCTGGCTGCCTCGAACCCGGGTGTGTCGGGCGACCTGCTGAGCGCGCCGCTCGATGCGATCGCGCTCATGATCCCCACCTGGTATCCGGTACCGCTTCTCGCGGCGACGGTGCTGAGTCTGCTGTCGGGAGTGGCTCTCAGCCTCTACTCTGGCGCGTTCGCTCTTCAGTCGATCGGCGTGCGACTGCGCAGGCAGTGGAGCGTGGTTGTCGTCGGCATCGTCCTGTTCGGCATCGCGATCCTGATCGTGCTGTCGGGAACGGGCATCGTCGGCATCTTCCGCGACTTCGCGACGACCCTGGCCGTTCCGGTTGCGGCCTGGGCGGGCCTCTTCGCTGCCGAGGTGATGATCAGGCGCAGGCGGTTCGACGAGCAGTCGCTGTTGACGCCGGGCGGGGTGTATCCCTCGGTCAACTGGGTCAACCTCGTCATGCTGTTCGTCGCATCCGCCATCGGCTTCGGTTTCACCTCGGCCACCGTCGGCTGGCTCTCCTGGCAGGGATTCGGCTTCGCGCTGTTCGGTGTGCCGGCCGACGGTGTGGTCGCGTCGAGCGACATCGGCGTGCTCGTCGCTCTCGTGATCGGCCTCATCACCCCGCTCGCCGCGGGCATCTCGACAGTGCGGCGGCAGGAGCTGGCCGAGCAGTAGCTCCGCTTCGACCTGATCCCGGATGCGCGCCACGAGCGGCGCACCCCGGGAACGTAGAATGTCCAGATGCCTCACACCCTTGCCGACGTGCGTGCCGTCGTGGAACGACTGTGGCCGCTCTCCGGGGCAGAGGCGTGGGACGCGCCGGGACTGCTCTCGGGTGATCCGACGGCCGAGGTCTCAAGCATTCTGCTGACCGTCGACGCCGTGGCCGAGGTCGTTGACGAGGCCCTCGACCTCGGCGCGGACCTCCTGATCGCGCATCACCCGCTGCTGCTGCGCGGTGTGACCTCGGTGGCCGAGGACCGGTACAAGGGCGCCGTTCTCGCCTCGCTCATTCGAGGAGGCTGCGCTCTCATCGCCGCACACACCAATGCGGATGTCGTCGAGACCGGCACCTCCGCCGTGCTCGCGACTCGCCTCGGCATGGTTGACGCGACGCCGATCACCGCGGGGGAGAGCCCCAGTCGCGGCATCGGGCGCGCCGGTCGTCTCCCCGAGCCAGTGACGCTGGGCCGACTTGCACGGATCCTTGCCGATCTCTTGCCGGCCACTGCCTCCGGCATCCGCGTCTCCGGAGACTTCGATCGGGTGGTGCAATCGGTGGCCCTCTGCGGCGGCGCGGGCGACTCGTTGCTCTCGGAGCCGGCGGTGCTCGCGGCGGACGTCTACATCACGTCCGATCTGCGGCATCACCCCGCTTCAGAGGCACGCGAGAACGCCAAGCTCACCGGGGGACCTGCGCTCATCGACGTCTCGCACTGGGCGAGCGAATGGCTGTGGCTTGACACCGCCGCGGCGGAGCTCCGCGAGGCGCTGCCCGGAGTCAGCGTGGCAGTGAGCGAGACGCGCACCGACCCGTGGGATTTCGTCATCGTGCAGTGAGTACCCTTTTCGACAACCATCGATTCGTAGCGACCAGAGTGAGAGCGACATGCCTTTGAAAGCCAGCCCGGATGACCAGGCGCAGCTCCTGCAGCTGCAGGCCATCGACACCCGCCTGCGGCAGCTCGACCACAGCGCGAAGACGCTGCCGGAGCTCGCGACGCTCGTCACGCTCACGAGCGAGGCATCCGTTCTCCGTCAGGAGCTCCTGAGCGCGAGCGGCGCCCTCGAAGACGCGAAGCTCGAACTCGCACGAATCGAAGCGGATGTGACGGTCGTCGAGAACCGCATCACTCGAGACACCGAGCGGATGCAGGCGAGCTCGTCAGTCAAGGACGTGGCCGGTTTCGAGGCGGAGCTTGCGGGCCTGCGCAGGCGTCAGCTCGAACTCGAGGAACTCGAACTCGGCGTGATGGAACGGGTGGAGACGCTGGAGGCCGCGGCTCACCAGTCGCGCGCCGCATTCGACGAGGTGCAGGCCAGGATTGCGAGCGTGGAGGCCGAGCGTGACACCGCGCTCGGTGCCATTGCGAGCGAGCGCACACACGCCGCGGCCAATCGCTCGACAATCGCGGGCAAGCTTCCGGAGGACCTTCTCGCACTCTACGAGCGCCAGCGTGAGCGCTACGGCATCGGAGCATCGCTGCTGCGCGGCGGCGTCTCGAGCGCGAGCGGCGTGCGCCTCAACGAGAACGACATGGCCGCGGTGCGAGCTGCGGCACCGGATGAGGTTCTCATGTGCCCGGACAGCAACGCCATCCTGGTGCGCACCAACGAATCCGGGATCTGACCGCCCGATACACTTATCGGGAATGGGTCGGCAAGACGGTCGCGTCACGCAGCAATGCGTGCCGAGGAACGTCCGGGCTCCGCAGAGCAGGGCGGTGGGTAACACCCACCCGGAGCAATCCGCGAGAAAGTGCAACAGAAAGCAGACCGCCGCTGGCCTCGTGCCAGGGGTAAGGGTGAAACGGTGGTGTAAGAGACCACCAGCGACCCGAGCGATCGGGTCGGCTGGGTAAACCTCGTCCGGAGCAAGGTCAACAGGAGGCGTTACGGGCTGCTCGCCCAGTCTCCGGGTAGACCGCTAGAGGTGTGCGGCAACGTACATCGTAGATAGATGACCGTCCAGCACCGCAAGGTGGGGACAGAACCCGGCGTAGCAGCCGGCCCATTCACACCGCTCGCTCAGGCGTCCGCGGCGAGGGTCGCGGCACCCATGATTCCGGCGTTGTTGCGGAGCTTCGCGGGAACGATCGGGGTCTTGAGATCGAGCAGCGGCAGGAAGTCCTTGTACTCCTTGGACACGCCGCCGCCCACGACGAACAGCTCCGGCGAGAAGTAGTCCTCGAGCTTCGAGTAATAGCGCTGGAGCCGCTCGGCCCAGGCGTCCCAGTCGAGGTTGTCACGTTCCTTCGCGGCGAACGATGCCATCGTTTCGTAGTCGACGCCGTCGATCTCGAGGTGGCCGAGCTCTGCGTTCGGAATGAGCACTCCGTTGTAGATCAGTGCGCTGCCGATTCCCGTGCCGAGCGTCGTCATGATCGTGAGACCCTTGCTGTCCTTCGCGGCACCGAAGCGATTCTCGGCAAAGCCTGCGGCATCCGCATCGTTGACGAAGTGGATGTCGCGCTCGAGTCGCTTCTCGAAGAGCTTCTCAGCGTTCAGCCCGATCCACCTGTCGGAAACGTTCGCTGCGGACAGCGTCTTGCCCTGGATAACGACGGCAGGAAAGCAGACGCCGATCGGCTCCTTCTTGCCGAGCCGTCCGAGCTGTTCGACGAGCGTGTAGACGGTCTCGACGATCGCGTCGGGCTCACCGCCCTCTGGCGTGGCGATCTTGATGCGATCGCTGAGCAACTCGCCCGTCGAGACGTCGACGACCGCTCCCTTGATGCCGGTGCCGCCGATGTCGATTCCGAGTGCCTTGTGCTTGCTCATGCCATCCATTCTTGTCGCGGGTCGCCGCCCGATGGGAGATCAGGGAAGAGTGAGAACCTCGGCACCACGCTCCGTGACGACGAGCGTGTGCTCGAACTGGGCGGTGAGGCTGCGGTCCCTCGTGACGACGGTCCAGCCGTCGTCCCACATCTCCCAATCCTGACTGCCCAGGGTCAGCATCGGTTCGATCGTGAACACCATGCCTCTCACGATCTCGGTGTCGAAGCCGGGGGAGTCGTAATGCGGGATGATGAGGCCTGAGTGGAATGCCGCACCGACGCCGTGGCCGGTGAAGTCACGCACCACGCCATAGTCGAAGCGCCTTGCGTACGATTCGATCGCTCGGCCGATGACGTTGACCCGACGACCGGGCGCGACCGCCTTGATTCCGCGGTTCATCGCCTCGCGCGTGCGCTCCACGAGCGCCCGAGCGTCGTCACTCGCCTCGCCGGCGATGAAGGTGCGGTTGCTGTCTCCATGCACGCCGTTCTTGAACGCGGTGATGTCGATGTTGACGATGTCGCCCTCTTCGATGACGGTGTCATCGGGTATGCCGTGGCAGATGACCTCGTTGACAGAGCTGCAGAGCGACTTGGGAAAGCCGCGGTAGCCGAGCGTGGAGGGATACGCATCGTGGGCGACGATGTAGTCGTGACCTATCGCATCCAGTTCGTCGGTCGTCACGCCGGGCCGGATGCTGGCGCCGACGAGTTCGATGGCCTGCGCCGCGATCCTGCCGGACTCCCTGATCCGCTCCACCGCCTCGGCGTCGTACACGTCTGATCCCGTGAACGGCGAGGGTTCGGCGCGCCCGACATACTCGGGCCTGACAATGTGCTTCGGCACCGCTCGCATCGGGGAGACCCTGCCCGGAACGAGGTGTCCTGCTGAATTCCGGGGCATAGGATCGATACTAGTTCGAGGAGGGACACCCATGGCTGAGTGGTACTACAACATCCGGACCCACGCGGTCGAAGAGGGTAAGCAGTCCCTTGCCGCCGACCTCGACGGGCCCTTCGCCACGAGGGAAGAGGCCGAGCGAGCGCCCGAGATCATCGCGGCGCGCGCGAAGGCCTGGGCCGAGGACGACGCGAAGAACGACTAGCCGGCCGCCCGCCGCGCTGAGGCTAGATCAGGCCCTGAGCGATCATCGCGTCGGCGACGCGAATGAAACCTGCTGCGTTGGCACCGACCACGTAGTCGCCCGGGTGACCGTAGGTCTCCGCAGCCTCGTACGCGGAGCGGTGGACGTTGCGCATGATGCCGCGCAACTTCTCCTCGCTCGCGTCGAAGTCCCAGCGCTGGCGAGCCGCGTTCTGGCTCATCTCGAGCGCCGACGTCGCGACCCCGCCGGCATTCGCGGCCTTGCCCGGTCCGAAGAGCACTCCGGCCTCGTGGAAGACCTCGACCGCGGTCGGAGTGCACGGCATGTTCGCGCCCTCGGCAACGGCGATCGCACCGTTCTTCACAAGCGTTCTGGCGTCATCCACGCCCAGTTCGTTCTGCGTGGCAGACGGCAGCACGAGCTCGCCGGGTACGTCCCAGACGCTTCCAGAGTTGATGAAGCGGGCCCCGGCGCGTCGCGCGGCGTACTCCGAGATGCGGAGGCGCTCGACCTCCTTGACCTGCTTGAGCAGTTCGACGTCGATCCCAGCCTCGTCGACGATGTAACCCGAGGAATCGGATGCGGTGATTGCCTTGCCGCCGAGCTGCTGCACCTTCTCGATCGCGTAGATGGCCACGTTGCCCGAGCCGGACACGATGGCAGTCCTGCCCTCGATGCCCTCGCCCTTGGTCGCCAGCATCTCCTCGGTGAAGAAGACAGCGCCGTAGCCGGTCGCCTCTGTGCGAACCTCTGCGCCGCCCCACTGCACACCCTTACCGGTGAACATGCCTGACTCGTGCCGGTTGGTGAGCCTGCGGTACTGCCCGAACAGGAAGCCGATCTCGCGACCGCCGACACCGATGTCACCCGCGGGCACGTCGGTGTGCTCGCCGAGGTGGCGATAGAGCTCGCTCATGAAGCTCTGACAGAACCGCATGATCTCACCGTCGGACCTGCCGTGTGGATCGAAGTCCGAGCCGCCCTTTGCGCCGCCGATGCCCTGCCCGGTGAGGGCGTTCTTCAGGATCTGTTCGAAGCCGAGGAACTTGATGATGCCGAGGTTCACACTCGGGTGGAAGCGGAGGCCCCCCTTGTACGGGCCGAGCGCGGAGTTGAACTGCACCCTGAAGCCGCGATTGACGCGCACGGTGCCCGCGTCATCGACCCACGGCACCCGGAACATGATCTGGCGCTCGGGTTCCACCAGCCGCTCGAGCACGCCGCTCTCCGAGTACTCCGGGTTGCGAGCGATGACCGGCGCGATCGATTCGAGCACCTCGAGCAGCGCCTGATGGAACTCCGGCTCCCCGGCGTTTCGGGCGAGCGCGCGCTCGTAGACAGCACGGATTTCTGAGGGAAGCGCAGGATGCATGGAAGACTTTCGTACTCGGGAACGAGGAGGCGCTTCTCCCTCAGAAGGGGAGGCGCAGGTTTCGAGACTACTCGTACTCGTGTTCCGGTGCCGGATAGTTACCGGCCTCGACGTCTCCGCGGAAGGCCTTGGCCGCATCCGTCAGAACGCCCGACAGGTTCGCATATTGCTTCACGAACTTCGGAATCCGCCCGGTCGTGAAGCCCGCCCAGTCGGTCCAGACGAGGAGCTGGCCGTCCACGTGCGGGCCTGCGCCGACGCCGATCGTGGGGATGGAGAGCTCCGCCGTCACGCGCGCGGCGACGTCGGAGGGAACCATTTCGAGTACGACGGCGAACGCGCCCGCATCCTCCACGGCGTGGGCATCCGCGAGCAGCTGTTCCGCTCCCTCGCCTCGACCCTGGATGATGTGGCCACCCAGTCCATGCTCGCTCTGTGGCGTGAACCCGATGTGCCCCATCACGGGGATGCCCGCGGAGACGACCCGACGGATCTGCTCCGCGCTGCGCACACCGCCCTCGAGCTTCACCGCGTGCGCGTGGGTCTCCTTCATGAAACGGAACGCCGTGTGCAGCGCCTCTTCGGGGCTGGACTCGTAGGAACCGAACGGCATGTCTGCGACGACGAAGGCGCGGGAGACGGCACCGGCGACCGCGCGGGCGAGCGGGATGAGTTCATCGACGGTGACCGGAAGGGTGGTGTCGAAGCCGAGCACGTTGTTGCCCGCAGAATCGCCGACGAGCAGGAAGTCGATGCCCGCCTGATCGAAGATGGCCGCGCTGAGCTGGTCGTAGCTTGTGAGCCCGGTGATCTTGATGCCGTTCTGCTTCGCGGCCCGGAAGTGCCTCGTGCGAACCCGTTTGAGATTTGCCTGTGCTGCCGCTGCGGCGGGATCGGTCATGCGTCGAGTCTAGCTACGCGAGGGTTGTCGGCCGGTAGGTGATCGGCAGTCGGCGGTCACGCCCGAAGGCGATGCCGCTGATCTTCGGTCCGATCGCGCCCTGCCTGCGCTTCCACTCGGAGCGATCGACGAGGCGGATGACGAAGTCGACGGTCTCGGCATCGAAGCCCAACGCCACGACATCCGCGCGCCCCAGTGCCCTCGTGATGTAGGCATCCAGGATGCCGTCGAGCACCTCGTACGGCGGCAGCGAGTCCTGATCGGTCTGGTCTGGCCTCAGTTCCGCGCTCGGTGGCTTCGAGATCGAGTTCTCCGGGATCGGGGGCGTCTCACCGCGACCGGCTGCGAACTCGTTGCGCCAGCGAGCGAGCTGCCAGACGAGCGTCTTGGGCACATCCTTGATCGGTGCGAATCCGCCTGCCGAGTCGCCGTAGATGGTGGAGTAGCCCACCGAGATCTCAGTCTTGTTGCCCGTCGTGAGCACTAGATGACCGTGCTGGTTCGACAGCCCCATGAGAATGACGGCGCGCACCCGCGCCTGCAGGTTTTCTGCGGCGAGACCGTCGAGGTGCAACTGGTTCTCGAACGGCAGCACGAGATCGGCGATCGGCTCGACGCTGTAGTTCACGCCGGTACGCTCCGCCAGTTCGTCAGCGTCGGAGCGGGAGTGACCGGAGGAGTAGCGGCTCGGCAGAGAGACGCAGTAGACGGATGACGCACCCAGCGCGTCGACCGCGAGCGCCGCGCAGACGGCCGAGTCGATTCCGCCGGAGAGCCCGAACACGACGGAGCGGAAGCCGTTCTTCTGCACGTAGTCGCGCAGTCCGAGCACCAGCACGTTCCACAGCTGCTCGAGCGGGTTCGGCAGTGTCGCGATGTCGGCGGGAATCGACGCCTGCGTGCGATCGGGCGCCGGGATTTCGAGTCGCCGTACGTGGTCGGGCAGAGCGCCGTCGCCGGCCGCTTCCGGATCGACGTCGACCACCAGGAGGTGCTCCTCGAATTGCGGGGCGCGAGCGAGGATGGTGCCCCGGCCGTCGACGACGACGCTGTCGCCATCGAAGACCAGGTCGTCCTGGCCCCCCACGATGTTGACGTACGCGACGATGGTGTCTGTCTCCACGGCCCGCCGCGTGACGAGAGGGAGTCGCACCTCGTTCTTGTCGCGCTCGAACGGCGACGCGTTGATGACGACGAGGAGGCCCGCGTCCGCCTCGAGCACGCGCGCGATCGGACCGCCGTCGCGCCAGAGGTCTTCGCAGATGATCACGGCGACATCCACGCCCTTGATCCTGAGGACGAGGAGCTCGTCGCCCGGGATGAAATTGCGGTACTCGTCGAACACCGAGTAGTTGGGCAGGTGGTGCTTCGTGTAGCTCGCCTTGACGTGGCCGTGGTGCAGCACGCTCGCGCGGTTTTCCGCGATGGCCGTGGGCGCGTTGCTCGTGCCGAGCAGCCTGGGCGCGAATGGACCGTCGGGGTGACCGACGATCACCGGAAGGTCGCCGAGCCCGGCATCCTGCAAGTCCTTCGCGAGACGCTGTACCGCGGCGGAGCACGCGGCGAGAAACTCGGGCCTCGCGGCGAGGTCCTCGATCGGGTATCCGCTCAGCGCCATCTCGCCGCAGGCAAGCAGGTCTGCACCGGCGTCGCGCGCTCGTCTGGCCGCAGCGATGAGTTGCTCGGCGTTGCCGGAAAGGTCCCCGACAACGGGGTTTGTCTGCGCGAGCGCCAAGCGAAGTCGGGGCATAGCCACTAGCCTAATAGCGGGCTTTGGGCCCGGATTGACCGCGCCCGCGACACGTGAAAATGAGGAGCCAATGGACAAGCAGCGTGACTTCGTTCTTCGCACTATCGAAGAGCGCGGGATCAAGTTCATCAGGCTCTGGTTCACGGATGTCATCGGCACTTTGAAGTCGGTGGCGATAGCCCCGGCGGAGGTCGAGGGAGCCTTCTCCGAGGGGCTCGGTTTCGACGGATCGGCCATCGAGGGACTCACCCGCTCCTACGAGGCGGACGTTTTGGCCCACCCGGACCCGACGACGTTCCAGATCCTGCCGTGGCGCAACGAGGTGGACCCGACGGCCCGCATGTTCTGTGACATCACCACGCCCGACGGCCAGCCCGCCGTCGCCGACCCCCGCAACGTGCTCAAGCGCACCCTCGCGAAGGCGGCGGATCGTGGCTTCACCTTCTACACGCACCCCGAGGTCGAGTTCTACCTGCTGAAGAGCTCGAAGTACGGCGCCAAGGGCCCGAAGCCGGTCGACTCGGCGGGATACTTCGACAACGTGCCGGGGGGCACGGCACACGACTTCAGGCGCCGTTCGGTGCGCATGCTCGAGGACCTCGGCATCTCCGTCGAGTTCAGTCACCACGAGGGCGGCCCCGGTCAGAACGAGATCGACCTTCGCTACGCCGACGCACTGACGACCGCCGACAACATCATGACCTTCCGCACGGTGGTCAAGGAGGTGGCGATCGAGCAGGGCGTGTACGCCACGTTCATGCCGAAGCCGCTGTCGGCGCATCCGGGCTCCGGTATGCACACCCACATGTCACTGTTCGAGGGAGACTCAAACGCCTTCTTCGAGGCCGGCGCGCAGTACCAGCTCTCGAAGATCGGCAGGCAATTCAT
>Ga0134125_10005832_pt1 | contig 13953 bp, 14 predicted proteins | sample KB31751_FD_96464 | JGI IMG/M metagenome (GOLD analysis project Ga0134125, IMG submission 96464) | Terrestrial soil microbial communities with excess Nitrogen fertilizer from Kellogg Biological Station, Michigan, USA - KB3-175-1 | ecosystem: Environmental > Terrestrial > Soil > Unclassified ... | reverse complement strand
TTTTTAATAGACAGCGAAGGATTTATAAAAGTGAAGTAGCTGTCGGTACCGAAGGTCAGACAGCGGGTAAAGACAAATGATTTTTAAAAATAAAACGGAGATAAAATGAGCTATAAAAAAATAAATAAAATGATTTACAAACTGGCAATTACCTTTTGCGTATTGCTTTTTGTATCCTGTAAAAATAAAACGCAAACTTCATCTACCACCGACCCAAACATCTATTACACCTGTTCAATGGACCCGCAGGTGGTTGAATCAAAACCAGGTAAATGTCCTATCTGCCACATGGAGTTAACACCGGTTAAGAAAAGTAGCCAACAAGCAAATAATGATGAAATTGCCCTCAGCCCTGAACAAATGCAATTAGGAAATATCCAGGTAGATACAATCGGAAAAGAGTTTGTTGACAATCAAATGATCTTAACCGGCACGTTAACTTTTGATGAAACCAAAGTAAATGATGTAAGCGCAAGAGTCGGCGGACGCATTGAGAAATTATATTTTAAAAAGATCGGTGATTATGTTTCAAAAGGCGCGCCGCTTTATGATATTTATAGTGAAGAATTGAACAACGCAAAACAGGAATATTTGCTTGCATTAGAGAAGAAAGAAACACTTGGAAATTCACTGATTAATTTTGATGATATTATTGATGCGGCTAAAAATAAATTATTGCTTTGGGGCATGAGCGAGCAACAAATAAAGAATCTTAATAAAGATGCTTTGGCAAATACCAAAACTACTTTTTTCAGCGCTGCTTCCGGTTATATAACGCAATTAAATTTACAGGAAGGCGATTATGTTTCTGAAGGCGGAAGCATTGTAAAACTTGCAGGCCTTTCCGATTTATGGGTTGAGGCGCAGGTATATGCTACGCAACTTTCACAACTCAATAACGCAAAAGATGTGACGGTACAGATTCCCGATATTCCCGGCAAAACAATTCCTGGAAAAATTTCCTTTCAGAATCCTGAATTAAATCCGGCGACAAGGATAAATCTTATCAGGATAAATATTGCTAATAAAGGCAACGAACTCAAGCCGGGAATGTCTGCATATATAACGGTAAAAACTGGCGGAGTAAATGCGCTTTTCCTTCCATCAGATGCAGTTTTGAGAGACGGGAAAATGGCAATGGTTTGGATAGAAACTTCTCAGAATAAATTTAAAAGTGTGATGGTTGAAACCGGTATTGAAAGCGGGAATATGATTGAAATAAAATCCGGAATTCAACTAAATGATGTGGTAGTAACATCGGGCGCTTATCTTTTACAAAGTGAATATGTTTTTAGAAAAGGAGCCAGCCCGATGGAAGGAATGGATATGAGTGGAATGAAAATGTAAAATGCTGAATTAAAATGGGCATGGATAATAGATTCCTAATTCTTTTCAACCGAATCACTCACCAGAAATTTGTTATTCCATGTATGTTTTGATAACCCTCTAAAAACAAAAAAGCCCGCAAACATTGAGTTTGCAGGCTTTTAGCATAATTTGGTATTGACTTTGGCGGAGCTGCAGGGAACTGAACCTTCTAATGGGTTTTGTAAAAACCTGTATGCCTCATCTACTGATATGCCTGGTTGGCCTTCAAAAACATAAAACCGCTGGCTTACTTCCGATTTATTTTTTAATGGGCTGATATTCCCGAACACCTCCTGGTACGGAATACCAGCCCAATATTTTAGTTTCAGCCCCACCGCAATCGCTTTACCATCTTCTGATTTCTCTAACTCCGAAAGACTTTCAATTACCGATTCTACTTTGAGTTCTTTTTCCCAGTTTGTCTTATCTTCCAAATTCAATGGCTTTTTTGTATCAAAATCGAAAGCGCTTTTCCAATCTATTTCTGTCATTGATTTTTCCAGGTGAGAAGTATTAATACCATTAATGGTAGCATCAATCAAAGGCATTTCCTTTTGAAGTACAACATCATAATAGGAGAAAACATACGCACCTTGCTTAACATCCTTTTCAAAGAATAATTGAAAGGTTAACTTGTCTTTACCCTTTTCCATTTTTTGGGTAAGGATAAAATTTTCAGGCTTAAAGCTAATTCGCTTTAACAATGAATAGCCTGCATTTTCAAGACCTAATGATTGTAATTGTTCCATCAAGGCTGAAATATTCTCAATATTCATGATGCTAATTTTAAAATAAAAAATTGGGTTTTGAATTTCTATTAAGCTACCCCTAAACCTTTTTTACTGCGTTCCCTTTTCTTAGGTAAAAGTGTTTTATCATTTTTCTTTTCTACCTTTTCTTTCTCTGGTTTGTATTCCTGTTTCAACTCTTTTTTTTTATCATTTTCCTGTTCTTCTTTTACGCCCATGCTGGCTTCGGTTTTCCCGACAGATTGGTACATCTCTACTGATTCTTTTGCCATTAGCTTCATATTGAAATCATATAGATTTACCTTTTTGAATTGTGGATTGGCTTCAATAAACATTTTATGGCTGCTGCCATCCTTTTCAATATTAACAGATTGTACATTCCCTTTTTGAAGTGATTGCATTAAAGCCTTTTCTTTATCGGGTTCTTTCAAATCCGTTATGGGGAATTTTTCAACTGCTGCTTTTAAATCAAAGCCATATTTTTCGTGAAATTGTTTTACTTCAAAATTGTTGTTCTTGTCTTTGTTTCCAAAGTCAAGCTGCATCCAGGCTTTGTATGGCTGACCTTCTTTTGTTACAAGGTCATTATGCACTGACCGGCCATCCAATAGATTAAAGGCTTCTTTCCCCGTAACTCCCTTGCCACAAGGTCTAACACCAAAATAACCAGGATTAAAGGAAGCCATGTCGTTTTTATTTCACAGCCGGAAGCTGTGGCAAAAGTTATCATTGAAGCAGCAGAGAATGTTTCCAAGAGATAAATAAATGACGCCAATTTTGAAATAGAGGGCATCAAGTGTCCTCTATTTCAATTAAAAGAATAGCTATTGAAGAAAAAACGTAATTACAATTATTTGTCCTTTTACTGAAAGATTAAGAAGTATAACGGATATGGGTAAACGCAATACTTTGTTATTTTTATTGAAAATAAGAATCTCCCTTATTTCTCTGTTTGCTGTAAACTAAAGATTTATAACAGGGTTATTTACTGAAATTTTGTAGTTGCTAAAATATTCAAGAACAAATGCAGTTGCTGCCAATACAATAATGAAGGATAAAAATACTATCAGCATATTTTTTATTTTTCATAATAAGTTAGTTTTTAAAAGTTGATGTAATTTTATTTGTCCAATCCTCAATACTTCTTAATGTAGGCCAATCGGCTTTGTCGAAAAAGAAATGCTGCTTTATTTCAAACCCGCAATAACAGTCAATGCCTTTGACTGATGTAATAGTTGACACATTTTATTTTATGAAAAATAGTTTTAATTTCAACCGTTTCAAAATGAAATGTCTAAACCTTCCTCGCGATCATTAATTTAATTAATGTCTCCCTGATTCTCAGAGTTATAAATCCTTCCTTTTAAACATCTTCAATGAAATCATTAATGGAAAGACGATCCAGATAAATAAACCTAAGAATGAAAGAAGAATTCCGGTATTGTTTCCAAAAAAATCACGAAAGACTGCTCCGGTATATCCCATCAAAGCGGAGATGTCCATTTGTAATAAAATCTGAATGCGGCTGAGGTCTATAGGATTCAGGAAACTAAGAATTACCATAATGTTCTCTAACGGATAATCCTGGAACTGGAATAAAAAGAATAAAACCAATGCATCGAAAATCAGTGAAAAATAAAGCCAGAGTAAAATTGACAATCCAATTCCTTTTGCTTTATCGCGTGTAAGGCCTGCGGCCAGCATGGCAATGCTTACAAAAACAACGGTTAAGAAAAGTCCCATGGCTATCATCATAAACCCCGTGGCATCGGCATTATACAATAAAATGGGAATACCTGCCCCAATAAAAAATGCCAGGCAAAGCGAGAGAGATAAACCACTGAACAGGCTTAGCCAAATCGTCCTTCTTTTTAATGGCTGGCTCACGAGTAATTCTATAAATTCTGAGCTGTTGTAAATGTAGATGGTAGAAAAAATAATGCAAATCAACGGAACGATGATCAGAATTATGTTTAAAAGACTCAGCAGCCCTTTTGCAGCATTGTTTTCGAGATTGAAAACACTCAGTGATATCACCAGCAATAATGCAGTATAAATCAATACGATTTTATTCTGTACAATATCGACGATCACATATTTTAATAATTTTTTCATACGGCTACTTCCTCTTGTTGGAACATTATTTTTGCTATGGCTTTTGATAATTTTTCTTCGCCTGTTTCTTCTTTCAATGCAGATAGCTTTTTGTGGAATAATAACTTACCTTCCTGCATGTAAAATACTTCTGTAATCAGATCGTCGAGCTCACTTAATATATGAGAAGTGATGAGCACCAGTTTGCCTTTCTCTTTTTCCTTGATAATCTTTTGTTTTAGTTTTTCTGATGAAAGCGGATCGAGGCCGGCAGTAGGTTCATCCAAAATTAAAACGTCCGGGCGAAACATGAAAGCTAACGCTGCACTCACTTTTTGCGTGGTGCCCCCGCTAAGTGTCCGCATTTTCTTCTGCAACATATCTTTTAACCCAAAACTTTTTACAAGTTCCTCGTCAGGATCTTTGTCTATACCTTTCCTTATGTCTTTCATCATGTCTATCACATGAGCAATAGTCATATTTTCAGGATAGCGCCCAATCTGAGGCATATAACCAACCTGGCTGCGGTACATCCATTTGTTGGTAATGAGTTCGTTATTAAAATGTATAGCGCCGCTATCGGGTACTACCATTCCCAACAATGATTTTATCAAAGTTGTTTTTCCGCAACCGTTTGGGCCGAGTAAAGCAATGCATTCTCCTTTTGAAAATGTTACTGATACATCATCCAGCGCTTTTAGTTTTCCGAATTTCTTGGTTATATTTTTAGCAACTATCATAATTTCAAGGGCCTCATTAAAGGTGTTTCGTCTTTCAGGTTTTCCGGAGTGATACCCGGTAATATTTTTTCACTTTTATCTAATAAAGAAACGATCAGGCTTCGGAAAAGCATGAGGGCAGCCGGATTAGTGTCAATGATCATTGAATACATGCTTACGGGATGATAGGGCACATCGCCGATATTGTCCCTGTTAAGATCATAGCCCTCATATTTATCCCAATAATTTCCGTTAAAAGTATTTTGCACGAGCGAGCCATTGGTTCCAATGTCAAAAGTGTTTCCTAAAAAATTATTTTCAGTGATGGTATTATCAAGGCTGCTTGCCGAAATTTTGATAGCCCATCCATTATTTGAAAAAGTATTTTTAAAAATATTATTCCGGTTGCAACCCTCCATTTGAATTGCTGTGGTGTTGTGTGAGAAATGATTCCCTGAAATATCGGCATCTGTTATTTCCTTTAAAAGGATTCCATAAGCCGCACCGCCCCAATTATCAAGAAAAAAATTATTGTACATCTGTATGTGATGCGTAAACATCACAGCCACGCCGGATTCATTATTTTCAAAGATGTTACTGATGTAAGTATCATGATGCGAAAACATAAAATGAATTCCATAGCGTATGTTGCCGTGGCTCCTGTTTCGCCATACCAGTGAATTGGTTACAAATTCAAAATACAGTCCGTCGCGGTGCCCGGCAATATCGTTACCAATGATAAGCAAGCTATCCGATCTCCAGCAATGGATGCCATTGCCGCTTTGCACTTCATTATTGCCGTAAGATTTTATCTGGTTGTTTTTTATAACGCAGTTTCTGCTGTGCTGACTGTATATGCCGAAGTTGGTGTCGTCCAGTTTATTGTTTATCACTTGCACTCCGTAACTATCTTCAATTAACACTCCGGCAAGGTCAGCCGTTTCAGCCCTTCCTCCATTTATTATTTTAAAACCATCGAGCACAGCACCATCGGCATGAATGGTAAAAATACCGCTCTTTTTTTCTCCATCTATTACAGGATATTGTAAACCCTTTACATAAATTTTTTTATTGACCCTAATGTCATGCTCTTTATAATGTCCGGGATCTACTAATACGGTATCGCCGGCAACTGCTGCGTCTATTCCTTTTTGTACAGAGGTGTAGGGTCTGTTTTTGCCCACATGTATGGCGCCCGCTTCCGTTTTAATATATGCGGAAAACAAAAAAATAAATATCAAAAATTTTATAATAATCTTCATTATTCTGTATCATATAATTCCTGTAATGTTATTTCATTTCCCTGCACTTTTTGCTGAGTCATTTTTAAAGCTTCTTGGTTTTCAAAGGCAGCAGTATTACCCCCCATAGGCGAATGAAGTTCGCTGCTTTTAAGCAAAAGGACATGGCCAGCATCAATAAAATTATGAGGGTTCATAAAGTTTACAAAATAGACGTGCTTAACAATATTGCTGTCAATATTTTTTTTCCTGAAAGTGGCGAGGCAATGTGTGTCGTCAAACTTATAAACTTTTCCTTTATCAGTGATTATTTCTGCGCCGAAATTTCTGTCAGCAATCGACATTTTGCAAAAATCACAGGCATCTGTTCCGAGCCTGATAGGCTGCGGGCCACTGTTGCAGGATATCATTCCAAACAGTAAAACAACAAATATTGCTAAAATTGATTTTTTCATTTTGTTTTATTTAATTCTATTTAATTTTCTTTTTTTGTACCATGGTATTAATAGCGCTATTAAGAGCAATAATCCTACTAAGATAAATAACCATCCTCCTATATCAGGGACGGAATACGCACCAAAATTTAATAATTGTTTATACCCAATTAACGGAGGCTGATAAGCCATTCCCGGCACCTGTATGGGCGCTTCAGGATTAAGGTCGTGACCGTACGCATACTCCCACCTCCAGAAATCAACCATCGCTACAATTCCAAAGATTACAAATAAAGTAAATAGACCTGTGAGCCATTTCGGCTTTTTCAGAAAGGCAACCGTAAAACAAAGCAGTGCAAAAAAAACAACGATATAGGGCAATATCGTAAACTCAATGAAATCTTTTGTGTGTAAGGTCTTCATGCCAATGTAATGATTAAGACCATTGATAATATCTACATTACCTGCTATTTTATCGGGGTACATTTTTAAAACCAGCCCTTCGGGATATTGCGGAGCAGCCAATTCTATTTGCCAAAGTGGAACAAACAGAACAACCACCAATAAAATCCCGCTAATAAAAATTATTCCACGTTGCAGGATTGAGAGATTATTATTTTTCATTTTCCATTTTTTTTTAATCGGGACTTTCAGAGGGCTTTATTAATAAACAAGATATCTCCTTAATAAATCTATAATAGCTATTTTGATGGGGGCAACAGCACTTCGTCTATCACATACACGATCCCGTTTGAGGCAGGAATTGAACTTACAATATGTGCATTACCATTGAGCGTTACTTTACCATTGGCGACGCTCACTTTCATGTCACTGCCATTTACCATATTAAGTGTTTGTCCGTCTTTAAAAAAATCAGGGTGCAATGCAGAAACAAATACATGGTATTGCAATACATCCACTAGCTTATCTTTATTAGCATCTTTCATCAAGTCTTCCACGGTGCCGGCAGGTAATTTTTTAAATGCCTCATTGGTAGGTGCAAAAACCGTGAATGGTCCGGCATTTGATAGAGAGCTTACCAGGTCGGCCTGTTTTAATGCAGCTACAAGAGTGGTATGATCCGGAGATGACATCGCTACTTTTACGACATCTTTTTGGGAGATGTCATCTTTCACATTTTCCTGCCCTCCGGGGATTGCAGGGGTTTCCGAAGTTGCAGATCTACTTTCAGTTTTTGAGCCGGAATTATTATTGCATGAGATAGTAAATGCGATTGCCAAAACCGGTAATATGCTGAGTAGCTTTTTCATTTTATTTTTTTTAAAATTTTAAGCAATTATTTTAAGAAGAACAGGCCGTCTCCGGCCCGTCTTCTACAGGTGTTATTGTTGTTTGGTTAATACAGAATCTGAAGTATCAGAGTTTTTCCCAAGACTAAATGATAATGGAACATTGGAACCTTTGGGAGATATTCTTATATATCCCTGCATCTCCTGGTGAAGGGCGCTGCAGAAATCAGTACAATAAAAAGGATATATGCCTGAGACATCCGGGGTCCATTTCAAAGTTTGTGTTTCACCAGGCATTACCAGCAATTCTGCGGTATTTGCATTTCGTATAGCAAAGCCGTGTGGAACATCCCAGTCCTGCTCCATGTTAGTTAGATGGAAATAAACATCGTCACCAACTTTAACTCCTTCAATATTATCAGGTGAGAAGTGAGAGCGAATCATCGTCATATATACATCTACTCTGTTTCCGGTACGAACCACTTTTGAATTTTTTTCTCCCATGGTTGCGTATGGATTTTTATTATCTTCTATTTTGAATATTTTGGTTGAATTCTTTGCAATCAAATCCGCGGGGGCAGCCTGCGCATAGTGCGGTTCTCCAATACTTGGATAATCGGAAAGCAATTTCATTTTATCTCCACTGATGTCAAATAACTGTGCGCTTTGAGCTAATTCAGGTCCTGTCGGTAAGTAGCGATCTTTCGTAATTTTATTGTATGCGATCAGATATTTACCGTAGGGTTTTTTACTATCACCGCCAGGAATCATTAAATGTCCCGGAGAATAATAGGTTGCATGCCTGTCCAGAACTTTCAAATCTTTGAGGCTCCATTTTACTATTTCGGAAGAAATAAACATAGTGGTATAAGCATTTCCTTTTCCGTCAAACTCAGTGTGTAAAGGCCCTAAGCCTGGCTTTTTAACTTCGCCATGTAAAGCAGCCTCATATTTTATTACTGGTATGCCGGCATATTCCCCATCAAAATTCTTGCTGGCAATTGCTGCTTGTATTTTACTGAAAGAAAATACGGGTATTAAAGCAGCGAGCTTTCCACTTCCTACAATGTATTCTCCGGTTGGATCCACATCACAACCATGAGGTGATTTAGGGCACGGTATCATATAGACGATATCAGGAAAATCTTTCACATCTAAAACAGTGGTTTGCGTTTCAATCGTAGAAGTAGCAGAATGTGTAGATTCATCATACACATTATGCGCATATTTTACAGTTTGCTTCTGCCCCTTACCTTGTTTAATATATTCTTCCGCTTTTTTCCAGTTTACGGCCATAATAAAATCTTTATCGCGCTGCGAAGCATTTACTTCGAGAAGTGTATGAGCCTGCTCAGAATTGTAACAGCTAAAGAAAAACCAACCGTGGCTTGGCCCTTTGCCTGCGTGGCTAAGGTCGAAATCAACTCCCGGTAGTAGTAATTGGAAAGCGAGCTTCATATTGCCACTTTGTGGGTCAACGCTGATAAAACTTACGGTTCCTTTAAAATTTTTCTTGTAAGTGCCAATAGGAACGTCCCCGTTTTTATCGTCCATTGGCACGCTAAACCTTGTCCCTGCTACTACATATTCCGTATTTTCAGTAATAAATGGAGAAGAGTGATTGCCGGCACTGTTGGGAATTTCTAAAATCTCTGCTGTGCGGAATGTTTTCAAATCAAGACGTGCAATACGTGGCGTGTTGTTGCCATTGGCAAATAACCAGCGGCCATCTATTTCACCATTGGTTTGTGATAACTCCAGGTGATGCTGGTCGTCCCATGGAACCATTCCGTGGGAAGTATTTAGCATTGGCTTCGTTTCTTCACTATAGCCCCAGCCATCCTGCGGGTCTAAAGAGAAAACCGGAATTACACGTAGCAGTCGTCCGGAAGGAATGCCATAGACGGTAACCTGGCCGCTAAAACCACCTGAGACAAAATTATACAATTCGTCATATTTTCCTGGTGGCACATAAACTCTTGCGGCCGCATCGGAACCGGTTGCATCGCCAGCATTTTTGGGCTTGCATCCTGTAATGCTCAACAGAAATAATGCTGCTGAAAGTGATAAAATCGGAAAGAGGAATCTTTTCATAAAATGTAATATTAGTTGAGAAAATAAAAGAGACTATTTAAAAAGTAAAGAGCAAAATCTTACCGTACTACTGAAAAATCAATTTCAATAGTCATGAAAAATTAATAAAAATGTTGGGTAAAAAACCGGGCATAAAAAATACTACACCCGGTTGTAATCGAAACAATGAATGTTATTTTACACCATCATTTTTGCGCATAAATTCGAGAATTTCCCTGGCATCATCATCACTCAAATTCTGGTTAGGCATACGCACCATACAAATTTCCAGCATTGCCTGCGCTTTAGGGTCCTTGTCAATCATATCATCTGTATTAGTCACAAAATTCATGATCCATTCCGGCTTGTGGCGTGAGGTAACTCCATGCCATCCTGGGCCAACCAATCTTTCGCCAGTAAGTTTATGGCAGGAAGAACATTTTAAGTCATAGATTTTTTCGCCTTTTCCGGCCATTACCCCATCGAGTTTGTCACCAAGTTTTACATCGTGGAATTTACCTTCGCCACGATTAGGGTCGTAAGATGGATTGCCGTTTTCAGTAGTGGTTGCTTCTTTGGTTGCAGGCTCTGTAGATTTAGCGGCTTCCTTATCACCCGAACCGCCGCAGGCGGCAAAAAATAAGGATAGAGAAAATGCTATTGAACCAATGAGAATCGCTTTTTTCATAAATGGTAAATTTTGTTTTTTTACTTTGCAATATTACATCACCAATATACAGAATTTTATGAGCATCATCATAAAGCAGAAAATATTCCGATGATTTGAATCATGTTTTCTGTAACGGGAAAAGTGTTTCATTTTGCAGGATTTTTAAACACCAATTACACGGATTAAACGAATTGTAGGAATTTAGTGCGCAGATTATAGGAATTAATAAACTATCCTTTTTTATAACTTTAATTTTAAACCCATAGAAAATCCGAATGAATTAGGGAACGATTTTACAGGAATACCTCTATTTATAGGATTTAAAGCAAACCGAAAAGTGGGAGAAAAATCAGCCGATAGATTTTTATAAAAATTATAATCCAAACCAACACCAGCCATCCCACTCAGGTAAAACTTCTTTAGACCAATTATTTTAACTGATGTCTCCATTTCACTATTGTTCCCTTTTTTCACCTCAGTAGTAATTTTACCCTGGGTCAAAAAATTAGGTGATATACCTGTCATTGCATTAAAGATGAATTTTCCTTTATTGATGGAATATTTAACGGATAATGGGATTCCTAAATATTGCAGCGTATTAGTTGTTGACATTGCGAAAATACTGTCCCCTATATTTGGGTTATTACTAAACGATGGCAAAATATTGCTGTATCCCGAAGATGCGTTTATTTGGTATTTTACTGTGCCGGCATTATCAGCTTTTGCATAAACGATACCAGGGTCTATATCCATATTTATAGTTGAAAGTGTAAGCCCCGATTGCCAACTCCAATTTCGGGTTGTCTTGTACTCAATTAATGCGCCGATGGTATATGAAAAAGTTCTTGTTTCGCTATTTTCAGCATCCATTGAATTTCCACTCTGATTGCCGGATTGATTGTCACGGATGCGAAAGAATGATATTTCAGGCGAAAAGAATCCTGTAACATAAAACTGAGATTTTCTTTGAGATTTTATGGTTCGCTTTTGAAAAATATTTTTGGAGTTATTTATTTTTAAAGCAGGTTTAGATGGAGCAGTAGCCTGAAGTAATTTTTTTGTTTCAATCAAATCTGTGGTACTATTTTTTATTTTGGTATCAGGAAAAGAACTGAGCTGCATTATGGATATCAAGGTTTTGGTTGAACCAATATTAGTATGCTTTACAGCAACATCATTTTCTGTTTTGATGAGAGCGGGTGTTTTATACCCCATTTATTTTTTCCCGTTTTTCCCCTGCTTTGCAATTGAAGATTTTATGTTGTGATTTGTAACACCTGGAATCGTTTTTTCAGATTTCTTTCGTGATTTTGAAATAGGAAAAATCGAAATATTCTCTGTAGTATCTGACGAAATGGTTTTTTCAGGTTTTTTATTCAAAGGTTTAAGAATATTCTCATCAGTATTTGCAGGGAGAATATCAGCTATCGAATTTTGGTTCTTATCATCTTTTTTACTCAATGTATCAACAGGTTTTTTCAAATCAATTTTATTGAATCCATCTGGCAAATTGTTTTCATTATCCTTTGTCTTTGCTTCATTATTTAAAGCAGTACTATCTTTCTTTTTGGGGCCATTGTTTTGCCGGATATTCCAAACATAAATGCTCAATCCTATTAAAAAAAACATCAAAAGAAAAACTATCTTTTTTAAAGAGGCATATTTCTTGTCAATGCTTATAATTTTATCCCTATCTAATATTTTATCAATGCGATTCCACGTATCTGAGGAAGGTGTTTCCTCATTGTCCTCAAGTTCTTTTCTAAATAAATTTTCAATATCATGTAGATTTTTATCCATTTAAAGAATTTTGATTAGCAATTTTCAAACTGTTCCCGACGGCTCTTTGCAATATCATCTTTGCATCAAATAAATTCGATTTTGAAGTGCCTTCAGAAACCCCTAATTCCCTCGCTATCTCGCGATGTTTGAGCCCTTCAAAAACATAAAGGTTAAATACCATCCTGTACATTGGCGGCAAAGATTGCACCATGTTAAGCAATTCTTTTTTGCCGAGTAGAGCAACTATATCTTCATTATTTGTCATTTCTACATTTTCCATTCCTTCAATATTGATTATCGCATGCATTTTTGATTTTGCCCTGTAATTTGCAACTGCAGTATAAACCATTATTTTGCGTATCCATCCCTCAAGAGAACCGGCAAACTTGAAGCTATGCAACGACCTGAAAACCTTTACAAACCCATCCTGCAGAATATCTTCGGCTTCTTCCCTGTTTTTTGAATATCTCATACAAACTGCAAACATTTTGGGAGCATACTGCTCATACAACCTGCTTTGGGAATACCTGTCCCCATCAATACAAGATTGTATTGGTTCTTTAGTTTGCTCCACTAAATCGTACGAGTTTATATACATAGTGGTATAATCTTATTAAAAAGGTTGGGCGATAGAAGATTTTTTTTTATACGAAATAAAAATGCTTTGCCATACCACAAAGTTCAACCCTGAAATTGTAATAATTCTGTTTTGTCCGGAGAGAAAAAAATTATTCATTAAATGGATATATTAACCCAACTATCCTATTAAAAGTTGCAACTATGATTTTGTAAAAATCACTTATAAAAATTCCATTTTCAATAAACGAACGGCGAAAAAAGTATAGAATTTTGAACCTTTTCAAAAGATGGATTTTCGGGAAGAATCTTTGCCATATCAAACCTTTGCTACAGCAATTGCCAGAAAAGTCTCTCTTTAAAATTCAACGACTGAAGTGGAAAAATAACAACAAGGAAAAAACTACTTAAACCTGTAACCCAATATTACTTTTATAATTCCATTATCTGCGGCATTTGTAAATGCGTGGCCGTATCCAAAGTTCAACTCCCAATCTGTCCATGCATTAATGTCAATTACTGCAAAAAGCTGTTGCTGCTGTTGCCGGAAGGGAAGAAAGTTAAATAATCCACCTACTGAACCATAATATTCCAGTCCCGGCGCCCAGATGCTATTTACGTTATAACTGCCCTTAATATTGGGAGAAAAAACATACCCTTTACCGCTGTTTAATCCATGCAGGGATTTATCAAAAGTTGGATTAAAGGCAACATAAAATTTACCTAAGGTCTTATCTATGATTGGCCTTATTTCCAGGGTCCAGTCATCTTCACTATATTGTAATTTTTGATATCCCCCTTCCAATGATAAACTTACACCTACAGGCCAATGCCAGCTATCCGGCACTCTTACTCTTGGACGAATATGACTGCCTACATAATTAGTTCTTCCTTCATTACCTATTGCATTAAAAAAATAAAACCCTACTTCAAACCAGTTTGTAAAGCCATGTGTTATTTCTATCGTTTCATGTACTATGTGATGCGTGGGAAGTAC
>Ga0134125_10005831_pt1 | contig 13955 bp, 14 predicted proteins | sample KB31751_FD_96464 | JGI IMG/M metagenome (GOLD analysis project Ga0134125, IMG submission 96464) | Terrestrial soil microbial communities with excess Nitrogen fertilizer from Kellogg Biological Station, Michigan, USA - KB3-175-1 | ecosystem: Environmental > Terrestrial > Soil > Unclassified ... | reverse complement strand
CCGGGCCGGACCGGCGGTGGCTGGCCGCGACGCTCGACCGGATCAGCCGCCCGTTCGGGGCGGCGGTGGAGCCGACGCCCGACGGTTTGCTTGCGCTTCACCCGCCCGCTGGCCGACGGTAGCGGGCAGGCCTCAAGATGGTGATAGCGCAAACAGCGGACGCGACATGCGAACCCCGGGACATCAGGAGCTCAAGACAATGACGCCAGACACCACCCAGTCGGCCGGAACGCTGCATGTTACCGACAGCAGGACCGGCCGCAGTTACGACTTGCCGATCACCGACGGTGCCATCCGGGCCCTCGACCTGCGCCAGATCAAGGTTTCTGGCGACGACTTCGGCCTGCTCTCCTACGACCCGGCGTTCATGAACACGGCCAGCTGCCGCAGCGCGATCACCTTCATCGACGGGGAGAAGGGGATCCTGCGCTACCGCGGCTACCCGGTAGACGAGCTCGCCGACAACGTCTCCTTCCTCGACGTCGCCTATCTGCTGCTGCGGGGCGAGCTGCCGGGCAAGGAGGAGTCCGCCGAGTGGGCCGATGAGATAACCCACCACACCTACGTCCACGAGAACGTCAAGAAGTTCATCGATGGCTTCCACCACGACGCCCACCCCATGGGCATCCTGGTCAGCGCCATCGCGGCGCTGTCCACGTTCTACCCGGGCGCCAAGGACATCTCCAACCCCGACGACCGCCACCTGCAGGCGGTGCGGCTGATCGCCAAGATCCCGACGCTGGCGGCGTTCGCCTACCGGCATGCCCTGGGCCTGCCGTACAACTACCCCGACGGCGAGCTGTCCTACACCGGGAACCTGCTCGCCATGTTCTGGAAGATGACCGAGCCCAGGTACACCCCGGACCCGGTGCTCTCCCGCGCGCTGGACGTGCTGTTCATCCTGCACGCCGACCACGAGCAGAACTGCTCGACCAGCGCCATGCGGGGGGTCGGCAGCTCACGGGTCGACCCGTTCTCCGCCGCCGCCGCGGCCGCCGCCGCCCTGTACGGCCCCCTGCACGGCGGCGCGAACGAGCAGGTCCTGCGGATGCTGCGCGACATCGGCTCGGTGGACAACATCCCGGCCTACATCGACCGCGTGAAGGGCGGTGAGCTGCGGCTGATGGGGTTCGGCCACCGGGTCTACAAGAACTTCGACCCGCGGGCGACCATCATCAAGCAGGTCGCCGAGGAGGTGTTCAAGATCACCGGGCGCAACCCGCTGATCGACATCGCGCTGGAGCTGGAGCGGATCGCGCTCGCCGACGAGTACTTCATCAACCACAAGCTGTACCCGAACGTGGACTTCTACTCCGGCATCATCTACCAGGCGATGGGCTTCCCGGTGGAGATGTTCCCGGTACTGTTCGCGATCGGCCGGATGCCGGGCTGGCTGGCCCAGTGGGAGGAGGGCATCACCGATCCCGAGCAGAAGATCTCACGGCCGCGGCAGATCTACGTGGGTGAGGGGCTCCGGCACCTCAGCAATTCAATACCTAGCTAAACGATCCCGACGGGCGGCTCCCCGATAGTACGCGGGACCGCTGCCGGAATACCGCATACCGGCTGGCGGCCGGCACCATCCTGCCTGGAAATCATTGTGGCAACAGCCGGCGTCAGCTACGGTGTTCGCCACCATGACCGTCTTCGACGGTCGAACACCTGGGGAGCACAATGAACTGGTATCTCGCCGTACTCAAAAACTATGTGGGCTTCAGCGGACGGGCCCGGCGCACGGAGTACTGGATGTTCGCCTTGTTCAACTTCATTATCTTCGCCGTGCTGGCCATCCTCGCCGCCATCACGAGGTCGCCCATCTTCTGGATTCTCTACGGCATCTACGGCCTGGCGGTGATCGTGCCGAGCCTGGCCGTCGCGTGGCGCCGCATGCAGGACACCGGGCGTCACGGCCTATGGATCCTGCTCGGGCTGATTCCCTTCGTCGGCGGCATCATCCTGCTCATCTTCATGATCCTGCCCGGCACGCCGGGCCCGAACGAGTTCGGCCCCGACCCCACGGCCGTCCCCGCCCCAGCCTGATTCCGCGATTCGAGCCAGGACCGGTGGCGACCCGCCAACCGGTCCTGGCCTGTTTCCGCCGAGGATGACGTCACGGCGGGTAATTCGGCGGGGATGGACAGTAAGCAGACGAAGAACGACGCGCGGATAACGGGGCCGGTACGATTGCCGCGATGATAACGGGCGTGCGAACGATGTACCGGCCGTCCGCCCACAGCCCTTGGTAAGCCCTTTTCCATAACATTTCGGCAACGAGCGCCCCACTGATTACTCCGGCGCCGGCTGGGGATCAGAAGATCCCGGGCAGGAGCGCCGCGGTCCGGCCCCGGTAGGCGCCGTATCCGGGCAGGACCGCCAGCAGCAACTGCTCCTCCCGCAGCGCCCGGTAAGCCTGCAGCGCACACAACCCGAGCCAGACCGCAATGGCGGCCAGGCTGTGGGCGGCGACGGTGAGCCCCAGCGCGGACACGATCTCCCCCGCGTACAAGGGGTGCCGGATCCACCGGTACGGCCCCCGGTCAGCGACGTCGCGGGCCTGCGCGATCACCGACAGGTTGCGGCCGAGGCAGCGCAGCGACCACACCCCCCCAGCCGTGCCGGCCAGCAGCAGCACGTCGGACACGCCCTGCCACACCGCCCCCGGCGGCGCGCGGTGCAGTAGAGGGATGACGAACGGGAGCCAGGTGGCCACGACGGCGGCCACGCGCGCGGTGACCGAGCTGGTGGTCGCGCGGGCGGGGCCGCGCCGCAGGTAGCACCAGATGACCAGCACGTAGAAGGCGACCGTCAGGAGCGTGCCCACCCACCGCAGCGTGCTCCCACCGCCCCGGCCGGCCGGCGTCATCAGGTCGAGCAGCAGCACGAGCGCCGCGGCCGGGACCATGACCGTGCGCCCGATGTCGACACGGATCTTGACGGAGTCGCTGGCCATGGCGGCTACAGGCGGTGGAACAAGCTGTGGGCGATCTCGATGATCCCAGGCCCGACCACGATGATGAGAAGGGCGGGGAACAGGCACAGGATCAGCGGAAAGGTGATCTTCACCGGAACCTGCTGCGCCCGCCCCTCGGCCCGCTGGCGGCGGCGCACCCGCATCTCCTTGGCCTGCTCCCGTAGCACCTGGGCCACCGGAATGCCCAGTTCCGACCCCTGAACTACCGAGGAGACGAAGGTCCGCAATTCGGGGACGCTGGTCCGGTCGACCATTGCCCGCAGGGCCTGGCTGCGTGACTTGCCGATCTGCATCTCCTGCAGTGACCGGGCGAACTCCGCGGCCAGCGGCCCGTCGGTATTGCGCGCGACCTGGCTCATCGCGGCGTCAAAGCCCATGCCAGCCTCGACGCAGATGGTGAGCATGTCGATCGCGTCCGGCAGGAGCATCTGGATCCTCGCCTGCCGCTTCTGCCCCGAGTTGTACAGGAGCACGTCGGGCAGGAAGAACCCGGCGGCGCCACCGAGGATCACACACAGGATCAGCAGGCCAGGACTGTGCAACCCGTAAAGGGCGCCGAGCGCGGCGAGCACGAGAAGCCCCAGTCCCTTGACCGCGAGAACCCGGTCGGGGGTCCACCGGCCCGGGTTTCCGGCCAGGTCCAGCCGGCGCTGCAGGCTGCCTCCGATGCCGGAGGGGGAGAGCCGGAGCGCCAGGCCCCGCATCCACCCGGGCAGCGCGGCGAACGGATCGCCGTCACCGCCGGATTCCCGCGACTGGTGGGCATAACGCTGCTCGATGGCAGCCAGCGACTGCGTGACTCCGCCCTGTCCGGCGCGGGCGGGCAGGGCGGCCATCCCCAGCAGGGCGATCGCCAGCGCGAGCGCACACAGCCCGCCCAGGAGGAGCACGGTAGAAGACACCTCACACCTCTATCTTGATGAGCCTGCGCATCCAGAACGCGCCGACCAGAATGAGCACCACGCTGCCGACGAGCATGACCAGCCCGATCAGGGTGGTGTACAGCGGCCGCATGTAGCTCGGGTCGCTGTAGAAGAACCACCCGCCGATCAGGATAGGCAGCGCGATGAGGACGTAGGCGGACAGCCGTCCCTCGGCGCTGAGCGAGCTCACCTGACGCCGCAGGAAGGCGCGCTCCCGCATGGTCCCCACCGTTGTCCGCAGCACCTCGGCGAGGTTGCCTCCGACCTCGCGCTGGATGCGGATCGCCATGACCGTCCAGCGCAGGTCAGTGGAGTCCATCCGTTCGGCGACCCGGTTCAGCGCATCTTCCAGATCGGCGCCCAGGCGGGCTTCAACCAGAGCGCGCGAGAACTCGCTCGCGGCCGGCTGGGAGCCCTCGCGCACCACCGCGTCCACCGCCTGCGGCAGCGAGAAGCCGGACTGCAGTGAACCCGCGATGAGCTGCAGCACGTCCGGCAACTGCTCGCCGAACGCGGCCCGCCGCCGCCCGATCCGGATGCTCAAGATCACGTGCATGCTTAGCCAGCCGAGCAGCGCCCCGGCCAGGATGCCGATCACGGCGTTGCCGGTGGCGAGCGTCAGCGCAACGGCGAGCAGGGCGCTGCCACCGATGCCCAGGAGCACCCATTCGGCCGGCTTTCGCTCGCTTCCCGCCAGGTCCAGACGCTCGGCGAGCCCCTTTTCGCTGTTGGTGGACTGCAGGAACGCTGTCACCCAGCCGGTCGCCGTGCGGCCCACGCCGCCCCCGTTGTCAGCCGGGGCTGGTGCGTGCCGCGGGCCGTAGCGCTCGATGCGGTCCGCCACATTCTGGCCCCGGTCACCGCCACCCATCGAGCCGACGACGAGCAGGGCCACCATGAACAGGGCGGCGAAGACGAGCGCCAGTATCAGGATCAGTGATCCGGTCATCGTGGATAGCCCTCCGCCGCGAAGAGCCCGGGGGGCACGGATATGCCTCTGTCGGCGAGCGTGTCGATGAAACGCGGACGCAGGCCGGTGGTGCGCAGCGTCCCCCGGTGTCGGCCCTGCTCGTCCACGCCGGCGTGGAAGTCGAACAGGAACACATCCTGCAGGGTGATGACGTCGCCTTCCATGCCCTCGACCTCGGTGATGTGCGTGATCCGCCGGGTGCCGTCCTTCAGCCGGGACTGGTGAAGGATCAGGTCGACCGCCGACGCCATCTGCTCCCGGATGGCGCGCTGCGGCAGTTCGATGCCGGCCATCAGCACCATCGTCTCCAGCCGCGCCAGCGAGTCGCGGGGGGAGTTGGAGTGCACGGTCGTGATCGAGCCGTCGTGGCCGGTGTTCATGGCCTGGAGCATGTCGAGCGCGGCGGCGTCGCGGACCTCGCCGATGATGATGCGGTCCGGACGCATCCGCAGCGAGTTTCGCACCAGGTCGCGGACCGCGATCGCGCCGCGCCCCTCCAGGTTGGGCGGCCGCGACTCCATCCGGATCACGTGGTCCTGACGCAGCTGCAGCTCGGCGGCGTCCTCGATGGTGATGATCCGCTCGTCGGCCGGCACGAAGGAGGAGAGCACGTTCAGCGTGGTCGTCTTGCCGGAGCCGGTTCCGCCGCCGATCACGATGTTCAGCCGCCCGCGCACGCAGGCCTGGAGCAGCTGCGCCACCGGCGGGGTCATCGTGCCGAAAAAGATGAGATCGTCCACCGTGAACGGGTCGGTGGCAAACTTCCGGATGGTGAGCAGGGAGCCGTCCAGCGCCACCGGCGGCACCACCGCGTTGACCCGGCTGCCGTCCGGCAGCCGCGCGTCCACCATGGGGCTGGCCTCGTCGACTCGCCGGCCCACCCGGGCCACGATCTTGTCGATGGTGCGGCGCAGGTGCCCTTCGTTGGTGAAAACGGCCCCAATGGGGTGGAGGCGTCCCTCGCGCTCGACGTAGATCTGGTCGTAGCCGTTGACCATGATCTCGGAGACCTCCGGGTCGCGCAGGTACGGCTCGAGCGGGCCGTGACCGAGGATGTCGTCCGCCACCTCCTGCGCCACCCGTGCCCGGTCCGCCGAGGTCAGGGGGGTGTCATTGTGCTGCAGCACCGCCTGCAGCGTCTGCATCACCTGCTGCTCCAGCTCCCGCTGGTCCAGGTGCGCGTCGTACAGCGTCGGTCCCATTGCCTCCAGCAGCGCCTCGTGGACGCTCCGCTTGACGGCGCCGAACGGATCGGCGTTGCGGGCGCCGTGCCGTTTCGGGCCCGGCTGCTCCTGCTGGACCGCGGCCGGCGCTTGCAGGTGGGCCAGCCGGTCGGCCAGGCTCACGCCGACCGCCTTCCGCGCCTGGACGCGGGCTCCGGCGCCACCCCGGTCGCCTCGGCCGCGGGGAGTATCCGCTGCTGCGCGAACCGGGCGATGGCATGGCTCACCGGATGCGCCGGACTGTCCAGGGTGATCGGCGTGCCCTTGTTGATCGAGATGGGCACGGCGCGGCTCGAGGGAACACGGGCGGAGATGGGGCAGCGCACCACCTGCTCCACCTGCTCCAGGCTGAGCCCCACCTTGGAATCCGACCGGTTCACGACGATGGAGCGGATCTGCCGCGGGTAGGAGAGCAGGTCCAGCATGTCCAGCGTGACGCGCAGGTTCTTCAGGGCCGGCACGTCCGGGGTGGTGAGCAGCGCGTGGTGGTCGGAGGAATCCATCGCGATCAGCACGTGCTCGCTGAACTGGGCCGGCGTGTCCACCACCACGTAGTCGAAGATGCTGCGCAGCACGGTCAGCAGCTCGCCGACCAGCGCCGGGCTGATCTTCTCGGCGTCGCCGGGGGTGACCGGCGCCAGCAGCACCTCCAGGCCCGGCCGGTAGCGGGTCAGCAGCGAGGCGGCACCGGTGGTGTCCAGGTGACCGGCCATGGGCAGCGCGTCCACCACCGTCCGCGCCGGATCGAGCTGCATGCTGATCGCGACGTCCCCGAACGCGAGGTCCAGGTCGACGATGCACACCCGGTGGCCGGTCCCCATGGCCAGCACCACGCCGAGATTGGTGGCGAGCGTGGTCTTGCCGCAGCCGCCCTTGGCCGCGAACACGGTGACGATCTGGCCGTGGCGCCCTGCTTCCGGGACGGCCGGAGTGTTGTCCGCGACCATCCGCCGTGACACCTCGTAGGACCGCCGGCAGGCGGCGGCCAGCGCGGCGTCATCGCCCGCCCGGACGACCTCCCGCACCCCCGACTGCAGCGCGCTGGTCAGCAGCGCCACGTCGACCTCGTGCCGGGTCAGGACCACACCCACGGCGGGCCGGGACATGCGCAAGGACGCGGCGAACGCCAGCGCCTCGTTCGTGGGCGCCCTCGGGCCGATCACGACCAGGAACTCATGGGGGTCGCGGTCGAGCATCCTGGCCGCCTCGGTCAGGCTGTCGACGGCGCGCACGTCACCGCCGATGGTGTAGAGGAGCCTTCCCGAGCTCGTGGCCGGCTCGCAGAGGATGGGCATTGTCTTCCCCTCACGTCACGGGTGGATCACTGGCGAGGTGACGGCGTCGAAGGTGGTATGGGAGGACGGCGTCAGCAGGGCCAGGTAGGACACGCCCGTCTCGGTGAGCAGGATCAGCCGCTCGGCATTGGCCTGGTTGACGGCCATGGTGACCAGCACCGGGCCCGACGTGCCAGCGGTCGTAGAGCTGGCCTCGGCCGGGTTGCTGCTCCCTGAGCTGCCGTTCGTTCCGCTGGCCGGGGCGGATCCCACCGACAGGACCAGGACCCTGGGCAGTACCACCCTGGTCAGGACGGCGCCCTGCGCCGACGACTGATGTGATTGGCTCGTCGCGCTGCAGTTCTCCTGCACGCTTAGCTTCGTGGTGGAGTAGGTGTCGAACACCGCGACCTGAGAGCCGGGCTGAACGTAGCCGGCCACCGCCTGCGGCAGGCAGAGCGGGATCGTGACCGCGACCATGCCCTTCGGGATCGCGAGCGTCCCCGCGCCCGTCGCCTGCGCCGCCGTCACCAGCATCGGGCGCAGCAGCAACTGACCGGATGGAACGTTGGCGCTCATGACCAGCGAGCTGAGGTCAGGCGTGATCACGCGGACGGCGTTGACCGGCACCGAGCTGGCGGGCAGTTGCTGGCTGGCCAGCAACCCCTCGTGCAGGGCTACGCTGGCGGAGGTGCCGGCCGGGATCGGCTGCTGCGCGACGAGCGTGGAGGTCGCCCGCACGCCCGCGACGGCCCGGGCATTGGCCCCGTGGACGTAGGCCAGCACGCCGACGGTGCCGAGCACGGCCAGCAGCAACGCCAGCGTGACGGTCAGGACACGACGCTTCACTGTTCCTCTTCTCCGAGTGGGTCAAGCGGCGGTGACTCAGCCGCTGAGCACGATGATGGTGGCCCCCAGGTCCGGCCCGCCGATGCTGCCGGAGGACGGTATGAGCCCCTGGGTGAAGAAGCCGTTGATGCAGAAGTCGCTGCCCTTGCAGTCGTTCTTCGAATTCAGCCAGTCCGAGACGGAAAAGCCGGGCAGGTGGTAGCCGGTGATCACGAACGCGGCGAAGCCCTTCAGGGTGAAGACCGCATTCGTGCCGTTGCCGGTGACCTTGGTGTAGACGGGGATGAAGATCACGGTCTTGTTGGCCTGATCGTTCTGCAGCGCCGTCTTGCAGTCCTGGCTGGCCGACGTGCCGGTGTTGCCGCCGTAGCTGTTGGCGCTGATGGTCACCGCGCAGTTGCCGCTGTCGTCGGTCCAGCCGAAGTTGCCGGGTGCGTCCGCGCCCGCGGGCTCGGTGGGGCAGCCGGTGTTGCTTTTCGTGGTGTGGATCTTGAGCACCCGGTCGAACGACGAGGCCGGCAGCGGTGGGTAGGGCGGGGGTGGGGCGAAGGTGACTCCCTGGTTCGTCGCCTTGTCCCATTCGCAGGCGGAGATCGTGAAGGCTACGGTGCTCGCGGTCGCGGGCGGACCCCACTCCGCCTGCGCGCAGGCCTTCACGTTGGTCCCGGAGTAGCTGCCGTTGCCCAGCAGCGTGCGGGCGAAGATCGGGGGAAGCAATCCGCTTGGCGTTCCGGTGGAGGTACGCACGTCCACGTAGTTCGTGCCGGCCGCCGGGTTGGCCGGGCACGCGAGGAGGGGGCTTACACACCCTGCCCCCAGGCTTCCAGTACCGCACACCAGGTCCACCGCCGCCTGGCCCGCGGTGAGGTTCGAGGCATTGGCGTTGGCGATCGGCCCGGCGAGGCCAGTAACGCAGGTGCCGGACGCGCAGCTCTTGGCCACCGCCAGGGCCGCCGCGTCCGCGCCGTTCTGCAGCTCGGCCCGGTTCTGGTAGAGCCGGCCGACGTCGATCGCCAGGGCGCCCATTCCCAGCAGCACGCCACCCCCGATGAACACCGCGATCAGTACCCCGATCGCGCCCCGCTCGTCGCGGCCGAGCATGCGCATCATCGGGCGGGCCAGGCCAAATATCAGGTTTCGCATGGCATGACTCCATGGGCGGAGAGCGTGATCGGTGAGCCGAAGCCGGATCCGCCGAACACCCCGGCAATCGCGCCCACGGGGGTGACGAACGAGAACGAATAGGTCGTCACCACCGTCGCGTTGACGCCCTGCCCGGCGCCGGGAGGGCAGGAAGAGGTCACGCTCACGCTGACCGGGCTCAGCCCGATCGCCGCGGCTTGCGTGCGGCTGACCACGTTCGGCTGGTTCAGCGCCGCCAGCCGGGCGCCCTCACGTGCCGCCTGGGTCAGCGTGATCTGGGCGTTGAGCGCCCGGCCGAAGTCGACGATGCCGAACACGATCAGCAGCAGCAGCGGGAGCAACAGCGCGAACTCGACCGCGACCGACCCGCGGTCGCGTGCGTGGCCATGGGCTGGCCGCCGGGTCATCGTGAGCTACTCCTCTGCTCAGGTCTGGGGGCCGGGGCGATCAGGCCGCCCCGCCCCATGCCATCCCGGTGCCGTCAGAGGGCGGCGGATATGGTGGCGAACGCCGTGCTGATCTGCGTCCCGAGCGTGGCGACGATGCCGACGATCACGGCTGCGATCAGCGCCACGAGCAAGCCGTATTCCACCGCGGTGGCACCACGATCATCGCGGTGAAGGGCCGAGGACAGGTACTCCTGCAGGGACACGATGACGTTCATCATTGCTGGCTCCTTCGGACGTGTCGGCGAGCGATGATCCCGCCCAGGGGACGGCACCGCGCCGCCCGTACCGGGAAACCCTGGGGGATCACTGACCCGCCGCGGCATCGGCCATGCGGCCAGAGAAATCCAGCCGGCCGGCCGACATGTCGGCCGATCGGCCGACATGGGACGACGGTCGGCTGATTCTGCTGCGAGGAGGCGCTCTTCGCCCTGGCCCTGGCTACCGTGATGCGGCATGGAACTTGCGTGGCCCGCCGGGGGCATGGCCGCCGTCGCACCGATAAGCGCGCCGGTCCCGCGCACGTGAACCCGGTGGCGGCGCCGGCCCGCATTCCGGTTGCGGCGCCCCGCCGCCGGGCCGGTGCCGCCTGGCCGGCGGGCGCCGGGTCGTGGTTCGCGGCGCTGCTATCGCTGCTGCTCGCCGGGAACCTGCTGACCTGCCGGTATCTGTTCTGGGACGCCTACTACGACCTGTATGCCGGGCGTTACATACTCCAGCACGGCATCCCGCATCAGAACCTGATCACCGTGGCCTCCTACCGTACGGCCTGGGAGGACCAGCAGTGGCTGGCCCAGGTCCTCTCCTATGCCGCATGGGCGGCCGGCGGGTACGGCCTGCTGGCCGCCGCCTCGGCCATTCTTGTGACCGCGGGGTTCGGCCTGCTGGCGCTGCTCATGCTGCGCCGGGGGGTGCCGCCCGTCCGCGCCTTCGCCTGGACGGCCGCCGCCTACGTGGTGGCCCTGGGGAGCGTGGGTATCAGGGCGCAAAGCTTTGCCTATCCGTGCTTCGCCCTGGTGCTGGTGCTGTTGCTGGCGGACGACCGGGCACCGCGGCTGCGCTCGCAGACCTGGCTGGTGATACCGGTGCTCGTGCTGTGGGCCAACCTGCACGGGTCCGTGCTGCTGGGGGCCGGACTGGCCTGCCTGTACGCCGGATACCGTGTTGTGAAGTCATCTGCCCGGCGGGAGTACCGGGCCGTTCCCGCCTTTCTCGCCTTTGGGGTGGCCGCCAGCGCGGCCGTCGTGTGCACGCCGTACGGGGCCGGGGTGATCCAGGACTATGCCCGCTTCATCGGGAACCCGGAGCTGACGCACACCATCGTGGAGTGGGCGAGGCCGAGCCCGCTGGACCCGTACAGCTGGGCCTTCTTCGCGCTGATCCCGGCGGTGGTCACCGCCGTCGCGCTCGGGTGGCGCCGGGGCGCCCGGCCGGATCCGCTCCTATGCGGGCTGGCGCTGGTGCTGCTCGCCGTGGCCTTTACCGCGGTGCGCAACCAGCAGTGGTTCGCCTTCGGCGGGAGCCTGCTGGCGGCCGACACGCTGGCCCGGGGCAACGCTGGCCGGGTGCCCGAGCTGAGCCCGCGGTTCCGCCGGGCCACGGCCGGCGTGCTGGCCATACTGGCCGTGGCCAGCGCGGGCGTGCTCGCCCTGACGCCCAGCCAGCAGTTCCAGAGCAAGACCCCGGGCCGCGCCATCGACGTGGCCGCCGCTCTGGCGGCGAGGGACCCGGCCGACCGCATCCTCGGCGACCCATGGTCGGGGACGGCCATGCTATGGCTGCACCCGGCCACCATCGGCCGGGTCGGGTTCGACGCGCGGATGGAGCTGTACTCCGCCCCCGAGGTCAGGGCCTACTTCGACTTCGTCTTCGTACGCGGGCACCAGTGGCAGCGCGTGACACGTGGTTACGGCATCATCGTCGCCTCGCGGGCGCAGGATCCCGGGCTCGCCGCCGCGCTGGGGAGCCTCCCGGGCTGGCGGGTCGTTTACCGGGACCGCGCCGGCCTCGTTCTTCACCGTCAGGCCGGCGCATGAACGTCCGGGCCAGGCGGCTGCTGTGGGGCGGATCCGCGGTGGTAGCGGTCGCGACGACCGTCTGGGCCATGTGCCGGGAGATCACTACCTTCGGCCGGCCGGAAGATGTGCAGACCGGCCTCGACTTCGCCAACAACACGTGGCGAGCGGTACGTGCTCTCCTTTCCGGGGTCAACATCTACGGGCCCACGCATGCCGTCCTTCCCGGCATCGGGCCCGCGTGGCCGGTGAGTCAGCATGTGCCCGGCTCGCTGCTCTGGCAGGCACCGTTCGCGGCGCTCCCCCTACCGGCCGCCCTGTTCACCTACACGTTCGTGAGCATCCTCGCCATCTGGGCGGGGGTCTTCATACTCACCTGGCCCAAAGACCCGGCGGCGGTCTTTCTCGCGGCCTGCTGTGGCGGATTCGCCATCTGCATCGCCGGGGGCCCCATGACGCTGCTGCTGGGACAACCTACCGGGTTCATGCTGCTCGGCCTGGCCGTCCTGGTGCGAGCCCGGCAGCCCTGGCTGGCCGGCCTCGGCTTCATGCTGGCGGCATCCACGATCCAGACAGGCCTTCCACTGGCTCTGGCCCTGCTCTTGCTGGGTGGCTGGCGGGTGGTGTGGCGCGGCATCGTCCTGGCCCTCGCCTGCTCCCTGCCGGTCATGGGCCTGGACATCGCGAACGCTGGGTTCTCCGCCTTCGTGAACTCGTTCGTCGGCGGCGGCAGTGTCTACCTCGTGCGCGTGAATAACCGGATCGACCTGGGCGGGCTACTGTTCCGGGCCGGCGGGGCGGGCAAGGGTGTCCAGGTGGCCGTGGGCCTGGTGCTGGCGTCGGTGGCGCTGATATTCCTGGCCCGGCTGCCACCGCATCTGCGCCGGATCAGCCACCCGCCCGTCCTGTCGTTCGTGGTCGCCTTCATGCTGCTGTCGGCCTATCACGAGTCCTATGACCTGCTCCTGGTGGGCGGGGCGGTGGTTCCGGCCATTCTCGTGAACGACCAGTCACGGGCCATGCTGCCCGCCTTTGGCCTGGCTGGTACCAGCGCCGGGATCTCGTCGTCCATTGCTGCCCTCCTCTACGCTCCGCTGGCTCTGCTGGGCATCGGCATATCCAGCGCCCTGGTCCTTCAGCGCGCCGCGGCATCGGAGACGCGGGCCAGCGCCGGCCACGCTCATGTCAGCCGGCCGGCCGGCGATCCGCCGGTGGCGCCGGGACTCGTGGCGGAATGACGGGCGACATGGACCTCGCGTGGGCCGCCGTCGGCGTGGCCGCCGGCGGGCTGGCCGGCGCCGCGCTGCGCGGCACGGTCTTCCGGCTGTCCGTGCCGGCGGGCGACCCGCCGCGGACCACCTGCCCGCGCTGTGCCAGCCCGGCCCCCCGCTGGCTCCCCCTCCGCTGCACGCGCTGCCGGAGCAGGCTCGGCCCGCCGCTGGTGCTGGAGCTGGCCACCGCCGCCGTGCTGGCGCTGCTGCTCGGCCGGTTCGGCGGGCAGCCCGCCATGGTGGCGTTCTGCTACCTGGGAGCGCTCGGCGTGGCGCTCGCCGCGATCGACATCTCGGTTCAGCGGCTCCCGGACGCACTGACCCTGCCCGCCTACCCGGTGCTGATCGCCTTGCTCGCCCTGGCCGTGCTGGCCGGGCACCACGCCGGTGCCCTGGTGCGCGCGCTGGTGGGCGGCGTGGCGCTGGCCGCCGTATACCTGGTGCTGGGGCTGCTGCGGCCGGGGCAGCTCGGCGGCGGGGACATCAAACTCGCGGGCCTGGCCGGGCTCGCCCTGGGATGGCTGGGCTGGCCGGCCCTGCTAGCCGGGGCCGCCCTCGGCTTCGCGCTCTCCGCGGTGGTCAGCCTGGGACTGCTGGCCGCAGGGCGGATCACCCTGCGCAGCCAGATCTGTTTCGGGCCGTTCCTGCTCGGCGGGGCCCTGCTGGCGGCGCTCGCCATCGGCTGACCGCCGGGCCGGCGCGGCAAGCGCATGACCAGCCCGTGTCAACCCGGGGGGCGACTCGCGCGTCAACGTGGAGCATCAACGCTGTGGTCCCAGGGCCGGGAAGCCGCCGGGCATGGCACCTGCTTCGAGATGACGAGTGGCGTGGCCGTGGTGACAATGTGATCGGCGACGGGTTCGCGGAGGT
>Ga0134125_10005827_pt1 | contig 13962 bp, 12 predicted proteins | sample KB31751_FD_96464 | JGI IMG/M metagenome (GOLD analysis project Ga0134125, IMG submission 96464) | Terrestrial soil microbial communities with excess Nitrogen fertilizer from Kellogg Biological Station, Michigan, USA - KB3-175-1 | ecosystem: Environmental > Terrestrial > Soil > Unclassified ... | reverse complement strand
GGGCTCGCAGCCGATCGACGGGCTCGCGCCGCTGACGCAGGTCGGCGGCGACCTGACCGAGCTGCTCGACCGGGCCGCACCGGATCTCGTCCTGAACGCCGTGGTCGGCTTCGCCGGCCTCCCGGCAACGTTGTGGGCGCTCGAGCGCGGCGTCGATCTCGCGCTCGCGAACAAGGAGAGCCTCGTTGCGGCCGGAGAGCTTGCTCTCGACGCACAACATCGCGGGGGAGGGCGTCTCATCCCCGTCGACAGCGAGCACTCGGGGGCGTTCCAGTGCCTCGAAGGCCGGTCGGCCGACCAGGTCCACTCCCTCGTGCTCACCGCCTCCGGTGGGCCGTTCCGCGGGAGAGCGCGCCAGGGCCTGGAAGGCGTCACACCGGGCGAAGCGCTTGCGCACCCGACGTGGAACATGGGCCCGAAGATCACGGTCGACTCCGCAACGCTCGCGAACAAGGGGCTCGAGCTGATCGAGGCGCACTTCCTCTTCGACCTGCCGTATGACGACATCGACGTCGTCGTGCAGCCGACGTCGATCGTTCATGCACTGGTTCGGTTTCGCGACGGTGCAACGCTTGCGCACCTGGGATATCCGGACATGCGCGTACCGATCTCGTTCGCGCTCACCTATCCAGACCGCAGCGCCACGCCGCTACCGCCGCTCGACGTCACGGCGGGCCTGACCCTCGAGTTCGAGGCGCCGGATCTCACGACCTTCCCGCTGCTCGCACACGCGCGCCGCGCGGGAGAGCAGGGCGGTACCTATCCCGCGGTGTTCAATGCCGCGAACGAGGTCGCGGTCGCCGCGTTCCTCGACGAACGGTTGCCGTTCCTTGCGATCGCCGACGTCGTCGCAGACGCCCTCGCCGAAGCGGACGGCACGCCCGCACGCGATCTCGACGAGCTCGTGGCCGCGGACGAGGCCGCGCGGCGATCCGCCGAAGGGGCATTGAAGGTCGCATGAACGTCCTGCTCTCGATCTTCGGCCTGGCAGTGCTCATCCTCCTGCACGAGGCCGGTCACTTCTTCGTCGCGCGCGCCGTGGGGATGAGGCCGCGACGGTTCTATCTCGGTTTTCCGCCGGCGCTCGTCAAGGTCACGCGCAACGGCATCGAGTACGGAATCGGCGCAATCCCACTCGGCGGCTACGTCAAGATCCCGGGGATGCACCGTCCGGCTGCGTCCGATCTGGACATGCAGCTCGGACCCGCTCTCAAGGAGGACCCGAGCCTCTTCCCGAAGATGGCACGCGTGCAGCGCGGGCTCGAAGCGGGCGATCTGGTCGCCGCGCGCGAAGCGTTGCCGGAGCTCGCGACGGCCGTGGAGGAAGCAGACCTCAGCCCGGCAGCGGGAAAGGCGGCGCGACGTGGCGCCGAGGAGCTGGAGGACGGGCTCAGCGACGACGCCTACTGGCGCCAGAGCACGTCGAAGCGCATCGCCGTCATCTTCGCCGGCCCGGGCATGAACATCCTCGTCGCGATCCTTCTCATCGCGACTGCCTATCTCATCGGCGTACCGGGCGACGCCGACCGTACGGTGAAGAACGTGAAGGCCGACACCCCAGCGGCGCAGATCGGGCTCCGCCCGGGTGACACGATCGTCGCGGTGGAAGGCAAGCCCACCCCGGGCTTCTCCGCGGTGTCGCAATACATCCGGGCGTCGAAGGGCGCGCCGATTGAACTGACCGTGCTTCGCGGCGGCAAGCCGGTGACGCTCGGGCCGGTGCGGACGAAGAAGATCGGCGACCGGTGGGCGCTCGGGTTCGAGCCGGGCTGGAAGGAGGTCCAGTACGGCCCGCTGGGCGCGCTCGGACACAGCGTCCAGCTCACCTGGTCGGCTGCGAAGGCGACTGTCACGTTCTTACCGCGCCTGATCACGGGCTCCGGCAGGAAGGAGGTCTCGAGCCCGGTCGGCATCATCGACACATCGAGTCAGGCAGCGTCCCTGACCTTCACGCTCTTTCTTCTGATCCTCGGTCTGATCAGCCTCTCGCTCGCGATCCTGAATCTGCTGCCGCTCCTGCCTCTGGACGGTGGCCACATCCTCTTCTCGATCATCGAGGGCTTACGCGGCCGGGCGGTGGGACGCGAGGTCTACGAACGAGTCTCGGCGATCGGCATCGCGCTCTTCCTGGTGCTGATGTTCATCGGCCTCTCGAACGACATCAACCGTCTCGGCGGGGGTTAGCTCCGGCCTCGTGGCGCTGAGCCACGAGACCCGGTAAAGGGCGGCGATACACTGGCATCGAGATGGCTTCCGAGCGCCATATCACGGTCGGCGGAGTCCAGATCGGCGGCGGCGCTCCCGTCGTCGTCCAGTCGATGACCCTGACGAAGACGCACGACGTCGAGGCCACGACCGCCCAGATCGCCGCGCTCGCCTCTGCGGGCTGCGAGATCGTCCGCGTCGCCGTCCCGAAGAACGAGGACGCCGAGGCGCTCGGCCGCATCGTGCGCTTCTCACCGATCCCCGTGATCGCCGACATCCACTTCAACGCGAGCCTCGCCCTCAAGGCGATCGACGCCGGCGTCGCGGCGGTCCGGATCAACCCGGGCAACATCGGCGGCTCTGACAAGGTCGCGCAGGTCGTGCGCGCCGCGCAGGCCAAGGGGATTCCGATGCGCATCGGCGCGAATTCGGGCTCGTTGCCGAAACACCTGAACGAGCTGGCGCAGAGCGACCAGGCCGAGGCTCTGGTCGAGGCCGCGCTCGAGGAGGTGCGGCTGCTCGAGAGCCTTGGGTTCCGGGACTTCAAGATCTCGGTGAAGTCCAGCCACGTTCCGACGATGATCCGGGCCTACCGACTGCTCGCCTCGAAGGTCCCGTATCCGCTGCACCTCGGCGTGACCGAAGCCGGGACACCGTTCGCCGGGTCGATCAAGAGCTCCGTCGGCATGGGTGCGCTCCTCGTCGACGGCATCGGCGACACGATGCGCGTGTCTCTAACGGCCGACCCGGTCGAGGAAGTGCGCGTGGCCTTCGAGATCCTCAAGGCGCTCGGGCTCCGTGAGCGTGGGCCGATCATGATTGCGTGCCCGTCTTGCGGACGCGACAACGTCGGCGTGCAGACGCTCGCCGAGAACGTCGAGGAACGCCTACGCGCATACCCACAGCACTTCGAGGTTGCTGTGCTCGGCTGCGCGGTGAACGGGCCTGGAGAGGCAGGCGATGCGGACTTCGGAATCGCGGGTGGCCGCGACACCGGCTTCGTCTATGCGCACGGGCGCGTCTTGAAGAAGGTGTCGTCGGACATTCTGATCGACGAGCTGTTTCACGAGATCGACAAGTGGATCGCCGGCGGGATGGAACGCCCGAAACGACTGAAGATGGCAAAGCCGGCCGCGCTGGCGATGGCTGAAGCCTCGCTGATCCCCCTCGGCGAGTAGTCTGCCCGGACAACATGATTGCCCGGGCCTCTGAGCTGTTCCTTCCGACGCTGCGCGAAGCGCCCGCCGACGCCGATGCCGCCAGCCACAAGCTGCTCGTGCGCGGCGGCTTCATCCGCCAGGTGGGCGCAGGCCTCTGGACGTTCATGCCGCTCGGCTGGCGCGTACACCAAAAAGTCGTGCAGATCATCCGCGAGGAGATCAACGCCATAGGCGGGCAGGAGATGCTCGCGCCGGTCCTGACGCCGGCTGAGCTGTGGGAGACGAGCGGTCGCATCGGAGCAGACATCGTGTTCAAGCTGAAGGACCGCACGGGGCGCGACTTCGTGCTCCCGTTCTCGCACGAAGAGACGATGACCTTCCATGCGCGGGAGCTGCAGTCGTACAAGCAGCTGCCGCAGGTCTGGTACCACTTCTCGACCAAGGAGCGCGACGAGCCGCGTGCGCGCGGCGGGCTTCTGCGCTTGCGCGAGTTCATCATGAAGGACTCGTACTCGTTTGATCGCGACGAAGCCGGGCTCGACAAGAGCTTCGAGGCGCACAAGGGGGCGTACGAACGCATCCTGGAGCGCTGTGAGCTCGAGGCGTACTACGTCGTGGCTGAGTCCGGGTTCATGGGCGGCCGCGAGTCGTCGGGGTTCATGGCGCCTGCCGAGACGGGCGAGAACATCCTCATGCGCTGCGAGAACGGCGACTACTACGCCGACTACGACGCGGCGCGCGGAATCCCGGGCGCGCCGACGTTCCCCGAGTCTCTCGAGCAGCCCGAGGAGGTCGAAACGCCCGGCGCCACAACGATCGAGTCGCTCGCGGTGTTCCTCGACATCGATCCCGCGGCGACGTCGAAGGCAATGCCGGTCATGGTGGGCGAGCGCCCCGTCCTGGCGCTCATCCGCGGCGACGACCGGCTCAGCGAGGAGAAGCTCGTCACGGCGCTCGGCGAGGCCTACCGGCCGATGACCGATGAAGAGATCCGGGCGGTTTTCGGCGCTGGCGGCGGGTCTCTCGGGCCAGTTGGCGTGACGATCGACATCCTCGCGGACGACACGCTCCGCGAGGGCCAGTTCGTGGCCGGTGCCAACAAGGACGGCTGGCATCTCCGAGGCGTCGAAGCGGGTCGCGACTACAACCCGGCGTTTGCCGACATCCGCCAGGCGAACGCGGGAGATGCATGTCCCGAGTGCGGCGGCAGGCTCGAGGAACAGATTGCCATCGAGCTCGGGCACATCTTCAAGCTCGGCACGTTCTACTCCGTTCCCTTCGGTGCAACTTTCCTCGACGAGGATGGAAAGGAGAAGCCCCTCGTGATGGGCAGCTACGGCATCGGCCCGGCGCGGACCATGGCCGCGATCGTCGAGCAGCACCACGACGACCGCGGCATCCAGTGGCCGGACAGCGTCGCACCCTACGACGTGCACATCGTCGTCATTCCCGGAATGGAGGAGCACGGTGAGTCCGTCGCCGCGGCGCTTTCGGCTGAAGGTTTCGACGTCCTGCTAGACGACCGCGAGGCGCGTGCGGGAGAGAAGTTCGCGGACGCCGATCTGATTGGCTGCCCGGTGCGCGTGACCGTCGGGCGAAAGGTCGCCGAAGACGGTACGGTGGACGTTCGCGAGCGCGCGAAGGGGGATGACAAGGCGGTGAGCGTAGGTGAGCTCGTCTCGACAGTGCGCGAGATACTCGGCTGATGGCACGTAAGCGACGCTTCAGCGACGACGCGTTCGGCCCGACGATCGAGCGCCTCATGACGGAAGCCGGCCTTACCTACCGCTCCCTCGCGGAGAAGACGAGACTCTCAGCGGGCTATCTGAATCACCTGGTGCACGGCAACCGTCCGGTTCCATCGGACGACGTGATCAAGACCCTCGCCCGCGCACTCGGCGTCGAGGCAGAGCACTTCCGCGAGTATCGCTTGCGGGTGATCACCGACCGGCTCGAGCGCATGCCGGACCTGATCGACAAGCTCTACCGGCGTTACAGCGCGTAGCCGATACGATCCCCGTCACGGGGCGTGGCGCAGCCTGGTTAGCGCGCTAGTCTGGGGGACTAGAGGTCCCGAGTTCAAATCTCGGCGCCCCGATAGCGAAAAGCCCCTGCTACGGGGCTTTTCTGTGTAACGGGAGACGCAGCAGGACTTGGCACCCCCGCCCTCGAACACCCCGTCCTCCAGTAGTGGCGCAGTTTGCAGTCCGGCACCAGGAGGGTGAAAACAGCGACATGGCGCAGCTGACATCTGCCGCCGCAACTTTGACTAGTCTTCGGCCGAGCGGGGCGGAATGAAGGGGGGCTCCAGCACGCGAAGGTTCTGCTTCATCCTGTTTTTGATCGCCGTCGCTGCACTGGGCGGCACGCTCGCGGCGAACGTGGCCGGCGGCGCATCTGAGCACAGCGATCCGTGCCACAGCCAACACACTTGCCCCTCCGACCATCACACCTACGTGTGGACGGACACGTCAACAGAGCTTGCGTGGGACTGTGCGGAGCCTGGTGCGCCTGAGTACGACCCGACACGCGACACGACGAAGATCGTCTATGAGGCGCTGACGTACTACTGCCGGGCTGCGCAATCGACAACGTCCTCCACGAGCACAGTTATCACGGCTGACGTTACGACTGCACCAGAACCATCAACAACGGAGACCCAAGCAACGACGCAGTCGACGTCGGTTACTCAAACCAACAGTACGACGGTGACTACACCGGGGCCGGGCGAGCCGAGCATCATCCTGCCGGACCCGAAGATCACGCCGGGCGCCTTCAACCCTAGGGTGCGCCAGTCCACGATCAAGAAGACGATCTGCAAGTCCGGTTGGACGAAGAAGATCCGCCCGCCCGTCGGCTACACGAATGCGCTCAAAGTCAAGCAGATGGTTCTCTACGAGGAAACCGACTCCCCTTCCGGGTATGAGGAGGACCATTTCATCCCGCTCGAGCTCGGCGGTGCGATCAGGAACCCGAAGAACCTTTGGCCAGAGCCGCGCTCGCAGTCGAAGCTGTCAGACCCCCTCGAAACGAAACTGAAGCGTCAGGTCTGCAGAGGCATCGTGACGCTGAAGAAGGCGCGCGCGGCGATCCGCGAGTTCAAGAACACGAACGGTTAATGGCTCTTGTGGATGTGCCGCCTCTGAGTAAGAATCGGGCGGGGCGGGCTCTGCGGCCTCTGTAACGTGAGCGATTGTTCTCTCCCCGTCGCCCGCGTTGCGACTGTGGCAAAGGTTGAGGGAGAGTTTTACGGCGAACTCTCCACGCCCGCCCCCAACTGGATCGTAGCCCTACGTTCGTTGGGGATTCGGGTGCAACTCGAGCCGAACTCATGCCGCTGGGCCACAGCCAAAGGGCCGTCGAGATGGGCCCAAGCGTGGGGGACAAAACCAGCCCCCGCCGTCGCCCCCACACGCTAAGCCCATCCCGTTCTGCGGACGGAGAGTCGAAAACTAGGTCGATTGCGACGCGGCGCCTAGTGGCTGAATAGTGGGAACGGGCTAAGTCATTCGGCTGACTCAAGTAGCCGGCGCGGGGACGAGCATCTCGGCGCCGAAGTGCTTGAGCCCTGCGATCCGCGACGAGGGGTTGGGAGGTTGGCGTCGAAGCGACTGGCACTTTGTGGCGCTGCGCGTGCGTGCTTGCGTTCCTCTGCGTGATCGTGGGAGCGACGGCGGGGATCGCCGCTGCGCGGTCCCAGGTTGCGGGGCTTCAGGTGGCGCTACGGGCGCAGGGTTTGTACGCGGGGCCGGTTGACGGTCTTTACGGGCCGGCGACTGCGCGCGGATTCCGGCGGTTTCAACGCAGGGCGGGTCTGGCGGTGGACGGGAGGATCGGTCCCGCGACTCGGCACGCGCTTGGCCCTCTTGGGCGACCTAGCTTCGGCAGGCGAACCCTGAGGCGGGGGGCTTTGGGCTGGGATGTCTCGGTGACGCAGTTCCTGCTCCGGGAGAGAGGTTCCGCCCTGGCCGTCAACGGTTACTTTGGCCCCCGGACGGAACGCGTGCTGAGGCAGTTCCAGCGCGCCCGTGGACTTGCCGTCGACGGCATCGCCGGCCCTCGAACGCTCGCCGCGCTTCGTCTGCCCAGGACGAATGTCGTCGCTGACCGCCCCACGGTGGGGATCGGAGAAGTGCGTTCGCTGCTTGACCATTGGGCGACCCATTACGGCGTCGACAGACCGCTCGTCCGGGCACTTGCCTGGATGGAATCCGGTTACCAGTCGAACCTGACCTCGTCGGTGGGGGCCTGGGGCGTCATGCAGATCCTCCCGACGACCTGGACGTACGTGGAGACGACGCTGATTGGCCATGCCGTCGCGCGCACCGCCTCGGGGAACATCCGAATCGGGGTCGCGTTCATGAGGCAGCTTTTGCGCGAGTTCGACGGCGATCAGCGGGCCGCGCTCGGCGGGTGGTACCAGGGACCCACGTCGCTACGCAAGCGCGGGCCATTTCGCGGGACGAAGCTCTTCATCGCCGACGTTCTCGCGCTCAGAGAACGGTTGACCTAGGTCCGCACGAGTCCGTCGGCTTCACCTCGGGACAATGGCGAGCGTTCCTCAGAAGTCCTTTAGGTATCGGTGCCGTCCCGGCCTCTTGTCAGCATGTCCGGAATGATCGGCCGCGCACGCGAAGCCGAGACGTCTGACGATGCGTTCTGGGGGGAGGATCGTCGCCGGCTCCGGGTGCCCGTTAGCGGCTCGTACGTGGTAGACGCACTGGTACTCGCGGTAGTCGTCCTCGCGTTTGCCACCATCTTCGGCCTTGCTCTGCTCTGGCCTCACGGCAGCCTCGGCCGCTCGGCGCAGTTCGGGCCGATCCGGACGGTTGGAGGAGTCGCGGAGAGCGTCAAATCGGTCCCCTGTGCGCTCTCCGCATCACACACCTGCCGCGTCGCTCAGGTGAAGATCCTCGACGGCCCGGCGAAGGGGCGAAGGACCACACTGACAACCGTCGCTGCGGTCGGATCGCTAGACGTTTCGAAGGGGGATCGGATCCGGGTCTACAAGAACCCAGTGCCGGCCGGCTCGAGGCCGACGGCCGCATACTCGTTCGCGGACTTCGATCGCCGGGGCGCGATGCTCTGGCTCGGGATCGGTTTCGTCGTGTTGCTCCTCGCCACCGGACGTGTCCACGGACTCCGGGCGCTAGTCGGCTTGCTTGCGAGTCTTCTGATCGTCATCAAGTTCATCGTGCCAGCGATCCTCCACGGGTCATCCCCGTTCGCAGTGGCGATAGTCGGAGCTTTCGCGGTGATGCTGGTGATGATGCCCCTCTCTTACGGGCTCGGTGCCAAGTCGCTGGCAGCGTGGCTCGGAACCGCGATCAGCCTCCTGCTCGCCGCGGGCCTGGCTTACGCGTTCGCGCACGTTGCCCATCTGAGCGGCGCCTCGTCGGACGAGAGCGTGTATCTCGGTGCCTCGCAGTCACGGCTGTCACTCCAGGGCCTACTGGTCGCGGGGATGGTCATCGGCGCACTGGGTGTCCTCGTCGATCTCACCGTGAGCCAGTCGTCGACCGTCATCGCCCTACGCCGAGCGAATCCGTCGCTCAGTTTCGGTGGACTCTTTCGCGGCGCCCTCGAAGTGGGCCACGATCACATCGCCGCGACCGTCGCGACGCTGGTCTTCGCCTACGCGGGGGCAGCCTTGCCGGTATTGCTGATTTTCAGTGTCGGTGAGACCTCGTTCGCGGATGCAGTCAACGGCGAGGCCGTCGCCGACGCGGCGATTGCTGCGCTCGTCGGCTCAATCGGGCTGATCGTGTCGATGCCGATCACGACCGCGCTTGCAGCCCTCCTCGCTACACGCATGTCCGACAAGCAACTCGGACCCGTGAGCGACCACGCTCACGAACACTGACTCCACACGACGACCTTCCCCGATTGTGCGGTGATGGATGGGTGCGCTAGTCGGGTCGTGTCTGGGGGACTAGAGGTCCCGAGTTCAAATCTCGGCGCTCGGCTGACGAGGCCCTGCTCACAGGGGGCTTTTCATTCGCGCAGCGCTCCCTCGATCGGTGGACGAGATTCATGAGCCCAAGCCGCTCGTTGCAAGGCCCACCGTTGTAATCGCTAATTGACCCTAAAGGGGTAGGTCTCTCCTGTCGAAAGGAAGAGAGCGAAGAGCCTTCAGGAATCTTGGGGTGCCGCAGCCCACAGGTTCCCGGAAAGCTCCCCAGCTTTCCGGCTCTTCGTTCGAGTGCAGGGGCGGGAACTCCCAATCCCGCCCCTCGCTCTGCGCATGCAGGCGGCTGGTGTCAGCCGTCGGACATGTCTCAAAGCGACAATTGATCGGGCTGGACGTGTTACGAGTGGTGTGCCGTTACGACTTCATGCGGTGAGCGACGTCGTACCGGGTCACCGACGTCCGCTTCCCCGGGGTGTCGCCCGCTGGCATCGCATTCATTATCTCGTCCGCGCGGTTGTAGTCGTCATCCGTCTCGAAGATGACGACGACGAGCGACTTCTCCGCCCCGGCGTCATGAAGGACGACGACCTCTGCCGCGGGGAATCCCTCCGGCGGATCACCCTCGCTCATCTCGCGGTTCATTTCGTCCATGCGGTCCTTGGTGACCCCGTCGAAGGTGACAACGCGCGCGACGGCCATCTGAGCCTCCCTGTCGATTGAGTCAAAACCCTACAACTCTCCCGGGGCAGGGGGAGACGTGACCGGAGCGGTCGCGTCTTTCAGGAGCTCGACTTGACTCTCGGTCTACAGCAGGGGTTCTAGAGGTACTGGACGACTCGAGTGATCGAGGCGGCGATCGTGTCCGAGAAGAGCGCGTAGGCGAGGATGATGGCGGGAACGATCACCCCGAGCACGACGGCATACTCGGCCATTGTCTGCCCCTCTTGACGGCTGCTGTGGCCCCAAGTGCGGTCGATCCAGGCAAGAAAAGCCATACGACCGAATCGGCGTTCGGGCTTTGGAGCCTTATGCCTCGTCCTGGGGATTCCCGTAGTCCGCCCGGGATGAGAGGCTACGCGGGATGCGGCGCAGCCCCCTCCTGGCCATCGTGCTGCTGCTTGCCCTGCCGGCGCCCGGGGCCCACGGGGGTGCGCCGAAGACGGCGATCTTCTTCTACCCCTGGTACTCCAACATGCGCCACGACGGGCACTACTCGCACTGGACGCAGGGCGGTCACACGCCACCCTTCGACATCGCCTCCGCGTTCTTCCCGGCCAGGGGGCCGTACTCGAGCGGCGACCCGCGTGTCCTGCGCGCCCAGATGAAGGACATCGCAGCGGCCGGCGTCGACGAGGTCGTGAGCTCGTGGTGGGGCCGGGGCTCCCCGGAGGACAAACGGCTGGCTGCCGTGATGCGCGCGGCGAAACGGCGAAGCCTTCGCGTCGCTGTTCAGCTCGAGCCGTACGAGGGCCGAAGCATCGACTCGATCGCCGCCGACCTCGTCTACATTCGAAGTCTCGGCATTCGCGACGTCTACATCTACCGCTCGAACGACTTCAGGGCGGACGAGTGGACGCAGATCACTCGCCAGCCGATGGGTCTGCGTCTGTTCGGGCAGACGAGCCTCGTCGGCTTTGCGGCGCGTGCCGGGTTCGCCGGGTTCTATCCCTACGACATCGTCGTGTACGACGCAGCGAAATTCGATCGCCTCTGCACGCAGGCTCGCTCGTATGGGATCCTCTGCGCGCCTTCGGTCGGCCCCGGCTACGACGCGGCGGCCGCGACGGGCGACACGCACGTGAAGGACCGGCTGAACGGCGCGACCTACGACTCGATGTGGAGCGCGGCGCTACGAGCCGGCGCGGACCTCATCACGATCACGTCGTACAACGAGTGGGGCGAGGGGACGCAGATCGAGCCCGCGGGTCACGGCGGGAGGTACGAGAGCTACGACGGCGCCTACGGACTTCACGGGCGCGCAGCAGACCGGGCATACATCAGACGCACCGCGTACTGGACGTCACGCTTCTAGGAACACGTCCGCGGCGCAGCCGGAGACGAGCCCCTCGAAGACGTCCTCGACGCCACGAAGCGAAGGATGGGCGAGATCGAGCAGGACGTCGTCCCACTCCTCGAGGCCGAGCGAGCCTGCACCTTCGTCGGCCCCGAAGCAGAGAAGCGTCTCCGTGGAGATGACGCTCCGCCGGCCGGCTTGACGTCTCGCGATTCCCTCGAGCTCTCGCAGTTCCTCGAGCGGATCGATGCGGACGTTCGAGTCGGAGCCGATGCAGATGCCGATGGTGCGCGTGCGGACGCGCTCGACGGGTAGGAAACCGTCACCGAGGTCCGCCTCTGTCGTCGGGCAGGCGCAGATACGCGCACCCGCGCGCGCGAGCAGATCGAGCTCGGCGCCGTCGGCATGCGTTGCGTGAACGACGGTGGTGCGCTCGCTGAGGCAACCGGTCCTGTCGAGCAGCTCGATCGGGCGGATGCCGTGCTCGGCGAGGCACTCCTCGATCTCACGCGGCTGTTCGTCCGCGTGCACGTGCAACGGCAGCGACTCCGCCGCGGCGTAGCGGCCAATCTCTTCGAGCCAGTCCGACGGACAGGCGCGTACGGAGTGGGGGGCGACGCCGACTGCGACGCCGCGCTCACGCAGATCCTCGATCTGCCGCAGATACTGCGCCACCGACTCCTGGCGGAAGCGAGGCAAGCCACCGCGCGCATAGGCGGCGAGCAGGACGACGATTCGGACGTTCGCCTCTTCCGCAGCGTCGACCGCTGCGAGCGCTTCGTCGAAGCCGAGATAGTGGAACTCGCCGACCGCGGTGTATCCCGCCGCCCGCAGCTCGCGATAGACCTCGACGTACTCCCGGCGCACGAGCTCCGGCGTCTGGCGTTCGGCCTCGGCGAGCATGAGCTCCCGCCAGGCCCAGAAATCGCCGGCGTCTTGCCTCTTGCCGCGCAGGGCGCGCTGGAACCCGTGGCTGTGGGCATCCACGAATCCAGGCAGGCTGAGGGTCTCGGCCACGGGCGTATCCTTTCCACACTCATGGCCGCCCGTGCCGTTCCCGCCACCCTCCAGCAGCTTCCGAATGCGCTAACGATCGCGCGCCTCGTGCTCATCCCGGTGTTCGTCGTGCTGATGGCCACCGCGGAAGGCGGCCACAGCTGGCCGGCGGGCATCGTCTTCGCCGTGGCCGGCATCACCGACCAGATCGACGGATTCCTCGCGCGCCGCTGGCACGTCGAGTCCGACTTCGGCCGTATCTTCGATCCGCTCGCGGACCGCCTGATGATCGACGCGGCGGTGATCATGCTCTTCATCCAGGACCACATGCCCTTCTTGGGGCTCGTCGTGATCGTCGGCCGTGACCTGCTTCTGCTCGCCGGTTACAAGACGATCGCGCCAGAGGGGTACGAGATCAGGGTGAGCTTCCTCGGCAAGGCAGCGACATGGCTGCTCTACACCGGGATCGGGTGCCTGATCGTGACGCACCGTTCGACCGAGTGGCCGTACTGGATCTTCTGGACGGGTCTCATCCTCGCCGTGATCGCCGCCGTCGCGTACGGAGTCGGAGCCTGGAAGGAGTCCAGGCGATGAAGGCCGTCGTCATGGCAGGCGGTGAAGGCACGCGCCTGCGGCCTCTGACGTCGAACCAGCCGAAGCCGATGGTCCCTGTCGTCGGCAAGCCGTGCATGGAGCACATCCTCGAGCTGCTGCGAGAACACGGTATGAGCGACGTGATCGTCACCGTCGCATTCCTCCCGCAGGCGATCCGAAGCTACTTCGGCCAGGGAGAGTCGCTCGGAATGCAGATCGGCTACTCGGTCGAAGAGTCGCCGCTCGGCACCGCGGGCTCCGTCAGGCTTGCCGCGAAGCAGCTCGACGAGACGTTCCTCGTCATCTCCGGCGATGCGCTCTGCGACGTCGACCTCTCGAAGCTCGTTGCCTTCCACAAGGAGAAGGGAGCGGCCGTCACGATCGGGCTCAAGTCGGTCGACAATCCGCTCGAGTTCGGGATCGTCGTCACAGACGACGATGGACGGATCGAACGGTTCCTCGAGAAGCCGTCGTGGGGCCAGGTGTTCTCGGACACGATCAACACGGGCATCTACGTGCTCGAGCCCGAAGTGTTGAAGCACGTGCCGACGGATCGTCCGTACGACTTCTCGAAGGAGCTCTTCCCGTACCTGCTCGAGATGGGCCGGCCGATGTACGGGTACGTCATGGACGGCTACTGGCAGGACATCGGCAACCTCGACCAGTTCAGGACGGCGAACTTCGATGCGCTCGACGAGAACGTCCGGCTCAACATTCCCGGGATTCGCATCCGCGGGAACGTCTGGCTCGGTGAGGGCGTGGAGATCGGCGACCTCGAGCAGATCGAGGGCCCGGCGTACATCGGGAACTACTGTCGCATCGCGCCGGGAGCGAGCGTCGGCTCGCACTCGGTGCTCTCGAACAGTGTGACGCTGCGCGAGCGCACGCGCACGACGCGTTCCGTGATCGACGCATCGACGCACATCGGACGCAGCTCGCTGATCGAGGGAGCGATCCTCGGCCGCTCGTGCGACATCCGTGGGCACGTCCGGATCCACGAAGGCGTCGCGATCGGCGACGAGGTGACGATCGGCGCCGAGAGCGTGATCATGCCCGGCGTCCGGATCTACCCGTACAAGGAG
>Ga0134125_10005826_pt1 | contig 13963 bp, 9 predicted proteins | sample KB31751_FD_96464 | JGI IMG/M metagenome (GOLD analysis project Ga0134125, IMG submission 96464) | Terrestrial soil microbial communities with excess Nitrogen fertilizer from Kellogg Biological Station, Michigan, USA - KB3-175-1 | ecosystem: Environmental > Terrestrial > Soil > Unclassified ... | reverse complement strand
GGACTGATCGAGTCCCACAAGGACCTCTCGAATGCCGTGTCGCACGAGATCAAGACTCCGCTCGCCCGCATGCAGTTCGAGATAGAGCTTGCTCAGCAGGCCACGAGCCTGGCGGAAGTCGGGGACTCGCTCGGTCACATCAAGTCGGACATTGACGTCATCGACGATCTGGTCAGGGCGACGCTCGCCTACGCGATCCTCGAACGGGCCGATATGGCGCTGAATCTCGGCAGGCACAATTTCGCCACGCTCATTCCGGCCATTGCCGAGGCGGCCCGGCGTGATGCCCCTCCCGGCATCGACATCGGGTGCCAGATACAAAGCGACGCCCAGTGGGTCGTGTGCGATCTGCATCTGCTGGAATCCGTGCTCAAGAACCTGATCTACAACGCCACCCGGTATGCCAAGCGCAAGGTGAGCCTGGCTTTCCAGGTGCGCTCCGGAGTGTACGAGCTGCGTGTGGACGACGATGGTCCCGGCATCCCGGAAAAGGATCGCGAAAGAGTGTTCGAGTCCTTCGTGCAACTGGAGCCGGCGGGAGCCCGGAAGTCGGGTTTCGGCCTGGGCCTTGCGATCGTCAGGCGCGCGATCGAGTGGCATGACGGCAAGGTATCCGTGTCGGAGTCCCCATGCGGCGGCGCACGCGTGCTGGCGACCTGGCCGGTGAAGTCCCTCTCCCGGGCCAGTGAACGTGAGTCGGTGACCGCTCTGGTCAATCAAGTGGAGCATTGAGGAACGGCTGCGGTTGATCGTGCGCGCTTCGTCCTACAACTCGTGCGTGTAGACGATGAAGCCCCGGTGTTTCGCGAGTTTTTCGTACAGCGCCCGAGCCGTCCGGTTGGTTTCCTGAGTCTGCCAATAGACGCGCGTCGCGGCCGCCGCGCGGGCGTGATCATAAACAGTCTCGATCAACCGCCTGGCGATACCGAGACCCCGCATGGCGGGTGCCGTGAACAGGTCCTGGAGGTAGCACACGTCCGTGAGTCGCGTCGTGCTGCGGTGAAAGAGGTAGTGCGCGAGCCCTGCAACCTGGTCCTCCCTGACGGCCACGAGCGCGTGAACAGGCTCCGCGGGATCCAGGAAGCGCTCCCAGGTGGCCGCCGTGACCGACTCGGGCAATGCGGTCTCGCCTCGGCGTCCATAGAAGGCGTTGTAGCCATCCCAAAGCGGTCGCCATCCGGCGTAGTCGCTGGCGCGCACCGGCCTGACGGTGATGCCGGATACCGGGCCCGCGGCGTCGCTCTCGATCATCGGAGGGTCCCGATCGGTCATTTGCAGAATCATAAGGGGCAGGCCCCTTTCGGGCCAGCGCGTAGAGCGATCGCGGCAGCCAGCCTGCCCGCTGGCGTGCCCTCTTACTTCTTGACCAGGTCCACGCGTCGATTCTGAGCGCGGCCGTCCTCGGTGCTGTTGGATGCAACGGGATTGTCCTGGCCATGGCCCACGGCGGTCATGCGGGAAGCGGCGATGCCGCCGGCGGCAACCGCGCTGACGACCGATTGCGCCCGAGCGAGCGAGAGGGCCATGTTCGACTGCGGATTGCCGACATTGTCGGTGTTGCCTTCGACCGAGAGCTGCAGGGAGCCGCTACTCTTCAGGGCCGTGACGATCTGCGCGATGATCGGCAGGGAGTCCGGCTTGATGGTGCTCTTGCCCGTGTCGAAATTGATGTGCAGGGAGATGCGGCCGTCGCGGTTGAGTGCCGCCGCCATGTCGTCCGCGGTGACGACGGATTGCTGCATGCCAGCCTTCTGCGCCAGGCGCAGCGTGTAGTACGCGCCTCCGTTGGTATCCAGCTGCACCCAGCGTTCCTCGCCGTTCTTGACCTGCCGGGCGACCAGGGTGTCGTCATCCTGGTAGTAGGCCGTCCAGCCGCCCGCCTGCAGGGCATTCTCGTAGTTGTGCCGGACCAGGGTCTTGGAGTTCGGCGTCGCGTCGTCGGGCTGCATGTAGACGTTCTGCACGATCTTTCCTTCCACCGCGATCGCCTTGTCCTCGCCATCGGCAAAAGTGAAGGAGTCGAAGTTGCTCTGCGTGCAGCTGGAGAGGTAGTAGCCGGTCAGGCGCGACACGAAGAAATCCTTGCAGCCGTCCGCGTCGGGTGGCGTTGCCGCCGCCGCGCTGCGGATGACGGCGAGCAAGGTGATCAGCACGGGCAATGACAGACGCATGGCGGTTCCTAGTTCGGTGACTTCGTGGCGGGAATGTCGATCTCGTCGGCCGGTTTGGGGGCCGTGGGGGTGGGCGGAGACGTCACCGGTGTTACGGTGTCGGTATCGGTGGGTCCGGCCGCGGGGCTCGTTGCGCGCTGCAGGACTCGCTTGGTGGGGGTGTTGCCGCAAGCGTCGGGGACCGCGACGGCGCTGGACAAAACGGTGGGCGGAGAAATATTTCCGGCCTTGTCCAGAGTTCGCACCCGATACAGATAACTGCTGTCCGGAAACACCGAGTGGTCCGCATAGGTGGCCGCCGTCGCCGCAGTGATACCGCCCAGCTGGATGTATCCATCCTGAAGCGCGGCGCCGGTATTCACAGAGGTGAGTCCAAGCGTGACGCTCTGGCCTCCCTGGGTCGTACCGGTGTGGGTGGTGCCCGTAGATGTCGCGCTCGGCGCGAGCTCACGTTCCAAGATGTACCCTGCCGGCTCCTGGTCCGCTCCCTGCCAGCTCACGTCCACTTCGCAGCTCGTGGCATTCCACGCGGCGCTCAGGCCGGTCGGTGCCGCCGCGGAGATCTTCAGAGGAGTGACATCCACGACCTCCGAATCTGATTGCAAGGAATCGGAATCGACAGCGCGGACCCAGTAAGCGTAGTCGTCGCGCCAGTCGAGGGCCGCTGTCTGCGCCTCGGAAAGCCAGACCTGGGTTCCTGGCGTCGCCTGGCTGCCTGTCAGGGTCGCCACTTTGACGGCGCTCGATTGCTGGAGACGCTGGAGTGCCGGCACGCTCGGGAGGCCCGTGCCTGCACGGGCTGCCGCGGACATCGCCGGCCGATGCAGAGCAACGCCATAGCGCGCTGCGGCACCTGCGAGCGTCGCGCTCGCAGGAGGGCCCTTGGATGTCAGGCTCGACCCTCCAACGGAGGCTCCTCCAGAAGCCGCGGCAGGCGTCGCACCCGCAAGCACAGTCGAGCTCAACGTGAGGCGCCACAGCTCGTAGGTCTGAATCTCTTCGCCGGAGTCCCCTACGGGGATGAACTCGACGTCCACGCCTCCATTGGAGTTCGCCGTTCCGACGAGCAGCTTGGGTTCCGCGGGCGGCAGTGTCGCCGGCGCGCGCGCTTGCACCGACAGCAGCGGACCCGGAACGTTCCAGCGGTTCACCGGCACGATCCGGTACACATAGTAGTGCGCGCTGGAGCGCGAGATCGGGTCATCGAATTCGTGCGTCTTCGTCGTACCGAGCAGGACGAAGTCCGAGTCCTGCAGCTGCGAGCTCGTGTTCGTCGCCGCGCCGCCGGACGGCGTCGATGGGCTGCCGGCCTTGCCGGTCGGCACGGCGGCGCCGGATGAACTCGTGCCAAGGGCGCCATTGCCCAGACCCGCCCCTGCTCCGTCCGGATCACCGAGCCTCTGCCAGGCGAGCGTCAGCGATGAGACTTTCGCCCCGGCGGCACTGCAAAGCGGGGTGTTGACGCTCACGGTAGTCCCGTTGACGTTCACTCTCTGGGTTCCGCCGCCGGCAGAGGAGGTGGAGCTACATGACATGGCGGCTGCGGGCGGCGCCACGACGTGCGAGGCAGTGGCGCGAGTCGCATTCGCGCGATACACCTCGTAGCGGACCGCCTCGGCGCCGCCTCCTGCCCACTTGATCTGCAAGGTGCCGCCCAGGTCGCGCGGGGGCGGCTTCACGAGCGGGCCGGTCCAATTCGTCAGAGTGAGAGGCTTCACGTCCTTCGGATCGGTGCAGTTGGTCTTCTTCCGGGCCGACAACGTGCAGGGGTGCTTTTGCAGAAGCTGTGAGGCCAGCGCCGTGAGCGAGCCCGACTGTCCCGCAGTGGAGGACGCCGCCGCCGAGCCCGATGGGGTTGCAGAGGCCGCGGGCTGGAAGGACGAGGTGCCGGTCGCCGGCGCGCCAGGAGGTGAGAGGTTGGCGTAGGCGACGATATTCGTCGGCGCGTAGGCGGATTCCTGGGAGCTGTGCACGAATACGGTGGTGACAAAATAACGGTAGTAGTGGTCCTTCTGTGCCGTGTTGTCGGTATAAGTGAACACCCAGAGATTCGAGAGCAGCTGCCGCTTGAAATCCTCGGTCATGCTGGAGCTGCCGCACAGCGAGGCGGAGAACAGCGGAATGCACATCTGCTGCGCCGCGTTGTCGCGGAGCGTGCCGGCGGGCAACTGGGTCGCCTGGCTCTCGCCACCCTGGATCGCCGTGGAGGTCAGCAGCTGCGGCGTGTCGCTCGTGTGCTCCGCGTCGATGCGGTAGACCCGGTAGGCCAGGTCCGGTTTCGGCTGCCTGTTGTTCGAGTTCCAGATGAGGTTCTGCGCGGCGTCCAGGCCGCTGCTCTCCGCCCAGACGACCTGGACGGGCTGCGCCGGCGGCTGCGCGGTCAAGGCGGCCTTGAAGAACGGAGCTTCCCGGTGGTACAGGCGCGAACGCGCAGCGAGGTATCCCGCGAGCTGCGCGTTCGCTTGGAGCTGTGCCGCGGCAAAGGGCACGGGCAGGGGCTTGCGCCAATCCTGGATCGTGATCGCGACGCTGCCGGGGTCGCTCGTCCGGCCAAATACGTCCGTGACGGTGAGCAGGTAGGTCATGGCAGCGGTGATCGGCTGGCCGTCGGGCGTAGTGAGCCTGGAGTCGGTGTAGAAGGTCGTGGGCTCGATCGGCGCCGCCGCGCCTGCGGCGTTCGCATCGCCGGCCGTGCCGGTGACGATGTCGGTCACGAGGACCGGCACGTCGTTGAGGGGCGCGACGATCTTTGGATCGAACGGCTTGCTCTGCAGGCTCGAGGTGGTGAGGCGATAGACGTTGTAGCTCGCGATGCCCATCTGAGTCTCGTCCGCGACCGACAGCCGCTGCCATCTCAGGCCGACGGTGTTCGCGGTCAGCTGTACGGCTTGCAGGCCGGCCGGAGCAGGGGGCTTCAGACCGGCAGTGCTCTGGGGCACGGTGATCGTGACAGTTGCGAGAGCCGGCGCCGTCAATCCGCCCACGGCTCGACGCAGCGTGTAGGTGTAAGTCTGGCCGGGAGTTACGTTCGGGTCGTCGTACGCAAGTCCCAGTGTGGCAGCCATCGCAGGATGCGTTGCCGCGCCTAACAGCAAGGTGCGCCGCGCCGCGATCGTCTGATCGGCGATGGAAGGTGCCGTTGCCACCCTGGGGAGCGCCGCCTTCGGGAGTGGCACGACAGGTGCCGGTCTCACAGCGCCCGCGCCTCCCGCTCCGGAAGCCGTAGCAGGGGATGCGGTCGCGGAGGTTGGGGCGATCAAGCCACTGGCCTGTTGGGGAAGCAGTCCTCGGCGCTGCTGGGCGGCTGTCGCCAGCTGGCTGAATCGGGAAGCGGCGCTTGCGCCCCGCACCACGGGGGTCGTGAGCGGTGGCAGCGTCCCGGTCGCCGGGACCGTGGCTGCCTTGCTCAACAGGGTGCCGAGTTGCACCTTGTGCGTTGCGCCGATTGCAAGAGTCGCCGGAGCATTGGCAAGCGATCCGCCGAGCGCGGTGGAGTTGACGGGAGTGGAGGCATCGGAGCGATAGAGATTGAAACCACCCGCGGGCAGCCAGCCGTCCGTAACGGTCCAGCGCACTCGCACCTCGATTCGATGCGTCGCGCCTTCCGCCGCTGCCGCGCGCATGGTGACTGTGAGCGGGGCGGTGTCGGTCGTGTCACTGCGAGCCTGATTGGGCGCGTAGGCGAGAGTTGCGGCGACGATGAGCGCGCCGCCCGCCAGTGCCGTAATCCGCTTCGGTCTCACTGCTGACTTTCCGCTTGCTTCCAGATGGGCTCGGCAATACTCAGGCCCTCGCAGTGCGCCTTGCCGAATACGGAAGCACACCCCTGGATGTCACCCTGGACGACGATCTCGTCGTCGCCGCTGTCCGCCGATATCTGCTGCGTATTGCCGCCGGGCGGGGTGAAACTCACAGGGTTGCCGCTGGTGACGTAGGCGATGGCCAGCGTGCCTTCTGCGCTTGCGGTGAAGAGGTCGAAGTCGGCCTGCCCGCGTGCGTCGACCCAGCCCACGATCGCATCGATCGGCGGACCATTCTGTGCGTGCGCGTTTGCTTTCATGCTGACGTCGAGGTAGCCGCCGACATCCGCACTGAACATTGCCCAGTTAGCATGAAAATCGAGCGCCAGGGCAGCCCAGGGGCCGGTGCTCTGCGAGACCGGATCCGCATCGAGCGCCGAGCTGTTGCCGTTCACATGCACCGCGAGTCCGCCACTGACCGCGTACTTCTCGACGCCGCTGACGCCGACGTTGATGGCGACAGGGTTCTGGTCGGGAGGCCACCCCAGATAGAGGTGCGTCTCCTGGGGGCTCAGTGTCAGATCGAGCGAGCCATGCGCGTCGAGGACGTCATACTTTCGGGACTGGTAGTACAAGTCAGCGCCGGCGGTCGCGTGCAGCGTGTCCGGAGCGACATATTGAATGTCCATGTGGGCGGTCCGGTCCGCGGTATTGAAGTCCTGCGTGAGGTCTTCCTGGAATTTGGCCCGCGCGTTGAAATCGAGCATGAACGGATCGAGGGTGACCGTAGACACCGCGTCTGCCGAGAAGTTGAAGCCGTCGTCCTCTCCCGTGCCGATGGTCGTTCCGAACGTGAACAGCAGGTCCGCCGGCGGCAGGCTCGGGTCCAGGTACACGACGTAGTCGTTGTCGCCGATCTGCGCACCGGGATCGGGCTGTTGACTCGGATCGGGCAGCCTGGCCCTGTAGCCGACGCCTCCCTTGAATCCGAACAGATTGATCCCGGACTGGCCGAGCGGAATGCCGCCGCCGGGCAGCCCCATGCTGCCGAGGAACAGCCACGCGCCGCCGGCCGCCGCGAAGTTGAAGCCGGTCTGCGAGTTTCCCATGCTCAGGCCACCGAGGTTGAGGCTGAGGTTCATGTTTCCCCGCAGGCAGCCGATGCCATGGCCGCTCGACTGGAAGCAGCCGACGGGCATGGTGGTCTGTCCTTTGGTCGGCATGACGGCTTCGTTGGCGGCGTAGTGGGCGAGCGAGGCATCCAGGCGCAACACGTCGGCCACGTCGGCCTGCAGCTCCAGGCCATTCAGCTGCACTCCGCCATCGACGTTGACCATCAGACCGTCGAAATCGACTTCCGCCGCGGCCGGCAGGCCCTCACCGAGGTCGACGCCCCCGGTAAACAGCAGAAAAGGCTTGTTGGTGGCGGGGTCATTGCCCGCCGTGAAGCTGGTGAGCTCGATCTTCAGGACCGTCAGATCCAGAGAGACCGGGTGGGCAAGGGTGAACTGGCCGACCGCGGGCACGATGAAGCGGCCGTTCGTGTCGATGCCGAGATGTTTGAAAGGAACGGAGATACCCGCCAGTGAGGCGGTGAGGTCCGTGGGGCTGCTGCCCGTCTTCACGGAGAGCAGTCCGGAGAGCATGACCGAACCCAGCCCGCCGGGGGCCGCCGGGAGCTGCAGTGTGGCTTCGGTCAGATCGAAATGCAGGCCCTGAACGCCGCCGACATCCGCGCCGCCGAAGAGGGCGGCATCCAGGCTCGGGTTCTGCAACGACAGCACGAAGTTGCCCGAATCCGTCAGCTGCATGCTCCAGTCGGTCGGCCCCAGAACCGGGACGGTCACGTTGACGTTGATCTTCAGGTCCTTGCCCTGGACGTGATTGTTGAGAACCGTGAGGGCCACATCGTTGAGGGTGGCCGTGAAGCCCGCGACCGTCACCGCCAGGTGCGGGCTGGAACTGACGGCAACATTCAGGCCGCCGTTGCCGATCGCGAGGTCGGTCGCGGCGATGGCCACGCGACCGGTGCTGCCGCCGCTGCAAGTCAACGTGCCCTGGGTGCAGAATTCGCTTGGCAGCACCACATTGACCTTCTGAACGTATACGCCCTGCCAATCCGCCTTCAGCGCCGCAGGCTCGTGCGTGTCGCCGGCCGTGCCCGAGAAGTCGAGGACCATCGACCCGTTGTGCGGGATCTGCACCCGGAATCCGTTCCAGCCGATGTTGATGTCGCGCGGCGCATTGACGGTCACCACCGGAGCCGCCATGACGTCCCAGTCGCCGTTGCCGTTCTGGATATCGAGCGCGATGCGCTGCGGGGTCCCCGCGTTCAGGGAGTCGTCATCGGGCAGGTAGTCCGGGAGCAGCAGCTTCGCCCCCGACAACCTGAACTGGCTGACGACCTGCTTGTCCGAGCTGTCGAAGCCCTTGCTGAACTTCAGCTGCGTTGCCTGCAACGTGAAGCCGAGCGGCGAAGCCAGGTCGATCTGAATCCCGCCAGCGCATGCCGTGCTGGAACCGCTGCACGAGGCTACGCCGTTGGCAATCTGGACCTCACCACTCTGATTGACCTCGAGGGTGTCCGCGGTAACGGCGATACCCGTGCCGTCCTGCGTCAGCAACCCCGGCACGGGCAAAGGGACGTTGATCTGCGGCGAGTGCACGGTAAGCAGAAACGTCGTCGTCTGGCCGTGCTCGCGGACGATGTTGAGGTCGACGGTCTTGAGTGTGAACGCAAACCCGGCGAGCTGGGCTTTGCCGCCCGTCAGCTGACTGGCGTCGACCACTGTCGCATTCTGGAGATTGAGGGAGAACTTGCCTTGTTGCAGCGTCAACGCCGCACCCTGCGCTCCCTGGCCCAGTTGTATGTGGGGGGCCTTCCCGTTGGCATCGTGCAGCGGCAGGCCGAGGGTGATCGAGCCAGTGAAGCTCGCGCAGGGAGGACTCTGGCACGAAGTACCTGTGGGGGCATTCGAGACCGTGATGGTCGTACCCTTGGCTATGGTCAGATCCATGCCGCCGAACAGAGGCGGCGACAGGGCGGATTGAAGCGTGAGGCTGCCGCCGGTGACGTTGCCGGCGGCATCCACGCAGAGATTTCTGAAAGGGACGGCTGTAGAGGAGGGGATGAGGCCGGTGAGGTCGTGGCCGAACAGGACGAGGGAGGAAATCTGGCCGGTGCCGGATTGCCCCGCCCCCGGGCAGGTGCCCGCACCCCACACCACGTTGTCGAGGACGATCTCGCTGCCATTGTCCGCGTCGGAGAACAGCGTCAGGGTTTGCGGATGGGCCTGGCTGAGTGCCTGATGCCAGACCAGCAGCAGGATCACGGCGGTTGCCGCGGATCGGCAGGCAGACACGATGCCCCGCTTACTCACACTCTCTCCGTCCCGGCGCTGCACTCAAAGCCCGTTGTCGACGGCCGGGCTGTAAGCCGGATCCTTCAGCGGCCAGGAGATCTCCCCCGCGGGGGCGCGGATGTAGCTGCTCACCGCACCCGTGAACTTGCTGCTGTCCGCATGAGCCCAGAATCCGGCGCGCAACGCGATGGCCTGCGAGTAGTCGCCCAGCATCTGGACATAAGTCATGGCCCATGCCGCAAGCGATGCGGCCGCGGGCCCGCTCGCGTGCGAGAGCACGTCGCGTCCTTTGTTCAGCTCCCCGAGGGCGATCGCGCGAGCCTGGGTGAGAGCCTGTCCTTCACTGGACAGAGCGGCTTCCTCGACCGCGCGATGCTGGGCGATCGACTTGATGCCCAATGCGCTGGTGCAGGCTTGGAGTGGCCAGCCGGTCTTGTCGGTGGGGCAAGCTTTGGCGGCGGCGGTGAGAGCGTCATCCGTCGCACGGTGTCTGGCTCCCGCACTTGTGAGCGCACCGTCGAGGAGGCTGCGGATCTTCTGTTGGGCCAACGTGTCGGCACTGCGCTGTCCGCCGATGAAACCCGCGATTGCCGCTGTGGCGGCGGGATCGCCGGCCGCCGCGCGCTGCGAGGCGCTGATCTGGTTGGCCATGGCCATTTTCTCCGCCAGGGTCATGGACTGCATGCGGGCCTGGATCTGTGCCGCGTAAGCCGGATCGGAGCTGGCCCGAGCGAAGTCGATGCCCGCGGCAGAGCCTTGCAGGGCCGCGCTCACGCGGGCCTTGAGAGCCTCGCAGGCCGGCACGACCAGACTGCCGTTCGAGCGCACCTGGACCGCTGTTGCGGCCGCGCTGACACTGGCCGGCGCCGCTGGAACCGCCGCGAGGAGCTCGAACGGGTCTACCGCAGGGGCGGCCACCGCGACGCCGAGCACAAATGGAATCGAAAGCGCCGCGGTCGCCGTGTACGCGGCTGCCAAATGGAAGCGCATGCGTCTGCCCTCGCCTGTTGGTGCCGGTAAGCGTGCCGCCGGGGGCTCGGGCAAGTCCTCACACCGGGCTCAAAAATTTCTCACAAAGGCCGTGCGGCAATGACCGCCCCGGGAGCCGGGCCGGGAGGGTTGTGAGAATTTTGTGAGGAAATTGTCAGTACCTCTCCCCCTGCCTGGCCTCAGGCTCGCCGTTGCGCCTCGACCCATCAACGCTGGAGCGCTTTCCTATGCACCGCAGCAGCCGGTATGTCCCGATTGCTCTCATCGCCGCCGCGGCGCGACTGGCGCTGGCGGCACCCGCATTGCCCCCGGATGCAGAGGGTTGCAAAGACGTCTTCGTCTCACGGATGGTCGGCTACTACATTTCCTACTGTAATCAAATGGACTTCGACGCCTACAAGTTCATGGAGGGCACCGACACTGAGACCAGCGTCGAGGGCAAATACGTCCGCAACAAGTACTCCCAACCGGACGATGCCACTGCGAATTCCATTCTCAAGGTCCAGCGCAACTACATCAACGCACTGTCCGCGGATGGATGGACCCTGCTGGCGATGCCCGAGGGCGGGGTGACCGCCAAGCAGATCAAGAATGGCAAGGAACGCTGGATCGAGCTCGACGGCAACGGTGGAAGTGAGTACACCCTCACGATGATGGAAAAGGCCGGCATGGCCCAATCGGTGGTGACCGCGGGTGACATGGCCACCGCGCTCAATCGTGACGGGCGCATCTCGCTGCATATCAACTTCGACACGGGCAAGGCGACCATCAAGCCCGATTCACTCCCCATCATCGACCAGATCGCATCCATGATGAAGGCCAATCCCGGCCTGCAGCTCTCGGTCGAGGGGAACACCGACAACGTGGGCACGCCGCAATCCAACCAGGCGTTGTCCCTGGCTCGGGCACAAGGCGTCGTCAGTGCGGTTGCGGGCGCCGGAGTGGCCGCTTCGCGCATGACGGCCGTGGGACACGGACAGGACAGCCCGGTAGCCGACAACAGCACCGACGCGGGGCGTGCGCAGAACCGCCGCGTAGATCTCGTGAAAAAATAGCAAAGGGAGACACCGTGACCCACAGGCGTGTGCAGCTTCTCGAGCCCTCATTTACCGGGGTGGCAGTGCTGGGGTTTCTGGCGGCCGTGTCCGGCGGCGCGCTGGCCGCTGACACAGCGGCCCGGTCGCCGGCGCCGGCCGGCTGGCAGAAGGTCCTCGCCCGCAAGGGCGGCTGTGCCATGTCAGTGCCGGCGGACTGGAAGGTTGATCCGCTGATCAAGGGGTCGGCCGGGCTCGCTGACAACTCGGCGAGCGCCGTGGTCAGCCTTGCTGATTCGGTCAACACCCTCGCCGAGGTCAAACCGGTCATGCAGGGCATGTTCAAGCCGACGAAGACTTTCGAGGACAGCGCGCACCGCCTCTGGTACGAGTATCAGAACGCGGGAGGTCCCCACTGGTACGTGGGTGTACCCGTCAAGGGCGGAATCTGCGGTGCGCAGATTTCGTTCAAGCCGGGCAAGGAGGAAGACGTAGCCAAAAAGGTGGCTGCGTCGGTTGGGCCTGGCTGAGCCTCGCGCGATGCCCTCACGACGAGGGGATCCGCGGGGCCCTGAGATCCACGGGTCATTGCGCACCAGGGTCTATCCACCTTCGAACGGAGCCGCGCTTTGATCGACCGGGCGCAGCATGCGAGGCCGCTCCGGCCGCGGCTCGATTTGCACCGGGCAGGCAAATCGATAGCCAAAACCGTGCACTGTCCGTATCAACAGGCGATCCTCATCGCCCAGCACGGCGCGGAGCCGATTGATGGTGGTCGTCAACACAGTGTCGGAGATCACGCGCCGCGGCCAGCAGGTTGCGGCGAGCTCGTCTTTTGTGACGAGATCCCCTGCCCGGACCAGAAGATGCAGCAGGACCAGCATGGGCTTGCGGTGCAGATGCACCGGCTGACCGTTCACCTGCAGGTCCAGCGCGCCTTCATCGAGCACGCTGCGGCCAAATCGCCAGATGTGTTTCTGTCGGGATTGATACTGGAGGCTCATGTCGGGGCACAACGGTAGCGGTTCCTGGTAGAACGCTAGCTGTGCCGCCGCGGCAGCTGCCCCCTCAAATTTGAGGGGTTCTGATCGTCCTCTACTGGGTAATGTGCCGAATGCCCGGTTCCCGCGTGTCCCCACTCAGGAGGGTGCGCAACAGCTCTTCGCGATTGCCCACCCCGAGCCGCGCAAACGCCTCGCGTGCGTAGCCGATGACGGTGGGTACCTTCAGACTCATTGCCCGAGCGGCTTCCTGGTAGGTGAGGCCGCGCAACAGACACAGGCACACCTCGAGGTGCTTCGGGGCGAGAGGCCAGCCATCCGCATGACTCAGGAGCGCAGCGGCAATGGGAGAGCGCAGGCGCACGCTGATTCCGACATGACCGCTCTCTTGCGGGTGCAGCTCATAGGCGCGCAGCGTGAACTGACCCCATGAGTTGACGACGGTACGCATTGGCGTCGGGCCTTGAGGGTCCAGCAGATCCCGCAGGAGACCGTGCAGGAGCTGACGCACGGCCGGCGCATTGAATGGCGCACGCACATCGAGCGGACCGTTCTCGGCACTTACCCAGTGAAGCAGGAACGAGGCGCGCGAGCTCCAGTGGAGCACTCGCGCGCGCCGGTCCATGACGACAATTCCTTCTTCGCCGTCATTCGCGTACGTCTCAGCCGGTCGGCTCGGCGCCTCGAATGAATGCCGCAGGTAAGAGGCGACACGTGCGAGCCCACGTTCTTCGAGCTCGGCGAAACCAGGGTCAGTCGGCGCGCGGAACAGCATCAGCGCTCCGCCTCCGCGCGTCCTCACCGGCGCGACCAGCCCCCACTTGATCCTCATGGGGACGTACACCTCGTTGAAATACTCGGACTCGAGGAAGCGTTTACCGAGAGAAGCGGAGTTCGACACCGCGGGCCCGGAAGACATTCCATCCTGGAGCCGAATCCCCACCTGCCCCTCCTGCTGCGTGTTGCAGTAGTGATCGAGGTAGCGCTGGTAGAGTCCGGCGATCTCCGGGGCATCGGCGTACACCGCCGCCGGTTGCAGCTGCTCGTTCACGAACAGGAAGCTCGACCACGAGTTGGGGATCCAGCGCCGCACGATGGCGGTGGCTGCCGGCACCACGGCCTGGGGGGCGAGCCCCTGGGTACACAGCAGTCGGATCTCGGACAGGGCGCGCGTGGGCGTTGTTCTTATCATTGTGCCTGCGAAGGTTCTCCCGAGGCGTAACGATATCACGGCCAACCGAAGGGATTAATCGCCTTGCAAGCAATTGACTATCAATGATATTTATCCTGGGTGGCCACGGCCGAAGCGCTTGCGGCGGCACTCCCTGAAGCGCTCGGCCAGCGAACTGTAGACCGCCGCATCGGTCGGTCCCACTCCGATCCATTCGAGCGTCAGCGCGTTCAGGGGCTCATCCCCACCCCCGGAGCGACCATTGCCCACGCCCTGGCCCATCGTCTGGATCAACCGTTGAACCTGATACTCGCGACGCAACGCCTGGTCTTCCGCGGGAGTGGGAAGCTCTACCGCGATTTCAGCGCGGATACACAGCCTGCGCAGCGCGGTTTCGTTGGCTGCCACGTCACCGGCGTCTTCTCTATCCAACTCCTTCTTCAGAGCATCCAGTGCCCCCTTGGGCCAACGGCTGCCTGATGAAATCGCTTCCT
>Ga0134125_10005819_pt1 | contig 13973 bp, 8 predicted proteins | sample KB31751_FD_96464 | JGI IMG/M metagenome (GOLD analysis project Ga0134125, IMG submission 96464) | Terrestrial soil microbial communities with excess Nitrogen fertilizer from Kellogg Biological Station, Michigan, USA - KB3-175-1 | ecosystem: Environmental > Terrestrial > Soil > Unclassified ... | reverse complement strand
GATCGGTCTGACTACCTTCGTTCCCTCCAGGGTCACCCAGGTCTTGGACCCCGTGAGCGGATGGACGAGCCGCAGAATGTGGAGATTCCACGATCCTGCCATGAAGTCGAAATCGTGCTGTCCGTCGCGATCCATGGATGGCGTCGCTACCTTCCCGGCGAAAGTCGGTTCTGTGACGAGACAAAGCGCGCCAATTGCCGCAACCAGGAGAAGAGCGCGTCCCCTCACCGTGCGCAGTATGAGAAATCTTCTCCGCTTCGCTCGACCCGCGTGTCTTTTCAGCCCTGCAGGCAGTCCTGCCGCCGCCGTGTATCTGTCCATCGTCTCAGTCTCGCCTCACCGCTCAGGATGCGGACTTTCGCCAGTTGTGAGGCTCAGCTAAAGAGCCACTTTTCGGGAAATCGGCAGACCACTCGCCGGATGGCGCCCAGAGGAGACCGACTACTCCCTCGAGGCCGCAACCAGCTGTAGCAGGAATCCGAAAAGCAGTGCCGCGACGGCAACGGAGACGCCCATCGATCTGTGCCAGACGATGAAGAGCGTGGCATCGGGATTCGCGCAGGTACCCACCACGGCTGGCGAGAGCGACAGAAGGACGACCGCACCCAGCACGTTGAGCAGCAACCCGCTCACGGCAAGTGCGAGCTTCGCCTTTCGGCGTGGCACGTCATTGGACTCCCATGTGGCTCAGAAGGAACTCGCTGCCTTCCGAGTACACCCTCACCAGACGCCGGAAGGTCAGCGAGATCTCGTGTGTCTGCCCGGGGACGGCGTGCTGCACGAACTCGACCTGCGGGCGGCGCATCTGCATCGCCCGCGCCAGGACGATACCGTCGTCAAAGTTGACGTTCATGTCGTCATCGCCCTGCATCAGCAGGAGCGGCGAAGTCAAGGTATCGAGCTCACCGACCGCCGAGTGCGCGAAGCCCTCCGGATCCGGAGCGGTGTGGACCCCGGCCATGTCGAATCCAACTCTGAACAGATCGGAGTGCAGGGCGAGCGCCTCGGCGGTCATGTAACCACCCCACGAAAGCCCGTAGATACCGACACCGCGCTTGGCATCGACGTCTTTCCGTGCCATCAGGTAGTGAGCCGCCCCGACGAAGTCGCGGATCTCGGAGTTGGCGGTGAATCCCCAGCCGGGCGCGTTGCGAAACGCTTCGCCGCGCATGATGCTGCTGCGATACTCGACTGAGAGCACGACGCAGCCACGGCTCGCCAGGTATTGGTTCATCAGGTAAAGATTGTTGTAGGCCTCCATGTAGTGGAAGCCGGGTAGCATCTGACGTCGAATCCCGCCGTGCGAGAAGATGATCGCACAGCCGTTGGGCTTCTGTGGCACGAACAACTGGCCGAAGGCCTCTTGGCCGTCTGCGGCGGGGAATTCAACGAGCTCGGGCTCGACGAGGAACTTTCCCGGGAAGGAAACCGGGACTCGCGGGAGCCCGGCATCATGGGTCGCACCGCTCGCCTCGCGCACGTGCAGTCGCGCCGGATCTGCCCAACCGGCACCGAGGTAGGCCAGGCGGCCGCCGGCGAGCGGAACCGGGGACCATTGGCTCTTCCCGCCGCTCGTGACGGCTCGGGCGGCGGAGCCATCGAAAGCGACGCTCGAAATATGGCGCCGCCCGAGGTCGCCGATGTTGGTGGCATAGAAGATCCGCGTACGATCCATCGAGAGTGCGGCCGTCTCGACCTCACCATCGCCCGGCGTCAGTAGCTTCGCCTCGCCTCCGGCGGCGGGCACCTCATACAGGTGGCGCCAGCCGTCGCCTTCCCAGACGAACGCAATGCGATCATCGGCAGACCAGAAGAGCTCATCACCGAACTGTCCCGGACTGTAGCTCTGATCGAGCGGATAGTAGACCGAGCCGACGCCGGTCCTCGCCTGCCAGATCCGGTGCGGCAGGAGATCCGACAGTGCGATGGTCCAGAGCGCCCACGGCTGCTTCGAGCGCATTGGCCCACAGTAGCGCTCGCCGCCACCGCACCAGTTGCGCTCGAGGCCCGGCGAATCGCTCGGCTCCCGTCGAAACACCAGCCGCCGGCTGTCGGGCGACCACACGGGCCCGCGATCGACATCGTGACCATGCGGAATCACGACCGTCGTGCGTGCCCCGATGTCGCGGACTTCGATCGCATCGCCGCGCTGATATGCAACCTTCTTCCCGTCCGGAGAGAAGCGCATCCCGGCGTGCAGCCCGAAAAGGAACGGCATCGGCTCCCCGACGCCGAGCAGCCGATGATCCGACCAGGTGAGCGCGGCCGCCATCACCATCCCGTTCGCCCGCCATAGTATGTAGCGGTCATCGGGCGTAAACACCGGCTCGTTGCCGACGCCCAGGAGCCGGGGCGCATCGTTGTCAGTCCCGATGATCCACGCCTGTTGCTGAGGGAGGTCGAGAACGGAGCGCGGATTCGGCGAATCACCGTGCCGGTTGACACGACCACCGCGAACGTACGCGACGGCGCCACCATGCTTCGAGACCACCAGCGCTGACAGCTCGCGCCCGTCATCGTCCGGATAGTTTACGAGCCGCCGCGCCTGCTCGCCAACGCGCAGGAAATAGATGTTGCGGCTCTGTGCCTCACGCGTCGAGTATGCGAGCGAGCGTCCGTCACCCGAAGGTGTCGGCGGGTCGATGTAGGGCGCTGCGAGGATCGCGGCCATGGTGAAGCGCTCCGACGGCCGTAGCGGCGGCGGCTGCCAGGTGCCGGTCGCCGGAACGGGAACTGCGCGTGTCAGCTCGCTCGCTTTGAGGCCATCGATGCTGCGGGTGAAGGTGATCTGCGTGCTGTCCGCCGACCAGCGCGGGTCGGAATCCTGATCGAAGGCCGGATCCACGTAGCCGAGCTGCTGCGTCCCGAGGTCATAGACGCCGATGAGCTGCCACCTGTCGGCCGCGCTCCCATTGTCGAGCCAGGTACGTGTGTCCTCGAAGGCTATGCGCCGGCCATCCGGCGAGACGACGATCTTCCCGATCGTGCCACGCGTCGACAGCAGCCGATCCGGTGCCGCCCATTCCTCGGAGCGTCCCCCGCGCGTTGCGCTCAGGAGGCTGCGCCGATCGGCCGAGGACCACACCGCACGCAGGCCGTCAGGCGAAAGGCTCGCTGCCGCGGGGGGATTTACCAGCCGCTCGGGTGGGCTCGCCCAGCTCGGCAGCGCGTGCGCCATGGGCGGGGTTGGTGGCGTCGCGGCTCGCGCACCCGGGAACGTTGCGATGCCGCCGAGGCAGAGCAGAAATGCCACAGGGGCCGGGACCGGTCTGGCACGAACCGTGGAATGAAGCATGGGTTCGCTCTCGTTCAGGGCTGGGACAGGTCGCGCACAGGCGCTGACACCGCGCAGATGTCGACCTTGCCGGGAGGCGTCGCATAGAAGGCGTCATGCCGGCTGCGCGAGGCGTCGAGCAGTCTCTCAAACGTTGGACTGTTGGTCCGGAGGATCTCTATGTTGGGTCGCTGCGCCGGCGGCAGGTCGGCAGCGACGCGGATGTCCAGGATGGGAGTGCGCTGCTTCGGATCGGTATAGAAGCCGAGTGGACCATGCCCGCGAGGGAGAGCGGAAAGCAATTCCATGCCCTCGATGACCCGGCCGACGATGGTCAGATTCCGATCGAGCCGCCGGGGTGGCTGGCCGATCGCGACGTAGAGGCCACTCCCATTGCCCGAATCCGGCGGGTTGTCCCGGGAAATCGCCAGCGTCCCATAGCAGTGGACCAGCCAGGTCTCGTTTCCGGCCGGATCGCGCGCCGCGGGAAAGCCTTCCGAGAACCCTACTTCGGGAGCGTAGACATCGCCATCCGGAAGCCTCACCCACGGAAGCGAGGGTGCAATGGGCCGGGTGAACTCGGGAGGCAGAGTAGCCTTCGCCCTTCCGAGGGACCGCATCTTGCGCTTGTCGCCGCCGTCATCCCCCTGCGGATCATCCCACTGAGCGACGAAGTCGTCCTGCACCCTGACGATGGCCAGACCGTCGAAGTAACGCTCTCTGACCAGGGTCCTGATGTTCGCTACGTGCAGCGGCGCGTAAGCCGGGGCGAGCTCCATGACGAGCCGCCCCGCGGGCAGACGCATGACCAGCAGGTTCTCGGGGTCAGGTCGCCGCCATTCCGAGCCCTTGGAGGCGGCGAGTATCTGCGCGAAGGAAGGTGTGTCCCTGCCCTGGGACGCCGTCCCCTGCGCAGAGGCCGCGAGCGCCGGCAGGCACACGATCAAAGCGGGGAGCGCGAGGATCTTGGCTGTTATGTTCATGGTGACCATGCGGGTCGCGGATCCGGAGATGGATTCTGCCAGATCCGGCGGAAACGGGTATCAGGCCTGCCCTTGGCCTGAGAGGCTAACCCGCAGGCAACGCCCAGATATCCAGCACTCCACGGGTGGCGCCGCTGTTGGCATCGCCTTCGGGCAGAATGATCCTGCCGTCGACCACGATGGGGCTGTTCCAGTGACCCCGCCCGCAGGGCAGCGTCGCGATGCGCTTGCCGGAAGGCGCCTCATACACGTTGAGTCCGCCGTCTGGCGCATAGACGAACAACAGACCGTCGGCCTCGAATGGGCTCGTCCCCCCTACGCCGTTGCGCCACACCTGGTGGAGCATTCCGCTCTTGAGCTGCCAGGCGGCGGTACCGCCGTTGTCCGCAGCGAACATCCAGATCTCCCCACCGTGCTGCCACACCGCAGGCTGAGTGAAGAGATCGGTGCCGCTGGGGGTGGGAACGATCTGCAGCTCGTGGCCCCTGTGCGCCGTGGTGCCGGCGATCTCCTGCCGGTTGAGCAGGCGGATCCTGCCATCCTTGCCTCCCTGAGCGAGCAGGTTGGCATCGAGCAGTACGGGTGATGTGGAGCCGAGGTCGAGATCATCCTCATTGAGATCCGCGGTATTGCTCGGCGTGTAGTTGCCGAGCACCTGCGTCGCACCGGAGTCGAGCTCGATGACGGCATCGCCCCAGTCGGTGGTACCGTTCCAATCGCCATTGCCGGTGGCGATGAAGATCCGGCCATCTTTGGAATCGATCACCGCACCGGCGCGGCCCCAGATGGCCGATTGAGTTTGCGGGCAGGAGCTCGGCTGCATCAGCTCGGCCCGATTGCTGCATTGCGAGTTCCATACCCGAAGCAGCTTGCCTGAGGCGCCATCGAGTATGGCGACGTGTCCCTGGTAAGGGGGCCGGTCGCCTATGTAGCCTCCCGTGACGGCGATCAGGTGGCCGCGAAAAAACTTCAGCGGCGAGTCCATCTTCTCCCGTAGTGGCAGTTCGGTGATGGCCGTGCGCCAGAGAAGCCGCCCATCACTGACGGCCAGCTTTTGGACGTATCCGTCAGGCGAAGCCGCGTAGATGGACTGGGCGTCAGGATCGGCCACAGGAGTCGAGTTGGTGAACTGGCGCGTGCCTGCCAGGTCAGGGTAGCTCGCCGGGGTGTACTCCCAGAGCGTATCCCCGCTGTCGGCATCGACGGCAATGGTCTTGCCGTAGCTGGTGGTCACGAAGATGGCGTCATGCCTCGCGCCCCGGACGGCCGCCCCATGCAGATAAATGGCGCTGGCGTCCACGAGGCCATCCAGGTGCGCCTCGCGGTGCCTGAGCTGGCGGACGTTGGCTGCGGTGATCCCGGTCGGCTGCTGATTGGCGCTGGTGCTTTCGAGGTTGCCACCAAACATCAGCCAGCTCTGCGCCGAGGCGCTCGCCGTGGATACCAGGATCGCGACACTCAGCGCCACGAGCAAACGGATCGCAGGATGGCGTGCCATGCCGGGAAGATTACCGGATGGCCGCGAAGGGATCCATGAGGCGATCCGGCCTCTTTGGGCGCAATATGCAGCCACATCGCACGGGCGCGGGCCTGTGCATAAATCGTTCCCATCCAGCCGCCCTGCATGATATTCCATCGTTCGCTGACAAATTGCCGATGCGGGCGTCACAATAGGGGCTGACCGGAACGAGAGTCATGACTTCTTCGCCGAAAGGCTCGACGCCACCCAGTAAGCCGCGCATTCTCTTCGTCGAGGACGAGCCGACACTTCGCATCCACGTGAGCGAGCTGCTCTCCGATGAGTACTGCGTCGATACGGCAGGAGACGGCACTGAGGCCCTCACGGCCGTGTTGCGCGCCAAGCCTGACATCATCGTCACCGACATCGTGATGCCTGGCATGGATGGCGTAGAGCTCGTCAAGACCTTGAGGAGCGCGCCGAGCACACAGTCGATACCGGTCCTGCTCATTTCGGGACACGCGCCCGAAGATCGGCGAGTGGAGAGCTTCCGGGAAGGTGCCGACGGCTATCTCGCCAAGCCCTACAGCGAGCGCGAGCTGCGGGCAGTCATCGGCTCGATGATCCACTCCGCGCGGCAGCGCGCCGAGGCGATGCGGCGCGAGGCGGCGGAGGAGGCAGAGCGGCGAGTCCATGCCGATCGTGCCGGGCTCCTCGAGAGCATCACCGATGCGTTCTTCGCGCTCGATGGGGCCTGGCGCTTTACCTACGTCAACCAACGCGCCCTCGACTACTACGGCAAAACCCGCGAGCAGCTTCTCGGCCACTCCATTTGGGACCTCTTTCCGGCCGCCGTCGGCACCCAGCTCCAGGAGCAGTACGAGCAGGTAGTGCGAACGCAGTCCTCGGCGGCGTTCGAGATGAAATCGGTCCTGACCGGCCGCTGGGTGGACCTTCGGGTCTTTCCGGCGGGGCAAGGGCTCGCCGTGTACTTCCGTGACGTGAGCGATCGCCGGCGCGCGGAAGAAAAGCTGCAGGCGGTGCTCACCAAGCTCGAGGGCCGGGAGTGGCGCTTGAGCCTCTCCACACGGGTCGCCGGCCTTGCCGTCTTCGCCTGGGATTCGCGCAGCGATCGCATCACCTTCGAGAACGTGCCGCCGCGGGACATTCTGACCCTGTCGCAGGCAGTGCCTCTCACCGGCTCGCACTTCCTGCGACAGATGATGCAGCCTGACGACAGGCGCGTGTTGCGCCGTCTGCTGCTGCGCAGCACGCGCTCGGGTGAGCCTCTGCGCGGGGTCTTTCGCATCCGCGGCCAGGCAGAATCATGGCGATATCTCGAGATCAACGGCAGCTGCGAGTCCGCGCACCAGCCCGGCACCATTCGCCTCGTCGGCGTCGTCAAGGACGTGACCGAGCGGCGGCAGGCCGAGGAAGCACTGCGCGAGACCGATCGTCGCAAGGACGAGTTCCTGGCACTTCTCTCGCACGAGCTGCGCAATCCCCTGGCGCCGATTGCCAACGGCCTGTCGCTGCTGAAGGCTCGAGGCTGCGCCGATCCTGTCGCGCAGCGTGCGCTCGGGGTCATGGAAAGGCAGCTCAATCACCTGGTGCGCCTCGTCGACGACCTGCTCGATGTCGGTCGCATGACTCACGGCAAGCTGCAATTGCGGGTTCAAAGAGTATCGCTCGCCGAGGTCCTGGGACGTGCAGTCGAAAGCACGCGAACGGCGCTCGAAGCCAATGGCCACACGCTCACTACGGAGGTGCGCGATGAGGGCCTCATGGTGGATGGCGACGCGGACCGTTTGACCCAGGTCGTCACCAACCTGATCCACAACAGCGCCAAATACACGGACGCAGGCGGCCGCATCCACATCACGATACGACAGGAGGGCGATGAGGCTGTCGTCGCAGTCACCGACAACGGCATCGGCATCCCGCCGCACGCGCTGGAGCAGGTCTTCGAGATGTTCTCCCAGGTGAAGCTGCAGCAGCCGCGCGCCGGCGGTGGACTGGGGATAGGACTCGCTCTCGTACGGATGATCGTGCTGATGCATGGCGGCACGATCCGCGCCACGAGCGCCGGGCTCGGCCTCGGAAGTACCTTCACGGTACGCCTGCCGCTGGCGCGAGCCGACGCGTCGATACCCGCGACCGCGGCGCTCGACCTGCCGGCCAGCGGGGATGTCGCTCTCGAGACGCCCTGCTGCGGCGCGCGCATCATGGTCGTCGATGACAACAGCGATGCCGCGACATCGCTCGAGGAGCTTCTTCGGCTGAAGGGTTACTCGGTCCTGACCGCCGCCACCGGCGAGGAAGCGATCGAGAAAGCGCAGACTTTCCGGCCGCAGCTCATCTTCATGGACATCGGGCTGCCGGGCATCGATGGCGTCGAGGCTGCCACGCGCATTCGCGCGATACCGGAGCTGCAAGGCACGACCATCGTCGCAGTGACCGGATGGGGACAGCCATCGGATCGTGCCAGGACCCGCGCGGCCGGAATCGCGGCACATCTGCTCAAGCCCGTGACACCGGAAGAGCTCGAGCGCGTTCTCGCAAACCTCTCATCCGCGGAGGGTATGACCGGCTAAGATCCCCTCATGAGCGCACCAGGTCGCGAACGCCGGCTGCTTCGGCCGGTCGATCCACGAAGGGACCATATCCGTGGCGGCGAGACGGGCGACCGGCAGCTGACCATCCTCATCTACGGCGATTTTCTTTGCCCCTATTGTCGGCGTCTGCGCCTCGTGCTCGATCGGCTGCGGGCCGCGCTCGGCGAGCGCATGGCCTACGTGTTCAGGCATTTCCCGAACGAGCGGGCCCATCCCGGCGCGGAGCTCCTGTCGATCGGAGCGGAAGCGGCCAGCCGCCAGGGCAGCTACTGGCAGATGCACGATGCGCTCTACGGGCGCGAGCCGCCGATCGATGAGAGCACCCTGCTCGAGATTGCAGCCTCGCTCGGGCTCGACATGGAGCGCTTCGAGCGCGATCGCCGCGAGCCTGCCCTGCGGCAACGTGTCGATGAGGATCTCGCTGACGGGCGGCGCAATGGGGTGACGGGAACACCGACCATCTTCATCGATGGCGTGCGCTACGACGGTGCCTGGGATTTTCACTCCATGCTCGAGGCGCTCGAGCAGCCGGTGGGTGCCCGGGTACAGCGTACGGCACGAGCATTCGCGAACCTACCGACCTCGGCGGGTCTGGTGCTGTTGGCGGCAGGAGCCGCTGCCGTGGTATGCGCCAACACCCCGTTGGCGCCCTTCTATCGGCGCCTCGTGAGCGCCCAGTTCGGTCTGGCTGCGCCGGAAGGCCTGCTCTCGTTGAGCATCGCGAGCTGGTGCGCAGAGGGCCTGCTCGCCATCTTCTTTCTCATTCTCGGGCTCGAGATCCGCCGCGAGCTGGCGGGCGGCTCGCTTGCGGACCGGCGCGCCGCGGCAGCGCCCCTCCTCGCGGCCCTCGGCGCAGTCCTCGCGCCTGCGCTGTTTTATCGAGCGCTCAATGCGGGACCGACCGCCGCCGGATGGTCCGTACCCGCCGATACGGGCATCGCCTTCACGCTGGCCGTTCTTGCGCTATTCGGTACCCGTGCTTCCGCGGGATTGAAGGTCTTCGTAGCGACCTATGCGGTCGCCGACGATGTCCTCGCGATTCTCATTCTCGCCTTCTTCTACCCGCATACTCTCGATCCAAAGTGGTTCCTCGCGGGCGCAGCCGCCATCGGCGCGATGGCGATCTTCAATCGCTGGCGCATCTACGCGGTCTGGCCGTACGTCACCGCGACCATCGGGTTATGGCTGTCGCTGCACTTCGCCGGTGTGAGTGGCGCGCTCAGCGGCATCGTTCTTTCTGCCTTCCTGCCGTTACGGCCGGCTCCAAAAGCAACTCCACTCCTCGCGCAGGCCGCCACCGCACTCGCGGAGCTCGAGCATGCGGAGCACGAGCTCAAGCGCGCCGGAGACCCCCGCCGACGGCTCAGGCAGGAGCCGGTCTGGGACTGGGCGAGCCGCAACCTGTCGGCCGCTGCGGAAAGGCTCCTCTCGCCGGCGGAAAGAGTGGAGAGCGCGGTCGAGCCCTGGTCGACCTACTTCGTGCTCCCCTTGTTTGCTTTCACCGCTGCCGGCGTCTCGCTGCATGCTGATTTCAGTACGCCGCACGCGCCGGCGGTGTTCGCAGGCACCGCCTTCGGACTCGCGCTCGCCAAGCCGGCCGGCTGGATTCTCACGACATGGGGTGCGGCGAAAGCGGGACTCGTCCGGTTGCCGGGTGATACGTCCTCGTTGGCTTTCGTGGGCGCGGGGCTTCTCTGCGGGATCGGAGATCCACTCTCGCTCCTGATGGCCGATCAGGCGTTCCAAAGCGACGCCTACTCCGCCGTTGCCAAAATCGGAGTTCTGGCAGGCTCAGTGCTGGCTGCCGTACTCGGCGCGATCGCACTCTCCATCAGCCCGAAACCCACCACCGCGCTTTAGACGGCGAGGTGAATGCGCAGCGCCGCTGCGTAGTCCGACACCGGGGCGATCCTGGATACCTCTACCCGCAGCCCGTCGGCAGCCTGTTGCCACTGCAGCCTCGCCTCACTTCCCAACAGCTCCACGTGGGCGACGGCACCCGGCCGCGTGCGGGCCCCGGTGCCGAGCGAGCGAATGAGCATCGGCGCTTCGGGCCAACCGAGCGCGATCACATACACGATGGTGCCGGCCTTGTTACGGGTGAAGCGCAGGTCCCTAGCCGAGAGTTGCTCCACGCTCTTGCCCTGGAAAGAGCCGGCATGGATGGTGTTCGGGCCCTCGCCGTAGACTTTCCACGGGCGAGTGGCGTAGATCGCCTCGCCGTTGACGGCCAGCCAGGCGCCGATCCGCTCGAGGATCAGCCGCTCCTTGTCATCGATCGTCCCATCGGGCTTGCCGGGCACATTGAGAATGAACGTGCCGTTCTTGCTCACCGTGTCGATCATCCAGTGAATGACATCACGCGGCTGCATGTATGCCCCGAATTCTCCCGGGGCCTCATAGAGGGGGCGAAGATAGTGCCAATCGCCGATACACGTCTCCGACTGCCAGGGATGCTCGAGGATGTCGCTGCTCAGGCCCCGCTCGATGTCGGCCACCAAGGCCTTCTGCAGATGATCCGGGATGTGCTTGCCGGTGATGACGCCGTCCACCTCACCTCCATGGCGGCTGCGGCTTCGGTTGTAGTAATAGGCTGCGAGACACATGCCGCCCCAACCGAGGGGCAACCGGTCATTGTCGAAGTAGAGCAGATCGGGCTCGTGCTGGTCGATCAGATCGCGCGTGCGATCGTAGAAGTTCTTCACATACGAAGCATCGGGTAGCGCATCGAACGGATGCTTGGGGCCGTAGAGCTGCTGCGGGTCGTAGCCGTCCCACCACTGCCCTTTGCCATCGGCCGCCGTTAGGCAGCCGTCGTACGGAACACCTGCACGAGGGCCGGTCCGGTCGGCACCGTGCGCCGGCTGAAACCACCACCAGTTGCGCGCCTGATGCACTGTGACGCCGAACCGCAAGCCCCGCCGGCGCGCTGCCTGTGCCCACGTGCCGATCACGTCGCGATGCGGTCCGATGTTGCGCGCGTTCCACGGGTGGTGCGCCGAATTCCAGGTGTCGAAACCATCGTGATGGTTGGCCAGTGCGAGGAACAGCTTCGCACCGGCACGCACGTAGAGGTCCATGAGCTCCGCGGGTTGCCAATCGAGGAGTGTCCACTGTGCGCATAGGTCCTTGTACCCGAACTGCGAAGGATGGCCATAGTGCTCGAGCTGGTAGTTGTACTGCTCGATCTGGCGGCCGTAAGCAGGCGCGCCCTGAATGTACATGTTGCGGCCGTACCAATCCCCGTCTTCCGGCACGCACTGCGGGCTCCAGTGATTCCAGATACCGAACTTGGCATCGCGATACCATTCCGGACACTGGTACTGGAGCAGGGAATCCCAGGTTGGCTCGAAGGGTCCCTCTGCCGCGAGGTTCGGGAGTGGCGCAGTCATCGGCACTCCGTCCCAGGAGCTTCCAGGCACCGGCAACTCGGGGGGATGGCCCCACTCCGTCGGCTGCCAGCCCGCTTCGCGCAGCCGCTCCGATGCAATCGCCTTGCCGCGCAATGCGTAGAAGATTCGCTCCCTCTGCGGTGTCGCACAGAAACGCGCGTAGGTCTGACCCACGCGACCGAAAGCCGCTGCCGCATGGCCGGCAAGCGCACGGCGGACGCCGCCCGGCATTGCGGCCGCGGCTGCCGTGGCTGCCATCATCCTGAAAAACCCTCTACGGCTCATGGACACGCCTTTCGAGTCTCATCACGTTTGGTAGCGCTACCTTACCACGGGCAAATTATACTCCCCAGCATCAGTGCGCCCGGAAGCGGCGGGTCCGCCCTTGGGAGTTGCTCCATGATGATGCGAACGGCACGTTTTATCGGGGTCGCCGTGATGCTCGCTGCGCTCAGCGCGTGCGCCCGGTCGTCCCAACCGTCCCATCCAATATCCCCTCACCTCTTCTTTCGCATCGTCGCCGGACCTGCCGTCCATGATCCGGTTTCCGGACGTCTGCTGCTCTTCCTCGCCAAGGGAAGCGGGGCCAAACAGGTCTCGGTCGATGAGTTGGATCCCGATGCGACGTGGGTTGCCGCCCGCGAGGTGCACGATCTCGCACCCGGCGGCGCCGTCGATGTCGATACCGACGATGTCGCCTATCCCAAGCCGTTTTCCAGTCTCGCGTCCGGCACCTACCAGGTGCAGGCCGTGCTCGATGTCGATCACACCTACAACTACGGTGGCCGCACGGCCGGCGATCTCGTGAGCGGCGTCCTCACGCTGAAGGATTGGACGCCCGGTGAAGGTGCAGAGCCGCAGCTCGCCCTCAGCAGCGCCGCATCGCCGCCTGCGGAGGAAAAGCTGTCTCCTGCGGACCTGCAGGCGGCCACCCATCTGCGCCTGGCCGAAGAGCAGAGCGCGATGCTCAGCCGATTCTGGGGCCGGCCGGAGCTCATCCGCGCCTGGGTAGTCCTGCCTCCCGATTACGACGAGAGCTCCTCCCGCCGCTACCCCACTGTCTACTGGACACATGGCTTTGGCGGTACGTTGCCCTATTGCAAAGCGACGGGCATCCGCATGTACGAGCGGATGGCCGCCGGCAGGATGCCGCCCATGATTTGGGTCATGCTCGATGAGCATCTGCCCACCGGAACGCACGAGTTCGCCGATTCGGCCAACAATGGGCCTTGGGGCAGCGCGCTCACCCAGGAGTACATTCCCTGGCTCGAGTCTCACTACCGCATGCTGGGTCAGCCGAAAGGCCGCTTCCTGCAGGGCCACTCCTCCGGCGGCTGGGCCACGCTGCAACTCGAGATCAACTTCCCGCGCGTCTTCGGCGGAACCTGGTCCACCTCAGCGGATCCCAGCGACTTCCACGACTTCACCGGCGTGGATCTCTACGCGCCGCACGCCAACCTCTACCATCGCCCGGACGGAACGTCCTACCCGCTCGTGCGCATGCAGGGCAAAGCAATCGAGACCTTCGAGCAGTACGCCAGGCTCGAGCAGGTACTCGGACCGTATGGCGGCCAGTTGGCTTCGTTCGATTGGGTCTTCTCACCGCGCGGCCCGGGCGGCAGTCCCGAGCCCATGTTCGACCGGACCACGGGCGCCGCAGACCCCGATGTGGTGGCATACTGGCGTGAGCACTACGATCTTGCCCGGATCCTCCAGAGCCGCTGGGCGCAGCAGGGCCGCTATCTCAAGGGCAAAATCCACGTTTATGTCGGTACTGCGGATACCTTCTATCTCGACGGCGCGGCCCACAGGCTCGATGCCATTCTGAAGGGCCTCGGGGCAGACGCCGACTTCACCTTTCGTGAAGGCCGCAGCCACTTCGATCTCTACGCCAACAGCGAGGATCGCTTCGCTCTCTTCGACACCATCGCCGCACAAATGTATCTCACCGCCTATCCCAACGCGGCGGCCAAATGGAAGGCCATCGCGGCGGTGAAGTTCCCTTAGCGCTCTCTCAGGGCTGAGGAGCTGGTTTACGTCGGGTGGCCGCCTCCGGGCAGCGCCTTCGGCAGCTCGAACCAGAACACGCTGCCTTTCGCGGGGCGGGAGCGCACGCCGAGGCGTCCCTGATAGGCCTCCACGATTTTCTTGACCGTCGCGAGCCCGAGGCCGAATCCGGACTGCCGCGTCGTATGGAGCCTGCGGAAGGGCTCGAAGATGCGCTGCTCTGCCTCCTGCGGAATTCCCGGG
>Ga0134125_10005818_pt1 | contig 13974 bp, 11 predicted proteins | sample KB31751_FD_96464 | JGI IMG/M metagenome (GOLD analysis project Ga0134125, IMG submission 96464) | Terrestrial soil microbial communities with excess Nitrogen fertilizer from Kellogg Biological Station, Michigan, USA - KB3-175-1 | ecosystem: Environmental > Terrestrial > Soil > Unclassified ... | reverse complement strand
GGCGGCCTCAGCCCCGGCCAGCGCCGCGCCTTCGACCCGGCCCGCTACGACGTGCTGCTGTTCGACCAGCGCGGTTGCGGCAAATCCACGCCCTATGCGAGCCTTGAGCACAACACCACCTGGGACCTCGTCGCCGACATCGAAAAGCTCCGGCAGATGATGGGCGTCGAGCGCTGGCTCGTCTTCGGCGGGTCCTGGGGCTCGGCCCTCGCGCTCGCCTATGCCGAAACCCACCCGGATCGCGTCACCGAGCTCGTGCTGCGCGGTATCTTCACGCTCCGCCGCTGGGAGCTCGAATGGTACTACCAGCACGGCGCCTCGCTGCTCTTTCCCGACAAATGGGAACGCTTCGTTGCGCCGATCCCGGCGGCCGAGCGCGGCGACATGATCGCCGCCTACCGCCGGCGGCTCGTCGGCAGCGACCGCGCCGAGCAGGCGCGCTGCGCCAAGGCCTGGGCCAAGTGGGAGGGCGAAACCATCACGCTCCTGCCCGATGCGTCCGTCTCCGACGCCTTTTACGACGAGGCCTACGCCATCGCCTTCGCCCGCATCGAGAACCACTACTTCACCCATGCCGGCTGGATGGACGAGGGCCAGCTCATCGGCGACGCGCATAAGCTCCGCGGTATCCCCGGCGTCATCGTCCAGGGCCGCTACGACATCGCCTGTCCGCCGCAAACCGCGTGGGATTTGCATCGCGCCTGGCCCGAGGCCGAGTTCCATCTGGTCGAAGGCGCCGGCCATGCCTTCAGCCAGCCCGGCATCCTGCATCATCTGATCGAGGCCACCGACCGCTTTGCCGGAGGCGCGCCATGAGTGACACCTTCACCGGCGGCTGCCAGTGTGGCGCCGTCCGCTACCGCATCGACGGCCATCTCCGCCATGCGTCCATCTGCAATTGCCGCATGTGTCAGAAGGCCATGGGCAATCTGTTCGGCGCCTGGGCCGAGTTCGACGCGCCCATCACCTGGACGCGCGGCCGGCCGACGCAGTTCCGCTCGTCGCTCAAGGTGCAGCGCGGCTTCTGTGGCCAGTGTGGGACGCCACTGACCTACCAGTGGGGCGATAATCTGCCGGCCATCACCATCGGCTCGTTCGACCGGCCCAACCAGATCGTCCCCACCGGCGAGCTCGCCCGCGACAACCGCCATCCTATCGTCGGCCACGCCGATGAGTTGACCGAAGAACCCATCGGCACCACCGACGAGGAGCGCGACATCCTCGCCATCCTCAGGTCATTTCAGCATCCCGACCAGGACACGGCGAGTTGGACGCCGGGAGGCGGGCAATGACCGATCGCCAGATGCCCGAGGGTCCGTTCTCCGGCGGCTGCCAGTGCGGCGCCGTGCGCTTTCATGCGCTGGCGCTGCGCGACAATCCGCATGTCTGCTACTGCCGCATGTGCCAGAAAGCGACCGGCAACCTCTTCGCCGCGCTCGTCGGCGTCTATCACGAGAACCTCACCTGGACGCGCGGCAAGCCTGCCGAATTCATGAGCTCGGACCTCGCCGCCCGCGGCTTCTGCGCCAATTGCGGAACCTCGCTCTACTACCGCTCGGTCGGCGGTCCACACGTGTCGATCTCGATCGGCGCCTTCGACGAGCCGCACCGGATCGCCCTCTGGTACCAGCTCGGCATGGAGGGCAAGCATCCCTCGCTGATGCACCTGGGCGAGGTCGAGGAAGCCGGCACCACCGAGTCGGCGATGGCCGATGAGGCCGCGGCCATCCGCGTCAGCAATCACCAGCATCCCGACCACGACACCCAACACTGGACGCCCCATCCGGGCGGCCAGCGCCAGTAACCGTCCGAGTACCGCCCAATGAGCAAGGACCGCCTCTACCTGTTCGACACCACGTTGCGAGACGGCGCGCAGACCGCCGGCATCGAGTTCTCGCTCGAGGACAAGATCCGCATCACCGGCCTGCTCGAAGAGATAGGCGTCGACTACATCGAAGGCGGTTATCCCGGCGCCAACGTGGTGGACGACGCCTTCTTCGCCGAGCCCCGAACGAGGCATGCAACCTTCACCGCCTTCGGCATGACCAAGCGGTCGGGGCGCTCGGTCGGCAACGATCCGGGGGTGCAGGCGGTGCTCGGTTCTGCTGCTGACGCCGTCTGCTTTGTGGGCAAGTCGTCGGCCTACCAGGTTGAAGTGGCCCTTGGCATCTCGCCCGAAGACAATCTGCAGAACCTCGTCGAGACCGTCGCCGCTGCCGTGGCGGCCGGCAAGGAGGTGGTGGTCGACTGCGAGCATTTCTTTGACGGCTACAAGTCCGATGCGGCTTACACCACCCGCTTCGTCGAGACGGCGCTGGCAAGCGGTGCGCGCTGGGTTGTCCTCTGCGACACCAATGGCGGCACCATGCCGTCCGAGGTCGAAGCGATCATTGGTGCCCTGCCGGTCGATAAGGCCCGTCTTGGCATCCACGCACACGACGATACCGGGCAGGCGGTGGCCAACTCGCTCGCCGCGCTCAATGCCGGCGTGCGCCACATCCAGGGGACATTGAACGGACTTGGCGAGCGTTGTGGCAACGCCAACCTGGTGACGCTCATCCCGACGTTGCTGCTGAAGCCCACCTTCGCCGATCGCTTCGAGACCGGGGTGACGCGCGAGCATCTTGTCGAACTTACGCGTGTCAGCCGGGCGTTTGACGATCTGCTCAATCGTGCCTCGAACCGGCAGGCACCCTATGTGGGCGCTTCGGCTTTTGCGACCAAGGCAGGTATCCATGCCTCGGCCATTGCCAAGGACCCGGCGACCTATGAGCACGTGCCGCCCGAAAGCGTTGGCAATGAGCGCAACGTCATGGTCAGCCAGCAGGCAGGGCGGTCCAATCTTTTGGCCGCGCTCAAGCGCAATGGGATCGTGCTCGAAAAGGACTCGCCCGAGATCGAGACTCTCCTGTGGCAGGTGAAGGAGCGAGAGTCCCGTGGCTATTCCTACGATGGTGCCGAAGCGTCCTTCGTGCTGCTCGCCCGCAGCGTGCTTGGGACCTTGCCCGAATTCTTCGAGGTCGAAAGCTACCGCGCCTCCGTCGAGCGCCGCCACAACGCGCGCGGCCAGACCGTCAACGTCACCGAGGCGGTGGTGAAGATTGTCGTCGACGGCGAGCGCCTGATGTCGGTCGCCGAAGGCAATGGCCCGGTCAACGCCCTCGACCTCGCGCTGCGCAAGGACCTCGGCAAGTACCAGGGCCAGATCGAGGACCTCGAGCTCGTCGACTTCAAGGTCCGCATCCTCGACGGCGGCACGGGCGCGGTCACCCGTGTGCTGGTCGAAAGCCGTGACGGCACCGGCGAGCGCTGGACCACCATCGGGGTGAGCGCCAACATCATCGACGCTTCTTTCGAAGCCCTCTACGAATCCATCGCCTACAAGCTGCTGAAGGCCGGCGTGACGGCGTAGCTGACAGGTCTCGCCCGCCAATGTCTCCGCTCCGTCATCCCCGGACTTGATCCGGGGACCCAACCGGTCTCGCGCCGGGCATCTGAGGCTCGTCCGGCGTTATGCCTGGATTAAGCCGGCATGACGGGGCCGACAGATTTGCCCGCCGCGAGCGAGGCAAGGTCACTGTCGCGGCCCTCAAAACGCCGCTGTTCCCATTGAACCCCAGACGAATTACTGTGGTCCGTCGGGGGATTGACTTGGCCGTGTCGCGTACCGCCGCATCATTGTCGTTGACCATTGGGGTCGCCGTGGCGACGCTCCTGGTGGCGGGTGGGATTCTGGCCGGTCCATCGATCCTTGAATGCGGCCGCGACGGCGGCACGTTCGGCGCCTGCCTCCGCGCCAAAGCCGCGGGTGCCGGGCTCATCCATGCGCCGGTAGTTGCCGATCCCGACAAGACGTCGTCCCGCCCGGACGGCTGGATCGCGGCCGATGCCACCGAATACGTCTCGCCGCCCCCCGCGACTGCCAATCTCACCGCCGGCGCCGGTGCCGTTGCAGCGGACGGGAGCGTTGCCTCGCCCCGCGGGCCGTCCGGCTCGACGGCAATGGCCCGCGCGCCCGGCGCGCTGACGGCGACGGCCGGCCCGTCGCCTGTGTCGTCGCCCACCGATATTGCACTGGCCGCCCCGCCCTCGCCGGCGGGGCAGGGGGCAGCAATCACCGCCGGACCCGCCGGCGCCTCTGCCGATTTGCTCGGTCCACCGGGCTCCGTGATCGTTACGGGCGCCGTGCCGTTGGCGCCGTTGGCAAAGGCAGAAGCCACGGTCGCTGCGATGCCCGGAGTGCTGACCACCGAGGGAGCCATTGCGCCGGCGCCTCCCGTACCGGCGCGGTCCGCGATGATCGCCGCCCCCGGCGCCGTCGACGCCACCGGCGCGGCCCCCTCCAGTCCACCGCAGGCGGTCGCCGCCCTGTCGCCGGTTCTTGGCGAAATCTCCGCCGGCGGCGACGTGCCGTCGACACCGCCGACTGCGCAGGTCGATCTCCTGGCGCCGCCGCCGCTTCCGGTGCCCGCCCCGACCCTGAAGGCCGAGCTGCCGACGCTCTCGAGCATCGAGCAGGTCGCCCCGCAACCGGTCCAGCTCGTCCCCAGCGTCATTGTTCCGGCCGTAAAGGCACCGCCGCGCCGCGCCGCCTCCATCGTGGAAAAGCCGAAGCCCTTTGTCCGGCCGGTGCCGAAGTACAATCCGCGCTACCCCAACGTGATCGTGTTGCCGCCGCCCAATACCGGTGCAGATTCGTCGATCACCACTCTTGAGCTACGTTGATCAGGCTTGCACCCACGGCCGGCTTCTTCTATCGGTGATTGGCGATGAATAAGATGCAGGACGAGGAATTCGCCGAAGTGATGCGTGCGCTGGGCCACCCGGTGCGCCTCAGCATCCTGCGCATTCTCGCCGAAAAGGCCCAGAACGAATGCTGCTGCACCGACGTCACCGAGTGCCTGCCGCTCGCCCAGTCGACCGTCAGCCAGCACATCAAGGTCCTGCTCGATGCCGGGCTCGTCGAGCGCAGCCCGAAAGGCACGCGCAACTGCTACTCGCTCAATGCCGACCGGCTGGCCTCGCTCAACGGCGCCTTCTCGGGCTTGTTCTCGGGCCTCACCACTGAGCTCGCCGCGCCGCCTCCATCGGAAGTCGAGCCGGCCTGATGGCATCCCCCGCGCCTGAGCAGAAGCCCGCGTTGACCGCGGAGGGATCGCTTCTTTCGACCGTCCGGCACCTCTGGCCCTATATGTGGCCGTCCGGCCGCAACGACCTGAAGCTGCGGGTCGTCCTTGCGATCGCGGCGCTGCTCGGCAGCAAGGTCGCCACGACGCTCGTGCCCTTCGCCTACAAGGGGATCATCGACGGCCTGGGCAAGGCGGCCCAGGGACATCTGCCCCTGGCCATGGGCATCGCCGTGCCGGTGATCCTCATCATCGCCTACGGCATCGGCAACGTCGCCGATGCGGGCTTCCAGCAATTGCGCGACATCCTGTTCGCCAGCGTCGGCCAGCATGCCGTCCGCAAGCTGGCGCTGCAGACCTTCGAGCACGTGCACCGGCTGTCGCTGCGCTTCCATCTGGCGCGCCGCACCGGCGGTCTGAGCCGCATCATCGAGCGCGGCGTCACCGGCATCGAGAACATCGTCCGCTTCACGATGCTGAACACGGCGCCCACCATCGTCGAATTCATCATCGTCGGGACGGTGTTCCTGCTGCTGTTCGGCTTGAGCTACGTCGCCGTCCTGGTGATCACGATCGTCCTCTACGTCTGGTTCACCATTGTGGCGTCCAACTGGCGCATCGGCATCCGCCGCGACATGAATGCCGCCGATACCGACGCGAACGCCAAGAATGTCGACAGCCTGCTCAACTTCGAGACGGTGAAATATTTCGGCAACGAGGCGATGGAGGCCGAGCGCTTCGACCGCTCGCGCGCGCAATACGAACGCGCCGCCATCCGCATCTGGACCTCGCTCGGATTCCTGAACTTCGGCCAGGCGGCAATCTTTTACACCGGCACCGTGATCATCGGCGTCATGGCGGTCTACGGCGTCATCGCCGGCCGGATGTCGGTGGGCGATTTCGTCCTGCTCAACACCTTCCTCATGCAGATCTACCGGCCGCTCAATTTCATCGGCATGGTCTATCGCGAGATCCGGCAGGGCCTCACCGACATCGAGGAGATGTTCCGCCTGCTCGCCCAGCCCGCCGAGATCGTCGACAAGCCCGGCGCCCCGCCGCTCGCCATCACCGGCCCGGTGATCCGCTTCGAGGACGTGCACTTCCACTACGATCCCGACCGCGAGATCTTGAAGGGCATCAGCTTCGAGGTCGAGGCCGGCAAGACCACCGCCATCGTCGGCCCGACCGGCGCCGGCAAGTCCACCATCTCGCGGCTGCTCTACCGCTTCTACGAGGTCACCCGCGGCCGCATCACCGTCGACGGGCAGGACATCCGCGACGTCACCCAGGCCTCGCTGCGTGCCGCCATCGGCATGGTCCCGCAGGATACGGTGCTGTTCAACGACACCATCGCCTACAACATCCAGTACGGCCGGCCGAGCGCCGGCATGGACGAGGTCAAAACCGCCGCCGAGCACGCCCAGATCGGCCATTTCATCGAGCGGCTGCCCAAGGGCTACGACACGCCCGTCGGCGAGCGGGGACTGAAGCTCTCGGGCGGCGAGAAGCAGCGCGTCGCCATCGCCCGCACCATCCTCAAGGGCCCGCCCATCCTCATCCTCGACGAGGCGACCTCCGCCCTCGACACCAAGACCGAGCAGGACATCAAGCAGGCGCTCGACATCGTCAGCCGCAACCGCACGACCCTCGTCATCGCGCACCGCCTCTCGACCGTCGTCAATGCCGACGAGATCATCGTCCTGCGCGACGGCCTCATCGCCGAGCGCGGCACCCACCAGATGCTGCTGCTGCGCGATGGCCTCTACGCCCAGATGTGGAACCGCCAGCGCGAGGCGAGCGAAGCCGAGGAGCGCGCCCGCCAGGCCGCGAACGATGCCGAAGGCTTCGTCCGCCGCGGCCTCCCGGCGGCGGAGTAGCGCTATGTTGCCGCTGCCGTCGTGTGACGCTTGAGCCAGTCCTCTGGAACCGGCTTCCGGAATGTTCCGCCTTCGAGGTTGGAATAAATGAACTCGATCCACTCCTCCTCGCTGCCGGTGGGCGTCACTCCGTTGGCGTCGAGGAACAGGATCGTGCTGGCAAAGGCCACCCGCTTGTTGCCGTCAACGAACCCGTGGTTCATCGCGAGGCTTTCCCACAGCGCTGCCGCCTCTTCGATCACGCCGGCATAATATCCGGTCTGCGGTCGCAACAGCACCGACACGATCAGCCCCTCGTCCCGCACGCCGGCGGCTCCACCGGAGCTAGAACAGACAAATAGACATAGGGTGCAACACGCAAAACAAAAGGCCCGCGATCGCTCGCGGGCCCAGTCCGTCCTTGGAGGATAACGTCGTCTTACTCGGCGGCGTGCCGCGTCTCTTCCGGCTCGTCGCTGTTGGCAGGAGCGGACAGGGACGCCGTGGCCGTTTCCGGCACGTCGATCACCTCGCCCTCGGGCGTCACCGCCCGGGCACGGCGCCGGAACACCATGCCCAGCAGCCGGCCGGGCAGGTGCCACAGGCCGAGGAAGAAGCGGCCCACCTGATGGCCTGCCACCTTCGGCGCGACGATCATCACCGGCACCATCACCAGCGTCAGCGCCGTCGATACGAACAGGCCCGAGACCAGCGCCTGCGATAGCGCCACGAACCACGTGCCCGCAAGGCCACCCACGGTGATCTCGCGCCCGACGAAGTCGAACTCGACGTTGAGCGCCATGGGGATCACGCCCAGTGCCGTCACCGTTGCGGTGAGCAGCACCGGCCGCACGCGCTGGCTGACCGTCAGCAGCATCGCCTTGATCGGTTCCACGCCGTCGTCGCGGTTGTAGCGGTTGTAGGTGTCGGTGAGCACGATGCCGTTCTTCACCACGATGCCGGCGAGCGCCACGATGCCGAGGCCGGTCATGATCATCGAGAACGGCGTGTGGGTCACTGCCAATCCGAGCATCACGCCCGCCAGCGACATGCCGACGGTCGAGATGGTGATGAACACCTGCCAGAAACTGTTGTACTCGAGCAGCAGCACCAGGGCGATCATCGCCAGCGCCACGACGAACGCCTTGGCGATGAAGGCGCCCGTTTCGGCGTTCTGCTGGTCCTGGCCCTCGAACGAGACCTGCACGTTCGAGGGGATGGTGCCGGCCTTGGTCTGGTCGGCCACCCACTGCTTGACCTGCTGCACCTTGTCGTTGGCATTGATGCCCGGCTCGAGATTGGCGCCGACCGTCATCGAGTAGGCACCGTCATAGCGGCTGACCGTTGCCACCTTCGGCACCGGCGTGCGCTTGATGAAGTTGCTGACCGGGATCTCACCCTGCGCCGTCGCGATCTTGAGCGAGTCGAGGGCGTCGAAGCTCCGCTCGTTCTGCGGCAGCCGCACGCGGATGTCGAGCTCGTCCGTCGCGTCCTCCGGCTGGTACGAGCCGACCTTCACGCCGCCGGTGACGAGCTGCACATAGGGGCTGAGCTCGCGCACGCCGATGCCGTATTTGGCCGCGGCCACCCGGTCGATCGTGACCTGCCAGTCGATACCCGGAGACGGCCGTCCGTCCTCGACGTCGATGGTCCCCTTGACCTGGTTCTGCACGTAGTCGCGGAGCTTGGCGACCACCGGAATGAGCGAGTTGTAGTCCTGGCTCTCGACCCTGAGGTTGATCGCCTTGCCGGAGGGCGGGCCATTCTCGGCCGCCGCGATCTCGATATCGAGGCCCGAGATCGACTTCGACTTGTCGCGGATCTCCTGGAAAATCTGCGCGGCCGGCACGCGGTCCTGCCAGGGCAGCAACTGCAACTGGATGGTGCCGATCGTATCCGGCGGCGCGTTGCCGCCGAAGCTGCCGGCGCCGCCGAACGACATCACCGCGTCCTGGATGCCCTGCACGGTCAGCACCTTGGCTTCGACCTCGCGCAGCAGGTCGCGGATTTGCATCGGCGAGTAATTGCCACGCGCGATCACGTCGACCGTGCCCTGCTCCGGCTCGGAGTCGGGGAACAGCACCACCCCGGCGGGATGCGCGAACAGGAAGATCGCCACGATCACCGCCAGGCCGATCGGCAGTGTCACCAGCGGATAGTGCAGCAGCTTGCTCATCACCCGCACATAGACGCCGGTGATGCCTCCGACCTTCTTCACGTCGAACTTGTCGGGGTACATCACGATATCGGCCTTGGCCTTGGCCACCGGATCGACATGCGTGCGCGCGATCAGCGCGCCGATCACCGGCATGAACACCAGCGCCGACATCAGCGAGGCGCCCATCACCACGATCACGATGATCGGCAGATAGCTCATGAACTTGCCGATGATGCCCGGCCAGAACAGCAGGATCACGAAGGCACACAGCGTCGTCGCGGTGGCCGAAACCACCGGCACGAACATCTTCCGCGCCGCCATGATGAAGGCCTCCCGTTTAGGGACGCCCTCCTGCAGCTTTCGTTCGGCGTACTCCACCACCACGATGGGGTCGTCGACGAGCACGCCCACCGCCAGCACCAGGCCGAACATGATCATCATGTTGAGCGTCATGCCCAACAGGCTGGTGACCAGGAAGGCGATCATGAACGAGATTGGGATCGACGTGCCGATCATCAGCGCCGGACGGATGCCGAGTGCCGCGACGCACACGATCATGACGAGCGCCACGGCCGTCAGCACTGCGGCCTGCAGCGAATTGAACTGGCCCTTGGCCGTTTCCGACTGGTCGAGCAGGTAGGAGTGCTGGATGCCCGCCGGCCAGGTCTTGACGACCTCGTCGGTCGTCGCCTTCACCTTGTCGACGACGTCGATGACGTTGGTGCCGAGCTTCTTGACCACGCCGAGCGTGATCGCCGGCTTGCCGTTGACGTCGGCGTAGCTCGTCGCGTCTTTGAATGTGCGCGTGATCTGCGCCACGTCGCCGAACGTCACCACCGTGTCGCCCGAGGTCTTCAGCGGCAGCGAATAGACGTCCTGCGGCGTGTTGATGAGTCCGGGCACCTGCACGTTGAACGAGCCGTGCCCGGTGTCGATCGTGCCGCCGGGCACCACCATGTTGTTCTTGGCCAGTGCATCGAGCAGTTGTGCGGCGGTCAGGTCGTAGGCCTGGAGCTTTGCCTGGTCGATGGTGACCTGCATCATCTCGTCGCGCGAGCCGCTCAGGTCTGCCGACTGGACTTCCGGCAGCTTCTGCAGGGCGTCCTGCAGGTCCTTGGCCCGCTGGTCGAGCGCCCGCTCGGGCACGTCGCCATAAACGGCGATCGAGATCGAGGGGAACATCGCGGTCGACACGGCGGTGATGGTCGGTGTCGTGGCGTCGGCCGGGAGCGTCGCGCTGATGCCTTCGAGGGCCGCGCGCACGTCGGCTTCAGCCTTGTCCTTGTTGGTGTTGACGTCGAACTCGAGCAGCACCGAAGAGAAGCCCTGCGTCGCCGTCGTGGTATAGTGGGTGAGCCCGTCGATATCCTTGATCTTCTCTTCGATCGGCTTGCCCAGCAAGCGCTCGGCATCGGCCGGCGACACGCCGCTATCGCTCACCGAAATATAGAAATAGGGGATGTCGATGGCGGGGAAGCTCTCGCGCGGCAGCGTCGCATAGGCGACACCGCCGGCGATGAGCAGCGCCACCATGACGGTGAGGACGACGCGAGGAGTCCTCAGGACTCGTTCGAGAAAATTCATCATGATGCCGCTGGCTCCCCGTCCGCAGTCTTGGCGTCGACGATCTGGCCGGGCTGGACATATTCCTGTCCGACCGTGATGAGGTTGATGGTGCTGGGCAGTCCGACCACCCAGACCCCGTCTCGCGTATCCTTGATCGGGCTGATCGCGTGGAATGCCACTTTATTGCCGCTCTCGACGGTCCGGATACCCAGCACGCCGTTGTCGTCCAGCGTCAGCGCCGACTGCGGGATCACCTGTACCGGGGCGGTGCCCACATCGACCACCGCCGTCGCGGTGACGCCGTCGCGCAATTTCTCGTCGGCATTGGGCAATTCGATCTCGACCGGGAACGAGCGGGTCGCGTCGTCTGCGGTTGAGCCGATATAGGTCACCTTGCCGTCGGCGGTCTCGCCCGTCACCGTCGTCACTTTGGCCGCAAGCCCGAGCCGCGCATACTGGATCTTGGCTTCGGGGATCGAGGCGGTGAACAGCATCGGGTCGAGCTGCACCACCGTCGCGCAGGGCGAACCGGCCACGAGCATCGAGCCGACCTGTGCCAGCGGGTCTTCGACCACGCCGGGGATGTCGGTCTTGATCACCGTACGGTCGAGCTCGAGCTGTGCATTCTGCAGCGCCGTCTTGGCACCGGCGAGCGTGGCCTGGGCGGCTAGGGAGGTATTCTGCGCCGCAAGGCCCTTCTGCACGAGGGCCTGGTTGGCATCAAAGGCTGTCTGCGCCTGGTCGACGCCGGCCTGTGCCTGCTGCACGGCGAGCTGCCGCGCGCCCTGGTCGAGTGTGCACAGCGTATCGCCCGGCTTCACCGTCTGGCCCTTGGTCACATTGACCTGCTGCACCGTGCCCGACGTCTGCGCGACGACCGACACCGACGCCTTGGCCTTGGTCTTGCCCAGCAGCGGCACATCGATCGGCATCGGCTGCGCCTTGAGCACGTCGATGCGCACCGAACGCGGCGCGGCGTTGGCACCGTTGCCCGATTTGTCGTTACGCTCGGCGATCGTCTTGCTCGGATCGATCGCTTCGGACGGCCGCTTGTCGATTCCGGAATTTTCGACCGCGCTCGTCAGCGGCCCGCCGTTCTTTTCGATCAGCGAGACCACCGGCTTTTCGCCGTTGCCTGGCCCCTTGCCGCCGATCACCAACGTCCCGCTGGCCAGCCAGACGGCGAGCACAAGGACGATGACCAGCGCGACGCCGTAGGAGTAAATCGCACGCATTCAGAAAAAGCCCTCTATTCTGCGGCCTGGGCGGCATCGGGCCGCGCCAGCGCAATCAGTTCGCCCATGTGCGCGTCGATGTAGTCACGCGCGAAGGCCATGCAAGATCGGCCGTAGTCGATTATCCATCGGTCGGCGGGTTGCGAATGGTTGGTTTCGAGACGGTTCATCTCGGCGATGGCCGCGTCGAGCGATGCGAGTCGCTCCTTGAGCCTCACCTGCACCAGCGACTGCGGCAGCTCGGACGCAAAGCGCGCAAACAGCAGGAACTCGCTGCGGTACTCGTCCTCGCCCAGTTGCTCGAACAGCGAGTTGATGAACTCGCGGCGACCGGCCTGGGTGATGGAATAAATCTTCTTGGCCGGCTTGCCGTCCTGCTGCTCGACCCGCGAGGTCACGAGCGCATCGGCCTCCAGCTTCTGCAGCGCCGGGTAGATCGCGCCATAGCTCGCGTCGACGAAGTAGGAATAGTCCCCCTCGGTCGACATTTTGCGGATCTCGTAGCCTGTCGCGTCCTCGTCATAGAGAATCGCAAGACAGATGGTGCGGACGTTCATGCGCTATGCTCGCGTGACATATGCCGGGCCAGAATATGACGGCCGTATATACGCACACGGAGTTTACCGCAATTGCATCGCATGCACGTGAGCCATGCGCGGTTGAGGGATCGTGGCGCGCAACAAGCGCGTGCGAACGCAATTTTTGCGTCCGCAAAGGGCATATGTGTGATGCCAAATTATTTGGCGGCGAGCAGCCGGCGCATCTCGGCGGCGCCACGCTGCGCGAGCTCCGGCGTCGCGGCCGCGATGAAGAACGGGTTGAGATTGTCGCCGCCCTTGCCGTAGCGCAGCGGGCTGCCGTCGAGGCAAACCACTGATCCGCCAGCGCTTTCGAGCACCGCCTGGCCGGCCGCCGTGTCCCACTCCGAGGTCGGCGTAAAGCGCGGATAGAGCTGCGCCTCGCCCTTCGCCACCAGGCAAAACTTTAGCGAGGAACCGACGGAAACGTCGCTAACCACTTGAAAGGTCTCGCAGAAACCTTCCAGCGCTCCGTGCCCGTGCGAGCGGGAGGCCACCACCTTCATCGGTCCATCGGAAACCGTCCGTAGCGCTAAGTGCTCGTCCCTGTTGGTGATTTCGACCGCGCCGCCGCCCGGGCCAGCCAGGAACGTCGCTCCAGTCGCCGGCGCCAGAACCACCCCATAGGTGGGTTTCCCGCCCTCGCACAGCGCGATGTTGACGGTGAACTCGCCGTTACGCTTCAGAAATTCCTTAGTCCCATCAAGGGGATCGACGACGAAGAAGCGATCGCCGAGGGTCGGCACGATGCCCGCCGCGGCGCTCTCTTCCGCCAGAACGGGGATGCCGGTCGAGGCCAGTTTCTCGAGGATAATGGCCTCGGCGCGCTGGTCCGCGATCGTTACGGGCGACCCATCGGCCTTCGAAACATGTTCGAAATCAGAGAGATAGACATCCATGATCGCGGTCGATGCGGCGCGGGCGGCATCGAGCATGAGGGCGAGAAGATCCTGGGGCATGTCGCTCCTCTAGGGGCCGGGCGCGCCGCTGTCTATCGACATTTGCGCGATGATTTGGATGATGCACATATGCCCTTTCCGGACGCAAAAATCCTCGATCAACGCGATCCCCTCGCGCCTTTCCGCGATCGTTTTTCGCTCCCCGATGGCTTCATCTATCTCGATGGTAACTCCTTGGGCGCACTGCCGAAATCGGTGGTCGCGCGGCTCCCGAGCGTGGTGGTGACAGAATGGGGCCGCGACCTCATCACGAGCTGGAACAGGCACGACTGGATCGACCTGCCCCGCCGCGTCGGCGCCAAGATCGCCCCCCTGATCGGAGCCGAACCGGGCAGCGTGATCGTCGCCGACTCCACATCCGTCAACATCTTCAAGCTGTTGGCTGTTGCGCTGGCAAAGCGGCCGGACAGGAAGGTCATCCTGACCGAGGAGGGCAACTTCCCGACCGACGTCTACGTCGCCGGAGGCATCGCGAGCCTGATGGGTCAGGGCCGCG
>Ga0134125_10005817_pt1 | contig 13977 bp, 8 predicted proteins | sample KB31751_FD_96464 | JGI IMG/M metagenome (GOLD analysis project Ga0134125, IMG submission 96464) | Terrestrial soil microbial communities with excess Nitrogen fertilizer from Kellogg Biological Station, Michigan, USA - KB3-175-1 | ecosystem: Environmental > Terrestrial > Soil > Unclassified ... | reverse complement strand
CTCCGATGCCCGCCAAGTCCTCCGGCGTGCTGTTTGAACGCGCCGCGAAAAGTCTCGGATTGCATCCGTTTCCGGCCCCAGTAGCGATTCTTTCCCAACCCTACGCCGGCCGCGCAGCGTGTGCTACAAAGGCATTCAGGTCACCAGGCTCATCCACGACCGCTACGCCGCCGATCCCGCACGCGGCTTTTACGGCGCTGGCGCCATTGACGCTCGCTTCGATTTCTTACCCGCCAGCTTTGCTCTGCATGGTCTGCCTCCCGATGCGCCTAAGTGGGGTAGCGAGTACAAAAAGCTCTTTACAACCTACTTCAACCGCAGCATGACGCTTCTATCTCACACCAGTTCGCTCGCACAAGCGAAGAACACCGTCACGTTCGATCCCGATGTAAAAGACGCTTGGGGCCTTCCCGCACTCCGCATCACGTCCGACTACCATCCCGACGACCTGGCCACCATCAAATGGATACAGTCGAAGCAGATTGAAATTCTTCAAGCGGCGGGTGCTCAAAAGATCTGGTGCCAGTCAGTCGAAATGATCGACAACATGCCGGGCCGTCACCTGATGGGAACCTGCCGGATGGGTCATGATCCGGCAACCTCCGTAGTGAATGCATTCAGCCAAACGCACGACATCCCGAACTTATTTCTGGTCGACGGCAGTAACTTCGTCACGGCGGCCAGACAGCAGCCGACAGCCACGATTCAAGCACTCGCTTATCGTGCTGCAGACCACGCCATTGCCGCGGCGCAGCGCGGCGAAATCGGCTAGTGTAGTGCGGCATTCAGAGTGCCGGTTATCCTCGATCCGCTCGCTAAGAAGCCGTGAAAAAATCAACGGGACAGACAGCCGAGCCGGGTCGAGCGATTGCGTTTTCAGGCATTTGGCGGACGGCGCTTAAGTCAGTCCCGGATTTTTCACGGCTTCTAACTCTCGCGGTTCTGTTATCAGCAGCTTGCGCGGAATAATCTGCGAGGCTGTCCCGCGGTGAGAGGAAAGGGCCGGCTTTTTTCCAGCAACCTGCTAGTACTTTTTTATGAAGCGCCTGGGGCGATTTGTAGTACATTTTAGACGGATCGCCAGAGGGGGCGTACAGGATGACGCGGGGTTTCTATTTAGTTATCGCGGCGCTTGTCATATTCGCTGCGAACGCATTCGCGCAGGCGACTGCCACCGGAACTATTGTGGGCACGGTGATGGATCAATCTCAGGCGGTGATTGCCGGGGCTGAGGTGACGATTACGAAGAAGGCGACCGGCGAGACGCGCACAACGGTCAGCGATGCATCGGGCAATTTCCGATTCAATCTGCTGTCCGCGGACAACTACACCATTAAGGTATCCAAACCGGGATTCGCTTCTCGCGTGCAGAATGTCAGTCTGCTGGTTGGGCAGACGGCGACGGCAGACGCGATGCTGACACCCGGATCAACTACCGAAATCATCGAAGTGACGGATACCGCTCCGCTGGTAGACATCGCGAAGACCGGCGTGAGCCAGGACATTACTCCGAGCGAGGTGGAGCAACTGCCGATGGTGGGCCGCGACGTGGCCAACCTGGCGTATCTGGCGCCAGGCGTAAAGGCCGCAGATTCGTATGATCCAACCAAAAATCGGTACGCCATTCTTTCGGTCAACGGCGCGGGTGGCCGGAACGTGAACGTGACGGTTAATGGCGTGGATAACAAGGACAATACGGTAGGCGGCCCAGTGATGCAACTTCCGTTGGAAGCCGTGCAGGAGTTCCAGATCAGCACACAGCGGTTTTCGGCTGAGAACGGCCGTTCAGAAGGCGCGGCGATCAACATGATTACCAAGTCGGGGACGAATGATTATCACGGGTCCGTGTTCGGCTTTTTCCGTGATACCGCACTCGACACGGATGAGAAAGTGCCGGACGGCACAGGCGGATACACCCCCGCTCATCCCGACTACAGCCGGCAACAGTTCGGGGGCTCAGTTGGCGGTCCGTTCAAGAAAGATAAGCTGTTCGGCTTTTTCGCTATCGAGCGGGAACGCGAAAGCCAGGGCCTAGCAGAAACCGGGACTTCCTATTCGGAGCTGGTGCTTGCGAAGTCAGCCGGGCTCGCGGCTCAGCCCGCGGCCGTTATTCCGCGTCCGTTCTACGAAACCCGCTACAATGGCCGCCTGGATTGGACCATCAACTCCAGCAACACGGCGTATATCAGCTACAATTCGCAGGCCAATAACAGCCTCAACGATCAATCTGACGGCACCGGCGATCTGACCAACGGTAATTACACCACTAATCACATGCAGCTTGCGAATTTTACCTTGAATTCCGTGCTTTCCAGCACCACCGTAAATCAGTTCACCGCAGGCTATCAATATTGGAACAACGTAATTGCCAGTAACATTAGCGCGCCGTTGGTCATTTTTCCAGACGCATCGTTCGGCACTAACACCAACGTTCCGCAGCAATCGTTCCAGCGCAAGTGGCAGTTCAAGGACGATATTTCCAAGACCATTGGTAAGCACACGCTGAAGGCCGGGGCGGACTATATGTGGACGCCGGTGCAAGGGGGATTCTTCGAATTCAGCTCGACACTCGAGATTGACTTCGGCGCAGACCCCAGCGCCATTCTGGGCGACAAGGCGACGTATCCACAGGGATTCGCTACTCCCGGCGCGGTAACCGGAATGGGAATTGCTAATGGCGATCCATACTTTCTGGTTGCGACCAAGCAGCTTGGCCTCTATTTTCAAGATGACTGGAAAGTAACGCCTCGCCTTACCTTGAACCTCGGTCTGCGGTGGGACAAAGACTACAACACGATCGGCCTGTCGGACATTAAGAACAGCCGGACCTATCAGAGTCTGGTTGCATTCAATAATCCGCTTTCAAATCCCTACGTCAGCAGCCTGCCGCATGACGATAACAAGGACTTCAGCCCGCGCGTGGGCTTTGCATACGACATTACCGGCGCCGGTAAACACGTCTTGCGAGGCGGCTATGGGCTCTATTACGGAAATATATTCCAGAACATTCCGCTCTTCATGGAGCAGATGAGCAACCCGACGATATTCCAGCAGGTGATCAGCCTGACATCTCCCACCGATATCGTTACCGGAACGGGTATTCCCCTGGGAAGCTGGCGCTATGGGATCGACCCGATGCCCGCGATTCCTCCTCCGTCTTCACAGCTTGCGCCACTTAGTGTAGGCCGTCTGATGGATCCCGATTATCGCAATCCGGTATCGGAGGAATTCAACATCGGCTACAGTTGGGCGCCGAATACGAATTCGGTTGTGGAGGCCGAATACACGCATGTCCTCGGTCTGCATGAAAACAAGACAATCAATATCGACCAACGGGTGCCGGTAAATGGAAAGTGCTGCACGGCCCCGTTGAACGGGGACATGATTGACGGCAAGCCACAATTTGCAAGCGTCCGCGATGAGCAGTCGGTGGGCCGGTCGCATTATGACGGTATAAATTTCAGCTACCGCCAGCGCATGACACATCACTTCTCGCTGGACGCCAACTACACGATGGCTTGGGCCTATTCATACGGCGGCGGCGGGACTTCCTTCCGCAACTATCCGCGCCTTGCGACCAATTTTCTTGCTCCGTATGAGTGGGGACCGTCGCCCAACGATGAGCGCCATCATATAACTCTGAGCGGAATCGTTGATTTGCCTTGGGGCTTCCAATTCGCGCCCATTTTACAGTTCGGCACGGCGCGCCCGTACGATACAACCAATTCGGTGAATACCTTGAATACCGGCGGAGGGACTGGAATTGCTGTTGTTGTTCCAAAGAGTGACCCAACGAACTATTTGGCATTCCCGGGCTCAGACAATAGGACGGCTGCGCAAAACTGTTTCTATGGCTTGAACGGCGTCGCTCCGGATTGCACAATCGCCAAGTACGATCCGCTGCGCGGGGATCCCTTCTTTGAGCTCGACCTGCGCCTGTCAAAGAACTTCCGGTTTGGCGAACGGATGAACCTGCAATTGATCGCGCAGGCGTTCAACCTGACGAATCGCGCAAATTACGGCGCCGATTACAACAACAATATTGCCGATGCGTCAACGTTCGGACACCCCGCCGGATTTATCAATCCCGCCAGCACGATTGTTCCACTTTCGATCTGGGGAGAGTTGGGCGTGCGGTTTACGTTTTAATGTGGCGTTCTGCGGGGCTGGGCTGAAAGCCCCGAGTAGTTGGCGACAATAGTTGCAGAGATGCTGCAACTGACGGGAGCCGGAAAACGGTTTGGGCATAAGCTTTTATTCGATGGCCTGGACTGGCTCGTTACGCCCCGGGAGCGCACCGGGCTTGTCGGCGGAAATGGGACCGGCAAGTCCACCCTCCTTAAAGTAATTGCGGGTCTGGAACCGCTGGATTACGGGACGCTGTCGGCGATGAAAGGCATCCGGATTGGGTACCTGCCGCAAGATGGCCTGGCGGTCAGCGGCCGGACGGTTTTCGCCGAATGCATGGAGGTCTTCGCCAGCGTAAAGCAGCTTGAAGAGGAACTGGAAGCGCTCACGGCGATGATGAGCGAACTGGATCCGCACGGCGAAGAGTACGCACAGGTTGCGAACCGGTTCGAGCGCGCTGACAGCGAATTTCGTGCGCGCGACGGGTACGCGATTGAGGCGCAGGTAGGGGCCGTACTAACGGGGCTCAGCTTTCGCAAGGAAGACTGGACGCGGCAGACCGAAGAGTTTTCCGGCGGATGGCAGATGCGAATTGCGCTGGCGAAGCTCTTATTGGAGAAGCCGAACCTGCTGCTGCTGGACGAGCCGACTAACCATCTGGACCTGGAAGCTCGTAACTGGCTGGAGGAGTATCTTTCTAATTACGAGTTCGCGTATGTGCTGATCTCGCATGACCGCTACTTTCTGGATGTCACGGTTAAGAGGATTGCGGAGATCTGGAATAAGAAGGTCACTTTTTACACGGGCGGATACGAGAAATTCCGCCAACAGAAATCCGAGCGCCTGGCCCAGCTTGAATCCGCCTACAAGAACCAGCAGGACAAGATCCAGCAGCTGGAAGCCTTCATTTCCCGGTTTCGCTATCAGGCGACGAAGGCCAAACAGGTACAGAGCCGGATCAAGGAACTCGACCGGATTGAGCGGATCGAGCTGCCTGTGGAAGAGAAGGCGATTCACTTCTCGTTTCCCCAGCCGAAGCCCAGCGGCCGGGTGGTGGCGGAGTTCAAGAACGTATCGAAAGCGTACGGAGAGAAGCACGTTTTCGGAAATGTGAATTTCACAATTGAGCGCGGCGACCGCATTGCGCTGGTAGGCGTGAATGGCGCAGGCAAGTCGACCTTGATCAAACTGCTTGCCGGGATTGAACCGCTCAGTTGCGGTGAATACACGCTGGGGCACAATGCGGAGCCGGATTACTTTGCCCAGGATCAGTATAAGGAACTGAATCCCGAGGCGCGCGTCCTGGACGATCTGGGAGAAGCAGCGCCGCGCAGCACGGAAACGGAGCTGCGGAATTTACTGGGGTGCTTTCTATTTAGTGAGGATGATGTATTCAAGCGGATCAGCGTGCTATCCGGCGGCGAACGCAACCGGTATGCCCTGGCGCGGATGCTGCTGCATCCCTCGAACTTCCTGCTGCTGGACGAGCCGACGAATCACCTGGATTTGCGCGCGAAGGACGTCCTGCTGGAAGCGCTTGAAAAGTTCACGGGGACGGTGGTATTCGTTTCGCACGACCGCTACTTCATCGAGCAGCTTGCGAATCGTGTGTTTGAGATCGGCGAGGGAGAAGTTCGCGTGTTCCCGGGCAATTTCGCGGATTATGTGTGGCGCAAACAGGGCGGCCCGGACAAAATACCTACGCTGAAGGACGCGCAGATCGGAGTTCCGGCCGCCGAACCGGTACCCATGCCCAGCCGGCCGGCCGCGGCAAAGCGCGTGAATCCGATCAAGCTGAAGCAGATGCAGGAACAGGCGCAGCAGTTAGAAGCGGAAATCGCCGAGTTGGAGACGCAGATTCAGCAATCAGAGCTATCGCTTTCGGATTTCGTAGGACCGGAGGAGGCGATGCGCCTTTCGAATCTGCTGGAATCGCAACGGGCGGCCCTCGAAAAGAACATGGCGCAATGGGAAGAGGTCACGCAGGAGATTGAAGCGACGGCGTGAGGATGATTGGCCAGCGAGAAGTGCAAGCGAAGTTAACCGTCTATTCGGCTCTCAACGCTATGATCGGATCCGTGTGAACCACACGCCAGGCGGGGACCACGGCGGCTCCCAGCGCAAACAGCATCAGGATTGACGCGACCGCGACGAAGGTTCCGGGATCAAGCGGGCTGGTGTCGTAGAGCAAACTGGAAAGAACTCGAGTTACGAAAATGGATGCTGCCAGCCCGACTCCAATCCCGACGCCGGACAGCCGCAAACAATGCCGGAACATCAGCGTAAGGAGATCACGGCGAGTTGCTCCCAAGGCGATGCGAACGCCAAATTCCTGCGTGCGTTGCGCGGCGTTGAAAGCAAGCAGCCCAGCGATCCCGAGCATCGCGAGCAGGAGGGCGGCGGCCGCGAAAGAGGCCAATAGCCAAGTTCGAAAACGCTCGGAGGATAGCGAGTCATCGAGGACTTGATCGAGCGTCTCAATCCTTCCCGCGGGGAGACTAGGATCGATGCGCCCTATCTCGTGCCGAATTGCGCTTGCGAGTGAGAGGGGATTCCCCGCAGTCCTTACAATCACGTTCATTTGGTTGACCCAATCGTCTGGAGTGGTAAACAGAAGCAGGCGCGGGGCATTGCTGGTAAGGCGCGCCTTCACATCTGCTACGATTCCAACTACTGTCAACCATGGCTCGTTGTTATTGGGAATATCGACACCAAATCGGATGCGTTGGCCGATGGGATCGCGATTCCGCCAGATTCGCTTCGCGAGTGAGTCTGAGATCACAGCGACCTGCTGTTTCCTGAGATTATCTCCAGGTTGAAGCAGTCGCCCGCGAAGAAGGGGCACGCGGAGAGCTTCGAGGGCATTGCCGCGGCAGAAGATCATATCGACTCTTTCTGTATCGCTACCTTGGCCCTCAATGGAAATAATCACGTTAGACGTGGAGTTAATCGGCACATCTGAAACTGCACCAGTTTGCCTGACGCCTGGGAGCATACTGAGCCGGACAAGCAGTCGATTGAAAAAACCGGTGATCTGGGCAGGCGTCTTGTAAACAGCCGTTGGTAACACAATTCGCGTGCTAATCACATGTCCGGGCTGAAATCCCGGATTGGCCTCGGTTGCCCTGATGAAACTACGCGCCAGCAATCCGGCCGTGGTTAGCAGAACGAACGCGAGGCTGAATTGGACAACCAGGGCTGCCGACATCGCCAGCCGTTGATGCCTGCTTCGGGTATTTGTCCGACCTTCGCCGCGAAGCTGATTCACGAGACCGGAGCGAATCGTGCTTGTGAGCGGCCCAAGACAGAACACGAAGGGCGTAGCCAAAGTGACTGTGACTACGAAGGCCGCCATCCGCCAGTTCAAACCAACTTCGTTCAAGCGCGGAAGATTATCGGGAGCGAAACGGATTAGTAGCGGCAGGACCCAGAAGGCGAGGCAAAAACCGACTGCGCCGCCCACCACGGAAAGAACTAAACCTTCCGTAAGCGTTTGGCGCACCAAGCGCCAGTTGCCCGCGCCCAGAGCGGCTCTGAGCGCAAATTCCCGCCGACGGCCTACCATCCGGCTGAACATCAGATTCGCAACATCGGCGCATCCAATCAGAAGAACGATACCAACAGCGGCGAGGAGCAAAAGCAGAGGCCGCTGCACATTCCCGGTAAACTGCTCGCTGAAAGGAACGATCTGCGATTCCAGAGAGAACTTCGGGACGTGCTGCTGAAGCGCATGGCTCATTTTTTCGGGGTAATCTTCGACAACACGTTTGAGCAGCCCGCGCATGTCCGCCTTTGCCTCCCGAATCGTGACGTTCGGCCGCAAGCGTCCGATCATGCTGTAGTCAAAGTTGCTTACGTTCTGCTGGCGGTCCTCGGCCGTCCAGGAAACCGGCACAAACAGCTCGGCGGGGTCGCTATTGAATTGTGCTCCGCGTATCGGGAAAGAAAATGAACGCGGCATGATCCCAATAACGGTATATGGAATGCGATCAAGAAAAATCGTGCGGCTGAGCGCTTTCCTCGGTGTCCCAAACACACTTTGAGCGAAGCCGTAATTCAGGACTGCCACCTTCTCCGCGTGTTCATTCTCGTTTTGAGTAAATGCCCGGCCGATGGCGGGCGATACTCCCAAAACCCGAAACAGAGAGGCCGTCAAGCGCGCGCCGTACACACGCCGCGGCTGCCCTGTGCCTGAGATCTCGTACGACTGAGTGCGGTACGTTCCTGTGGCGGCGAAGGATCGGTTGTGGGCCGCGACAAACAGGTAGTCAGGAGGCGAAAACGGTAGGACGGGAAATCCCAGGCTGGGGACGCCTTCGCTAACCGACACAAGGCGGCCCTGATTGGGGAACGGCAGAGGGCGGAAAAGTGCGGTATCAACCACGGAGAAGATCGCGGTGTTGACACCGATGCAGAAGGCTAAGGCGGCAATCACGGTAGTCGTAAATGCCGGCGCTTTGCGGAGTGTCCGAACGGCAAATCGCAGATCACTGAGAGAGTCTTCCAGCCACCGAACACCACGCGCATCGCGACATTCTTCCTTCAGGCGTTCCGCACCGCGCAAGGTAGAGACTGCAAGCGTCCTCGCCTCTTCGGGCGACGATCCGGCGGCAATTCCTCGCTCAATTTCATGATCAATATAGTCGCGCAATTCGTCTTCGAGATCGATTTCGAGGCGCGAACGATCGAAGAGCGATTGAAAGCGAAGTCGGCATTTCCTGAACCATCGCATAAAGAATCAACTTGGACGGAAAGGATGAATCGCGAGGGCTTCGTCTCCTTTATCGATATCCGATAGCAGTGTACAGCTTGTTTGTTTTTGACGCAAGGGGGGTAGCTACGGGCGGAGGTTATTCGGCCGTGTAATGACGAATCGCAGGCCAAGTCACGGGCCGAGCCAGGGATTGAACAGCGGAACGCCGCAACCATCGAAATCCGCTGTATTGCGCGTCGCCAAAGTTGCACCGCGCGATTGGGCGATCGCGGCGATCTGCGCGTCGAATTCAGCGATGGGGCGGCCAGCAGCCCGGCGCGCGGCGGCAACTCCCGGAAATGCCCGCGCGGCTTCACTGTCGAATGGCAAGATCCGGGCGTCAAAATCCTGCTCGAATATCGCGGCAACCATCGTCATCAGCCCCGATTTGCGCTTGCCTTTCGGCAGTAATTCTACTCCGTAGAGAATTTCAGCCTGAGTTACTGCGGTCGTGAACAGCCGCAAGACCGGCTGCCTGGATAACCAAACTGCGACAACGGATGATGGCTCCGGTTTCAGAAGTTCAGAGAGTACATTCGTATCCAGAATGATCATTTGCCCAGGTCAGGAGGATCCCGAAGAGGTCCTCTCAGCGGAATGGATAATTCCACTCCCCCTCCTGCTGCCTTAACGCGATTTCGAATTGATTCGACCAGGTGCACCTGTCCTCGTTGTTCGCGGGCTAAAGCTGACCTGAGAATTTCGCGCACTTCCTCTTCCATCGAACGCCCATGATGAGCGGCCTGAATCCGGAGACGTGCCTTAATTGATTCATCCAATTGCCGGATAACAAGGCTTGCCATAGAGCAATGATAGCATCGCTATCATCCGATTAGCTACGCTATGACGTATACAGAAATTCGTCCGGCGCGGGCAAGCGGCAGGCTCCGCCATAAGGCGGGCGCACGAAGTTGCTGCCTGAAACGGCGCGGACCCAATGAATCTGATCCTTGCCGCTCGCTGACCGGCAGTGCAGTGGCACGTCGACGCTAAAGTCATCATCCACACCCGAAACGTCGAGATTGAAATCGCGCCCCTTGCGGCGGAGGGTCAACTTGGGAATGCCGGTGCTGTATATCCAGGTGTCGAAAAACAGTTCCAGTGATTTGTCCGGCTGGCCGGGCGGAACGAAGCTGCTGGCCAGCCTCCGGAAATCCTCATTGCTGATGGGCCGCGCCGCAAAATCCTGGAGCATGCGAAGCTGCAGCTTATCGAAAGCATCATCGCCGAGACGCTCGCGAAGCATCCGAAGAACCCAAGCGCCTTTCTCATATGTAATGACATGCCACACAGGGAGCCCGGCGGTGTCAATGAGACGCTGGCCGAAATCGACCGGCCCGGCCGATTCCAAACGCTTTCCATTTACGGATTCAAGCAACTCATGACGGTAGCTGTCCAGCACCGTATCAACGGCTGTAGTGCCCTTGATGTGGGCAAGGAACTGGAGCGCGGAATCGTCGGCCATCGCCTCGGTCAGCCATCCGGTACGGTAATCCGCCTGCCGGACGATATTGCCCCACCATTGATGGGCGATTTCGTGAGGCAGCAGCAGATCGGAAAAGAAAACATTCAAGCGGTCATTGCGGAGCGCGGCGGGGCGGTCTGCCGGGCGTATGTAGGAAATGTTGGAAAGGTAGATGAGGCCGGGGAACCCTTGACCGAAGTAGCCGTCGATGGGCGAAACGGAGAGGCAATGGATGGGCAGGGCGGACCAGAGATGGGTGTACTGGTTCAGAACTTCAGCCGTTTCCTTCTGAAGCGCGGGATCGAGCACGCGAGCGGCAGATTCTTCGGCATAGAAATCGACGTGGTATCGCCCTTGATCGAAGCCGCTGATGCGGTAATCGCCGAGATTGAAGCCGGCGAGCGCCTCGGGCACTTGGGTCTTCCGGTGAACGGTGCGAATGCCTTCCGCGACGTTTTCGCTGACCGGTTCCCCGGTCGAAACGAGGTGCAACTGCTCGGGGCAATGGAATGTCAAGTCGAAAGTGGTTAACATGGGTCCGCGGAATGGATACCAGGTGGTCCGGTCGTCCACGAAGTAGCCGGTTTGAGTCTGGCGGATAACGGACCCGCGGTAACGAACCTGAATCTGGTAGCGCGCACCGGGCTGCAAGGCGGTGGGAGATACCATCAGGAACGTTCCGGAACTCTTTAACTCGGCGAGGCGCGGTGATGCGCGTTGATACACTTCGACCGGTTCGCCGTTGATAGAGGCCGATTGAACCTGCAGATGGTCCGACAGATTGAAGGACAGAACGCGGCCATCCCCGGGCCGGGCCTCAACGCTGAAATTGGCGGTTGCGGAGAGCGAAAGATCAGGCAGAATGGTAGCTTCAATGCGGTAATTACTAATCTCGGCGGGAGGCGCGATAAAGGGTGGCGCAAGGCGTGGACGGAAACTGCTCCAAAGCTGAAAGCGCTTGCCATCTGGTGAGACGCGGCCGATGGAAACCGGCTCAAAGTCGTCAGGCTGATAGGTGACGTCGAACGATCCAAGATGCCGCCCGCCAATGACGGCATAGAAGAAACCCTGATCGAGCGGGTGGTTGTCCAGCAACGATTCAACAAGCGGGACATCGATTTGAGTGCAGATGCTGCGCAGGACGGGGTCGACGGGTCCGGTAAGTTGTGGGAACATGCCGGGCGCGGGCTGGATGGCGGTTTGCTGGAGCTCAGATTCGAGTTCGCGGGCGGTAGCGTCGGAAAAGATGAACAAAGCAGAACTGAAGTGCTCGTCGAGATTGGGACTGCCTGTGAACGAAGCGAGAGAAGCGCGTTCGCTACGCTGCGGGGGGAGCAGAAGAACTTCGGCATCGCCTGTTTCAGAGAGAGCCGTTGTGAATACGGCTGCAACGGCGCGGCCCGCGACCGGCGTTGCAAAAGCAAGGACGCCGTCGGTGAGATAGATTTTGATATCGCCGCGAACAATCTGCAGATCGCGAACACGGTAGGTTTGGTGCGGGTCTACGGCAATGTTGCTGAACGCTTCCGCTATTTTGGCGGCAGTCCGCTGGCCGGCGGCATAAACGGGAACACAGCACGTCAGGACGCAGAAGAGGGCGCTGTGAACTTTCACGCCAGCCGCGGATTACTTTAATTCTGGACTGCTCGCAGTAGCGGGGTCCTGGGTCCAGTTCTCACGTGTGATCCCGCTTGGATCGGAATAAAAGGTGCGCCGGCCGGTAGTGCCAAACTGCTGGGGAACGGCGCTGATTGCGTAGCCTTGGGCGGTTTGAGTAAGGGTGAAATTATAGCCGCTGGCCGAACCGCCTGCGAGACTCGCCGGAATGAGGCCGGCGGCATCGGGACCCTCGGGAGTACCCGCCGAAGCAGGGGGCCCAAGCTGGCTCAGGGACTTAGCAAACTGGCCAAACTGCGACTGATACTGCACTTGTGCCTGGTTAATAGTCTGGATTTCGCGAATAGCCGCCATTTCCTGCGCATTCATGCGCGATTTGCTCATCTGGGGCAAGGCAATGGACAGAATGATAAGGATGATCGCGATAACGATCAGTAGTTCGATAAGCGAAAAGCCGCGCTGGAGGGCACGACGCCGCTGGAGACGTGAAACCATACGATTCACCATGATACGACGTGGCGGAAGGCCCTGGCGTTGTCTCAGATTAATAGAAAGGCGGTGAAATTCCGCCGCCACTGTTCAGGCTGCCGGGCTGTACTCTTCGCCTTGCAGGAAGATTCGGGAGATCTCCAGATTGGGGTTGAGAATCAGTAAATCAGCCCGTTTGCCGATCGCGATACTTCCGGCTTCAGCCGCGATGCCGGTGATTTCCGCCGGAGTCAGGCTGGCCATGCGAATGACATCGGGCAAGGCCGCGGAGGTCTGAGCGGCCATGGTGCGCACCATGGTATCCAGGCCCATGATCGAGCTGGCCAAGCCATCGCCTGGCACAAATCCAACTTTACCGTTGCTTTTAATCCAGGGACCGTCTTCTTCGGCGCCGAAGCGATAAGGTCCAGGAGGCATATCCAAAGCTCGGCTGGAATCGGTTACCAGGCAGAGGCGCGCCGCACCTTTCATCCGAAATGCGAAATCGAGCAGTTCGGGCGAGAGATGCTGGCCATCAGCAATCACTTCGGTGGTCATTTCGGGGTGAGCGAGAACGAACTGCTCCATGCTGGCCTGCATAGGCGTACCGAACCGGGCACGCAAGGAAGAAACAGAGCTCATGGCGCACCAAAAATGGTCCACATGGCGAACGCCAGCGCGGAAGGCAGCGGCCATTTCCGTCCAGCTGGCATCGGAGTGCCCGCAGGTAACCAGGCAGCCATGCTCCTTGGCCGCGTGGTAGAAGGCTTCCGCGCCGGGAAGTTCCGCCGCGCAGGTGGCAACCCGAATGATGCCGAGCGAGAAGAAGCGGCGATACTCTTCGGGAAGCGGATCGCGCCGTCCTTGCGGAGAATGGCACCCTACCTTGCCTTCGGCAAAGTAAGGCCCGTAAAAATGGATGCCGCCGATACGTGGGCCGTCAGCGGCAGACCAGTGATCGCGCACATGGAGGCAGGCGCGGATCATGCGCTCCAACTGTTCGGGTGAGCCGGTCGTGGTGGTGGGAAAGATGGTGGTCGTGCCGTGGCGAAGATGGGCGCGATTGGCGGTTCTGACGGCGTGCGGTGTTCCGTCCATATAATCGGACCCGGCGCCACCGTGAACGTGGATATCAACAAAGCCGGGCGAGATGTAGCCGGGCCCGGCCTCAATCACCGGCCCGGTCCAAGAGGACGGCTTCCGGCGATTGATCGCCGCGATCATGCCATTCAGGGCGACGATATATGCGTCGTCGAGAACAGCGTCCGGAAGTATCAAGTTTCCGTGAAGGCAAAGATCGTTCGACATGAACTTCCATTGTCCCGAAGAGGTGTGGGAGCGTAGCACGGTGCGGAAAAAAGCCAAAAACCGCTTGCTGACGCGCGCGGTTCTGAAAGCTGCTACCGGACCGCGAATGCGGCGGAGGAAAGCAATCTTAGCCCGTACCGGCCTACTTTTCAGATGGCGCGAATGGCTGGTACAGTAAATTTGTCGTGTCACTTGCCGACCTAGCAACGACAAGAGAGCAGGAATTACGCGAGCGCGT
>Ga0134125_10005816_pt1 | contig 13978 bp, 11 predicted proteins | sample KB31751_FD_96464 | JGI IMG/M metagenome (GOLD analysis project Ga0134125, IMG submission 96464) | Terrestrial soil microbial communities with excess Nitrogen fertilizer from Kellogg Biological Station, Michigan, USA - KB3-175-1 | ecosystem: Environmental > Terrestrial > Soil > Unclassified ... | reverse complement strand
GGACGCGGCGGGGGGCGTGCGTTGCAGCCTGAACGACATGCTCATCTGGGCCATGAACTGGCTGGCGCCGACCGCGAAGCAACTGACCTGGTTGTCACCGGAGCAGCGCCAGAGGGAATGGACCAGCTACACGCCGATGCCGATATCTGCACGCCAGCACGCCTGGGATGGCACCCTGTTTTACAGCTATGGTTATGGCTGGCGCATTGCCGATGTGGATGGGCAGATGACGGTCTCGCATACCGGCACGCTGTCGGGCATGTACTCGGCGATGACGCTGTTGCCGTTCCGCAAGAGCGGCTATGTCTTCCTCATCGACGCCGATGCCGAAAACGCGCGCGTCGTGCTCAACGAGGTGCTGACCAAGCACTTCACCGCCCCGGAGAAGACTCGCAGCGTGGCGAGCTACGCAGACGAGCTGGAGCGCGCGGACCGACAGCAAAGCATCATGCACGTTCCCGATACTTCCTCGCGCCAGCCGGCGACGCCCACGGATCTCAAGGATCAACTCGGCGTGTGGCGCGATCCGTGGTTCGGCGAGGTACGGATCTGCGCGCACGGGAATGACGTGTTCTTCGCCTCGCTGAAATCGCCCAGCCTGGCCGGACAGGTCATGCGGGTCGGAGAACACTACCTGGTGCACTGGGGAAGCGGCAACTCCGAAGCATGGCTGCTCTTTCCCAAACAGGCGGACAACCCGCTGCACATGGCCAAGGTCGATCCCGACGCGGACTTCAGCGACGACTACGAAGACCTCGCCTTCAAACGAGAGCGCGCTTGTGAGTAGCGATGCGGAGGTAAGATCATGATGCGCAACCGACTGGCGCTATCGGTGCTGGCGTTGCTGGTAGCGACGGTCTGCGTGCACGCGCAATCCGCGGAGCAGACGCGGCGCGCCCAGATCGATGCCCTGATGAGCCGTTATGCCGGCGACGGCGCCGGTGCCTCACTGCTGGTCACCCGGGACGGCAAGGCGATCGTGAGGCGCGGCTATGGTTACGCCAATCTGGAAGAGCACGTCAAAGCAGGGCCTGAGACGAACTATCGCCTCGCATCGGTCACCAAGCAGTTCACAGCCGCCTGCATCCTGCTGCTGAAACAGGATGGCAAACTGCGGCTGGAAGACCGCGTCCGCAAATGGCTCCCGCAACTTCCGGCCAGCGACGACAAGGTCACCCTCTATCACCTGCTGACGCACACCGGCGGGCTGATCGATTACGAAGACCTGATTCCGCCAAGCCGAACGACCCAGTTGAACGATGCTGACGTACTGAGCATGATTGCCTCACAGCACCGGCTCTATTTCGAGCCTGGCAGCGCTCACCGCTACAGCAATGGCGGCTACGTACTGCTCGGTCTGGTCGTCGAGCGCGCCTCAGGCATGGATCTCGCGGACTTCATGCGCAAGCGCATCTTCCAGCCGCTCGGAATGAAACACACGCTGATGTACGAGCACGACCGCGGACCACAGGTATCGGACCGCGCCTACGGCTACAGTGATATCAACGGCAAATGGACGAGGACCGACCAGGACACCACCAGCGCCACTCGAGGGGACGGCGGCATCTACTCCTCCATCGACGACCTGGCCAAATGGGATGCGGCGCTCTACACCGACAAGCTGCTGAACGCAGACTCGCGGCGCATGGCCTTCAGCGCGCAGGATCCGACCGACGATCCCGACTTCAGCTACGGGTTCGGCTGGCGTATTTCCGGCAATACCGTATGGCACTCCGGCGAGAGTATCGGGTTCCGCAACGTGATCATCCGCTGGCCCAGGCAGCACCTCGCCGTGATCATCCTCAGCAATCGCAACCAATTCCAGCCTTATCCCCTGGCACTCGCGATCGGGCAGATGTTCCTGCAGCGGTGAGCGAGCTCTCGAATTTCGCCGGCTACGTGCTCGGCTACGACATCCCCGCTCGACCCGGGATGGACGTGGCGGATATCCAGACACCCTGCCTGATCCTCGATCTCGATGCGCTCGAGCGAAACATCAGGAAGATGGGTGAGTACGCGAAGGCACATGGCATGCGCCACCGCAGTCACGGGAAGATGCATAAGTCGGTCGACGTGCAGAGGCTGCAGCAGACCCTGGGCGGCGCGGCCGGCGTTTGCTGTCAGAAAGTTTCCGAGGCCGAGGTATTCGCCCGCGGCGGCATCAAGGACATCCTCGTGTCCAACGAAGTGCGCGATCCGGTGAAGATCGACCACCTCGCCCATCTGCCGAAGTATGGCGCGCGAATCACCGTCTGCGTCGATGATCTGGCGAACGTGCCGGACCTTTCAGCCGCCGCTCAGCGGCACGACACCATACTGGAGTGCCTGGTCGAAATCGACTGCGGGGCGGGCCGCTGCGGCGTCAGGTGCGCCAGTACCGCAGTTGAGATTGCGAAAGCCATCGACGGCGCTCGAGCGCTGAGGTTCAGCGGCGTTCAGGCTTATCAGGGTGCCATGCAGCACCTGGAGAGCTACGAGGACCGCAAAGCCAAGTTCGATGATGCCATCGTCGTGGTGCAGGCGATCATCGAGGCTCTGCAAGCGGTTGGACTCAAACCGGCGCTCGTCTCGGGCGGCGGCACCGGCTCCTTTGACTTCGAATCAAATTCCGGCGTCTACAACGAGCTGCAATGCGGCAGTTACGCCTTCATGGATGCAGCCTATGGACGCATCAGGAACAAGGACGGGAGCCGAATCGATCATGCCGAGTGGGAGAACGCGCTCTTCATCCTGACCGCGGTGATGAGCCATACCAAGCCCGATCAAGCGATCTGCGACGCAGGACTCAAGGTGCTGTCGCTCGACAGCGGCCTTCCCGTCATCTATGGCCGTAACGACGTGAAATACGTCCGCGCCTCCGATGAACACGGTGTGATCGAAGACAAGCACGGAGCTCTCCGCATCAATGAAAGGCTGAAGCTCGTCCCGGGGCACTGCGACCCGACCTGCAATCTCCACGACTGGTATGTCGGCATCCGCAAAGGTAGAGTGGAGCTGGTGTGGCCGGTATCCGCGCGGGGAAAGTGCTACTGACGCCGGCGTCGGGATGCTCGTTCCTGAGGATTGCTGAAAACGGCGCCGTGTGCAATGGCGCTCCCGTGCCAGCCGTCCGGCCAGGTGCGCGTGAAGTCGATCATCGACGGCTCGAGTGTCAGCTTGCCGCTGCGGCGATCGATTGTCGCAAATCGCACGCGGGTCGAGAGAGCTCCATAACCGGTGATCACCAGGCGATCACCTCCCGGCTCGAGCGCCAGCCAATGGGGGTACTCATCGGGCGGCAACACAATGCGGCTGACTTCGTGCGGATGTCCCACATCGTGCAGGTCGAGGCTGGCGATCGCATGTCCGCTCTGCATCGTTTCCACCAGGTAGTCACCCACGACCACCGGCACTTCGCACGTGCGGTAGCCGAAGTCATAGATATGTTGCAGCGTCGGATGGTCGCCTGCCAGGTCTCGAACGAGGAATAGACCGCAGTTGAACGTCGGAACTACGGCCGTCCTGCCATCTGCCAGCATGCGAGGCTCCGACGAATCGGCCGCGGTGTCGTAAAACCAGTCAGATTGCGGCGGCAGCTGCATGGTCGCGACCAGCTTCAGATCGGACAGCCGCCAGACCTGGGAGACGTGGCTGACCTGCGCCCCCATCATGTCCGCGCTCCCGGTGACGACGCGGTCGAGATTTTCGGCGACTGCCAGACTGTAGGGACGAACATTGGGATGCCCGGGAACTGCGGCTGAAGCGGCTCTCACTACCCGGCCCTGCGGATCGAACTCCACCAGCCCTCCCGTGGCGTGGTTGAATCCACCGGAATACTGAAATGTCGCCAGCGTGTTCCCGTTGGAGAGATGGGCAAACGAGTGCGGGTAGCCGTAAGCACCGACACTGCCGAATTTCCGCATGAGCCGCGGATGCTCGGGCTCATGCAGGTCGAATACGTAGGTGCTGTTCGCAACCCAGTCATTCGCGTAAAGCAGGTCGTCGGGAGGCTCCGCGTAGTTCGTATGATGAGCCATCGCCGCGTTGCCGACGGGCAGCATCGCAACGAGCTCGCCAAACGAGGCGCCAGGGCGGACATCGAGGACAGCAAGGAAATCCTTGCCCAATCCCCGAGTACGGCGCCACGCCGCCAAATCGGGTGACATCAGCGCCTGCGTCGAGGCTTGAGGACGCTTCGCCTCCATCGCCCAAACGAAAAGGTAATGGCTGGGAGTTGCCGCGCCCCCGATCAGCGGGAATGTCAGCAGCAGAAGCAGCAGGCAGCCCAAAGTTGACTTTCTCATGGTGCGGTCAAAACTCACCCAGGATGCAGAACGTACTGAAACGGCCATGCCGGACGCCCTTTCTTTTGTGTTGTATTCGGCGAATCCGTGCTGCCAGCCGGTCCCCGGACAGTGCACCGGCTGCCCCCACTGAATCCGCGCCGCACGCACTGCGCGGCGTTGTACCCCCAGCGGCGTATACCACCAGGACGGCAGCGCGTCAATTTCGCGCCGGGCTACGTCGGACGCGCCATCACCAGACCCTCGCGGATCAGCCTCCGAGCAAGTGTGAGCTTGCCGGGCTCATCCAGATCTCCCGGCAGATCGCCGACGGTAAAACGTTCCTGGCTGAGGGCAAACCGTATCGCCGGGGCGACATGGAGGGGAAACGTGATCTTGCGCCCGAAGTGACGAACCCATACCGAGTGCGAGTCCGTCTGCACGCGTGCAATCAGGTGCGGCCTCGCCCCGAGCGTCGTGTCGACGTCGACTCGCTCCAGGGCGGCCAATTGGCTCATCTGGCCGCGCAGCAACGGAGGACAGGACGCCAGGAATTCATCCGTGAAGCGGTCCAGGATCCTCTCCGCCGACACTCGCTCCGACAGGTGCTGCAGCAGGCGCGCGACCATCCCGCGCATCTGCCGCTCCGGGATTCCGTCGCGAGCAAACCCGGGCGGCAGTGCCTTGCGGAACGCGGCGTCGCCCAAACAGGCATCAGCGACGGCCTCCAGGAGGAAATCCGTCCAACTATAGGCCAGGACTCCGATGGTGATGTGAAGCGAGACGGTGCTCGTCGCGATTGCCTCATGCAAGTGACCGCGAGGGATGTAGACGGCGTCGCCGGCGGCCAATTCGAATTGCAACTCCGGCTCCCCGACACCATGGGTCGCCGGATCGAAATGCTGATTCCTGAGCGGCAGCTCGACGGGGGCGCCGTAGGTTTTCCAGCGCTTGCTGCCGGCGACCTGCAACACGAATACGTCGTGGGTATCGTAGTGAACTCTCGCCCCCTGATTGCCCGGTGGCGTGAGATAGACGTTCGCCTGAAAAGGGTGGCTGAAAACCGATTCCAGTCCGCGACAGAGCGTCGTCAGAGACGGAATCACGGTGTCCATGTAAGCCAGATTGACCGTCGATCCCTCCATGAAAAGCTGGTACAGGCGCGCCACATCCAGAGCGCCGCCATTGGTCGTGTACTCTTCCGGCGCGACGTCCCGCGCCGCATTCTTCAGGATGACGTTGGGATAGCGGAGCTCGAGCGTGGTCAGTGCCCGATCGATCTCATCGAGAGACAACAGCGCGTCGTAGTAGCCGGGACGATTGCGGCACAGCGTCAGCGGCCGCCGCTCCCAGTACTCGTCGAAAAACTCATCGGCAGTGACCGGCTGGATCAGCCATTCAAGAGGCTGCACGTACCCTCGTTTCGTACGGAAGCCGACCGCGGCGGCTCACGGCCCGAAGCGAAGGCCGGCGGCCGCCCCCATCGTCAGCATTTCCCTACTGGTGTTTGTACGGGTCCGGCGGGTGCTTCTTGCGGTCCGGGTCGCCGTGCATGTGTTTCATTTTGTCCGGATCCCTCGCCTTGTCCGGATCCCCCATTTTGTCCGGGTTCCTCATCTTGTCGGGATCCCTGACTTTGTCCGGGTCCCTCACCTTGTCCGGATCTCTCACTTTATCCGGATCCTTCACCTTGTCCGGATCCTTCACCTTATCCGGATCGCCCATCTGAGCGACGGCGTCAGCTCTGCCTCCGAGCGCAATGGCCACGGCCCCGCCGGCAACGAGCGCGCCCGCCGCCGTGAGGAATGAGCGCCTGCGCCGCGCACGCTCGGTCGTGATCTGATCGTCCGTCAATGTATGCCGCGGTTCCTGACGCTCTTTCAATTTCTCATCAGCCATGGCCGGCCTCCGGATTGGAGAGTGAAGCTACCGCTATAGTCTCAAAGGACGGACGGTCAGCAGCACGGGACATGCCCAAGCCGTGGCAAGAGGTGGAGCCTTCAAGCGCTCGCGCGGTTTCTTGACCGTGGCCGTGGCTGACTCTTGCGATGAGTCGATCTCGATTGCCGAGAATCTCCTTCTCTCGCAGAACGTTGAGAGCAGGACCCCAATAGGTATCGGGCACCCGGGTCATCCAGGCCACGCAGGTGCTGCAGCGTCTGGATCAACTACCCGCCTCTCGCCAAAGGCCCGCACTGGCCATTGCCTAGAGGTGCGCTCGCGATGGCCGATGCGCGATCTCAGCGACCGGCCAGTGTCTCGTTGGCGCGCGCGTGTACCTCCAGAGCGAGTCGCGCCGGCCATATCACTTTGCCGAGGATGCGATCACGCCGGATGACGCCGTAGTTGCGGCTATCCTCACTCGAGTCGCGGTCGTCCCCCATGACGAAGTAGGTTCCGGGGGGTACTCGCATCGCCGGCAGGTCAGCTCGACTCACCGCCAGCCCGGCGTACCGCGGCCGGTCCGATCCGGGCTCCGGCCTGCCATCGACGTACGTAACTCCGTCTTTTATCTCGACGGTGGACCCCATCACGGCGATGACACGTTTCAAATCACCCAGCGAGGGATCGCGAGGATATTGAAACACGACCACATCTCCAGCCTGTGGCTGATGTCCCCAATACGACCACGAGGACACGAGGACATACCGGCCGGGTGAGATCGCCGGTTTCATGGAGGTATCCACCTCCTTGAACGCCTCAAAACCGAACGCCCGCGCGGGCATGAACCCCGCGGGTATGTGCATCGGATTCTCGACCCAAAGCGTCCCCTCTGCCGCCAGAAGCCCGAGGACGAGCAAGGCGGTTAGGACATCCTTCAGGCGACCCCACCCATTCATTGTTGTTCGTCTCCTGACCGGCACCCTGGCGTACGACGGCCCGGTGCTGCTCGCGAGCATAGGGCAAATCCGCCCGGCGTCCCAGCATCCGCTAGAATGCCACCGATGACATCCGGGGATACGACAGTGCACAAGTCGCGTGATTCAGGTTCTGTGGAATCGTGGCTCGTCTCGGCAGGACGTGACCGGCGCCCGGGCTCGCCGTTGAACGTGCCACCTTGGCCAGCATCGAACTTCGTCCGGGGCGCGGATCGCGCCTATGCCCGCGACGACGGCACGCCAGGCTGGGAAGCGCTGGAAGAGATCATCGGTGGCCTCGAAGGCGGGTCTTCGCTCTCGTTCGCCTCGGGCATGGCCGGCATCGCGGCAATTTTCGACCAACTCCCCACTGGATCTACGGTAGCGCTGCCGGACAACTGCTACCAGGGTGTGGTGGGGCTGGCGAAAGCCGGCCAGAGCCGCGGGCGATGGACCGTGCATCGAATCGCCGTGACGGACACCGCCCGCTGGATCGAGATGTGCGGGGTGGCCGATCTGCTTTGGCTCGAGTCGCCCTCGAATCCGCTGCTGGCGGTGGCCGACGTGGATGTCATCTGCAGCGCTCCCCGCAAGCGTGGCGCGATTCTGGGCGTGGACAATACGTTTGCCACGCCGCTCAACCAGCAGTGCCTGGCGCTTGGGGCCGATGTCGCAGTGCAATCGGTGACCAAGTTCATCGGCGGCCACTCGGACCTCCTCGGCGGCGTCGTCAGCACGCGCGACGCCAAGTTGTTGGCGGCGCTGCGGGAAGCTCGCGAGCTCGCGGGAGCAACACCCGGCACTTTGGAGACGTATCTCGCAGTTCGCGGCGTAAGGACCCTGGCGCTGCGGCTGGAGCGGGCGCAACACAACGCCATGATCCTGGCCGAGCGCCTTGCGCAGCACCCGAACGTCACCAGGACGCGCTATCCGGGTCTGGCGAGCCACCCGACTCACGAGGCCGCGCGACGTCAGCTCAAAGGCTTCGGCACGATCATCTCCTTCGATGTGCGCGGGGACGCCAGCGCCGCGGATGCAGTGTGCATCGGGCTACAGCTGATCCAACACGCCACCAGCCTGGGCGGGGTCGAGTCCACCATCGAGCGTCGCGCTGGCATTCCCGGTCAGGAACACCTGCCGGCGACGCTCCTGCGGCTGAGCGTCGGTATCGAAGCTGTCGAGGACCTGTGGGGCGATCTGGATCGGGCCCTCAACGCTTTACGCGGATCTCAACGTTAGGTGCATCCCGAAGCGTCGCGAGAATCACGCAATACCGCTCCGCCATCTCGATGAGGCGCTGACGCGTCGGCTCGTCGAATGAGCCTTCGAGATCGAAGGTCAACACAATGCTGTTGATCCCTACGGGCACGCTCTTGTCGACGCCAAGCGTACCGCGTGCATCCCAGACGCCCTCGGCGACGACCCGCCCACCGGTGAGGCCCGCGCGCATGGACGTCGCCACTGCCAGGACCGTCACACCGGCACACGCCGCCAATGATTCGAGAAGCAGGTCCGCGGAGCAGGCCTCGTTGCCGGTACCCCCCGTCGCCGGATGCAGGCCCGCAGCTCTCACCTGATGACCTGACAGGGTGGCAGTCAGGCATTGCGGATCGAGCACTGCCTCAGCCCGCGACGTGACGAGCGCCGAGCCAGGCTCGGCGCGATACTTCTGCTTGAGTGGGCCCTGAAGGGCCCGCAGCTCATCGGCATTCATGGTCGATGATCCGCGCGGACCTGGGCCACGAGCGGGAAGATGTTCTCCCGGATCAGCATCTGATCGAATTGCGGCAGGTCCTGCTGCATCAGGGTGTGGTACTGCGCCTGAGCGGCACTCAGCTTCTGGTCGAGCAACTGGAGGACCTGCATGGAGGCATCGGTCAGCGGGTAGCCCGGGTCGCCGTACACATCGCCGGCGCCGGTTCCCACCTCGCCATTGAACCAGATCAGGTAGAGGTATAGACCGTAAGGAGCCAGATAGGATTTCTCATCACTGTTGGCCAGGGCCGGGGACAGCAGCTGCTCTTCCAGATCCTGGATCTTCTTGTCCATGTCCTTGATCGATTGCAGCGTCTTGCCGTGATCGGACTTCTTGTCCGCTTTGAGCGTCGACTCGACCGTTTGAAGTTGCTTTCGGAGCCACTCGATCTGGTTGACCATCGCGGACACACTCGATATGTCATCGCGTACATGGAGCAGGGTCTTGACGCGAGCCGCGGTCTGCGCAGGCGCCTCCGGCGAGCTCGGACTGGCTACTACGGTGAATGACTGACTGTAGGTGCTGCCGTCGGGCGTCGTGACGCGCGCGGTATACGTGCCGGGCGGAACCAGCGGCCCGACCTCGGCTTCCTTGATGCCCCAGTGGGTGATCGGTCGCGAATCCTTGCCGAGGAAGCGCAGATCGTTCCAGACGTGCGGATTGCTCGGCGGCGTCGTCCGCAGCTTGATGAGCTTCGGCGGCGCATAGCGCAGATCCCAATAGACTCGATTGATCCCGGGATGCACGTGCGCATCGGGGTCGCGTGCCCAGTGACCGTTCTTGTACTCGTCCTTGTACGAGGGGTTGAGGCCCGGCTTTTTGTGGGTGACGAGTTGCAGGTTGCGGACCACATTCCCCTGAGAATCCACAATGGCGACCTTGATTCCGGCCGTCGCCTCCATCTTCCTGGCGCTCAGCTTCCCGCCTTCCTGCTCCTCCTCCTGCCCTTCCTGGTCGTCCTCCTCATCGCCCTGCTCATCCTCCTGCGCGGCTTCCTGCTCGTCCTCCTGCTCGTCCTCGCTCTTGGGCGTCACCTTCACCTTGGGTACCGACTGCAGCCAGAAGTCAACGAAGGCCTCCGAGCCGTGGAAAAAACGATGCTCCGGCCGCGACTCGAAAACCCGCACCGGAGCATCGCTCCCGGCGTTGGCCAACTGTTCGAGCGGAGTGATGTCTTCCAGCACGTAGATGCCGCGCCCGTACGTCGCAACTACGAGATCGTGGAATTGCTTCTGCACCGTTTCCCAGGATACCGGCGTATGCGGCAGCCCCGCCTGCAGGGGCAGCCACTTCTCGCCGGCATCGAACGAGACATAGAGCGCACTGCCGGTACCGGCGAAAAGCAGATTGCTGCTGTAGGGATCTTCGGCGACCGAGCTCACATTGCTCGTGGGGCCGGCATCGATGCCCTGGACGATGAGTTTCCAGGTGCGCCCGAAGTTGGTGGTTTTGAAAATGTAGGGCTTGGTATCGCCCACGAGCCCGAGGTCCACGGAGAGGTACGCCGTTCCGGCATCGAAGTGCGAGGGCTCTATGCGGGTGACCGTTCCCAGCGGCGGCAGGCCGTGCATGTTCTTCGTGACATTGGTCCAGTTACCGCCGCCGTCACGCGTCAGCCAGACCTGGCCGTCGTTGGTACCCGCCCAGATGAGACCCTGTTGCGCCGGTGAGGGCGCGATGGCGAATACCACCTCGCCGTAGAACTGCCCGAGGTTGTCCTGCCGGCGCATCTTCCCCCTGACCGGAATTCCGCCCGACGGCACGAGATACTGAGGATCGTGCGTCGACAGATCGGGACTGATCTCCTTCCAGGTCTGGCCGCCATTCGTCGTCTTGAAGATCACCTGACAGCCATAATAGACCGTGTTGTGGTCGAACGGATCAATCGCCAGGGGCGGCGTCCAATGGCAGCGATATTTCAGGTCCGCCGGCGGGGAATCGAGCGGATGCAGGGGCCATGGGCTCACCGCCCGCGGATAACCCACCTTGGTATCGAGGCGGGTGATCTCGTCTCCGTAACAACTGCTCCAGATGACGTCCGGATCGGACGGGTCCGGATATATGAATCCGGACTCACAACCGCCGAGCGGCTCCTGCCAGCCCGCGTTGGGCTCACCAACGCCGCCGAGCAGCGGCGTGGCCTGCGGATAGGCCGGGCCGCGCTCTGCATCGTCGTCCTGCATGTTCGCATACACCCAATAGGGCACGCGATTGTCGACGGACACGTGATACATCTGGCCGATGGGCAGCATCACGTGCTGCCAGTCATCGCCGCCGGTCCTGCTGATTTCCGCTCCACCGTCGTCGCTGATCATGATCCGCTTCGAGTTGGTCGGATCGATCCAGATGTCGTGGTTGTCACCGCCCCAGTCCACTTCGCGAAACGTCTTGCCGCCATCGCCGGACAGGTAAAAGGCGTTGCCCGCGACGTAGATCTTGTCCGCATCGGTCGGAGAAACCGCGAGGCGGATGGTGTAACCGGCACGCTCGGTCAGGAGCCGGCTGTAGGTCTCGACGTGCCATTGCTTGCCGCCGTCATCGGAGCGCCACAGCGCACCCTCCTGCGCGGTCGCGATGAGGGCGTACACCCGGTCGGGAGCCGACGGCGCGATGGCGACGTCGATCTTGCCCAGCGGCGGATGAGGCAGGCCGTGTCCCTTGATCTCCTTCCACGAGTCGCCGCCGTCATGCGAAACATAGACGCCGCTGGACGGCCCGCCGCTGGTCATTGCCCACGGGCGGATTTTCCATTCCCAGATGCCGGCGAACAGGATGTGCGGATCCTGCGGGTCCATCGTGAGTCCGGAGCATCCGGCATCGCCATTGACGAACAGAGCGTGTTTCCATGTTTTGCCGCCATCCTCGGTGCGCCACACGCCACGTGATTTCTCCGACTGCGTGCCCGTCCCCATCGCGCAGACGAAGACGTTCTGCGGGTCATGGGGATTGATGACGATGCGCGCGATCAACCCGGTGTCGGCCAACCCCACATGAGTCCAGGTGCGCCCGGCGTCGGTGGACTTGTACACGCCGTCCCCAGGCGTGATGCCATTGCGGATCACCCACGACTCACCCGTGCCAACCCAGATCACCGCATGATTGCTCGGGTCCACCGCCATTGCGCCGATCGACTGGACGGGCTCCTTGTCGAAGACGGGTTTGAACTCATGGCCGCCGTCGCTGGACTTCCAGACTCCGCCGGAGGCGGCACCGATGTAGTAGACGTTCGGGTCTCCGGGGACGCCGACCACGGCGCTCCCCCGGTTGCCGCGATCCGGTCCGACGAAGCGGAACTTCATCGATTCCAGATCTTTTTTCGTGACGTCTCGCGCCCCCGCGGCCGGCGGCACGCCGACCAGCGCCAGCAAGCAAAGTGCGACGCACCACTTCGTGGACGCTCTGACATTCATCGGTCATTCCTCCGGGGCTTTTGCCGTCCACGATACCGGATTCGGAAATGCACCGAAAAGCAGGCGAGACCCCCCTCAGTCGACTGGAAGTGGTCGCTCTGGCGCGAATTCCCCGTTACGTATTCGCTTCGATGAACGCGTGCAGCTGTGACCTGCTGAGACTGCCGACGCGCGTCGCCACGGGATGGCCGTCCTTGAAGATCATCAGCGTTGGAATGCCGCGCACGCTGTAGCGGGTCGGTGTTGCGGGATTCTCATCTACGTTCAGTTTCGCGACGCTCAGCCGATCGGCGTACTCGCCTGCGGATTCCTCGACGAGGGGACCGATCATGCGGCAGGGGCCGCACCACTCGGCCCAATAATCCACGAGCACGGGCTTCGAGGAGGCCAGGACTTCCGTCTGGAAGGTCTGGTCGGTGACGGTCTTGATGGCTTGGCTCATCGGCTGAGTTCTCCAGGTGGGCTCTTCGAGCCTAAGGTATTGTTCCAATCTGTCGAGATAAAGACCGCTATACTGAAATCATTATTCCGTATGCTGAATAATCCAAGATGGACAAGCTACAGGCCATGGCGCTTTTCGTTCGGGTGGTCGAGACCGGCGGTATCGCCCGGGCGGCCGCGAGCCTGCGGATTCCGAAGGCCACGGCCACGACGCTCATCCAGAGACTGGAGGCATCCCTCGGCGTGAAGCTCCTGAACCGCACCACTCGCCGGGTCAGCGTCACGGCCGACGGAGCTGCCTACTACACACGCGCGGCAGCCATTCTCGCGGAGGTGCGGGAGGCCGAGGAAGCACTGACGCAGCACTCCGCGGCGCCGCACGGACGAGTGCGTGTCGATGCGCCAACACTCATTGCCCGCTCCGTGATCGTGCCGGCGCTACCGGGTTTCTTCGCGCGCTATCCTGACATCGAGCTTGCTCTCGCCTGCAACGAGCGGCACTTCGATCTGGTCGCGGAAGGAATCGATTGCGCATTGTGGATCGGAGAGGTGGCCGACCCGAACCTGGTCGCACGCCGAGTCGGATTTCTCTACTTCGCCACCTGCGCGGCGCCGTCTTACCTCACGACACACGGGTTGCCGACTCATCCGCGCGAGCTCGCCCAACATCGCTGCATCAACCGCTTCTCGCCGCGCACTGGAGAAACGGCGGAATGGATATTCTCGAAGGACCGGGAGCGCGTACACGCGGTTTTTCCCGCACACCTGGCGCTGGAAGACGACAACAGTTACGTGACTGCCGCGGAGGCCGGGTTGGGTCTCGCGCAGATGCCGGCATTCGTGGTCAAGGAAGCGATGGAGCGCGGCACACTCGATCTGGTGCTCGCCGACTGGCTGCCCGAGCCAGCACCGCTGCACGTGGTGTATCCGCATAGCCGGCATCTCTCGCGCCGCGTACGTTTGTTCGTCGACTGGCTCGCAGCGCTGATCGCGGACCATGATGGCATCCAACTGCGCTCCACGCTGCCGAGGACGGCGTGATTCAGCGCAGATTCAGCCGCCGGGCATGACCCTTGCGGAACCCGACAGCAAACCACCATCGTGGCAGGTGTCTCATGTCAGTCATCAGATTAATCGCCCGCGGCAGCTGCCTGATCAGCCTGCTCGCTATTCTGGCAGGCTGCGTAGTCGTCCCCGACCACGGTCCGCGCGAAGGCTATTACGACCGCCCGCATCACCGGTACTATCACG
>Ga0134125_10005815_pt1 | contig 13979 bp, 28 predicted proteins | sample KB31751_FD_96464 | JGI IMG/M metagenome (GOLD analysis project Ga0134125, IMG submission 96464) | Terrestrial soil microbial communities with excess Nitrogen fertilizer from Kellogg Biological Station, Michigan, USA - KB3-175-1 | ecosystem: Environmental > Terrestrial > Soil > Unclassified ... | reverse complement strand
TGAACCCCACTGGCTCCATCCGTCCCGATCCCGGCGCGCCTACCACGTTTCTCGGCAAGGTCGCATGCCTGGTTCCGGACCTGATCCTGATCGCCCTCGCCGCTTACGGCCTGTGGTCGCTCGTACACCTTTTCCTGAATTGAGGGGATGAAGATGGCACCCACAAACGAAAACTGGCGCGCCTCACGTCCGGGCGATCCGGTACAGGTGAAAGCCTCTGCGCGCCGCGAAGGCTGGCTGATTTTCTTCGGATACGTGATCGCAATCGGCGTCCTGCTGTGGCAGGCGGGAGTGTTTTCACCATGATCCCCGAACGCGACATGAGTGGACCCGCATTCCCGACATGCGTCGCTAGTCCACAGGACTTTCCTGATGGCTCCCGGTTGCCGCTTGGCATGACGCTGCGCGACTACTTCGCGGCGAAGGCGCTCCCTGCCGTCATTGACGCATATGTCGAAGCTAACGGACGCTGCATCGGCACAGATCACATTTTGCGCAATCCGCCAATCATCGCCTATCGCATGGCCGACGCCATGCTCGCAGCCCGCGAGGCGCAGCCATGAACGCCCGCGACGATCTTGACGTTGCCGTCTACGACTGGCTCACGAAGCGTTTTGGCGAGCGTGTAGCCGAAGCCTTGGTGCCGTCACCGGGTGGTGAATGGCTGCTCACGGAAGCCGAACAGAAGGCCGCACACGCGCATTACGAGGCATGGGCTGAGAAGCAGACGTGCGACGCGGACATCGATGCGGCTGAATACGCAATGGGAGACAGGTGATGTGCAACTTGATCATCGACCACGACACCGCGAAAGCCTACGTGGAGCAGGCTCAGGCGATGGCGCTGGAATCGTTCGAGCCGTGGACGGATGCGTTCCAGTCGCTCACGAAGTACCAGGAAAACGAAATCGTGCTGGCGCTGAAAGACGGCGACAAGTGCCGCGCTGGCGAACTGCTGGATATGTACATCCGGCAGGCCGTGAAGGACACGGCTAAGGACATCGCGCAGGATCAACTTGCAACCCGCTACGGCGTGGAAAGGAGTGCGGCATGAACGATTTCAGCGAACTCAAAGGGCGCCACATTGTTTCGGTTGAAGGTCTGGAACCGGACAGCGAAAGCGCGACATTCCACTGCGCGGACGGTTCCGAATGGCGCATGTACCACGGTCAAGATTGCTGTGAGTCCGTATCCATCGTGGACGTGGTTGGCGATGTTGCCGACCTGATCGACGCAGGCGTGTTGGATGCGCGCGAGGAAACCAACAGCGACTCCGACCCCGAGGATTATGCGGCCAAACGCACGACCGAAGATCCCGACTGGAACAAGTGGCGCGATTCCTACACATGGACCTTCTACATCATCCAGACCACCAAGGGCGCCGTGACGATTCGTTGGCTCGGCGAATCGAATGGCTACTATTGCGAAGTCGCTCAGTTCGATCGTGTTGATGGCGGGAGGCCGATATGAGATCGCCCCGCAAGCTCCGCGTCGTGCCGGATTGCCCGCAGCCTGATCCGCAGCCGTTCAAGCGTATCCAGTACGGGTTCGCTGGCGGTCACAAGGTCGAACGCTTAGCACCCATGCCGCTTCCGCATGAAATCAGCGTCCGCGCCCGAGCGCAGTCGATCCTTTCCCGTGATGGCAAGCGTGCGGAACTGCCCGACTACGAAACCGCGCTGAAGATCATCGCGGAAGCCAACAAACCGAAACGCGACTGGAACGTCACGGTTCCGAAGCCGCGCAAGGTGACGCCATGAACGCGCCGCACGTAATCGAAGTGATCGAATCCGAAATCATGGTAGGCGAAGGCGAAAACGAATCCGATCCCGTTCGCATCGTTACGCAGTACCACACCAAGGATGGCGTTTTATTGGCCGAGCACGACGAATGGCTCAAGCACCACACGATCGTCACCGCCGGACTCGGAAAGGATTAACCCCTATGCACCCCCGCGCAGACATCCCGACGACTCCCTCACTTCGGAACTGCGCAGGGGTGCGCCCTTCAATGGCAGTGAATGTGCGGATCAATAAGGCAGCTCACGTTAATCGCGTGTCTAGCAGTTCCCATTCCAGCCGGAATTTGCCGAATAAGTTGGAACCCGTGCATTGCCTAGATGCCGCCTATGGCAGCGGCCACTGCCGCCCTATCTCAACACGCAGCCCGGCGTTCCGGGCAAGGAACAAGCATGACCAAGGCACGCATCTACATCGTCAACAATGGCAGTTCTGAGGATGCTCCGCGTCTTGTGCGCGCAATCAGCCGAGCGCACGCAATCAGGCACGTCACCAGGCCTTTCGCTGCCGTCGTGGCTGCGCAGGAACAGCTAGTGCGCATGCTCGGCGATGGCATCGAGGTCGAGAATGCCGGCGCAGTCGATACGGAAGGAGAAGCAGCATGAACGCAATCGTGAAAGCGGAGGCACCCAGCGTGCTCGCCACATTGGCCCAGCATTACGGCATGGACAAGCGAGCTTTCGAGTCCACGCTGCGCGCAACCGTGATGCCGAATGACGCCAGCAACGAACAGGCCGCTGCATTCCTGCTAGTGGCACGCGAACACAAGCTCAACCCGTTCACCCGCGAGATTTTCGCGTTCCCATCCAAGGGCGGCGGCATCCAGCCGGTGGTATCCGTTGACGGCTGGATGAAGCTGATCAACTCGCACCCGCAGTTTGACGGCATGGACTTCGAGGACAAGGCCGACGAAAAGGGCGCGCTGTTGAGTGTGACGTGTCGCATCTATCGCAAGGATCGGTCGCACCCGGTCGCCGTCACCGAATACATGAGCGAATGCAAGCGTGGCACGGATACATGGTCCCGCTGGCCCGCACGCATGCTGCGGCACAAGGCCGCGATTCAGGCCGCGCGCTACGCCTTCGGATTCGCGGGGATCATGGAGCCGGATGAAGTCGAGCGCATGGGCGATGTCGTGGAAGTGCAGGAAGTGACGTTGCATGATCCGCGCAAACAACGCCACGACGAAGCCGCCGAGCAATATGAGAAAAGCGTGGACTTCATCAAGGGGAAAATCCGCGCATGGGACGAATCGCAGGACGAATCACACCTGTATTCGGTCGCCGAGGCTTGGGGCGAAATCCCGTCCGCCGCGCAGGTTGACTTGTGGCTCGCGCCGACCAAGGGCGGCATCTTCACCACGCACGAACGCGACGTGATCAAGACCAAGTTGCCGCGCGGTGAGCGCGCCGAACCGGAGCAAGCATGAGCAGCGAACAGAAATTCGTGGACGGCCTTCGGGTCTATGCGCCACGTGACAACGCGCCGGATTTCGTCATTGCGAATCTGGTGGTGAATGCCGTGGAATTGCAGGGCTGGCTTGCGGGAAGATCGGGCGACGTTCGCATTGACATCAAGCGATCGAAGGGCGGCAAGTATTACGCCAGCGAGAACGATTACAGGCCTGATTCCCAGCGCCCCGCGCAATCGCAGAGACCGGCGCGGCAACCTACGCCGGAAGCGACGGGCGGCTTTGCGGACGACGACCTTGACTCGGTGCCGTTCTGATGGACGTTACCGAAGAATGCGTCGAATCGTATAGACGCCTGCGCAGCCTCAAGTGTGTCGGCGCTGAAATCGGCATCCCGTGGCAAACGGTCTATGTGCATCTGCGCAAGGCTGGCGAGCCAGTGACCGGCGACAAGTTGCGTTATGGCAGCGACACCGACCGTCTGGCAGCGAGGGCCGAACAGTATTTCGCCGACTTGGTGCCATTCGCAAAGGACATGAATCTCACCAAGTTCCAGGCCAAGTATGACGCACTCGTTCACGGTCATCGGGTAGACATCAAAGCCGCACGACTATTGCGCGGATCGTGGGCATTCTCACTCAAGAAACAACAGCGAATAGCCGATTTCTTTGTCGCGTTTGCGTACAACGAAGAAGGCGAGCAGCCGCTTCATGTGTTGCTGTTTCCTGGCGACTGCGTTCGCCACTATTCAACCATCCGCGCAGTGGAAGGCAACAGATGGTGGTCCTACCGGCTTAGTGAAAGCGAGCTTACATCATTCATGGATCAACTGCGCGACATAAAGCCGCAGGAAGCGGCCTAATTCTGACCCAATCGACCTGGCACTGATGGAGAGGATATGAACGAGTTCGGCATGTATCCCTACAACACGGACGCCATGCGTCACTGGCAGGCTGCCCGAGAAAATGCAGATGCGCGCATTCACAACGAAGCAACGCGAGAATGCTGCCGCCTGTTGATCAGTCAGCACGATCCAGTGTTCAGCCTAGGAATTGATCGAAGCAAGCTCAGGGTATTGCTGGACTTCGTACAACATCACGATACCGCCAGATTGCGGCGCGAATGCGAAACTTTATTGAACGAAATGCAGAGACCATAACCACCCCTACCGAAACCGAAAGCGGCGCCGGTAGGCGTCCGCTGGAATGAGTAGTTATGCCGCACCCAACATCGGAGCAAAAGATGGAAGGCTACTACGGGAAAATTGAAACCCCGCGTGACGCGATCTACGAAGCGGCTTGTGCAATGGACAACCAAGACGTGCCGCTGGAGGAATGGCCGGGAAAGCTGGTAGAGGCGTTAGCACGCGCCGGATATGCGGTGGTGCCGGTTGCGTTGCCGGCTTACGTGCTTGGTGAAGCTGCGATAGCCGGAGTGTTTGAAACTGGAAACCCGAAGCACGGATGGGATTACCTGCTGGCGCAAGTGCGCGCATAACCCCCGAATTTAGCGGCGCCGGTAGGCGTCCGCTGGAATGAAGAGTTAGCTGGCAAACCCACGCGGGGAACGAAAATGGAAAAGTGCTACAGCACCAACAACGAAGAGTTTTGCCACACCGAAATCGGCGACGTGCTCGATGCGCTGGACAGCGAAGGGCGCTTAAAGGTTGGTGAGACCTATTACGAAGCCGACAGCCAGCCATTGACTGCACCGAAGCTGCTGCGCGCCGACTTGGCGCTGGAACAGGCCGATGAACTTGGCTACGACCTGATCGGTGAAGCCTGGGACAACCCGTTTGATGTGAGCGCCGAAGCGAAGGGGGAATTGCAGGACGCATTGAACGCCTGGGCGGCGAAGTATGTAGACGTGAGCCGGTATTTCGAAATCGTCGGCAAAACGCGGCCGATGCAAGTCACCGAATCCGATTTGCCAGATAACACCCGAAATCAGCGGCCCGCGTAGCGGGTCCGCCTGGATTGAGCAGTTAGGCCACAACCACCAGGAATGCACATGAATCACGAAGGCAGAGCGGCTTACAGACTGCGCGATAACCCAGTGGAGCGGAAATATCACGACGCATGGAAACGCGAGAACGAACAAGGCGATTTGCTTGCATGGCTGCTCGGAGATGGGGCGCACAAAGGTACTCCGACAGAGCGCGATGCAATGGTTGCTGCCACGGTGGTTCAGTGGCTTGGCTCACCAGTGGGACAGAATTTCGTGTCTCGCGTATTGGGGCCTAACACTTGAGGTAAGCGGCGCCGGCCGCGGACTCCTTGAAACCGAAAGCGGCGGACCGGCGTCCGCCTTGACCGAATAGTTAGGTGCGCCAATGCAACCGGACGAAGTGAAACGCTGGCGGTTCTGCGTTGAGAACTGGGACGAGGAATGCTGGTATCTCGATGCGGCCGGCGGCGTGAATGGGAACGAGCGGGATGCCGAGTTTATTGGCACTTCGCACGAAGCCGAGGCGGAAGGTGAACGCCGCTGCGAGTTGTGGGAAACCGCGACAGGCGATCTTGCGGCTCGTATTACGCGCGAAAGCTGCGGCGCACCTAACACCCGAAATCAGCGGCCCGCGTAGCGGGTCCGCCTGGATTGAGCAGTTAGCTGGCAAACCAACACGAGGAACGAAAATGGAAAAGTGCTACAGCACCGACAACGAAAACTTTTGCCACACGGAGCTAGGCGATGTGCTGGACGCTCTTGACTGCGAAGGTCGCCTGCAGGTTGGCACGGTCTACTACGAAGGCGATAGTCAGCCGTTGACAGTGCCGAAGCTGTTGCGCGCCGACCTTGTGCTCGAACAAGCCGACGAGGCCGGATACGACCTGATCGGCGAGGCATGGGATAACCCGTTTGCGGTGTCTAACAGCGCCATGGAAGAGTTGCAGGAATTACTCAACGGATGGGCCGCGAAGCATGTGGACGTGGGCCACTACTTCGAAATCGTTGGCAAGACGCGAGAGTTGAGGGTGACCGAGGCCGATTTGCCAGCTAACACCCAAGTTGAGCGGCAGCCGTAGGCTGTCCGCTCGGACGCAGAGTTAGCTGGCGACCAGCTACGGAGAACGATATGAGCTACGTGACCTACGATTTCAGCGAAACCATTGCAGGATGCGGGATTCAGCGCGAGAACATTGAGCGCGTCGAAGCGGCATGGGGCCGCAATGGCGATTGCGCTGAATGGGATGGCGGCTTTGTTCTGCGAATGAAGGACGGAAAACGCTTGTACTTGACCGGCTGGTGCGACACGACCGGATGGGGCTGCCAGGACGGAACCGAAATGTCCGAGATTGCAGATGACGGCGAACTGCCCAAAGGCCCGAGCGGCGAATGGCGCGATCCGCCAAGTGATTGGGATATTGAGCCGGCAGACCTGAACAGGTTTGTTCAGACTGGCGAGGGGCAGTGGGATTGAGCCAGCTAACACTAACTATGCCCCACATCAGGGCGGTAACAAGGATTAGGCGCGCGTTAAACGATGCACGACGAATCGCGCAGATGAGCCATTTCAGGCGCGATTATCACGGCAGAATGAGGTGCAATGTGAGCGAGAAAGACGACATGGCGCAGGCGTTGCGCGCTCAATTCGAGCAGTGGTACACGATGCATGCTCACAACTATTCGCGCGATCCAATCGGTTCACGCGATTGCGCGTTGCAGTGGGAAGCGTGGAAAGCAGCCCACGAATCACGCGCACAACCGGCGCCCGTGGCCGAACCGGTTGGAAGGGTCCACATCCAACTGCACCGTGATTGTCCGTCCATGCGCAACGTGGAGTTTTTGGAGGACATCGAGCTTCCGCCAGGAACGCATCTGCTCTACACCAACCCGCCCGAGCCAGCGCGGGATGCGGCGCGATATCGGTGGCTGCGCGAACAGGCCGAGTTCAGTGACATTGCGGTTGAGCACACAATCGATGGAAATGTGTCCGAAGTGTTGTTCGGATGCGATCTGGACGAAGCGATCGATGCTGCGATGGCGCAGGAGTCGGGCGATGGCGAATGACCAAGACATGGCGGGGCTGTCCGAGGACGTGCGCGCGGCGCTCGCATGGCTCAAGTCTGGCGTGCGACCTAGAACGCGGAGCTTCGACGCGTGGCAAACCATCCGCGCCGAACTCCTGCGGCTCGTCCAAAAGGCCGCATGGTTAGAAAAACAAAATGTTGAAATGTCCATGAATGCCTATCAATGGATGGCAAGACACGACCGAATCAGCGCAGGGAAAGACGGCGGAGACTTCCCGCGTCCGGCAGACGTCCCAGATGCAATCATACGTGCCGAGCGTGCCTAGGCCGAACTCGCGGAGTTGCGAGATGAAATTGGAACAAAGGTGCCGGCAATTATGTGGCAACACGCCGAGGCCGAACTGGCTACGGCCCGCGAAACCATCAAGCGCCTGAACCGCCGCGTTCAGGTTGCAGAGGCTGGCGTGGCCGAGAAGGTAAAGGCAAGCGCACAAGGTAGCTTTGGGCGCGCGCTGGCGAACGCGGCTTCGGAGATGTTCATGCACGAACGCGACGAGGCGCGGGCAGACCTCGCGGCGCTCAAGCGGATGATCGCGGAAGCGCCTGTATACAAATGTGACGCAGACGTGATAAGTGGGCGAGATTATGACTACATTTCGGCGGTTTTAATACACGACGACCCAGGATTTCAATATCCAGACGTCGATGGCAAGCGCGTCGCCCTGCTGCCGGTAGGGGGTGAGCATGGCATGACGGAGGCAGCGGGTGAGTGAGGCTGTGCACATCGTCGAACCCGCAATGCTCCGGAAGCTGTCCGGGAAGCGCACTGCGGGCGCTGTACGGCGGTGGGCACAGCGCCAAGGCATCGCGACCAAGGAAGGCGAGGAAGGCCCGTGGACGACGCTGGAGGCCATCAACAAGGCGCTGGGTGTAGGATCGGCGAACGAACCCGTGTACCAAGCGGACGACATAGCATGACGGACTGGCAACCTATCCATACTGCGCCTAAGGACGGGCGCCGCATCATGGTCTGTTGCGCGCACGGAACGACGTTCATGGTCGAGATTGCGGCATGGGGAGTGTTCCGCAAGCGCAGTGCATGCTGGAAATACAACTCGCCCATGGGAGTCAAGATGGAAGTGTCGCCGTTCTGTTGGGCGCCGTTGCCCTTTCCGCCGCAGTCATGAGTCGTCACCGCAAGCCCGACCCATCTATCCCGGTCTTCATTGACCAGCGCAAGCTCCCGGTGGGCTGCTACTGGAACCGGCGTGATCGGTATTGGTACGCGCTTCCGGGCGGCAAGCGCAAGCGGCTGGCAGGACCCGAGGCCCAGCTATCGGACCTGCACGCGGCGATGGAGACGTTGCACGGCGTTGACCGCGGCTCGCTGGATTACATGCTGGGCCGGTTTGAGGCGTCGCCACAGTTCGCGGAACTCGCCAAGGGTACGCAGGACGACTATCGGTATTGCCGTGGCGTAGTGCAGGGCTTCAAGACGAAGATCGGCACATCGTTCGCCGACTTGCGCCGCGCCAGTATCACGCCGCCAGCAATCCAGCGCTTGGTGGACAAGCTAGCCGAGAAACACCCGACCAAGGCCAACCACGTCAAGCGTTACCTGTCGGCGGCGTATTCGTGGGCACGGCTGCGGATGGGCGTCGCGGACAACCCCGCCAAGGGCGTCGCGCAGGCGAAGGAACGCAAGGCGCACCGGACACCCGAGCGTGACACCATGCGGGCGTTCGTGACGTTCCTGCGCCAGCGTGGAAGCCTTCAGACGCGTGCCAAGGGATCAGTGGCGCCCTACGTGTGGGCCGTAGCTGAAATCGCCTACAGGTGCCGCGCGCGCAGCGTGGAAGTTCGGGAAATGACGGACGCGGACGCGACCGATGAGGGCGTGATCGTGCGCCGGCACAAGGGCAGCATCACGAATATCACGGCATGGTGTCCGGAGTTGAAGGAAGCGTGGGGATGGCTGCAGGCGCGCAGGGATGCCATCTGGCGCAACAAGCTGCCCGTGGTGCCGCTGGAACCCGCCAAGCGTCCGGTGGTTGTCACGGAGTCAGGGCGATCCGTAGGGCGCTACACGCTCAATTCAGCGTGGCGACGGGCGGTGAAGCAGGCGATCGAGGCGAAGGTGATCACCGCGGAAACTCGCTTTGGCATGCACGGCCTGAAGCATCGCGGCGTAACGGATACGCCGGGTGGACGCACGGCGAGGAAGGATGCTGCGGGTCACAAGTCGCAGGCCATGAGCGACCTCTATTCGCATGACCTGGACGTGGTGAAACCGGCTGGCGTAAGTGCTCAAAAAGCCGGTTGATTTACACGCCGATTTACACGGATCGGCTGAAAGTGGCGCCCGAACTTGGACTCGAACCAAGGACCCCCAGATTAACAGGCGGTTGCCGCTTCGAAGGAAATCAGCGGCATGCGGCACATCGATTTACACGAAACTGCAAATTGACCCACGGCGCCATGCGGGCTGCAGAATCCATTTACACGGAAATTGCCCCGGCGTCGGCGCTCCCTGTCTCCTGACTTCCGGGGCGCTGGAACTTTACAATCCGGCCCGACTGTAAAGCTATCGGTTCACGCAGCGAGACAGCGCAGGGCTTGGCCTACGTCACGCGTGATTCGGCCATTGCGATGCGTCAGGCGTGTAGCTGGATGTATGCCGACACACCCCGGCCGTCCAACGGGATTCGCCGATGTATCCGGTGAAGTAGGATGAATTGCCGCCAGCATAACGACCAAGGTTGGGGACATTTGTTGGCGGCGTAGAAGGCACCCCCGCAGTTAGACCCGCAGACCCCAGTAGCGTGCCGTCTTGGAAAACGTAGAGCGTTCCAGTCAAGCCGCCCGCATAGCAGAACGTAGCGAGCGTCCATGTATTTGGCACGACGAGGCCTACTTGAAAGCGGGATAAATACGAACCGCCGACACTATGCGCGTACAAGAAATCAAGCTTTCCGGTCGTGGCATCTATTGCAAGCGCCGTCCCGGTGCCTGCCGCGGCAATACCACCCATGTCGTAGATGACTTGAAGGCCACCCGTAATTGCGTCAGCACGTAACCAGATTTCGATTGTCCATGGGGATGTACTGTTGAAATTGGTCCAGTATGAAGTTGCCGTACTGGCAGCCACATAGCTCCCCGTAGAACCCGGAAGCCGCAAACTCGCGGTCCCGAACTTGGCCTGCGCGGTGCTGATTGCTGCCGTGCCGTGCGCGGCCCATGTCGAACCTGTTACCTCATCCGTGATCGTCGTGCTGCCATTGCTGCCTTGGTAGTAGCATAGCGATGCGACATCCGACCAATACGGGTCGCCTCCAGAGCTTGCAGGCGCTCCGAAGAACGCGGGCCCACACACAATGAACCCGCGCTGGCGGTTGCGTGAAGTCTGCGGCACGAGGACGCCGTTTTGCTGGACGTACCTCACGCCATGCCCTTCTGGAACGCGGCCATGTACGTGGCTTCCGTCGAGCCGTACTCGGCTGACATGAAATCGACGGCGTTTGCGGCCGTGGAGAATGTCGGAGCCGTACCGCCCGCGAACTTGAAAGCAGACGGCAGAGTGATCGTCCGCGAGCCGGTCGAGTCCTGAATGAAGCGGATGTTGTACACCGCGCCGTCAACCGGGTTCGTCAGCGCAAAACTCGTCACGTTTCCTGTGAGCGTCAGGTGCAGGTTGTTGGACTTCGCTGTCGCGGCAAGGTCGATCGAGACCGTGCCTGAGATGTTCGCACGATACGGCGTTACGGCCTGCTGGGCGGTGAAGACGTTGGCCGATGCAAGTCCAGCCTTGGCATCGAGGGCGGCTTGAAGATCGGTCTGGCTGGAAAGTGTTCCTGTGATCGCTCCCCAAACTGCCGTTGTACCGGCTCCGAATGCAAAACCGCCATCACTGAAATTCAGTGTAGTCCCGGAAGGTATCGCGACCTGCAAAAGTTGCCGAGCATTGGTTCCATCGTAGTATTCGATGATTACTGTCACTGCCGCACTGTCGGCGTTATAGATGAAGCCCGAAGGGATCACGCGGCTTGTGCTGGCCGCAGGCGAACCGACAAGGCTCACATTCGTGGTGCCGTTCAATGCACCTTCGTTCGATCCCGTGGCTTGCCCTGAACCTACAGGTTCGTCTCCGTAGGCGAATGCAAAGGTTGGATTCGTGGTCGCAGGCGCTGCCGTCAGCCGGGCACGGAGCACGTCTGTTGTAGATGGAAGGATGATCATCGTTGGAAGACCCAGGATCGCGGGATGTTGTAAGAACCGCCGCCCGATCCACCGCCTCCCAAGGCGCTCCAGTTGGGGTTACCCGAGGCGGGCGTCGAGCCTTTATTTACCGTCAGCGAGTACCACGTCGTGCCGCCGCTGATGGCTGTATCACCGGGAGAGTAGACTTGCGACGAGTCGTAGGCTTGCCCGATATTCGAGGGCGGCGGCGCGTTCAGGACGATCTTTTCGCCCGCCGAGAAGTTGACAGGCGAAGTTCCGTTGCTTCCGGCCACCACATACGTTCGCGCAATCGTGCGCGCCGAGTACGTGCCTATGCCCTGTTCCCATTCCGTTTTCACGGCGAGATTCAGAACGATGTAACCGCAGAGAGCGCCGTTTGAGAACGCAGAGCCAAACTCGTTCATCGCGGGGCTGGTTGCGCCAGCGAGACCGATGATCCCTGTGCCCGTGACCGTCGAGTTCTCCTGCACACGGTTGGCGACAAGGCTCGTCATGGCGGGTTCGTGTTGTGCACGGTGAAGAATGTCGTCGTGGTGGAAATCGTTGGCCCGCTGTTTTCACGTAGTGACAGGATGAATTCCGCGGTCGAAGCGTCACCGTCCAGCGCAAAACTGTCGTATTTAACGACTACTAGACCTGAGGTGATCGGCGTCCATACGTCCTGCGGCGCAGTGGTCAATTGCGTCGCGCCATCACCCGAACTCACGACGTGCAGGAAGAACTCGTTTACCGCGCCATAGAGATTCAGCGAGCCAGAGAATGGTGGCTGTGTGCCATCCCATGTGCCGTTCGTCGCAACCGCCCATGCGGACGTGCTGGTGAACGTCAGGGCGATATTGTTTCGACCTGCATTCTCGGCCGAATAGATGCCGCCGAAGGGCATGGACTGGATAGCCGTTGTCGAGAACAGCATGTTGAGGTCAGTGCCGCCCGTCAGGATTCCTGTGGCCGCAGCAGACGTGCCAGGCAACGGCTGGTAACGCGACGCGATGTCGACGCCGTTGACCTTGATTCCCGTCGCAGCCGGATGCGTGCCCGATACATAGGCGGCAAAGATGCTGTCGAGATCGACCCCTTTTGACTGAATGCCGGAAGTCACCAGACGACCTCCAGCAAGCGACGCACGAATCCACGCTTGCGCGGTTCGATCTTGGCGCGCTCAAGGTCACGCCTCAGCTTGTCGATTTCATGCCCTGCCCAGATGGCCTGTTCGTAGGCCATGCCGGCATAGTTGAGAGACAGATATTTCTTGCCGCCATGCTCAAACTCTCCCACGTGCTCGGGCGCAATGGCCTGCACCGTTTGCGCAATCGAACCCAATCCATGCCAGCCATTCGATTTGAGCGTATAGCTCACGAAGGGAATAGAGCGATGCATCGGTCTGGCCTTAAACTTACATATATTTCGCTTCAGGCGCCGATCCGAACCCGTGGCATTGAAGGTGGTGCAGGTGACTGTTCCGGAACTCGTGAAACCAGTTGGCGAGAAGTTGTACAACCCACCGTTGGCGACAAGGTTGATCCCGCTTCCGGTGACGTTAGCTCCAAACACGCCGGCATACAGATTTATATGCTGCGAAAGATCGGTGGAAGAACTTGCAATTCGAGACCCGAAATTGATGCCGGTGCCGAATCCCTTGGCGCCCGTGATAGTTTCAGTTCCAGCGATGTGCACAACGCTCGCATCATTGGCAGGCGTATAACCTAATGCAGAGGGAACATTCAGCGCAGTCACGTTCAACACTACGTTCCCGGTGCCATCGAAATTGACCCCCGATGCGGTAGCCAACCCCGTGATCGAGAATGCACGCGCGGTTGCCAGTTTGGTCGCGGCTACTGCAGTTCCATCGATAGGAAGGTACGCGCCGGAAATATTCGCGCTGGCCGCGTAGTACGCCGCGCCGTCCGTGAACACGGTTAGCGCCGAGCCTTGCGTGATCGAGACGCCGGCGCCGGATGCCCCTTGCACAGTGAGTGTGAAAGAGCCAGTGGTGTTGTTGGCAACGATCCAACGCGAGCCCGCAGTCAGCGGAAGCACGATCGTGGCGTTCGAGGTCAGGGTTCCGGTGACCAGAAGCGTCGTCACGCCGAGCAGGGACTGATCAGGCGTCGTCGTTCCGCCTGTCGTCGCAATCGTGTACGCGCCGACTGCAGGGAGACCGAGCCAACCGGAAGACCCTGGGGCATCCGGGCTCGTGGTGTTGTTGTCGGTCTTGCTGATCCATAGGCCATTCCCGCTGCCCATCATCAAAACGGCCTGCGCCGGGTAGCCGCCGATGTTCGCGTTGCTGGAAAACGTCGAATCGAACGTCCATGTGAACCCGGCTTGCTGCCAGATTTGTGCCTGCGTCGCGGCTTGGAAAAGGCCGTTGAAGTCGGCTCCGAATGGAGGCACGCCTCCCGAGGCAATCGGCTCCATGTTCACAGACGTAAAGCCAGTCTGATAGCTGGCCGTGCCGCTGGTTCCACTTGGCGTCAGCGGGACGGTGGTAACCGGGCCGGCCCCGGAACCGGAAGCAAATACCACGGTGAGCTTGGTCGGCGCGTTGGACTTCTGCATG
>Ga0134125_10005813_pt1 | contig 13981 bp, 4 predicted proteins | sample KB31751_FD_96464 | JGI IMG/M metagenome (GOLD analysis project Ga0134125, IMG submission 96464) | Terrestrial soil microbial communities with excess Nitrogen fertilizer from Kellogg Biological Station, Michigan, USA - KB3-175-1 | ecosystem: Environmental > Terrestrial > Soil > Unclassified ... | reverse complement strand
TCAAGTTCGACCTACAAAGAGAGGTTAGGATGGTCCTTTGAATCCCCTCAGCGGCAGCTGAGGGATGTTTCAAATGCAGCCTCGCTCGCAAGTTTTCAACGGAAATAGGCAGGACTTGAACCAGCCACCTGCTCCCGCGGTGGGATTCAGTAAACAACGACATCTACATTGGTAGGCTGGACTTGAAGTAACCACCAGCTGCCGCAGGTGGGATTTAAGAGTTTTCGTGCAAAGCCGGGTTGGACCTGAACCATCCACGTGCTGCCGCAGGTGGGATTCAAACTTTTTGTGGATTTGGATTTCGAATATTTCTGTTGACAGAACAGTGACCCCAACATAGGATGCGCGGACATTTTAATTAAGAGTGCCTCAGGTTCTTTTTCCCGACAAATTTCTCTTCCACTTGAAAAGTTGGTAGACTCCTCCCTGAGGCGACAAGAGCGTTTTGTTTTTTTGAACGTCTCTTGACGATCTTCTCTCCAGATCGTTATAACTTCTACTTGCTCCAACCCAATTTTCGAGTGCATGTTAAGAGCGCACTCACAAGCGGTAGCTCTGCCTAAGTCACGCTTGTTCGTGATTTGCGGGGTCGCTCCCGTATAGTCACTTGCAAAACTCCTCTCATTCACACCCGGTTTCAACCGGGTGGCAAGATTCGGAAAGAACACCTTAACCGTTTCAACGGTTTCCGCGGCCAACAAAGAAACGTTGAACGGTTAAGAGCGTCCTCGTGGAACCGTTACCACCCGGTTGACACGGCATCAACATATTTGACTCCGCCGGCGTCAAGACAACTTGTGCCTGGCCCTTTCTGCCACAGATGAACACGGATCACACAGATCTGAAACTAATGTTTAGTTCAGATCCCTTTAATCCGTGTCCATCTGCGGCCTAAATCTAACTCGCTCGTGGCCACGCCAACAATTGCAGAGTCAGATATGTTATTGCCGTAGAACCGGGTGTGAATGAGAGTTTGCAAGAGCGCTAAAGTTTGATGAATCCTTCTTGATGTCGCTCGTTTTTCACACTGTCACACCTAATCTCATAATTCGCTTGGTAGTTAGTCAGTGAAGCGGCGACGTGTGTTGCGCGCAGAAAAGGAACACAAAATGAAAGACCGGGAACTGGACTGTGTGGTAATCGGTTATAACGAAATCCCGTTCGAACGCTACGAAAGCTTTCTAAGGGGCTATGGCGAAGACTCGGAAGCCTATCGTGATCTGAAATTCAGTTTTGTGAACGTCGCGGATCAGAAGATGGATTACATGGGCCTGCTGAATCACACCATCGCGCTGGCGAAAAACAACGGCCAAAACCTGACGCCCGAACAATCGCTAAAGTCAGGTGACATTCCCAATCTGGCGGCCGTCTATCTGACGAACTATCTGCGCCGGCGCGGCTATCAAGCGAGATACATCAATCTGTTTCAGTATGAAAAGGAGAAACTGCTCGAGTATCTAAAACAAAAGCCCGCCTTCGTTGCGATCACCACAACGTTCTACGTGGTTAATTTGCCGGTCAACGAGATGGTCGAGTTCATCAGAGAGCACGCGCCGGAAGTGAAAATTGTTGTCGGTGGACCCCTCGTTGCCAATCACGTCAGAGGCACAAACGGTGACGAATTGAAGGCCGCACTGACCGACATGGGCGCCGACATATACGTCGTCGAAGGCCAGGGGGAGCTGACGCTTTCGCAGATCGTGGAATGCCTCAATAACGGTGGCAATCTGAGCAGCGTTCCCAACATCATCTACTTTGAGAACGGACAGCTAACCCGGACCAAAGTCGTTGCCGAGAACAATTCACTTGATGAAAACTTCGTCAACTGGTCGGCGTTTCCGGACGAGAAGCTTGGTGTGACGCTACAAACCAGGACAGCGCGCAGTTGTGCATTCAAATGCTCGTTCTGCAACTACCCTGGCCGCGCTGGAGCTTTGACGCTCCAAAGTCTTGACGTCATCGAGAAAGAGCTCGACCTGATGCTCGAACTGGGAGACGTACAGAACGTGGTGTTCATCGACGATACGTTCAACGTACCATTTCCTCGCTTCAAGGATATTTGCCGTCTGATGATCAGAAAGAAATATCCGTTCAACTGGTTCTCGTATTTCAGGTGTAGTAATTCGGACCAGGAAGCGATCGATCTGATGGCGGAAAGTGGGTGCAAAGGAGTCTTTCTTGGCATTGAGTCGGGCTCGCCGAGCATCCTCGTGAACATGAACAAAGCCGCGACGATTGAAAAGTACCATCACGGTATCGAGATGCTGCGCGAGCGCAACATCATGACGTTCGGATCATTCATTATTGGGTTTCCTGGAGAGACTGAGCAGACCGTGAAGGAGACAATAGATTTTATTAAAGACGCCAGGCCCGACTATTACCGTGCCCAGATGTGGTACTGCGAGCCCGGAACCCCCATCCAACTCGAGCGTGCCAAGTACAACATCAACGGCGAAGGGTTCGTGTGGAGCCATAACACGATGGAGAGCCTCGAAGCGATGGACCACATCGACCGCATGTTCCTGACGATCAACGAGTCGACCTGGCTGCCGCAATGGTCATTCGACTTCTGGACGATACCTTACTTGATCGGTCGCGGAATTTCGTTTGAGCATTTCAAGTCGTTCATGGTTGACGCGCAGAAGCTGCTGCGTTTGGAGATCGCCTCCGTGCCCGCCCGTCAGAAAGACGCGCTGCAGAAGGAATATCTCGCGAGTATGGTCAATGGAATGAAGGGGCATTTGCAGGCGCAGCGGGCTTAGGTGAGAACGGCGCTTGACCGAATTATCACTCGTCAGGCTTGAGTCCTCACGGGCTAAATCTTCATTAGTCTCTTCCGCCGGAAAAGATGATGCAAAACGCATGACCAGGAAGAGAAGAAAATGGAGCAGCGTAAAACAATTGAAGGTTATCAGCTCTCACCGCAACAACGACGACTCTGGCAACTACAGCCGGCTGCTCCTTCGTTTGTCTCTCAGTGCGCGCTTCTCATCGAAGGGTCGCTGCAGCTTGAGCGGTTGCGCGAGTGCCTGGCTCAACTCGTTAACCGCCACGAAATACTCCACACCGCTTTTCAACGCCTGCCCGGACTCGACCTGCCCCTCCAGGTAATCGCTGAGCCTCGCGCTCCGTCAGTGCGAGTGCTCGACTATTCCACTCTCAATGACTGTGACGCTTCCTTGTCTTTGCTTTACGCGGAGGAGCGCGGTAGTTCTTTTGACCTCGAGCGCGGGCACGTGCTGCATGCGGCGCTGATCGAACTCACCGCTGGCCGTCAGCTTCTGTTGCTGACGTTGCCAGCGCTCTGCGCCGATTCCGTCTCTCTCATTAACCTGCTTCGTCAACTCGCTGAAATTTACGCCGGCTCTGCGCCGCAATCGGCGCCAGATGTGGTCCAGTATGCTGACTTCTCTGCGTGGCAGAACGACCTGTGCGATTCCACTGAGTCATCGCCGGGAAGGGAGTTCTGGAAAACTCAACCGCAACCGGCCCCGCTTCAATTGCCGCTCGAACATCTCGACGATCATTCATCTGCGGACTTCGATCCAAAGTGCCTGACTTTCAAGCTCGATGACGAAATCATCAGTCAGCTCCAGGTGCTGGCTCAACGGCAGTCGGTTAACGTCAATCTATTGCTACTGGCCTGCTGGCAGGCCCTCATGTGGCGTTTGACGGCTGAGCCGCAGGTGACGATCGAAACTGCTTTCGACGGCAGAAAGTTCTCGTACCTGGACGAAGCTATCGGTCTATTCAGAAAGTTCATACCGGTTCGGAGCGAGTTTGGAGAAGATCTCAACTACCACGAGCTGGTGGCTGTGCTTGAGCAGTCTTGGCGAGCCGCAAGAATGCACCAGGAGCACTTCATGCCTGCAAATGCGGAGGTAGCAGGCATCGGCTTCGAGTACGAGGAATGGCCGGAGTTGATCGGGAGTGAGGAGCTGAACTGGGAATTGAGTTTCGTGTGGAGTTGTGCAGAGCGGCAAAAGTTGAAGCTGAGCGCAGTGGCGCAGGGTGAAAGATTAGAGCTGCATTTCCATTACGACGCCCAGCGCTTCACGGCCGAGACGATTACGCGACTTGGTGGACAGTACCTGACGTTGCTGCGCGCCTCGCTGGTGCATCCGTTGAGACCACTGCAAGAGCTGCCACTGTTGAGCGTCGCCGAGCGGCAGCAACTGTTGGTCGAATGGCAGGGGTCGCAGACGTCAACCGCGAGTACAAGCTGCGTGCATGAACTGTTTGAAGCGCAAGTGGAGCAGCGGCCGCAGCAGACCGCAGTGGTCCACGAAGAGCAACAGTTGAGTTATGCGGAACTGAACCGGCGGGCCAATCAACTAGCGCATGAGTTGCGGGCGAATGGAGTTGGGCCGGAAGTGCGCGTGGGGATCCTGCTGGAACGATCGGTGGAGCAGGTGGTGGCGGTGCTGGGGATCCTGAAAGCGGGTGGAGCCTATGTGCCGCTCGATGCTGCCTATCCGCCAGAGCGACTGCGCTTCATGCTGCAGGACGCAGCGGTGGCGGTGCTGCTGACGCGGCGAGATCTGTTGGCGAAACTACCGCCGCCGGAAGCAAAAGTGATAGCACTGGATGAGGAGAGCCAGCACCTCGTGCAACAGAGCGAGGCGAACCCACCGCGCCTGGCGCAAGCAGACAATCTGGCTTACGTGATTTACACCTCGGGCTCAACGGGCCAACCGAAAGGAGTGATGATCGAGCATCGCTCCGCGGTTTGGTTGAGCGAAGCGTTGGCGCAGACCATCTACGCCGAGCAGGGACAGTTCCAGCGTGTGAGCGTGAATGCGCCGCTGTCCTTCGATGCGTCAGTGAAGCAGTTGCTGCAGTTGGGAGCGGGACGAACACTGTGTCTGGTACCGGAGTGGGTGCGGCGCGACGGTGCAGAGATGCGCGCCTACCTGGATCGAGAACAAGTGGCGGTACTTGATTGCACGCCGTCACAATGGCGGTTGCTGGCGCAGTCCGGAAGCAATGAAGGAAGGCGCTGGCCGCGAGTGGCGCTGCTGGGAGGAGAAGCAATAGATAAGGAGCTGTGGCGCGAACTGAGTGCCGACCGGGAGCGGACTTACCACAACCTCTATGGGCCAACGGAGTGCACGGTGGATGCGACCTGGGCGCGGCTCTCTGAGGCGGAGACGCAGCCGAGCATTGGCCGAGGACTGCCCAACACGCGGCTACTAATATTGGACCAGCGACACGAACTGGCGCCGATCGGAGTGGCAGGCGAGTTGTGCATCGGCGGGGCAGGAGTTGGGCGCGGTTATTGGCAGCGCCCGGAGTTAACGGCCGAGAAGTTCATCCCGAATGGTTTTGGCGGAGTGGCTGGAGCGCGTTTGTACCGGACGGGGGATGTGGGACGGTACCTGGACGACGGACGGATTGAATACCTGGGCCGGATCGATCGGCAGGTGAAGCTGCGCGGGTATCGAGTGGAGTTAGGGGAGATCGAGCGCGTGCTGGCCACGCATGGCGCCGTGCGCGAATGTGCCGTAGTGGCTCGCGGCGATGATCTGGGCGAGCGGCTCGTGGCTTACGTGGTGAAGCGAGTGGCAGCGAACGGATTCGAAGAACAGGCGCGTTATCGCTTACCGAATGGGTTGACGATCGCGCATCGCAATCATAACGAAACAGCTTATCTCTACGAGGAGATCTTCGCGAAGGAAAGTTACCTGCGACATGGGATCAGGTTGCCGGCCGGGGCCTGTGTGTTCGATGTGGGAGCGAACATCGGGATGTTTACTCTCTACGTGCAGCAGCAGTGTCCGGGAGCGCGGGTCTATGCCTTCGAGCCGGTGGCGGAGTTGTGCGCGACGTTGCGCGTCAACAGCCAGTTGCTGGGTGACGCGGTGAAGGTGTTCGACTACGGGTTATGGGCCGCGGACCAGGAGGTGGAGTTCACCTACTACGAGCGCTACACGATGATGAGCGGGGTGAAAGCGTTCGCGGACGGCGCTGCGGAAGTAGCGGTGATCAAGAGCTATCTGCGGCAGGAAGAGGCGCAGGGAGAGAGCGGAGCCGGGGAGTTATTGGCGCAGGCGGAGGAGTTGCTGGCGGGGAGATTCGAGGGGCGGAGCGAGCAGTGCCGGTTGCGGCGGCTGAGCGACGTGATCAGAGAAGAGGGCGTGGCGGCAATCGAGCTACTGAAGGTGGACGTGCAGCGAGCGGAGCTGGAAGTGCTGCGAGGGATTGAAGAAGAAGATTGGGACAAGATCCGGCAAGTGGTGATGGAAGTGCACGATGAGGAGGGTGGCGCGGGGCGGTGCGCGGAGATCCTTAGGTTGCTTGAGGAGCGTGGCTATCGAGTCGTGATTGAGCAGGATGAGCTATTAAAGGGGACGGACCGGTACAACTTGTACGCGGTGCAGGAAAAGTGGGACGGGCGAGCAGCGCCGTCAGCCGCGAATGACATAGTTGGACCAGGCAGAGCGCCAGCAGGAGAGTTCCGCGAGTATCTTAAGCAGCGCTTGCCGGAGTACATGTTGCCGGCCGCGTATGTTGAGTTGAGTCGACTGCCACTCACGAGACACGGAAAAGTCGACTACGCAGCACTGCCGGATCCTGAGTCTTCGAACGGGTGCTTCTCCTCAGCTTACGTACCACCGGAAACCGAAATCGAGCAGGGCATCGCAAACATCTGGCAAAAAGTCCTTCGGCTCGAGAAGGTGAGCTGCGATCAAAACTTCTTTGACATAGGAGGACACTCACTTTTAGTTATTCAAGTCTCGAACCATCTGCGCGACACCCTTGGTCTAAACGTCCCAGTTGTCGAGTTGTTCAAGTACCCCACGATAAAGTCCTTAGCCAAACATTTGAGCCAGGAAAACGTCGAGGACGTGTCCTTCGCCGTTCATGAGCGAGCAAGTAAACGAGAAATCGCTTTGCAACAGCAGCGACAGTTTATGCAAGCGAGAAGAGCATACCAATGAGTGACCCCAGCACCACAAATCCCCTCGAAGACATAGCCATCATCGGCATGGTCTGCCGCTTCCCCGGCGCGCCGGATGTTACCCAATTCTGGCAGAACCTGTGTGAAGGCCGGGAATCGATCTCCTTTTTTACAGACGAAGAGATCGAAGCGGCAGGAGTCGAGCGAGCTGTGTTCAGCAGTTCCAGGTACGTCAAGGCAGGAGCCATTATCGAAGACATCGATCTATTCGACGCTTCGTTTTTTGGTCTCACGCCGAGAGAAGCTGAGATCATGGATCCCCAGCAACGCGTCTTCCTTGAGTGCGCGTGGGAAGTGCTCGAGAACGGCGGCTACGATCCCGAAACTTATCGGGGCAGAATCGGTGTGTACGCGGGCGCGGGCATGAACGGTTACCTGCTCAACATTTTTTCCAACCCTCAACTTTTACAAACAGTCGGCGCGTTTCAAGCGCTCATCGGCAATGAGAAGGATCATCTCGCGACACTCGTGTCGTACAAGTTGAACTTGAGAGGGCCCAGCATATCTCTACAAACGACCTGTTCGACTTCGCTCGTTGCCCTAAGCATGGCCTGTCAAAGTCTGCTGTGTTACCAGTGCGACATGGCTCTCGCCGGCGGAATCTCAATCAAAGTTCCACAGAAATCCGGATACATTTATGAAGAGGGCGGCATCGGCGCGCCTGATGGACACTGCCGCGCCTTCGACGCGAAAGCCCAGGGTACTGTGGGCGGCGACGGCGCCGGATTGGTGCTGTTGAAGCGACTCTCCGAGGCGTTCGCCGACGGCGACTTTATACACGCGGTGATAAAAGGCTCCGCCTTGAACAATGACGGTTCTGCCAAAGTCGGCTACACCGCTCCCAGTGTCGACGGTCAAGCAGAGGTTATCGCCGAAGCACTGGCGATGGCCCGTGTCCATCCTGAAACCATTACGTATGTTGAGACCCACGGCACGGGCACAACTCTTGGCGATCCGATTGAAGTTGCAGCGCTCACACAGGCGTTTCGCGCTGCCACTCAGAAGAAGAGCTTTTGCGCGCTCGGGTCGGTAAAAACAAACATCGGCCATTTGAACACCGCGGCGGGCGTAGCCGGACTAATCAAAACCACGCTGGCCCTCGAGCACAAGCTGCTGCCGCCGAGCCTGCATTTTGAACAACCTAATCCAGGCATCGACTTTGCTTCGAGCCCGTTTTTCGTCAACACGGAGCTGACGAATTGGACCACTAACGGTGGGCCACGTCGAGCCGGCATTAGTTCTTTTGGTATTGGCGGAACCAACGCTCACGTCATTGTTGAAGAGGCCCCTGCTCAGGAATCCCCGGACCAGGGCAGGCCAAACCAGTTGCTGGTCCTATCCGCTAAAACAGAAACGGCCCTGAATACCGCCGCCGCCAATCTCGCTAAGTATTTGAAGTCTCACCCGGACGTGAACGTGGCCGATGTCGCTTATACCTTGCAGGTTGGACGGAGAGGTTTCGAATATCGCCGCACGCTCGTGTGTGACGACATCAGCGACGCCATAAACGCTCTCGAGACATCAGACTCCACGCGCGTGTCGACTAACCGCGCCGAACACGTCGACCGACCAGTGGTGATGATGTTTTCAGGACAAGGCGCGCAGTACGTGAACATGGCGCGCGGGCTATACCAACATGAGCAGAGGTTTCGTGAGCAGGTCGATCGTTGTGCGGAGCTGCTGCTCCCTCATTTGAAGCTCGACCTGCGCAACATCATCTATCACGACCAGGAGCAGCCGGAACTCGACCAGACCTTCCTCGCGCAGCCGGCGCTTTTCGTCATCGAGTATGCGCTGGCCGAACTATGGATATCGTGGGGAGTTCGTCCCGAAGCCATGATCGGACACAGTGTCGGTGAATACGTCGCGGCATGTTTGGCTGGAGTAATTTCACTGGAAGATGCACTGATGCTGGTTGCTGTGCGCGGTCGTTTGATGCAGCAACTGCCAACCGGAGCGATGTTGGCCGTTTCGCTCGGCGAAGAAGATGTGCAGACACTGCTGGACCAGAATGCAAAACTATCTCTCGCCGCAGTCAATGCTCCTTCACTCTGCGTGGTTTCCGGTGAGACAGATGCTGTTCAGGATTTCGCAGCACGCTGCGCCGCGAAGGGTGCTCACACACGTCGTCTGCATACTTCACATGCCTTCCATTCCGAGATGATGGAACCGATGCTCGACGAATTCCTCAACCATGTGCAGAAAGTCAAACTGAGCGCGCCACGTATTCCTTACATCTCAAACGTAACGGGCCAGTGGATCACAGACCAAGAAGCCACCACCCCGTCGTATTGGACCAAACATGTGCGCCAGACAGTGCGATTCGCGGATGGAATCAATGAGCTATCAAAACACGCGGGAAGAATCTTTCTTGAAGTTGGACCAGGTCACACGCTGAGCACCTCGGTGCGACAGGCGCAAGCAAGCTTACCTGGTCCACCCGACAAAGAATCCGACATCAGGCATCTGCTCACCATACTGGGAAAATTATGGCTGGCTGGCGCCAAGGTGGGCTGGGAGAGCTTCAAGGGTGAAAAACGCCGCCGCTTACCTTTACCCACTTACCCTTTCGAACGACAACGCTACTGGATCTCGAGAGCCAATAACGGAGTCATGACATCGAGCGAGCCACAAATATCGGAGCAGCCAACAGCTTCGTCCATCTTGAGACCAGGCAGTTCGCCGCCGGCTGAATCGCGATCCTCGTACACAGCGCCACGCAATCAAGTCGAGCAAACCATTGCCGGAGTTTGGCAGGACGTTCTCGGTGTAAGTCGACTGGGAATCCACGACAACTTCTTCGAGCTGGGTGGTAATTCGCTGCTCGGTATCCAACTCGTGTCGATGCTCCGCAAAGCGTTCCTAATGGAATTGCCAATGAACAGTATTTTCGAGTCACAGACTGTTGCGGAGCAGGCCATCGTCATTTCTGAAACGCAGCGCAAGGAGAGTGAGCTCGAGGAGTTGGACCAGATGCTGAAGGCGATTGAGGAGCTGTCGGCTGAAGACCTGGAAAGCAAACTGGCGCTGATCGAGCAGCAGAGTAGCGAGGAAGTCAGATGAGCGATCTCGCCAAGCGACTTGAAGAGCTGACGCCTCGCCAGCGTCAATTGCTTGAGTCGCAGCTAAAGATGAAAGGCCTGGACGTGTTGGCTTCGGCGAATCCTTCGTCATCCGAAGCGACGATCAATACGTCGAAAGCGGAGGGCCCGATTAATCAGGGTCGCTTAATTGATAAGAGCGACCGAACGATGAAATTCAGTTTGTTCTTCTTCTCACATGATGCTTCTAAAACCACGGAGAACAAATACCGGCTGTTGCTGGAGAGCGCCAGATTTGCTGACGCCAATAACTTCTCGGCGGTGTGGACTCCTGAGCGCCACTTTCAGGAGTTCGGCGGACTATATCCAAATCCTTCCGTGTTGAGTGCGGCGCTGGCGATGGTGACGAAGAACATCGATATCAGGGCCGGCAGTGTTGCTTTACCACTGCACCATCCGATCCGAGTCGCTGAAGAGTGGTCGGTGGTGGACAATTTATCCAATGGCCGGATCGGAATCGCTTTTGCTTCAGGATGGCACACCTTTGATTTCGTGCTCTCACCGAACAACTACAAAGATCGCAAAGAGCACATGTTTCAAAACATCCAGATCATTCGCAAGCTTTGGCGCGGAGAAACAGTCACGTTTCAAGGCGTGAATGGACAGGATGCAGAAGTGCGGATCATGCCGAAGCCGGTGCAGCGAGATCTCCCGACGTGGGTTTCTATTTCCAACGACACCGCGACGTGGGTTAAGGCGGGAGAGATAGGCGCCAACGTGCTGACAGCGATCCTCAGGCAGCCATTGAATGACCTGGCTGAGAAGATTCACCTGTATCGCGAAGCGCGAGCGCAGCACGGCCACGATCCTGAGGCCGGACAAATCACCGTGATGCTGCACACGTTTGTCGGCGCAGACGATAATGTGGTTAAGGAAATTGTGAGACCGTCATTGACTCACTACTTCCGCAGCAACATCAAACAGTTTGAGCTTCATACCGATCTTTCCGTCAAAGGGCGAGCGGAATCCAAGTCGTTCGATCCGGATAATTTGACCGAAGCGGATCTGGACGTGGTTGCGTCGTATTACTTCGAGCGCTATTTCAATCAAAACCTGCTTTGCGGCACGCCCGAGAAGTGTTCTCACCTGGTCGATCGCCTTAGCGAAGTTGGTGTCGGCGAAATTGCCTGCTTCATCGATTTCGGGGTGAGCCCGGATCTGGTTCTCGGCAGTCTTCCTCACTTGAATGTTTTGCGCGAGCGTTTCCACCATGAGACACAAAAAAACCAAAGTGCCTTCCTGGTTTCCTACTAATCATGAACAACCTGGCTGAACGCATTTCCGCGCTCTCTCCGGATCAGCGCGCACTGCTGGAAAAGCAGCTCCAGGCCAAACGACAAAAGTCACTGGCCGCTCTGCAACCCATCACGCGCCGGCGGCAAGGCGACTCCTGTCCATTGTCACTCGAACAAGAGCATCTCTGGTTCCTCGATCAACTGGAACCCAATTCCTTCGCTTACAATCTCAGTTCTTCCTATCGACTTGTAGGAGCCCTGAACCTCGCCGCCCTCGAACAATGTTTCAACGAGGTGATTAGACGGCACGAAGCGTTACGCACCACGTTCGTTTCGACAGACGGCCGGCCCCGCCAGGTTATTGCCCCTTCACTGACACTAAAAATACCGACGATCGATTTCACGAGTATCGCGGAGACAGAGCGACCGGCCAACTTGCAGCGCTTGATCACCACGTACAGTCAAACGCCGTTTGATCTGAGCGCTGGGCCAATGATCCGCGCTACGCTATTCAAGTTGAGCGACACGGAACACAGGTTGCTCATGTCGCTGCATCACATTGTGACCGATCGTTGGTCCTTCAGCTTGCTCTGGCGGGAGTTGATGATCCTTTACGATGTCTTTTCCAAAGGTCTCCCGTCTCCACTTCCTGAGCTGCCTATTCAATTCCCGGATTTCGCCTTATGGCAACGCGAGTGGTTGGAAGGAGAGGCTCTGGAAAAACGCCTCTCGTATTGGAGAAAGCAACTGGCCGGCGCTGCTTTCATCCTCGACGTCCCGACCGATCGACCTCGACCAGTTAATCAGACCTTTATCGGCAAGCGACAATACCGGATCCAAAACAAGACACTTTGGGCCAGGCTCAAATCGCTCTGTCAGCAAGAGAATACGACTCTCTTTATGACGCTGCTCGCCGCTTACTACGTGCTGCTCTATCGCTACACCGGACAGCGCGATCTCGTCGTTGGCACACCCTACGCAAATCGCAACCGGGTGGAGACCGCGGGCGTAATTGGTTACCTGCTCAACATGCTTGTGTTGCGGATGGACATGTCCGGTGACCCGACCTTTCTCGAGTTGCTGAGACGTGTGCGCGAGATGTCGACCGAAGCTTACGCCAACAGTGAGGTGCCCTTCGCAAGGCTGATAGAAGAACTCCATCCGGACCGCGACCTAAGTCGCAATCCACTCTTTCAGGTGACGTTCGTCTTTGTTGATTTTCCCGAGCCGGCGGTGAACCTGCCGAACCTGACCTTGAACCAGGTCGACCTCGACATGGGCTCGTCGATAGTTGACTTGATGCTGGGCATCAGGGACCAGGCTGAGCCTAAATTGATCTTTGAGTACAACATCGATCTTTTTGACGATGCGACCATAACTCGGATGATGATTCACTACGAGACTTTGCTGGAAAGCATCGTTGACGATCCGCTCCAGCGACTGGCGGCTTTGTCGATCATCCCTGATGAAGAGAGAATCAAGCTGACCGAACAATGGAACGAAACCTCACAAGCATATCCGCAAGACCGCTGCGTGCACGAGCTGTTCGAAGCGCAGGCTGAGCGAACTCCTGAGGCGTTGGCGGTAGTCAGCGGAAGTGAACAGATAAGCTACGGAGAGTTGAATCGGAGAGCGAATCAACTGGCGCGGTATCTACAAGGCCAGGGAGTTAAGGCGGAACAACCGGTGGGGATCATGCAGGAGCGGTCACTCGCGATGGTGGTGAGCCTGCTGGGGGTGTTGAAGGCCGGCGGAGCCTACGTGCCGCTGGACGTGGAATATCCGGTCGAGCGGTTGCAGTACATGGTAGCGGATGCGGACGTTAAGATTGTCATTACACAGGAAAGCATTAGCGAAAGAATTCAGCTGCGAGCTGAGCAGTTAGTCCTTCTTGATCGTCAATGGACCGAGATTGCGCAGCAGGACGGTGTAAATCCTCACTCGGGCACAACGGGAGAGAATCTGGCTTATGCGATCTTTACGTCCGGATCAACCGGAAAGCCGAAGGCGGTGGGCTGTTCCCACCGAGGAGTGGAGAACCTCCTGGCAGACTTCGCGCAGCGATGTCCCCTGGCGGAAGGAGATCGATGCAGTTTCTGGACCAGCCTGAGTTTTGATGTTTCCGTCTATGAGATCTTTTCCGCCTTCCGAGCCGGCGGCAGTTTATGGGTCGTGCCGGAAGAAGCTCGTTATGGAGAGGCGGCATTTGCAGCGTGGCTAAGCTCTGCGGGAATCCGGAGCGCCTATATTCCACCCTTCATGTTGCGACCGTTCGCGGACTGGCTTTCCCAGGGAGCGCGCGCGATGTCGCTGCGCCGAATTCTGGTGGGAGTAGAGCCAATACCTGAGGAAACACTGACCAGAATACAGCGGGCGATTCCGGGCGTGCGGATCATCAACGGGTACGGTCCTACGGAAACGACCGTCTGCGCTACGCTCTATGAGGTTGACGAAGCCATTGCGGCCGACACTGATAATCATCCGACACCTATCGGGCGACCGGTTGCGAACATGGCCGTTTACCTGCTGGATGCGCATCTCAATCTGGTCCCGGTCGGCGTACCCGGAGACCTTTATATCAGCGGGGCTGGCCTGGCCCGCGCCTACCTGGGGCAATCCAACTTAACTGCCGAGCGGTTCATTCCAAATCCTTACAGCGAACAGGCTGGCGTGCGGATGTATCT
>Ga0134125_10005811_pt1 | contig 13983 bp, 16 predicted proteins | sample KB31751_FD_96464 | JGI IMG/M metagenome (GOLD analysis project Ga0134125, IMG submission 96464) | Terrestrial soil microbial communities with excess Nitrogen fertilizer from Kellogg Biological Station, Michigan, USA - KB3-175-1 | ecosystem: Environmental > Terrestrial > Soil > Unclassified ... | reverse complement strand
GAAATGGAAGTCGCGAAAAATCGCCTGACGAGGCTGCGCTTTCCGCAAGGCTCGGAAGTCTCGAACAGCGGTTGTCCAAATTCCGCGACAACCGCCGAATCAGGACTGACCAACCCGCAAGGGGGAGCGAAGACGGAGCGGCCAGGGCTTCGGCCATGGCGCTCGGTTTTCGGCTTTCTTCGGAATTGGTTGCCGGTGTCCTTGTTGGAGCGGCGATTGGCTGGGGCATCGACCGTCTGCTGTCGACGTCGCCTTTCGGACTCATCGTGTTCCTTCTGCTCGGCTTTGCGGCCGGCGTCGTCAACGTGGTGAGATCGGTGGGCACGGCTCCGGACAGAACCGACCGCTAGAAGAGCGACGATAGCTGACGAACTGAATTTTAATGCGCCGGCCGTGCCGGCGAAGCATGAGACGCCGCGCGGATGATCGATCCGATCGAACAGTTCAGCATCAACAAGATCTTCACGATCGGCCATATCGGCAATCAGGAGATCGCCTTCACCAATTCGTCGGCCTACATGTTCGGCACGGTCGCGCTCATCTCGCTATTGATGATCGCCGGCGTATCGCGCAACCAACTCGTGCCCGGCCGCATCCAATCGATCGCGGAGCTGAGCTACGAGTTTGTCGCCAATACTATACGGTCGACCGCCGGCAAGGAAGGGATGCGGTTCTTCCCCTTCGTGTTTTCGATCTTCATGCTGGTCACGGTTTCCAATCTGGTCGGCATCTTCCCGTTCTCGTTCACGATTTCCAGCCACATCATCGTCACCGCGGCGCTCGCGGTGCTCGTGTTCCTGACGGTCGTGTTCTACGGCTTCTACAAGAACGGCTTGAAATTCCTGAAGATCTTCGTGCCGCACGGCGTTCCGATCTATATCCTGCCGCTGGTCGTCGCGATCGAGATCTTCTCGTTTTTCGTGCGCCCGGTTTCGCACAGCGTCCGATTGTTCGCCAACATGCTGGCCGGCCACATCACGCTCTACGTGTTCGCGAGCTTCGTGACCATGTTCGGCGCCTTCGGCGCTCTCGGCTGGTTCGGCGCGGTGCTGCCGCTCGGCCTGACAGTGGCCCTGAGTGCGCTTGAGCTTCTGATCGCGTTCCTGCAGGCCTACGTCTTTGCCATCCTGACCTGCATCTACCTCAACGATGCTATCCATCCGGGCCACTGATCCGGCCCACTAACCAAACCCCTGGAAGGAGTTCGTTTCATGGATCCGATTGCCGCGAAGTACATTGGCGCTGGTCTGGCCTGCATGGGCCTCGGTGGCGCTGGCGCCGGCGTGGGCATCATCTTCGGCAACTATCTCGCCGCCGCGGTGCGCAACCCGTCGGCCGCCCAAGGCCAGTTCGGCAACCTGATCTTCGGCTTTGCGGTGACCGAAGCGCTCGGCATCTTCTCGCTGCTGATCGCGCTGTTGCTGCTGTTTGCGCTGTAACGATCGGCCAAGCCTGAAGGAGTAGCGCATGGCTGAGAGTCATGGCGCGGCCAAAGGTCCGACGACTGCTACGGCCGCCCACACCGAAGCCGAAGGCGGTGCGCACACGTTCCCGCCGTTCGAGGGCAGCACCTTTGCCTCACAGCTGGTGTCTCTGGCGATCGCCTTTGTCGCGCTTTACCTGATCGTGTCGCGAATTGCGCTGCCGCGCGTCGGCAGCGTGCTCGACGCACGGCAGAACAAGATCGACGGCGACCTTGCCGAGGCGCAGAAACACCGAGACGAGTCGGAAGCCGCGATGAGGGCCTATGAGGCCGAACTCGCAGGCGCCCGTTCGCGTGCCCAGGCGATCAGCGCCGAGACCCGGGAAAAGCTGAACGCGCAATCCGAGGCCGAACGCAAGACGCTGGAAGAGCGGCTGGCGCACAAGCTTGGCGATGCGGAGAAAACCATTGCGGCGACGCGTGCGTCCGCAATGAGCAATGTTCGCGGCATCGCGGCGGATGCCGCTACCAGCATCGTGCAGCGGCTCACGGGGATCGCGCCGGACAGCAAGTCTGTCGAGACCGCGGTCGACGCGACGTTGAAGGGATAAGACATGTTCTCCAATCCGGAATTCTGGGTTGCGGTTGCCTTCATCATCATGCTGTGCGTCTTCGCCTATGTCGGCGCGCACAAGACCCTGCTCAGCGCGCTCGACCATCGGGCCGATCGCATCAAGGCCGAGCTCGACGATGCGCGCCGGCTGAAGGAAGAAGCCACCAAGGTGCTCGCGGATTACAAAGCCCGTAGCGCCAGAGCGGAAGCCGAAGCCCAGGAAATCGTCGCGAGCGCCAAGGCGGACGCCGAGCGGATCGCAGCGGATGCCAAGGCCAAGATGGAGGACTTCGTCGCACGGCGGACGAAGGCCGCCGAGGGCAAGATCGCGCTCGCCGAAGCGCAAGCACTCGCCGACGTCCGGGCCGCCGCGGCCGAAGCCGCCGTCGCCGCCGCCTCCAGCATCCTGTCGCGGACGGTCAAAGGACAGGTCGCCGACGACCTCCTCGCCAAGGGCATCACCGAGGTCCGGCAAAAGCTGAACTGACGGCAATTTCATCTTTCCGAGCAAAAAGCCGGCGCGATGACCTCGCGCCGGCTTTTTTGCTTTCCGCTATCATCGCTGTTTGCTTGCCTGTCATCGCCCGGCTTGCCGCCTAGGCTAAGCTTCGGCACACCCTGGACTGGTGAGCCCCGTCGAAGCCTTTGGCGAAGACGGGACCGGGCGATCAAGTAACCGGCGACTCTCAAGGAACGACTGGCGCCTCTGGAATACTGGATCGTCCGCTTGCGGCTTGCGCGGACGATGACAGAACAAAGCGCAGGTCACCTCTTCCTTTTCCCCCTTCTTGGCTTCGGCTGCGGCGCCAACGCCTGCGGGTCGAAGCCGATATAGAAGATGTATTTGTCGTTCTCCGCGCCCGGCGGTATCGGATAGACAAGATCGTCGGCGACCAGCGTGTACGGCACGTCCTCCTGCTCACCCACCTCCACGTTGGTCCGGTAAGCCTTGGTCGTGATCACCTTCTCCGTCACGCCGCCTTGCACGACGGCGATGCGCATCGGAACCTCGACGGTCGCCGGCGCCCCGGCGGGGCCAACAATGACGCGTCCCTGGATCCCGATATGCGCGGTGATTTCTCCGCCGTTCTTGATACATTCGCGCGCGGTCTTGGTGATGGTGGCCTGAAATTTGACGTCGTTGCCGATCGGCTGCTTGCCGGGGGCCGCCACCACGTAAGTCCCGGCGCCGGAGCGGATCTTCACCGGCGGGCAATCATTGTCCTGCTGCGGCTCATCGGTCGCCGGCGGCGGCGGCGTGTTTTGCGCGGGCTGATCGTTCGACTTGTTCCCGCCGAAAACGCTCTTGAAGCGGTCCAGCAGCGACTGCGCCGCCGCAGGCGTTACGCTAGTCACGCCGCCGATGGCAAGCGCGAGTGCGCACGCGGTTGCTAATTGAAGAGTTCTCCTGCCCATTGTCGATAAATCCTGGTGTCGATGCTCTCTTAAATGCATCAGGCCGCCGGTTCCCGCCAAAGCTATAGCAGGGTGATCACGGCGAGCCCAAGGCGCAGGCCATCGACAAAAAGTCGCGGCCTTCCTGCTGAAGGGATGACCCCCGCGCAAACGCTTAGCGCTTGCTACCCTGCCGCACCATACCTAGGGCGCGATGGGACTAGGTTGAATCGCCATCGCGGCCTAGACTCTTGTTTGAGCATGATCTTTTGGGAAAACCGCTTCACACTTTTCCGGATCATGCTCTAGCCACGAAAATCCTCGGTCAACAGCCCGAACAGCAGGTGATCCTGCCAGACGCCGTTGATGCAGAGATAGCGCCGCGCCAGACCCTCGTGGGAAAAGCCGCATTTCTCCAGCACGCGAATCGAGGCGGTGTTGGAGGGAATGCAGGCGGCCTCCACCCGGTGCAGGTTGAGTTCGCCGAACAGCGTCGGCAGCAATACCCGCAGCGCCGCCGTCATATAGCCGCGCCCCGCGTACGGCTGGCCGACCCAGTAGCCGATGGTGCCCGCCTGCACGATGCCGCGCCGCACATTGGCGACCGTGATGCCGCCGATCATCGCGCCGTCCAGTTCGCGGAAGATAATGAAGGGATAGGAGCGGTCGGCGGCGATATCCTCGGCATAACGGCGCAACCGGCGCCGGAAGCCGGAGCGGGTGAGATCGTCGGAGGGCCAGATTGGCTCCCAAGGCGTCAGATAGTCCCGGCTCAATTCCCGCAGATACGCCCATTGCATGAAGTCGGACATCAGCGGTGTGCGCAACAACAGCCCATTGCCGCGCGGGGCAAGCGCGGGTGGTCCGCCGCTGGGCAATCGAAACAGGGCCATCGGGATGCTCCGCGAGGGAGCGGTTGCCTCTAGTGCAGCCGCACCCTAGCCTTCGACGTCGTCAATCCTTCCGCAAAATTTACCGCCGTGTCCAGCCCCCTGCCGCTGCCGAGCGCCACCACGGCGGGCCGGCTACGCGCAAGCAGCGCACGCGCCGCGGCCTGCGTCGATTCGACGTCCACGGCATTGATACGCCCGAGCAGCTCTTCCAGGGTCTGCGGCCGGCCATAGGCGAGGATATGGCGGGCCAGTTGCTCGGCGCGCGAGGAGCAGCTTTCCAGCGCCATCAACAGGCCCGCTTTCATCTGCGCCTTGGCGCGGGCAACCTCGGCTTCCGTCAAGGTCTCCACTGCCTCGTTGATGACATCGACGACCACCTCCATCATTTCCGGCGCGTCCGCTGGATCCGTGCCGGTGTAGAGGCCGAAAAACCCGGTGTCGCTGTAGGGGGCGTGAAAAGCGTAGATCGAGTAGCACAGCCCGCGTTTCTCGCGCACCTCCTGGAACAGTCGCGATGACATCCCGCCTCCAACCACGTTGGTGAAGACCTGCAGCGAGAACAGCGCGGGATCGGTCTGTGGCACGCCCTCGAGCGCCAACGTGAGATGCGCCTGCTCGAGATCGCGATGCACCACCCGCGAACCGCCCTTGCCAAACATCGCCGGCTCCGGCTTCGGCGCCGGCGTGGGGTCGAAGCTCGCAAAGCGCTCTTCGACCTCGGCGACAACCCGCTTATGGTCCACCGCGCCGGCGGCAGAGACCACCATGTCGGGTGCGCGATAGTGGTTGGCGAGATAGCCGCGCAGCATGTCGCGATCGAGCAGCTTCAGCGTTTTCGCTGTGCCCAGAAGCGAACGCCCCATCGGCTGATCAGGGTAGCAGAGCTCGTTCAGATGCTCGAACACCACGTCGTCAGGCGTGTCCTGCGCCGCACCGATCTCCTGCACGATAACGCTCTTTTCACGCTCGAGTTCATCCGGCACGAACGAAGGATTAGCGAGGATGTCGGCGAGCACATCCAGCGAGAGCGGCACGTCGGCCTTCATCACCCGCGCGTAATAGGCGGTGGTCTCGGTCGAAGTGCCGGCGTTGAGATCACCGCCGACCGCCTCGATCTCTTCCACGATCTCGCGCGCGCTACGCCGCGTGGTGCCCTTGAATGCCATGTGCTCCAAGAGATGCGAGATGCCATGCTCGTTCGGCTTCTCGTCTCTGCCGCCGACGCCCGCCCATACGCCAAGCGCGGCAGTCTCCAGATGCGGCATGTTGTCGGTCACGACCGTCAGCCCGGAGGGAAGTTTGGTGACTTCAACGCTCATCCGGCGACTCCTTGCTTGTCGGCTCCTTGTTTGGCGGCGCGGCTTACCGAGCGAACGAAGCGCTCGATCTCAGCTTGGTCGTTTGTCATGATTTTGAGCTGCTCGCTCCTTGTCATCAGCCCTTCGAGCCAGGCGGGCAATTGCGGCCGCATCCCGCAGGCCGCCTCGACCGCCTCGGGAAACTTGGCGGCATGCGCGGTCGACAGCACGATGTTGGGAACGGAGGAATCGGAACTGTCGCGTTCGGCCACGCTAAGGGCCACCGCGGTGTGCGGATCAACCAGTTCGCCGGCCTCGCGCCAGGCAGCGCGGATCGCGGCCCAGGTCTCGGTCTCGTCGGCGCGCCCGGCATCGAATTCTTCGCGAATCGCCGCCAGCATAGCGTCAGGCAGCACGAAGCGCCTGGATTGCTTGAGCTGCTCCATCAGCCGGCGGACCAGGGGCGCGTCGCGCCGGCTCGCCTCGAACAACAGCCGCTCGAAATTCGAGGACACCTGAATGTCCATGGATGGCGAGGTGGTGGCGTGCACCTCGCGCACCTCATAAATCCCGGTCTTGAGCGTGCGCGCCAGGATGTCGTTGACGTTGGCGGCAATGCGCAGGGTCCTCACGGGCAGGCCCATGCGTTTGGCCACGTAGCCCGCAAAGATGTCGCCGAAATTGCCGGTGGGAACGGTGAAGTTCACGGCGCGGGCCGGCGCGCCGAGCGCGACCGCCGAGGTGAAGTAGTAGACCACCTGGGCAACGATGCGCGCCCAGTTGATCGAGTTCACGCCCGACAGTGCCACGGCGTCGCGGAAAGCGTGATGGTTGAACATTCCCTTCACGATCGCCTGGCAATCGTCGAACGTGCCTTCGATCGCCAGCGCATGGACGTTACCGGCGCCGGTCGTCGTCATCATCCGCCGCTGCACCTCGGAGATGCGGTCGTGCGGAAACAGCACCACGAGGTCGACATTCTCCAGATTGGCGAAGGCTTCCACCGCGGCGCCGCCGGTATCGCCTGAGGTCGCGACCGCAATGGTGGTGCGCCGACTGCGCTTTGCAAGCACGTGGTCCATCAGCCGCGAGATCAGCTGCATGGCCACGTCCTTGAATGCGAGCGTGGGTCCGTGAAATAGCTCCAGCAGGAACAGATGCGGCGCCATCTGCTTGAGCGGCACCACCGCGGGGTGGCGAAACGTGGCATAGGCCTCATTCGCCATGCGGCCGAGGTCGGCATCGGAAATCTCGCCGCCGACAAAGGGTCGGATCACCTCGACGGCGATCTCCCAATAAGGTCGGCCGAAGAAGGCGGCGATGGTCGCGGGCTCAAGCTGCGGCCAGATTTCGGGCACATACAGGCCGCCGTCGCGGGCAAGCCCCGTCAGCATCACATCGCAGAAGCCCAAGTCGGGGGCCTCTCCCCGCGTCGAAATATAGCGCGCCAAACTCGTCTCCAGGCCCTCGGCCAGGGTTTAACTCTTTGATTTTATTCAATATCCATTTGCCAAAGGGCAAGGTGGGGTCGCACATTAGAGTGTTTTGGTTGGAAGGGGAAACGCCTTTGTTGGCGCCGGGTTGCTGAAACGCCCCCTGCGACAACATCGCCGACAAGCGCTCGCACTCTCGCGGCGCACAGCGCCCGAGTTTTGCCGGGAAGCTTCACCCTCCTTGAGACAGAGGGCGCAGGGAAGACCGGGTGGCCACTGCACCCGGGGCCCCCGCGCAAAAGGATTTGCGCGAGCGCGCGTTGACCACAGGTACAGGTGGGATCACTCCGGCCTCCCCTGCGCAGTGGTTTTACGGCTTACTTCGCGCTCTCCCCGGTGAACCAGCGTTTGCCACCGTCATCAGCGCGATGCGCCAGGCATCGTCGCCAACTTAGCGCCTGCATGGGCGCGCCAGGACCACACGACTTCGCCGTCCGCGTCGATACCGCACGTCGATCGGCACCGTCGCGTCCACCGCATCACCGGCCCAACGTATATGACGTTCGCGACACGCCCCTCTGAATGGGCCGGGACAGCTGAAGTAATCATCAATTTCGGAAAAAAAGAAAGAGAAATCTTTCGTGCCAAGCGGCTTGACAGCCCAAATCAGCTTGAAACGTCTCGCGAATTTAAATTTTGCGCGCACGCGATTTTCCTGGCGTTCAGGACTATGGGGTAACACAGCGGCGTTACAAATCGAACCAATTCGCTCGCCGGGCGAATCGGTCTCCTATGCCCATCAGAACAGATGCGTTAGCCGACCCGCCGCGCCAGCCGCGAGGCCGCCGACGACGAACGTCTGCAGCGCGGACCTGAGCATGCGCAGAAGCATCCGATGCCGCCAAGCGTAAGGATGGGTAAGTGCAGTGCAGTTTCGTACGCCAAGCAAATGGACTATTCACCCTACCGTTCCCCCAAAGTCGGCAACAGGAGGATAGATTGGAAGTAGACGGCGACTTCGCAAATTTCCGTGCAGTTTACGACCAACTAACAGACGAGGTCGGGCGCGCAAGATACCAATTCATACTCGACCACCTGGCGAATTGGTATCGCACGCTCGATACCACGCCGCGTGTTGCGGCAACCGTGCGACGCTTGGAGGCGAGCGTTGATTATAGGACGTGGCGGCATGAACTTACGCGTTCGAGAGGCGACCGCGGGGTTGAACTTGCCGAAAGAGCCAGAGAAGGCGTTGGGAATGAAGCTCGCGCTGTTTCGACATTTCTCGGAAAGCACAATCGATGACGTTCCTACGTTTGGGTTCGCGTTTATGCGGGTCGGCCAGGACTTCAACGAGAATGCGAGAAACGTAATCGAGCAACTGTTCATGCCAATGGCGCGCGAACTGCGGCGGTACCTCGAAATAGAATTGGAGAAGGTGCCGGCGTCCGACCGGATCGTGACGCTCGACCACAATTCCTCCGGCTACCGTGAAGCCGTGGCTGCACTTGAAACACTGGAGAATGTTCTTCGCGGGGCGAACGACTACCCGGACCCGGAGGAAAAGGAACGCGTCGTCGCGGAGGTATCGGCGACTCGTCGGTTGTTTCAATCCGTAAAGGTTCGAGTTGGAGCGGTTGCCAGTCTCTTATCGCTTCCTGCGCTGTACCTCGTCAAGGAATTCGCCGGAACTGCTGTTGGAGATGCCGCACAGAAAGTGATCGACGTTATCTGCGCGAAGACAACGACTACAACCGACACGTCGCTGCGGCGATGGAGCTTTAGGTGAGAGCTAGGGTACCGAGGGCCGTTCCGATCCAATATAGAATCCATAAGACCCGCAGATCGACCCCTTTCGAGGACGGTCTCACCTCCCAAAGACATGGCACTTCGTCCGAGCCGAGCCAGGGTTGCCCAAGCGAAAACGAAGATCGAGGGGCCTCCTAGCCAAACTTTGGCCTTTGGCGAGGCGTGCCAGAACGCCGCAAGAACCATCGCCGCGATGACAGCTGTCACGAGGAACCAAAAAGAACCCCACACTCCCCAACGGAAAGTCCTTAAGCGTTTCCTCACTTCGGGCTCATACTGCTGTCGTCGCCCATCGATTTCAGCCTGCGGCCTTGCAGCCAGAAATTGATTCGTTTCAAGCTCCGCACCGAGATCGTCATCGACAAATGGCTTCACGCTCGCCCATGGCCAGAAAAGCGAAAGAATACCGAGAATCGTTAGACCGCACTCCTTCGCTTTCATGACGGTCCTTCCCGTACCGCTTCGGATCTAGGCAGTGTACTGCAGTACCAGCGTGAGGACTATTGGATCGCAAAATCGAGAACGCGGTGGCGATTGAACCTACTCCCATGGCGCGTTAGCGCTATTCGGCCTCTGAGCCGGCGGCGTGCGGGGTTCGCCGGCGTCCGCGCAGCCACGCCGCGAATGCAATCAGCACCAGGAAAGCCAGCGAGAACCAGGTGATGGCGTATTGCATGTGCTCATCGCGCAGGTGCACGCTGAGCGGGCCGGGCTTCGGGACGCCGTCGGCCGGCACCGGCTGCTCCAGATCGATATAGAACGGCGCGACTTGGCCCCAGCCGAGTTGCTTGGCCATTTCGAGATGATCGCGCGCGAACCACAGGCGCTTGCTCGGTTCTGCCGCGGGTGTGAACAGGCCCGGCCGTTCCGGGAAACGGAGATAGCCCGTCAGCGTCGCCGGCTCGCCGGTCAGCAGTTTCGCCACCGCGCGCTCCTGCACCTCGCGCTTCTGCATGGTGTTCGGCACGAAACCCGCATTGATGACGATGCTCTCGCCGGTCGCCAACCGTGCCGGCAGGAAGGCCCAGGTGCCTGGACCCGACACGTCCGGCCGCACCGCGGATCCGGCGGTATAGACCATGGCGTCAGGGGCGCGCCGATAGGTTGCGGTGAAGGTGACGCGGCGGAATTCGTCCTCGTCCGCAGTCAGCGCCGGCCATTGCGAGGGCGGGGGCAGCGGTACCGGCGCGGCCGTGACGCGTGCGGTCAAGGCCGCGATCAGCGCATGCTTCCAGACCCGGCGCTGCAATTGCCAGACGCCGAGGCCGACGAAGATCGCAACCATGACAAGCGTGAAGAGGGCGAAACCGATGCCGCCCTGCCGCGACTGTGAACGCATTTGTGAACTCATTTCGGCGTGCGTTCCATCAGCCGGCCCTCGGCCGCCTGGTGATGGAATTGCAGCGCGATCAGAAGCGACTTCATCGAGCGCAGCGGCAACAGCGTGGTAGCGAGAATGAGCGGCAGCCAGAGCACCGCGTGCACCCAGAACGGCGGCTGGTACTTCACTTCCACGATTAGTGCGCAGGCCACCACGATCGCGCCCGCGAACATGATGATGAACACGGCTGGTCCGTCGCCGGTATCGATGAAGGCGTAGTCGAGTTCGCAAGTCTCGCAACGTGAGCGCAAGGTGAGAAAGCCCGAGAAAAGTTTACCCTTGCCGCAGCGCGGGCAGCGGCAGGCGATGCCGCGCAGGACGATTTGGCTGAGGGTTGCGGGCGAGTGATCATTCATGGCGCTCTCCGTACCCTCTCCCACAAGAGGAAAGGGCAAACAAAAAGGGGCGGCCACACGACCGCCCCCTTGTAGCACAGGTGCTCGCAACCTACTCCACGCCAAGACGGCCGCCGCCGGTGCCCCAGACGTAGATGCAGACGAACAGGAACAGCCAGACCACGTCGACGAAATGCCAGTACCAGGCGGCGAATTCGAAGCCGAGATGCTGCTTCGGCGTGAAGTGGCCGCGATAGGCGCGCACCAGGCAGACGATAGGAAGATCGTCCCGATTATCACGTGGAAGCCGTGGAAGCCGGTCGCCATGAAGAAGGTGGCGCCATAGATGTTGCCGGAAAAGCCGAACGCGGCGTGGCCGTATTCCCAGGCCTGCACGCAGGTGAAGCTGGCGCCAAGCAGGATGGTCAGGATCAGCCCGTACTTTAGCCCGCGACGATCGTTCTCCAGGAGCGCGTGGTGCGCCCAGGTAACCGTGGTACCGGAGGTGAGCAGGATCAGCGTGTTCAGGAGCGGCAGGTGCCAGGGATCGAAAGCTTCGATGCCCTTGGGCGGCCAGGTGCCGGGAACGGAGCAAGCGCCGGGCGCCGTGCCCAGGCCGCAGCCGAAGATCGCGTCGCGCGCGGCGTGTACGGCATCCGCAGGAAACAGCGCCGAGTTGAAAAAGGCCCAGAACCACGCGACGAAGAACATCACCTCCGAAGCGATGAACAGGATCATGCCGTAGCGATGGCTGATCTGCACCACGCGGGTATGATCGCCCTCGTGCTCGGCCTCGTTGATGACATCGCCCCACCAACTCGCCATCGTGTAGAGCACGCCGATGAGGCCGATGCCGAACACGATCGGCGCCGCCGAGAACATATGATGCATCCAGGCGATTGCGCCGACCGCCATGATGAAGGCGGAGACCGAGCCGACGACCGGCCACGGGCTCGGATTCACCAGGTGGTAATCGTGATGCTTGACTTGCGCCGTAGCCATGTTGCCGTCTCTCTCCCTTAGCCGTGCCGTTTGATTCGGCACATATCCCCTTGAAGCTTAAATTATAGAATTATCCATCCTCGCGCTCGCGCGTTTATCCAGTCCTTCGGCCGTGGCCGGCCGCGCCGCCGGCTCGCGCACGGGGTAGAAGGTGTAGGATAGCGTGATGGTGTTAAGGCTGTCGTTGTCACGGTCGCCAGCGATCGATGGGTCGACATAGAAGACCACGGCCATCTCGCGCTTCTCGCCCGGCGCAAGGGTCTGCTCGGTGAAGCAGAAGCAGTTGATCTTCTGGAAATAGGCACCGACCGTCAGCGGGGCGACGTTATAGGCCGCCTGCCCCGTGGTGGTCCGGGCGGATTGGTTGGTGACGGTATAATAGACGGTCGTGACCTCACCGATATGGACTCGGATCTCGGTCTTTTCCGGCTCGAATTTCCAGGGCAATCCGCCCGACACGTTGGAATCGAAGCGCACCGCGACCGCCCGCTTCAGCGGCGCTGCGGTCGGCGCCGATGTGGCGACCTGGGTGGTGCCGTTGAAGCCGGTCGCACGGCAGAACCAGTTATAGAACGGCACCGCCGCGTAAGCCGCGCCAACCATCAGCACCGCCACGAATCCGGCAATCGAGGCGACCAACGCATCGCGGCTTAGCCGCGCGTCTTGTCTTACGTGCCTGGTGGGCTCCTGCGCCATGTCGGTCAAAACGGCCTGTTCAGCACGGCCGGCCCTTTGACGAGGGTGACCGCGAAAAACAACAAGACGAGCACGCCGAGCGCGAGCGCGGTCGCGATCGAACGATTCCGACGGCTGCGCTTCTGCGCTTCGGTGAGGACGATACCATCTGGCGGCCGCTCATCGGACATTGTGTGCGCCATACGCTCCTTACCAGATGACGTGCAGCAAGGCGCGCACGACGACTTCGAGAAGCAGCGTCGCGAACAGCGCAAACAGATAAAGGATCGAGAACGCGAACAGCTTTCGCGTGGCGCGCAAGGATTCGGCGCGCTCGCGCCGGCGATAGACATTGATCGCGAGCGCCAGCATCACGGCGCCTAACGCCAGCGAAATGACGCCATAGACCGCATCGAAATAGCCGAGCGGCCAGGGGGCGGCGGCAATCGCCACCAACACGATGGTGTAGAGCAGAATCTGCAGCCGCGTCGCGTCGGGACCGGCGACGACAGGGAGCATCGGCACGCCGGCGCGGGCATAATCCTCGGAGCGGAACATCGCCAGCGCCCAGAAATGCGGCGGCGTCCAGAAGAAGATGATCAGGAACAGGAGCAGCGGTTCGACCGAGAGCGAGCCGGTCGCCGCGACCCAGGCCACCACCGGCGGCAGCGAGCCGGCCGCGCCGCCGATCACGATATTCTGCGCGGTGCGGCGCTTCAGCAGCAGCGTGTAGATGACGACATAGAAGAAGATCGTGAAGGCGAGCAGCCCGCCGGCAAACCAGTTCACCAGGATGCCGAGCGTCAGCACCGAGAAGAAAGCCAGCGTCATGCCGAAGGCGGTTGCCTCGGCCGGCGTGATGCGGCCGCGCGGGATCGGACGGTTGGCAGTTCGCGTCATTTTGGCGTCGAGGTCGCCCTCGAACGCCATGTTGAGCGCACCGGAGGCGCCGGCGCCGACGGCAATACAGAGCAGCGAGGTGAAGGCGAGCACTGGATGGATGTGGCCGGGCGCCATGACGAGGCCCACCAGCGCCGTGAAGATCACGAGCGACATCACCCGGGGCTTCAACAGCGCGATGTAATCGGACACTTCGGCCTCGGAGATCCGGGGCGCGAGCACGATCGAATTCTGATCGACGACGGACAAGAGAACTCACTTCCTTCAAACGGCACGGCGCCGTGTTACGGCGCCGCGCAAAGTCTTGGACTTACTGCACGCGCGGCAGCACTTCAAACTGGTGGAACGGCGGCGGTGACGACAGCGTCCATTCCAGCGTGGTGGCACCGGCGCCCCACGGATTGTCGGCGGCCCGCTCCTTGCGCACGAAGAAGGCGTCGAACATGCAGTAGAGGAAAATCAGCACGCCGAAACCGGCGATATAGGAGCCGATCGAAGATATGAAGTTCCAGCCGGCAAAGGCATCGGGATAGTCCACGACGCGCCGCGGCATCCCCGACAGCCCGAGGAAGTGCTGCGGGAAGAAGACCAGATTGACACCGATGAAGGTGACCCAGAAATGGATCTTCGCGATGGTCTCGTTGTACATGTAGCCGGTCATCTTCGGGAACCAGTAGTACCAGCCGGCGAAGATCGCGAACACGGCGCCCAGCGACAGCACGTAGTGGAAGTGCGCGATCACGTAATAGGTGTCGTGCAGCACGCGGTCGACGCCGGCATTGGCGAGCACCACGCCGGTGACGCCGCCGACCGTGAACAGGAAGAT
>Ga0134125_10005810_pt1 | contig 13985 bp, 9 predicted proteins | sample KB31751_FD_96464 | JGI IMG/M metagenome (GOLD analysis project Ga0134125, IMG submission 96464) | Terrestrial soil microbial communities with excess Nitrogen fertilizer from Kellogg Biological Station, Michigan, USA - KB3-175-1 | ecosystem: Environmental > Terrestrial > Soil > Unclassified ... | reverse complement strand
GTGGCTACTTATACTTCACTTGCCGCCTTCTTTACGACCATAGCAGCAGTCTTTGTGTTTGCAGCCCTTGGATCGATCGTACCTCTGATGCAGTCATTCTTAATAGCCCTCTTTACCTTCTTAAAGTTTATTCAGTCGATACGCAAGTAAACAGTGTAAATAGAAGCCATCTTTACAAAAACAAGGTACCCATTAGCATCAAGCAAGGCCCTGGTAGAGCATCGATTCGTGACAATGCCTAACACCAATCGAATACATAGGTGAATCTAACTGATTCTGGTTTGGGCTCGAGATCTAATATTCCATCGTGCTTCATTTTGACTTCTTCCCAGTGCCCAAGATCGAACTCCAATAACTTGGCCAAGGTTGCATCATTCTTTATCTTAGCTTCTGGATGGCATTTGTAATGGCGTGAATTAACGACGTCTGCATGTTCGATTGCCTCTTGTAGTGTAAAGTGGCCATTATTCTCGCTGGCGTTGCAAAAGATGGCACATGCAACCAGGTCGTGGGATGATTTGTCCGTCGTTTCTAGCTTCTGCCACCAATTGATGAATTCATCTCTCTTTGCTCGTTCTTTGTGTCTGACCAAATAGGTTTCTGGACAATCACCACTATCTTCATCTGGCGAAGAAATAATAGTGTAATGCAATGCTTCCTTTAGGTCTTCGGAGGTCTTGACTCGTTTGGGTTGGCTTTCTGTCATTCCTTCATCCATATCGTCCACTTCATCTCTCGAGCGTTTCTTAGGCAAAGTTGAATCTTCCATTGTGAGTTGTGTGTGCGACCGGGAGCGAGCGAGGGGGGAATAAATTTTAATTCAAATTTTGAACTTCATTATTTTAGTTACAAGTAGGGCGCCCTAGTTTCTATAATCCAAGCTCATAGTGGCGAAATGAGCAACTGAAGGGCCTTGGTATTGAACCCAAGATAGGGAACGGCTGTCATCCATATCAGAAATCAACCACTGGCCTACGAATTGGTCTCCTCCCAATTGTTCTAATTTCTTCTGCATCTTCACATGCGAAGCACTGGGGTCTTCCCATATGATGGGATTGCTGGGATAGAAAGCTTGTCCATTCATTGCTTCGTTCCACATTTCGATTAGAGTGCAGAAAGTAAAGACCGCCGACCCAAGCTTTCCGCCAGGTCCGGCCCATTTGCCGAATTCTTGGGCTTTATTCAAACTGTCATGAGTGACGAAGAAGGAACCTCGCACACAATCGTTGGTTATCAAGTTTACAATGGTCAGACAAGCCATGGGAGCGAGAGGGAAGAGGCAGGATGAAAATAAATATAAAAATTTGAAATTCAGTTTTAGCCTTCGCTTCTTCCTCCCACACCCTTGACTAGAGAGACGCGTCCATCTCATCGATTTATTTTTTTGGGCGGCGATGTCAAATGTCACCAGAAAAGTCAAACAAGCGAATGTTTACACAATTGCAGGCTTGGGTAACAGACCACTACTGGCCTTCAAAGAGGCAGAAATCGAGCACCTCTTCCTTACTCTCGCAAGTACCATTGTCGAACACACATTTGATGGCTTCTACTCAAAGAAGGAAATGCCTTTCAAAAAGGAAAAGGATGGTAATAGCCTCCATTATTCAACTACAAAAGACGCTGCCAAAGTCAACCTGAAACCTTCGATCGAGCGCTCAGACAATAGTTCGACAAGAACCTTTATATTTGATCTCACTGATGTGCAAGCTTCAAAAGCCAAGTCCCAATTCGTATTGAGATTTTCAGTAGTTGGAGAAGCACAATTCAAGCTAGAGGAACTTGAAAGTTTATTGTAAAATAAATACCCTTTTGTTAGCAGCTATCTACTCTTTCCCCACCCCACCCCCTCTAACACAGTCAATCATCCATCCACTTCGATCGCTATATATCATCAGGGTCTTCATGGGCGGTAATAGGAGATTCCTTTCGCTTGCCCTTTCTGTCACCCTTAGCCCTAGGCTTCGTTTCTTCGGAACTGGGAGGCTTTGCAACTGCTTCATTGACAATTCTAGCTGCCAGCGCCAAGAGGTAGATGTAGCGATGCATAATCTGACGCATAACTTGTTGGTTAATGGTCAAGCAATCTACAAACACCTTTGCCACAACTTGCCGGGCGCTATCTCCGATAGCATTCCCTTCATCATCGATTTTGCAGAAAGCGGTCTTGGATTCACTCGACAAGATCAATTCAGTAAGAAAGGCTAGGAAAGAGTTGGGTCTTTGGTTTGCCTTTGTCAACGGAGCGATTGCATTCTGTGGAATCTTCAAGTTTGGATCATTCACCTTGAATCCAACTTTTTCCAAGCATCTGTAGCACTCCTCCATGATCATTATATCGTCGTCTCCAAATAGCCGAGGAGACCGGGGAAAGGACTCGCCCTTTGTCTGGCTGAGAACTTCACTCACTACCGGGTTAGAACCCAGGGCTTTCAGAACTGCTTTGGAATCCATCCGTCGTTTGATTAGCGAGGAATAATATAAAGGGGGGGGGCAAGTGTTGCTGGTTGGCGCAGGGGGGCAGGTTGGAGCAAACAAAATATTTTTTTAAATTTTAAATTCATTCATTTTCTTTGCTCCAACAACCTGCCCCCCCCTGCGCCGGCCAGACCACACAATGGGGTAATATCAAATAGCACAAGAACAAACAAATGAGGCGACCAGGCACCAACAAGCGTCAGACTCCGGCACAAGAGGTGATAGATGAAATTTACACCAACCTGCCTCCCGAGTATAGGGAACCTCTCAACTATCGTATATCTCCTACGGAAGCAATCATAATGAACTCTAGACATTGCCGTACAGTCAATGCGAAGATTAACAGACAATTGAAGGAAGCAGTTAACAGCGGGTGTTTCTCGACAATCCTTGGCTTTACTCTGCCGCGAGACATCTTCGTCAATGATACTCTTGGGATACTCACTTCACTCTCATCACCGGTAGAGTTGTACACGACATTCTTGCCCCAATTGAAGGAGAAAGCACTCAAAGATCGGATTTTGGGCAAAATATTTGACATGACGCATTCGACGGCGGCGAGTTCATCATCTCCAGCCGATCCTACTACAATGTACACCTCTGGTGACCCCAAGTTAGTAAGTTTATCGCTCAGGCAGGCATCTAACTTGATGCACATGTTCTACATGTTGCCATTTATTTGCAACAATTACCATGACAACATTGGATCGGAAACCATCATCAATGATACCTTTCTATTGGGCTACCAAGATCTTGCCAAGCAAATTGATGAGGTTTTTAATAGTGATGATAACGACCCAAATGCACCCACTCTAGTCGATGTGCTAAAATTAAACGATGGCAATGGCAGCCTGCCCTTGTCTCCGTTCTTCATAGAAGAGATTGTTAGTGACTCTGACAAAAAGACTGTAATAGCACTCAGATTTGTAGTGTGTATGAGTGTTCACTTACGAAAAGACTTGCAGGAGGAGTTTAATCGATACCTGAAAGAATTGCGCAATCGTTTGGTCTACAACTCAGAATGCATGAAGAAGGTATTGGATTTGTGCTCTCCCAAGAATACAAATGCTTCCACCGAGCCACAGCCAGTAGCAGCAGCTAATGCAGGCAGAGGAGGAGGAGGAGGAGGGCGTCAACAGCAACAAATCGACCCTTCTTTATTAGGTCCCCACGGTAAGAAAATGCATAGGCTAACCAAGGAAAACCCAACAGACAATAGAGGAAACTCACAAAAACTCATCCAATCCCTATTTAGAACTTGGGAGACACCTTTGATTCACGCCACCTATGATGCAGAGCAGTCCTCTCTCGATCCATCGACAGTGCTAGCGCAGCAAGTCAAATCCATCCTCACATCTGGAGACAACATTCTGGTGCCACTTCCAATTAAAGATAATACTAATAATAATAATAGAACCTTGAGAGATGGCGATTCAATGGAAGTAGATGCAGATATTGACGAAGGAGAGGACGGTGACGCCACTGGTTTTCAAATCGGAGCCTCCCGGCGCGATGGTAGTGGACGTTATGTAAGTGCATTCGCGTCTCTTTCAGGTCTCAATGGACTCCAACAGACTCATAGACAATCGAATCGTTCGGCAATGGCGGCGGCGGCGGCAGCAGCAGAAGGACGGGCCAAAACTGAAGGCTTTACATTTCAAGCATTGGACAAGTTTTCTCAAACTAACTCACACCTCGTTTCCAGACCAAAATTGTTCAACGAATGCTATTATTTACCCAGCGCCGACTTGAGTTCGGCTTCAATTCTTCGTGGTCCACCTGATCCAAACGACAATATTGATCCGCGGCGATTGGAGCACTTGTTTCACATGCTCAATTCATTCAGCAGTTTTGCGTGCACTTCAGCCAATCAAGAACAATTGAATCCATTCGCTTATTTCGAAATTGATGTCGGCGGTGCTGCATTTAGACCACGCCTTGGACAGCTCAAGCCAGAGAAAGTCCCTCCCTATATGTTCTCGAATCCTCCGCAGCCGCAACACGCCAAATGGCACAGCCGACGTGACAATCACGATTGGATAAGCTACGGTGGTTTGCTGAGCTTTCTTCCAGAAGCATACGATCTGGCATATGCCGATTTCTGGCGCACATTCAAGGGCTTCCCCGCCAATGTGATCCAAAAGGGACTAGTTACCCTTGTGATGCCCACACTTCAACCTTGGGAGGTGGACATGTTGCCTTTGCCTGAAATCATTAGAAATGACAATGCTAGATTAAGTGTGGCCAAACTCATTCGTCCAATGATTTCCAAAGAGGAATCGACCTACAATCAGTACATTCAGGAATTAGGGCAAAATGAAGACTTAAAGTTCGCATTGGCTTCATTTTACTTGATGAATTGGATATCTGGCGAAACTGTGTTGGTTGATGCCAAGAGATGGGCAATTGAAGTTTCATATGAACCTCTAAGCACAGAAGTCTCTCCTTATCAGCGCAATAACGACCTGAAAAACGACATTGTGTCGATTCCTGGTTCTAATATGCAGCTATGTTCTTCCTTCAATAACATTAATAAGTTCCTGAACATTAGATTAAAGTGCGCTCGCTTCAACATCACCATGATGAATAATGTCCCCACTCGAATTGCATGGGAGACCGGCCAGCCATTTGTTAAACAACCTGGCGATCCTGATTATGGAGAAACGACGACGACGGCCCTGGATGTCGAAGAAATGAAGAGAGGTCTTGACGTTTTTCATTTCGCGCAAGAAAGGACGAACACTCGCTCTAGAGTTATTAAGGAGATGAGCAGCTCCGTTATAGAAAGTTCCACCAGTTCAACCAATTATACGGAAACAATGGCGAGAGAAGGCACCAATAAGCTTGCTGAAAGGGAGGAAGCTTCTCGCCCAAGGCGATATCAAGTATTCAAGGACTTGACCAAAACTCTGGAAGATATAAACTCTCGCCTATTGAAAAGGTGTATTAAGATTCCAAACACTGGAGAACATCGAGAGTATCATACGGCAACATTTCCGAGATTAAGGTTTACGCCGACAATGCCCCCTTGGCTTCCAATGTCCATGCCCATTTCTTCAATCTTCAAAGATTTTAACGAACGCAATTCTAGTGAAAAATGGGTTTATATCAATGTGAATGATTACTCAAACACGAGTCCGATCGAAGAGTTCCTTTCACACCTGGCCTCCACTGGCATTGAAACTTTCAAGATCATCTCTGGTGTAGACACGTTTATTGTATTGGTGACCGCTTACTTTTCGTCTACAACATACAACAACTCAGCCGCGCCGCATTTGCATATTCTATTGTCTGGAGAAACGGCAGCGAGCAAGACCTTCCTATTAGACGTGGTCAAGTGGTTGGCTGCAAAGGGCACCATAATAGGCAGTGCTGAACAATCCGAAAAGGCTCATACTGTACAGACAAACAACAATGGCCATGCTTACATTTTGAGTGAAGCTCCTGGATATATTACATTAGACCCAGGCAAATACGGCATTGGAACTAAACATGCGGAATTGATTGAGAGATTCAAAATAATGACAGATGAACAAGTTCAAACTTATCTCTATCTCAATTCAAATGACAGATCTCAAGGTTCATCATCTAAAAGCTCGTTGCTCTTCAAACGAGTGAGCTTATCGGTCAGCTTGAACGCCGGCGTCCTGCTTTGGGCTACGAACGAGTACTTGGGTCGCATGCAAAAGGCAGTTTATCATCGCCTTCTTGTACTAAACCCGCCGATCAGTAGTGATAACCATCGCGGAATCAAGGGATCTCAATTGGAGGACTTGGCCACTCACCACGTCACAGGGTATAACGATATGAAACCAGGTGGCTTTCGGGTCCTCCACTGCTATTTGACGATCATCAACCTATTCACTTACATGAATCCGAGATGCACACCTGACGTATATGACGCCAGAAATTTATTGAATGAAATTTTGAGGGAGAGCAAACCATACCTCCCTAAAGCCTCACAGGTAACACGAAGAAACGGCCGTTTAGGTCTTATGATTGCAGAGCTGTGCAAGATTGATGCAGTTCATAGCACTCTTCGCGACAGTGGAATATACGCACAAGATTTGGTAAAGTATGCTCCTAGCTGTACCGGCGGAGAACCTATCGTGTTACGGCACTTATCTATAGATGCTTTCTTGGCGAAATGCATACCGAGGCTAAGAGCCAACAAACAACATGTAATTCTCACTCTGACTTTACTTAAGGATGTAATCGAATCTCCAATCCGTTCGGCACTCATGGAGTTCCTCGCCGACAGATGCTACCCGGACGGAGATTGTCTAAAAGCAAACTATCGAAAATTTCCTATCGAAAAGCGACAAAAGAAAACCAATAAGAATGGCGATGTAGAGGTGGAGGTGGAAATAGAAGAGCTATGTGATGTGAATGTTGTTGAATGGAAGACTGGGTGCGACAATCTAAGCAAATTGTATGTTGACATTGGCCAACGTCTAAGTTGTAATGTTGATTACTCGGAATATCAAGTTCAATTCGTGATAGAACAAATGCAGAAGGAAAGAGTGGAGATACCTAAAGGAATGGATGGCAATACGAAAGAATTTCCTCGTAAGGTGGTCCGGCTGGTGGACACTGAAAATGAAGATGACCAGGAAGTAGCTATGGAAGAAGAACAAGCTCGAGTGCTCGCTAATGCAAAACGAACGGGGAATCCTACAAACCAACAAACTCCAGCGACGACACAGCCACTTCCAGATGAATCTGCTGTCAGAAAGGCCATCGAAGAGTTAAAGAGATTAGCTCCAAATGTGATTACCCAAAATTACATAGATGAATTGATGCGAGAAACTAGGCAAAATAGAGGTAACCAACAACAGCAGCCTCCTCCTCCAACTGTGGCTCCTGCTCCTCCTATTATTGCCCCTCGTCGCCCAACTCGAAGGTTGGATAACTCCAGAAATGGCCTATTGCTAAGAGCTCAACAATTGATAGCAGAAGACTGGGGAATAGCTGATTTCACCAAGAAGAAGCCGGAGGTAAAAACAAACTTCACAATTCCATTGCTTGAAATTGAGAAGTACAGAGAAGGCAAACATGATTACTACAAGCTATCTATCTCTCATGAGAAACTCAGAAAGCACTATCGACCAAACTTTGGCGATAGGGCGGTAGTCTACGAACCCGATCCATTTGAGCAATCATATGTTTGGAAAATGGCAAAGACAATTTTGGAAAATCGATCACTGGAGTATTACCCACCTTACATTACAAAGGCCGTGCTTGAATCTGGTGAAATTGGATTAAAGGGCAAGGAGTATTTTGAGGGTGGTAAATATACCTACCTATCGGGACGCACCGATGCAGTCCATCATTTCGCATCTCCCTTGATCAATCAAGCGCAGAAAGAACTTGATGAAATGCACGGAAAAGGGAAGGTAAAACTACCAACGTCTTTTCCACTCAGATGGCTGATGCAAACGCCGCAAGTCGAACGTAAAGGAGACCATAACTTGCAATTAAAGTGCATCCTTAGTGGTTCTCCAATAGATAGCGAGTATGTTAACGGTAAATCAATTTGGCTTCAAGAAGATGATTTAGATAGCGATGAAGAAGAGGAAGAAGATGTTGTTATGTTTGATGAAGGAGGATTAGTCGAACAACAGTTGAAGTTAAGAGCCGGATTACGCAAGGCTAAAGAAGCTAGACAGGCGCGGCGCGAACAGCTCAAGAGTGCACCAAGGAGTAGCGAGAATTATACCTACGACTTGGACTATTACCCGTTGCTCAGACGGTGCACTCGGCTAGGCTTGAATATCCACGATCATTGGGAATCATTGCCAATGATCCAGAAGATCAGAAAGATGGATTACACGGATAAAGCCTACCCTGAGTCTTCTATTCGCCAGTACGTTGAGATTGTCAAGCAAGATGCAGAAAGAGACCTTCTCAGGGCTGCAGAAGTAGCCCGTGGAAAGAAGAAGCATGAGCAACCCAAACCACCGACGAAAGGAGATGATGCAGAGCTGGGTCCCGCGGTTGGGACAGATGGAATCGGTGTATCATCAGAGAAGACAAAACGTCCACCAAAATTGCCAATAACACCTACAAGCTCTCTTGTTCGAATATCAGAAAGAAGAATTGACTTTGGTGAACCAACACGCGAAAAACTACTGTATTAAATAAATCAATTATTATGCTTTCATTTAATACTACATTACATTTGCTAACAACAACAACAACAATATATAGACTAGAACCGCTGTTTTTCGCTAGGGACATAATCACCATCATCCTCTTCACCGAGGACTTCTTCTTCTACTACACCAATATCTGCATGTATCATTGCGTGAGTACCCAAGTCGGCCTTTGCGGTTTCAGGGGACGGTAGCTTTGACTTTGGCGGCCGACCAACTTTGTTTGCGGTCCTGTTGAGCGATTTCAGTTTGGCTTTCACTCTGGCCACGCCTGCTCGGTATACATCTGAGGCGAGTGCTACGAGCTCATTGGAATCTTCGAGCATCTTCCTTGAAGTCGCGTCAGTCTTCTTGTTGGCGCACAGACCTTTCATGTATACGACAGCCTCATCATGTTGATTCGCATAGACCTTCTTTTCAACAGTTTGCTTCTTGACTTCCTCTTCCAATTTCCTCTTTTCGGCGATGACGGAGTCTAATTTCTTCTGAAGTTCTTCTTGAATTTTCTGCTTCAGCAATTCCAACTTCTTTGCTTCAATGGAGAGCGCGTCATGTCGCGCATCGAGGAGAGCTCGCTCTTCCAGCATCTTCTGCCCTTCTTGTCGTTGTTCTTCGGCTTTAGAGTCTAGTTTTGCTTGACGAGTGGCGATAGCTTCATTAATGTAGTCGGCCTTGGCCCTTAGATTCTCATCCAGTTCAAGTAGCTTACTTTCTCTTGCGCGTATGTCGTCTTCTGTGTGCTTGATAAAGCGTTCTCTTTGCGTTACTTTGTCTTCTCGCTCTTTCAATTTTTGGTGTTCAGAACGTTGCGTATCGCGAAGACGCTCCAATCTCTCGATTTCCGTCTCATTTTCAGTAGAGAATGTAAATTGGCCCATAGGTTTCCTTGTTGACGATGAAGAATGAGAAGAAGAAGAAGAATGTTGGGACGCTAGCTTGCGTTCTCGCTTCACTAATTCAGATTCACGATCGAATAATCTTGTTTCTCTCTCTATGAGTTGCGATTCCCTTCTGTCCAACGCAATCCGGTTATTGTCGAACGCCGGCCAAGCGGTGCTGGGTATGAAGACGCCCGGGATGTGGGAGAATTGAATCATCGCTTCCCGGCAGCCGGAGACAGGTACTCCATTCCAATACTCAATTGAATGAGGAGTAGCATATATAGAGTGACAGGCAATGTGTGGCTCGGTAGTTGGAGTGGCATCAGGATTCAAAGCGGCGGCGGCGGTGTCGTCGTGAGTGGCGGGGATGGGATTTGTGTAGACAGGCTGAGGCTGGCTATCCGGCACGGAACACATTTCCAAATTGTTTGGCCTCGGCGACGAGGACGACGGCTCACCGAGCAAAGTAATGCGAGGTGTAGACGGGCAGTCTGCATTGATGGGTTCTGTAGAGACAGGAATGGCCGATACGTCTGAGGTGGTGATGCCTGTGGGCTCCACAACGACGGCACTCGGAGCAGATGAAGACCCCGGATGCGGTAGGCGAGAAATACTGGCAGCTAGCGAGTCCAGAGCTTGTAGATCGAAGTTCGCGATGGTTTCGGGTTGATTATTAACCGCGACGAGTGGCGGTTCAGCTGGCAATGAGGCTATTGGAGGAGGTAGGACGACTGGAGGATCGGCCGTTTTGGTGCGCTTGGCGAGCGGTATTGGAGGAAGGGAATCCAACACATCATCGGGCACGACGTCTGCCGGATTGCGTGGTGCCACCGCCTCTGATTCCGATCGCTTCCGCTTTCCGCGACCGGTTTGTTTGGCCCCCGTCTTCTTGGCTTTCTTGGGGGGAGCCGCCTCGACTTCGGGCTCGTCGAACACCCGGTCAGACTTGGGTGGCTCGGCATTTGGAGAGTCTGCCTTCTCTTCGACCACTTGCATAGGAGTTTGAACAACTCCTGCCGAAAGTATCGTGTCTTCTTCTTCAGCGCTATCATCAAACACTCTGGACTTGGTGTGTTTCTTCACAGGCTCCGCGGATGTTTTTGATGGTTCGTCGGGTAGTGGATTGAGAGTCACGTGGGGAGTACTTTGAACCTCATCAAGTACGATGTCGTCCTGGCACATGTCTATTATAGCTGGTGCCGAGGAAGCCAGCGAAGTAGATGTAGACGTTGGCAAAGAGGATGCAGCGTCGGTTGCGGCTTCTTGTTTTGGCCCTTCTTTCGATTCGCCAGTAGTCAAATACTCGCAGCGGCCAAACTCTATAATGGTCCGCTACAAGAACGAGAAAGGCAATGTTTTCTTGTTAGGAAATTTGGCCAAAAAGGAAAGAATTGAGATGACTAATGGTAAGTACCTCCACTGGGCCTTGCTTTACGGTGGACTTCAACACTTGTTTGGCGCCTCCACAGCGGGCGCACATCGCAATTGGATAATTGTCGGCCTGTTGGAAGAATGCAGCAAAGTGGTGCTGACATAGCGATAACTCCAGACCAGGTTCGTTGTCGCCAAACAACTTCGTCGACTGTAGATTGATTTGGCTGCGGCAGTGTATGCACAATGGCCTGGGTGCCGCCTTTTCTTGCGCTTCACGGCGCTTCTTTTCCTTTTCGTTGATCTTTGTCGCGTTGCGAGAGCAGAATTGATGGCCGAGAAACAGCCCGGAGAAGGTCAAGTCAGTGAATTTGAAAGCGGCCACTGTCGGATCCTGGCCTTCATAAGCCTCAGCTTGGTCATAGAGCTTTGGTACGGAAACCATATCTTGCTTATAGGCCAATTCGTCGGGCTGCTTGGCGCCCCTGCGACGAGCGGGCTTTGGAGGAATGGCTTCATAGCCTAGCTTAGACGGAAAGTAGGTGCTAATCAATGCATTATAGATCGAGGCATAGGTTGAAAATGAGATAAGTTCAGACTCTGCCATTTGTCTCCTTTGTTGTGCGGCCGCCTGGTGGTACAAAAGTAGTCCATTGTCAGTGTGTTTAGTACGCAAACCGGATTCGAATGTGATGTCAATATGAATTTGGAATCGAATTTCATATAGAAGGATGACATTAGGGTAGCAAGGGAGCGAGAGAAATAGAGAGGGGGGGAAATAATTAAAAATTTTGAAAAAAATTCAAAAGTTTGGCATTATTTATTTAAAATAATTGTTCTCTCGCTCCTCTTCGTTAATTTCATCAACTATACTTGAGGAGATGGACTAGGTTAACGCATTTAGCAGGTTAATATGAAACGAATAGGCAGCCAGCTTGGGTGGTGAGCTGAAGGTTTGTGGGGGTGGTCACCCCCCCGCCCAGGCAACCGCCCGTGTTGTTATTACATACCAAATAGAGTTCTATTGAACAATAAACAGTCACACAACAGCTCAGTGTTACAGGAGCGAATGAAAAGAAGCAAGTGATTTGGCGCTAGTTTAAACTCAGTCCAGTCAGTCTGTCCCACTTCCGACCGAAGGGCTTGCGAAGTTAGCAGTGCTACCTTCCCAATTCATTTCGATAGTTAAACTGTTTGGTTTGGCTTCATTCTGCTGTCGTTCATTCTCCCTTTGTTCTTTCTTCTCAGGACGCTGGAGGGCGTTGTCGACAATCTGGACGCGTTTTGCTGCAAAGCCGTCGATGAGACGATCTTCGATGCGCTCCAAGATTGCAGCCATTTGGTCTAGTGTCAATGTTCTATCATACATTCCTTGATACATGCTCCTAAATTCCGTTCCCATCGTAAGCCAGGGGCAATTCGTCAATAGTACCTTCACAAACCAAACATCCGCTACAAATGGACCTGGCAACCCGAAATCAAAACGCTCGTCAAGATTCTCAGCCAGCAACCCACCGGATGTTATAATAGACTTTAATTTTTCCATTTCAGGCCGTTCAGGGGTTGCTGGGCCACCGTCTTCCCCGTGCTTGGTCATCTGTTCCCATGGCTTGGTCCGTAGCCATCGATAGTGAGTAAGAGTGACCGGAGCCAACACGATTCTGATGTACTTGAGCACGGTCCAGCCAAAAATCAAGCTTTCGTGAAGTTTGATCAATTGCTTCGCTACCTTAAGCATCTTGGCGTTTCTCGTGCCCTTTGCTACATCTCCTCCCTTTGTTTTGTTTTGTTCAACTTCTTTTTGAGCCTCTTTGAATTTAGCTAATTGCGCTTGATAAGCTTCTCGAAGAGTTGGTAATGTATTGATGCAAACAGCATACATCTTGATCAAAACGTTCAAGGGCGGACTTCGAATCATTGGTAGCATGGTTTCTTCAGTCAATAAAGTTCGTATCTCATTGAAATTAAGCCGAATCTTATTGGTAGAAGAAGAAGAAGCAGAAGCAGAGGAGGTGCTTGCTTGCTCTGCTGATGTGGCGGCAGAAGCAGTATCGCTCGCAGCAGAATCCTTATCTTCTTTCATTGTCTTTAATGAAGGATCTTCTACCTTGGTAGGAATTGCAAATTCCCATTCACTCATCGAAGCTCGTTGTATGATTTGAGAAATCTGCCTGGTTGCCTCGGCCTCGACCTTTTCGATCGCTTCTCGATGTTCTTTGAAGTACTTCTCTTTCTTTTGTGCACAATCTTTCAATACAACCTCCGTAAAGTCTTCTAGGTCATCCCCTTCCAGACATCTTTGAACAGTTTGGGTAGCAATGTATTCATCTGTTTCTACCTGCATCTTGGTCAATTTGTCATTGTAATCACGGTCCAACTGATTCTTTTTGTTATAGCTGGCATTGATGTAATGACCCATCATTCCTTGTCGAATAGAACAGCAGGCATCGGTCACTGTGCAAAGATCGTTGACAAAGGCTTCCACTTTGAAATGAGGAAGTCCAGCTGCTTCGCATCTTTCTTTCGAAAATAATTCGCGAAGCAACGTTGTATTTGTAAACCCATAGGCAGGGTCTACTAGTTCGTCTATTTCATCTAATACCTGCACATTCTTTCCAGCTATCTTTCTAAGGCTAGGGCCAGGGGGAACTGATTCCTGCTCTTGTGTTTGTTCGGTAGAAGTAGTTGCAGCCGAAGCTTCCTTCTCATTCTGTGTATTCTTAGTCAATTTGCCTAAAGTTTCATAGACACGGCCGCGTTGATCTGACAAGAGAATCTTTGGCAACTCTCCGTCGATAGATTCCTTGAACTTTTGAAATTCCGTTCGATGATCAGCGTCAAGGTGGATGTAAAGTTTATCCAATGACAAGCTTGTAAGTAGTGACCATAGATTGTTGGCCAGGTGGACCACAAAAAATAGAATGTCCCGTTCGATTTGACTGATTCCCATCTCATCGAGTGGCCGGGCTGCCTTTAGCATTATCTCTCGCAGTTCAGGTGATATTTGTTCCTTCGGATCACCCGGTAATGTAGGAGGCGCATCGGTGGTCGCAGAGGCGGCAGCCGGTGTTCCTCGCTCCGATTGCTCATTTACAATGTCTTC
>Ga0134125_10005809_pt1 | contig 13986 bp, 12 predicted proteins | sample KB31751_FD_96464 | JGI IMG/M metagenome (GOLD analysis project Ga0134125, IMG submission 96464) | Terrestrial soil microbial communities with excess Nitrogen fertilizer from Kellogg Biological Station, Michigan, USA - KB3-175-1 | ecosystem: Environmental > Terrestrial > Soil > Unclassified ... | reverse complement strand
TCCCATCCCGAACAGGACCGTGAAACGACGCCGCGCCGATGATATTGCGGATTGCCCGTGAGAAAGTAGGTCATCGCCAGGGCCCTACATAAAACGCCCGACTTCAACCGAAGTCGGGCGTTTGCATTTGTGGGCCTCGAACATCGCCGCCGCGGTACACGCGGGCACGAACAGGGCCGCCGCGAGCGCGAGGCTCGCGAGAAACTTCATCGTCATCGTCACTTCTCCGGGGAAAAGATCTTCTCGATGGGCTTGCCGAACAACTTCGCGATGGCGAAGGCGAGCGGCAGGCTCGGGTCGTAGCGCCCGGTCTCGATGGCGTTCACGGTCTGCCGCGACACCTCGAGCCTGTCGGCGAGGTCGCCCTGGCTCCAGCCGCGCTCGGTGCGCAGTTCGCGCACCAGGTTCTTCATTTGGAGAGCAGGCGGAGCAGGAGCGCATACAGCCCCCACGTCGCGCCCATCACCGTCCAGACCCAGAACATGCTGATCTTCGGGAATCCGGCCGATTCGAGGAATCCGTAGGTGAGGCTGAGGCCCGCCGTGACGCCCGCGGAGACCGCGAGGCTTTCGAGGGCGCGCAGGCGCACGAACTCGTCCATGCGGCGGAAGTGGCGCGCGATCGCCCACACCGCGAGCATCAACGGAACCATCGGGGTGAGCAGCAGCATCGTTCGCCCGGGCCCGGCCTCGATTTCCTTCGCGAGCGAAATGGATCCGAGCAAGACCGCCACGTACAGCAGCATGGCCGAGAAGAGCTCCACGCGGTATTTCGAGTTGGCTTCACGCTCCTTCATCGTCGTCTCCTGCAGTCGCCTGTGTGTAAAGGATGCTTGACAGGTTAGACGGCCGCGAATCGCTTGTCAAGTGTCCTTTACAGCCCGGCACCCGTGTCGCGCGTTGCGTCTACAATGCCCCCATAAAAAGGGGACTGGCATGAAAAGGAAGGTGCCCCGGAGTCCCTTCGTGCGCGTCCTGCGGGCGGCCTGGGAGCGAACTCGCCAGTCGCCGCGGGAGAAGGGCGCGTTCCTTCTCGCGGCGGTGGCCATCGCCATGGCGATCCTCGGGGGCATTCCGTCGCGGGAGCTCTCGCCGCTCGCCTCCCTCGAGCGCACCGCCTTCGACCTGCAGATGCGCATCCTGCGCGCGGTCCACCCGCGGCCGCTGCCGCGGGACGTCGTGATCGTCGGCATCGACGAGGCGACGTACGCCGCCTATCCCGAGCCGTTCGCGCTCTGGCACAGGCATTCCGAGGCGCTGCTGCACGCGCTCGCGCGCGCGAAGCCGCGAGCCGTCGGCGTCGATGTCGTGTTGCCCGACCATAGCTACGAGTCGATCCTGCCGGGCTCCGACATCGCGTTGATGAAGGGCCTCGTGGACCTGAAGCGCACGGCGCCGCTCGTCTATGTGAAGACGCTCACGGACAAGGGGCAGGCGGCGCCGATACAGCAGAACTACCTGGGAATCCTCGGGCCGGAGAACGTGGGCCTCGACCAGCAGGCGATCGACCCGGATCTCGCCTCGCGGCGCTTCGACGAGGCGGAGCAGTCCGCGCCGACGCTCGCGGGGCAGATCCTGCGCCAGCTCAAGGTGCCGGTGGATAGCGGGTTCATCGACTACAGCATCGGCGAGCCCCTCGACTACGTCCCGATGGGTGCGGTGGCGCCGATGCCGGGCAAGCCGGGGCTGGGCGAGGCGGAGCTGCGCAGGCGCTTCGCAGGCCGCATCGTCTTCGTGGGCAGCGTGATCGGTGGCGCGGACCGCTGGCGCCTGCCGGTGCAGCTCATGGTGGCCGACCCGGGGCGGGCCCGCGACAAGTTCGACCAGCCGGGCGTGCTGATCCACGCCCAGGTCGTCCGCAGCCACCTGGCGAGCGGACTGCTGCACCCGCTGCCGCCGGCCGCGGTGGTCGCGATGCTGATGCTCGCGGCCTGCGCCGTCTTCATCTCCGTACCGCCCGCGGCCGTGATCGGCGTGGCGCTCGCGGTTCCGGCCGCGGTTCTCGCTGCCGGGCTCGCGGCCATCCCCGGCGCGCAGCTCCTGCTCCCCGTGGCCTCCGTGATCGCGACTTTCTGGGTAGCGCTCCTCGCGCGCGGCATCTTCGACGCGGTGGAGGCCGTCATCGACCGGTTGCGCCTGCGCCAATCGTTCGCCGGCCAGGTGAGCCCGGCCGTGATGAAGGAGATGCTGGGTGGGGGCCTGTCGCCCGGCGTGAACGGGCAGCTCGCGGATGTCTGCGTGCTCTTCAGCGATGTGCGGGACTTCACAACGCTTTCGGAGAATATGCCGCCCCACGTGGTCACGACTGTTCTGCAGCGCTACTTCGACCGCATGGTGCATGCTGTGCACCGGTACGACGGCACCGTTGACAAGTTCATCGGCGATGGCATGATGGTCCTCTTCGGAGCGCCGCGTAGATCGAAGGACCCGTGCGGCGACGCGGTGCAGTGCGCCCTCGGGATGATGATGGCGCTGGACTCCCTCAACGAGGAGTTCGAGCGCGAGGGGCTGCCTACCTTGACCATCGGCATCGGCATCAACTACGGCACCGTGACGGTCGGGAACATCGGCTCGTCGGAGCGCCACAACTACTCGGCCATCGGCGACGCGGTCAACGTCGCCGCCCGCGTCGAGGGCCTCACCAAGGACCTCGGCCGCAAGATCATCATCACCGAGCCGGTCGTGAGCCGCATCGAGGAGCGGTTCCACTTCGACGCGCTCGGCACGCACAAGGTGAAGGGACACAGCCCCGTGAAGGTCTGGGGCATTCGCACGTCGCGGGCGGCGCCGTCGCTCGCCGACACCATGGAGGTGGTCAGAACATGAGAACGATCCTGCGCACGCTCTTCGCGATCACGCTCGCCGCGGCGCCGCCCGCCTGGGCCGACGGCATCGCGTTCCTCAGCAACCTGAAGGGGGAGGTCGCGGTGGACGGCAACGCGCGCCCGATCCTGCTCGCCGAGCTCTCGAAGGGCCAGAGGCTCGTGCTCGCGCGGGACGCCCAGGCCTCGATCATGTTCGTCTCCACGGGCAAGGAATACGCCCTCAAGGGACCCGGGGAATTCCTGGTGAAGGACACCGAGGTCGCGGCATCCTCCGGCATGCCTCCGGTCACGCGCGAGACGGCATGGCGCACGTCGGGCAAGGTGCTCTCGCAGGCGGCGCAGACCTCGGCGGCGAGCGTGCGCATGCGCTCCATCCCCGCGCCCAGGGCGCAAGCCGAGCCGCGCCTCCTCTTCCCCACCCAGGGCAACGTCGCGACGCTGCAGCCCACGTTCCGCTGGCGCGCCGCCGATGCGAAGTCCCAGGGCGATTTCGTCCTGCTGGTCGCGGGCCAGGAAAAGCCCGTGCACGTGGCCAAGGCCGCGAACGGCGCCTACCGCGTGCCGGCGAAGCTCCTGCCCGACACCGATTACATCTGGGCGGTGAGCGTGGCCGGCGACGAGATCGGGACCGGGCGCTTCCGCACCCTCCCGGCCGATGCCGTGGCCCAGGTCGAGCAGCGCCGTCCCAGGGACAAGGCCGATTTCTCCGACCGGGTGCTGTTCACGCTGATGCTCCAGGAGATGGGCGCAACCCAGGAGGCCCACGAGTCGTGGTCGCGCCTCGCCGAGGAGCGCACCGACCTTCCGGAGCTCTCCGCGCTCGCCAAGTGATCCGCGCCCCGCGCGCCACGAAAACTACGCACAACCCCTTCCTTGAGCGATAATTTTTCGCTCGGGGAGGGGGGTTCATGAAGGTGGCGGCAGGCAGGCTGGCGGCGTTCGCGGGGCGGGTCCTCGCGGCGCTGGCGCTCGCCTGCGCGGCCCCGGCGCTCGCCGCCAACGACCGCGTCGCTCTCCTCATCGGCAACAACAACTACGCCTCGGCGGCGCTGCGCAACGCGGCGAACGACGCGCACGACCTGGGCGAGGCGCTGAAGGAGCTCGGGTTCAAGGTGATCGTGCGCGAGAACGCGTCGCGCAAGGACATGATCGACGCGATCCGCGAGTTCGGCGCCGCGATCGAAGGCGCCAACACGGCGCTTTTCTTCTACGCCGGCCACGCGATGCAGTTCAAGGACAGGAACTACCTGATCCCCATCGACGCGGCCATGGGCTCCGAGGAGGACGTGACGTTCTTCTCCGTGGAGGTGGGGCAGGTCTTCGACCGCATGGATCGCGCGCGCACCCGCTTCAACTTCATCATCCTCGATGCGTGCCGCGACAACCCGTTCGCCGCGAGCTTCAAGACCTCCAGCGCGGGCCTCGCGCAGATGAGCGCGCCCTCGGGCACGATGATCGCGTACGCCACCGCGCCGGGCTCCGTGGCGGCCGACGGCTTCGGGCGCAACGGCATCTACACGAAGAACATCCTGCAGAACATCAAGGTGCCCGGCATTCCGGCCGAGATCATGTTCAAGCGGGTGCGCGAAGGCGTCGAGCGCGAGACGCGCCGGCTGCAGACGCCCTGGGATTCGTCGTCGCTGAAGGGTGACTTCACATTCGCCTCGAGCGCCGGCCAGGCCGTCGCGGCCGCCGGCCCCAGCGCCGATGCGACGCTGCAGATCGAGCGCGAGTTCTGGGTGAGCGTGCGCGAATCCAACCGTCCCGAGGACATCCGCGCTTACCTGGACAAGTATCCCAACGGCAACTTCTCCTCGCTCGCGCGCAATCGCCTGGACGCGCTGCTGCGCCCTGCGCGGGTCGCCGCCGCCGCACCTGCACCCGCCGAGGCTCAAGAGCTTCCACCCGAGCCGGTGAGGGCCGCGCCCGCCGAGCCTGCGAAGGCCACTCCGGCCGAGCCCCCGAAGCAGACTCCCGCCGAAAAGCTCGCCGCGGCCGATCCCAGCGTCGCCGCGATGCGTCCCGCCGATCGCCTCACGGCGCCGGCGCCGCCGGCCAATGCACCGCCGCCCACCGCACCCGCGGGGCAGAAACCCGACCCGATTCCCGGCCGCGAGATCGCCCCCGGCGTGCGCGAGCTCACGTTCGCCGACGGCTCGATCTACCGCGGCGCCATGCGCGGCGCGAGCCTGCACGGCAAGGGCGAATACATCTCGAAGTCGTTCAAGTACGAGGGCGAGTTCAACGAGGGCCTCAAGCAGGGCGAGGGCACCTACGTCTGGGAGAACGGCGACAGGTACCAGGGCCATTTCGCCGCCGACCGCCCGGACGGCAAGGGCCGCTACCAGTTCGCCAACGGCGACACCTACGAAGGCGACGTGCAATTGGGCGTGATCGTCGGCCGTGGGGCCTACACCACGAAGTCCGGAGACACGTTCGAGGGGTCGTTCGCCAACGGCAAGCCCAACGGCGTGGGCGTATACCGCTTCGCGAGCGGCGACCGCTACGAGGGCGAGATGGCGGCGGGCGTGATGCAGGGCCGCGGCCGCTACTACACGAAGGGCGGCGACCGCGTGGAGGCGCCTTTCGTGGCCGGCAAGCCCCAGGGCAAGGGGACCTACTACTTCTTCAACGGGGACCGCTACGAGGGCGACATCACCTCGGGCGAGCTCACCGGGAAGGGGTCCTACTTCTACGCCTCGGGCATGAAGTACGAGGGCGACGTGCGCCGGGGACAACCCGAGGGCAAGGGCATCTTCTGGTTCCTGGACGGCACCCGCTTCGAGGGGGCTTTCGAGGGCGGGCTCGCCCGGGCCCGCGGCGAGATCGTGAAGCAGGACGGCTCCCGTGCGGCCGCCGAGATCGTGGACGGGAACGCCAAGCTCCTCAATTGACCCCCCGTCCGGTATAATCGTGGGCTCGATAGGGAGTCCCCAGAATGGCCGAACGCAAACGAGTCCGCCGCAACACCCTGGAGCGCAGGTGCCTTCCGAAGACCTTCAAGAGGCTCTTCCTGGGCGCCCCTAAGGGCATCTTCAAGATGCTCGAGGCGATCAAGAAGAACTGACCGCGCTTTCGAGCAAGTCGAGGGCCGCCCGTGGGCGGCCCTTTTCGTTTTTGGGCCGCCAACAACTCGTTACAAAACCTTCGCGGAGCCCAACAATCGCCGCACACCTGCCTCGTAGTCTCGCGGCATGGATTCGGCCAGGGTCGTCCAATTCGTGCTCGGTAACCACGACACGCATTGGCGCGACCTCGAGCGCCTCGACGAGTCGGCCATCGACCGCGAGCCGCGCCGTTTCGTGGGCGGCCGCAACTCGTGGATCGCCCAGACGTACCTGCGGCTGCGCATGTCCCTCGTGGCGCGCGGCTGGACGGTGGGCGTGGGATCGCGCTTCGTTCCGGGGGCCGTGGCCATCGTGCACCGCGACGATGCCAACGACTTCGCCGGCAAGCGCCATTCGAGCTTCCTGGTGGTGGTGCGCGCGGACCGCGCCCCGGTGACCGCGTGCGACCTGGCGGTCGCCCAGAACCGGCTGGACCTTGCCTCCCACGAGCGCTTCCTGCCCCTCTGGCCCCAGCCCGGGCTTCGCGCGCGCGATTCCACTCGCGGCACGGCTATCCGGAGCATCGCCTACCATGGCCGCACGGGCACCGCGCCGGCCTGGTTCTTCGAACCCGGATTGCGCGCCGCGCTGGCGGCGCGCGGAGTCGAGTTCCGGATCGAGCGCACCCGCTGGGAAGACTATCGCGAGGTGGACGTGTCGATCGCCGCCCGCGAGGAGACCGGGGCGATCCTCGCGACCAAGCCCGCCACCAAGGTCTACAACGGGTGGCTTGCGAGGGTGCCCGTGCTCGCGACCGCCGAGCCCGCCTACCGCGAGATCCGCCGCTCGGCCATCGACTTCATCGAGATCGCCGCCGCGGGCGACGTGCTGCGCGCGATCGACTTGCTGCGCGCCAACCCGCGGCTCTTCGAGGCGATGGTGGAAAACGGCGTGAGGCGCGGCGAGGAGTTCAGCGTGGAGGCCACGCGCCGGCGTTGGCTGGATCTCGTCGAGGACGAGGTGGCGCCCGCTTTCGAGCGGGCCCGGGCGGGCCTCGCCTCGCGGCGGTTGTGGCATTGGCGCGCCATGGCGGCGCAGAAGGCGCTGTCGCGCGCGCACCGCGTGCGCACCGCCTACGAGCGCTGGGTGGATGCCCCCGAGCTGCCGGCGCGGCCCCGTCCCGAAGCGGCCTCAGGCCAGCGCGCGGCCGACCACCTCGCCGACGTTGCCTGACAGGCCCGCCGCGGCGCGGATCGATTCCAGAGCGGCACGCGCGTGGGCCTGGCGCCCGCCGTCGTACTTCTTCCACCGGTCGAACGCCCGCGCAAGGCGCGAGGCGACCTGCGGGTTCAGCCGGTCCAGGGCGACCACCTGCTCGGCGACCCAGCGATAGCCGCTGCCGTCGGCCGCGTGGAAGTGCAGCGGGTTTTCCATCGCGAACGCGTGCAGGAGCGAGCGGGTGCGATTGGGGTTGCGGATGTCGAAGGCGGGGTGCTGCGTGAGCGCCTTCACGCGCTCGAGCGTGCCGGGCAGCCAGGAGCCGGCCTGCACGCGGAACCACTTGTCCACGACGAGCGCCTCGCCCTTCCACTTCTCGTAGAACATCGCGAGCGCACGCTCGCGCTCCGCGCCCGCGGAATCCGTGAGGCAGGCGAGGGCGGCCATGGCGTCGGTCATGTTCTCGGCGCGGCGCAGCTCCAGGAACGCGAGGGCGCGCGAGGTCGCGTCGTCGAGCGTCGCGACGTAGGCGAGCGCGGCGTTGCGCAGAGCGCGCCGGCCCGCGGGCGCGGCGTCCGGCGAGTACGGCCCGGGCACGGTGAAGTGCCGGAAGGCGCCCTCGAAACGGGTGCGGTAGCGCGTGGCGATCTCGCGCATGAGGCGGATGCGCGCGACGTGGATCGCGTCGGGGTCGGCCACCTCCATGCATTCGGCCAGGTAGGATTCGGACGGCAGCTGCAGCGCCTCCGCGGCGAACGCGGGGTCCTTCGCGCCATCGGAGAGGATGCGGCCCATCGCTTCGACGAAGCTCGCCGGCACTTCCATCTCGCGGCCGGCGCGGATCGCCTCGACCGCGGCGAGCAGGATGCGGCACGCGAGCGCCTGGCCGGCCTCCCAGCGATTGAACGCGTCGGAGTCGTACGCCATGAGGTGGATCAGCTCGCTCTCGGTGTAGGCGAAGCGAACGCGCACGGGCGCCGAGAAGCCGCGCAGCAGCGAAGGCACGGGCTGCTCGGGCACCTGGCGGAATTCGAACGTCTGCTCGGCGCCGGTCAGGGCGAGCACCGCGGTTCGGCCCTCGCCGCCGCGCGGCGCGCGGAAGAGCGCGCCCGAATCGATGTCGATCGGCAGGTCGCGCCCGTCGAGGTCCACGAGGCCCACGGCGAGCGGGATCACGAACGGTTCCTTGTGCGCCTGGCCCGGCGTGGGGGCGCACGATTGCTTCACGTGAAGCTTGTAGGTCTCGGCCGCGCCGTCGTAGTCGCCGCGGACCTCGACCACGGGCGTCCCGGCCTGCGAGTACCAGCGCGCGAATTGCGTGAGGTCCACGCCGTTGGCCTCGGCCATGGCGGCGCGGAAATCGTCGCACGTCACCGCCTGGCCGTCGTGGCGCCGGAAGTAGAGGTCCATGCCCTTGCGGAAGCCCTCCTTGCCGAGGAGGGTCGCGTACATGCGCACGACCTCCGCGCCCTTGTCGTACACGGTGGCCGTATAGAAGTTGTTGATCTCCTCGTACGAATCGGGGCGCACGGCATGGGCCATGGGCCCCGCATCCTCGGGGAACTGGCGCGCGCGCAGGTCGCGCACTTCCTGGATGCGCACCACGGGCCGCGAATACTCGTCGGCGCTGTATTCCTGGTCCCGGTAGACGGTGAGCCCTTCCTTCAGCGAGAGCTGGAACCAGTCCCGGCAGGTGACGCGGTCGCCGGTCCAGTTGTGGAAGTACTCGTGCGCGATCACCTTGTCGACGGCGAAGTAGTCGTAGTCGGTGGCGGTGTCCGGGCGCGCCAGGATGTATTTCGCGTTGAAGATGTTGAGGCCCTTGTTCTCCATGGCGCCGGCGTTGAAGTCCGACACGGCGACGATCATGAAGCGCTCGAGGTCGAGCTCGAGGCCGAACACCTCCTCGTCCCAGCGCATGCAGCGCTTGAGCGACTGCATGGCGAAGCCCGCCTGGTCGAGCTTGCCGGGCTCCACGTAGATCTGCAGCAGGGCGTCCCTGCCGGAGGCGGTCGTGAACCGGTCCTCGAGGAGCTCGAGGTTCGCGGCCACCAGGGCGAAGAGGTAGGAGGGCTTCGGGAACGGGTCGTGCCAGCGGGCCCAGTGGCGGCCCTGCGCGGCGGCGCCTGCGAACCAGTCGCCGGGGGCGCCCTCGCCCGAGGCCACGAGGTTGCCGTTGGCGAGGAGGCGCGGGAAGCGCGCCCGCTCCGCGCAGATCGTGACGGTATAGGTCGCCATCACGTCGGGGCGGTCGATGAAGTAGGTGATGCGGCGGAAGCCCTGCGCCTCGCACTGGGTCACCAGGCCGTTCGTGGTGGCGTACAGGCCTTCCAGCTTGGTGTTCTTCCAGGGGTCGAAGCGCACGACCGTGTCGAGCGTGAAGGCGTCGGGGACATCGGCGATGGCGAGGCGCATCGCGTCGGCCTCGTAGCGCGAGGCCTCGAGCGCCTTGCCGTCGATGCGCACCTCGAGGAGCTCGAGGTCTCCGCCGTCCAGCACGAGCGGCGCGCCGGGCGTCTCGCGCGTGATCGCGAGCCGCGCGTGCACCCGCGCTTCACCCTCCTCGACATGGACATCGAGCGCAACGCTGGCGATGCGGAATGCCGGCGGCGTGTAGTCCCTGAGGTAGGTGATTTGCGGGCCGGCGTCTCGCATCAGGCTGCCTTCTTGCGGAAGAGGGCCGGGATGGCCTGCTTGGAGCGGCGCTGCTGGGCCTGCTCGGGCTTGGGTGCGGCGGTGGGCGACGGCTCGTAGGGCTTGCTGAAGTCCATGCCGCCCGAATCGCCCGAAGTGCGCGGCGCGGATCCCGCACCATAGCGCGGCTCGCGTTCCTCGCGGCGGCCTTCGCCGCGGCCGCGGCCGCGGCCTCCACGCGAGCGCTCGGCCGGGCGGCCTTCGCCGGCGGGCCTGGGCGGCTTGCCCCGCCGCGGGGCCTCCTCGCGCCTCGGTGCGGCTTCCTCGCGCTTCGCCGGGGCTTCGTCGCGGCGCGGCGCACGCCCGGCTTCGAAGCCCTCGACGTCGCGGACCTCGATCTTGCGGTTGATGAGCCTCTCGATCGCGCCGAGCAGCGGGCGATCCTCGGCGCAGACGAGCGAGAGCGCCTCGCCCGTGGCGCCCGCGCGGCCCGTGCGGCCGATGCGATGGACGTAATCCTCGGGGACGTGCGGCAGGTCGAAGTTCACGACGTGCGGGAGGTCCTCGATGTCGAGGCCGCGCGCCGCGATGTCGGTGGCGACGAGCACCTTCACCTTGCCCTGCTTGAAGTCCTCCAGGGCCTTGATGCGCGCGTTCTGGCTCTTGTTGCCGTGGATCGCGTCGGCGTTGATGCGGTCCTTCTGCAGCTGCGAGGCGAGGCGGTTGGCCCCATGCTTGGTCTTGGTGAAGACGAGCACCTGATCCCAGTCGTTCTTCTTCACGAGGTGCGAGAGCAGCTCGCGCTTGCGGTTGGCGTCGATGAAATGCACGTACTGCGTGACGAGCGCGATGGGCTCGTTGCGGCGCGCGACCTCGACCTTCGCCGGGTCCTTCTGGAACTGCTGCGCGAGCTTGCGGATCTCGTCGGAGAAAGTCGCCGAGAAAAGCAGCGTCTGCCGCGCCGCCGGAATGAGCGCGATGATGCGCTTGATGTCCGGGATGAAGCCCATGTCGAGCATGCGATCGGCTTCGTCGAGCACGAGGATCTGCACCTTGCCGAGGTTCACGGCTTTCTGGCCGATGAGGTCGAGCAGGCGCCCGGGTGTCGCCACGAGGATCTCCACGCCCTTCTTGAGCGCGTCGATCTGCGGGTTGATGTTGACGCCGCCGTAGACGCAGAACGCGCGCAGCGGGATGTGCTTGCCGTAGCCCAGCACGCTTTCGTGCACCTGGATCGCGAGCTCGCGCGTGGGCGTGAGGATGAGGCAGCGCACCGGGTGCAGGGCCGGCGAGAAGCTCTTGGTGGCGAGCGGGGCGAGGCGCTGCAGCAGCGGCAGCGTGAAGCCCGCGGTCTTCCCGGTGCCGGTCTGGGCGGCGCCCAGGAGGTCGCGGCCCGAGAGCACGAGGGGAATGGCTTGCGCCTGGATGGGGGTGGGTTCGGTATAGCCTTGCTCCGCGACGGCGCGAAGCAGCTCGGGCAGAAGCCCGAGGCTTTCGAATGACGTACTGATGGCGATCTCCTGAAAAATCGGCCCGCGAGGTGTTGGCCTCGAAACCGGTTCAGGCAGATGAATTTTGCAGCTTGGGGAATCCGGCCCCCGGATGCGGGGCCCTGGAATCGGTGGAGGCGCCAACCGGATGAGACGCCATCGATCACCTGGGCTCCCATTATACAGCAAGGCGGCGCCTTCCCGACAACATCGCGTAACGCCCGCCCCGCGGGCGAACGGCGCCGTCGCGGCACGTAACAAGCCGTAACCCAGATAGTTGTATCTGCAACCAACGCCGGTGCTAACGTCGCAAAAAGACGTCAGCCGGAGAAATTGGATTGAAAGTCCCCAACGCCGGACCGCGGGGGCTGCGCCACCGTCGCAGCCTGTCGGAGAAGCTCGCGATCGTCCGCGAATCCATGCTCCCCGGGATGTCGGCGGCGCACATCGCCAAGCGCCACCACATCGCGCTGAACGTCCTCTACTACTGGCGAAAGGTGTACCGCGAGCTCTTGGACACGGACCTCACGGGGCCCGACCGCACCAAGGCCGCGGAGAGCGAGATCTCGGACCTGAAGCTGCAGGTGAAGAACCTCGAGAGGCTGCTGGGCCAGCGCACGCTCGAGGTGGCGATCCTCAAGGACAAGCTGGGAATTCCCGGAAGCGGAGTGGACATCGATGAATAAGAGACGGCACATCCACCTGGGCGAGCGCCTGGGGACGATCGAGGCGATCCGCGAGGGACGCCTCACCGCGGAGCAGGCCGCGGCGGGATTCGACCTGCCCGTGGAGGAGATCCGCGCGTGGATGCAGATGCATTCGGGCGACCGCATCTTCACGCTCGACGAGGCGCGCGTCTCGCCCGAGGCGCTGCGGCTGTCCAGGCGCGCCGAGCGCCTGGTCGAGCTCATCGCGGCGGCGGACCTCACGATCCGCGTCCTCAACCGGATGCTCACCGAGGGCGCGGCGCCGCGCGAGGCATGAGGCATTCCAAGAGTTTTGGGGTGAGTTCACCTGATTGGATGCACGCGGTTGCGCACGGACAACGCGCGTGCCGCCCCGGGGCCGAATTCCGTTGACGCTCCGGAGCACGCTCATTAACTTCTCGAAGCCGAATTCAAACCCTGGGGAAAACATGAATCGCAAAGACAACAAGCTCGCCATCGCGGTGGCGGCGGCACTCGCATTTGGGACCACGGGATTCAACGCGTTCGCGCAGCAGCCGGCGGCGAGCGCCCCGCAATCCAAGGAGCGCATCGAGGTCACGGGCTCGAACATCAAGCGCGTCGAGGGCGAGAGCTCCCTGCCGGTCACGGTGATCTCGCGGGAGGAGATCGACAAGAGCGGCGCGACCAACGCGGTCGAGCTGCTGCAGCTGATCGGCGCCAACGCAAGCGCGGGCAGCGTGCTTTCCAGCAGCACCATCGGGGCGACCACCTTCTCCGCGCAGACCGCCAACCTGCGCGGCCTCACGGGCGGGCGCACCCTCGTCCTCATCAACGGCCACCGCGTGAACGGCTTCGCGGGCGAGGTGAACGGGGTCCAGGGCGTGAACCTGTCGGTGATCCCCTTCTCCGCGATCGAGCGCGTCGAGGTCCTGAAGGACGGCGCCTCGGCGGTGTACGGCTCCGACGCCATCGCGGGCGTGATCAACTTCATCATGCGCAGCGACTACCGCGGCGCGGAAGCGACGGTCTGGTTCGGCGAGCCGACGCGCACCGGCGGCGGCAGGCAGGAGAAGTACACCGCCTCGGCGGGATTCGGCGACCTGAACGTGAACCGCTTCAACGTGTTCATTTCGGGCTCGGCCGAGCACCAGCACCCGCTCGACCAGAAGGACCGCAACTTCTCGCGTTCGGCGTATCTGCCCGACATCAACTACAGCACGCTGTCCAGCAACACCTTCCCGGGCCGCGTCACGACGGGCGGCATCGGCACCCCGGGCGGCACCGGCAATTGCACGGGCGGCTTCTCGAGCTTCTTCCCGGACCTGGGCAACTGCTTCTTCGACCCCGCGAGCGAGCCGGGCGTGGAAAGCATTCCCGACACGAAGGACACCAACTTCTTCGGGCAGGTGAAGTTCCAGCTCACCAACAGCTGGCAGGTCTACGGCACCGGCCTCTACAGCAAGAACGAGAACCACTTCATCATCCAGCCGGTCCCGATCTCGAACCTGTTCAACTACGGCCCGAACGGCGACATCCCGGCCACGGTGACGGTGAGCCCGGGCTCGCCCTTCTACCCCACGGCCGATGCGATCGCCGCGGGCGTGAACGGCCAGGTGCTGAATGTCCGCTATCGCGCGGCGCTGAACGGCAACCGCGACACGCTGGACACCAACGAGGGCTACCAGCTCGTCGGCGGCCTGAAGGGCTCCTGGGGCAACTGGGACGCCGACGTCTCGTACACGTACGCGCAGGGCAAGGTGAAGGAAGTGCTGAACGGCGGCTTCCCGCTCTACTCCCTCGCGCTGCCGCTGCTGAACGGCGGCACGGTGAACCTCTTCGGGCCCAACAGCCAGGCGATCGCCGACGCGGTGAAGGCCACCAACTTCAACGGCGAGACCTTCCACGGCAAGGCCACCAGCGAAGGCTTCCAGGGCAAGATCTCCAGCGAGCTCTTCCAGATGGCCAACGGCCCGTTCGCGGTCGCGGTCGGCGGCGAGTACCGCAAGGAGAAGCTGAACCAGTTCTACAACCCGGTGCTCTCCACGGGCGACGTTTCCGGCTACGGCGGGACCTTCTCCGACGTGAACGCGAGCCGCGACGACACG
>Ga0134125_10005808_pt1 | contig 13991 bp, 10 predicted proteins | sample KB31751_FD_96464 | JGI IMG/M metagenome (GOLD analysis project Ga0134125, IMG submission 96464) | Terrestrial soil microbial communities with excess Nitrogen fertilizer from Kellogg Biological Station, Michigan, USA - KB3-175-1 | ecosystem: Environmental > Terrestrial > Soil > Unclassified ... | reverse complement strand
TGCGGCGCCCGCGCCCGCCGCCCGAGCCAGGGGAGCAGCGTCATCCAGAGCGGGACGCTGGCCACGATGAGCGCCGTCTCGCCCGAGGGGACCCACTGCTCGGCCCAGCAGACGAGGCCGTTGCCCCCGCCGAGGAGCAGCGCGCCGACCAGGGCCGCCGCGCCCCAGTTGCGGGCCGCCGGGCGCGGCGCCCCGCGGAGGCGCATGAAGAGGTAGAGCCCGCCGCCGGCGACGGCGAAGCGGAGCGCCCCGGCGACAAAGGGCGGCACGCTGGCCACGGCGATGCGGATCGCCAGGTAGGTCGAGCCCCACACGAGATAGAGCGTGCCGAAGGCCAGCAATAGCGCGGAGCGCGAGGGGGCCGGTGGAGGCGGCGCGCTCAATCGTCGCGCCGGCGCCGCCAGGACGACGGTTGCGTCTGCGTCAGATCGAGGTCGCTCGGCATCGTGCCCCCCGCCGCGCGCGCCGCCTCGGCCGCGGCGGCGATCGCCGCCAGCGCGGCCGTCTCCTCGTCGGGCGCCGGCTGCAGGAGGTCGGCCTTGTGCCGCTCGATGAAGCCCGTGTCGTAGTCGCCCGCGCGAAACGCCGGGTGGCGCATCACCCGGCGGTGAAAGGCGAGGTTCGTCTTGATGCCGCCCACGTGGTACTCGGCGAGCGCGCGCCGCATGCGGTCGATCGCCGCCGGCCGCGCGTCGGCCCAGGCGCACAGCTTGGAGATCATCGGGTCGTAGTGGACCGAGACGACGCTGCCGGACACCACGCCGCCGTCGTCGCGGATGCCCGGCCCCGCCGGCACGCGCAGCGAGGTGATCGTCCCCGGCGACGGCAGGAACCGCACCGGGTCCTCGGCGTAGACGCGGCACTCGATGGCCGCGCCGCGCCGCGGGATGTCCGCCTGCGCGAGCGGGATCTTCTCCCCCTGCGCGACCGCCAGCTGCCAGCGGACGAGGTCGACCCCGGTCACGAGCTCGGTGATCGGGTGCTCGACCTGCAGCCGCGTGTTCATCTCCAGGAAGTAGAAGCTGCGCGCGGCCGAGTCGTAGAGCATCTCGATGGTGCCGGCGCCGACGTAGCCGACCGAATAGGCCGCCTTGACCGCCACCTCGCCCATCCGGGCGCGCGTCTCGTCGTCGATCACCGGCGAGGGCGACTCTTCGATGACCTTCTGGTTGCGGCGCTGGATCGAGCAGTCGCGCTCGTAGAGGTGAACGGCGCCGCCGTGCTCGTCGCCGAACACCTGGATCTCGATGTGGCGCGGGCGGACGATCGCCTTCTCCAGGTAGACGGCGTCGTCGCCGAAGGCCGCCTTGGCCTCGCGCTGGGCCCCGGCCAGCGCCGCCTCCAGCTTCTCCTCGGCGTCGACGAGGCGCATGCCGCGCCCGCCGCCGCCCGCGGCCGCCTTGAGCATCACCGGGTAGCCGACGCGCGCCGCCGCCGCCTTGGCCGTCGCGACGTCGGGGAAGCCGCGCCCCTCGGGCCCGTTGTCGCCGGGGACGACCGGCACGCCCGCCGCCTGCATGCGGGCGCGCGCGCTCGTCTTGCCCCCCATGGCCCGGATCGCCGAGGGCGGCGGCCCGATGAAGGTGGCGCCCGCGGCCGCGACCGCCTCGGCGAAGTCGGCGTTCTCGGAGAGGAAGCCGTACCCCGGGTGCACACCGTCGGCGCCGCTCTTCCGGATGGCGTCCACCAGCTTGTCGATCACCAGGTAGCTCTCGCGCGCGGGCGGCGGGCCGATGGCGATCGCCTCGTCGGCCAGGCGGACGTGCGGCGCGGCCGCGTCGGCCTCGGAGTAGACGGCCACCGTCGGCAGCTCCATCTCGCGGCAGGCGCGAATCACCCGGCAGGCGATCTCGCCCCGGTTGGCGATCAGGACCTTGGTGATCTTGCGGGCCGGCATCAGGTCCTCTCCCTCAGTATCCGGCCGGCGCGCTCGGGCTGCGCGGCTCGGCGCCCGCTTCGATCCCCTGGTCGGTGCGCACGAGGACGTTGGCCGTCCCGATGTGCGGCGCCTCCTTGACCTTGTGCCCGCGCCGGGCGAGCCCGTCGGTGACGTCGCGCGGGATGTCCCCTTCGACCATCAACAGGTCGGGGAACCACTGGTCGTGGATGCGGGGCGCGGCCACCGCCGCCTGCGCGTCCAGCTTCCAGTCGACCACATTCATCAGCACCTGGGCCGTCGAGGAGATGATCGTCGGCCCGCCCGCCGCGCCGACCACCACCTTCACCCGCCCGTCCGCCTCGACGGCGATGGTCGGCGTCATCGACGACAGCGGGCGCTTGCCCGGCGCCACCGCGTTCTGCTCGTTGCCGATGAGCCCGAAGGCGTTGGGGAGCCCGGGGGTCAAGGAGAAGTCGTCCATCTGATCGTTGAGCACGATCCCCGTCTTCCCCGCCACCAGGTGGGCGCCGAAGGTGAGGTTCACGGTCGTCGTCAGCGCCACCGCGTTCCCCTCGGCGTCGATGACCGAAAGGTGCGTCGTCCCGCCGTCCTTGTGCTGCGCGGGCGGCGGACCGAGCGTCCCGTAGGCGTCTCGCGGCAGCACGGCGTCCGGTTTGATCCGCCGCGCCAGCTCGGCGTGATAGGCCGGGCTCGTCAGGTGCGGCAGGTCGACGGAGACGAAGTCGGTGTCGCCCAGGAAGCGCGCCCGATCGGCGAAGCCGTGCTTGAGCGCCTCGGAGAGCACGTGCAGGTACGCCGACGAGCCGCGCCCGTCGCGCTGCAGCGCGGCCTCCGTCGGGTAGTGCGTCGCGAGGATCCCCAGCGTCTCGAGCAACACCACCCCCCCGGATGAGGAGGGGGGCATCGAATAGATTCGCAGCCCCCGGTACTCGCCGCTCACCGGCGTGCGCTCGGTCGCGGTGTAGCCCGCCAGATCGGCGGCGCTCAGAACGCCGCCCGCCTTCGTCACCGCCTTGACGATCTCCTTGGCGATCTCGCCCTTGTAGAAGGCGTCCGGGCCACCGGCGCGGAGCTTGCCGAGCGTCCAGGCCAGGTCGGGGCGCCGCCAGGTCTCCCCTTCGCCGAGCGGCTTGCTGGCGAAGATCTCCAGGAACCGCTGGTCATCCGGCGCGTGGCGATCGATCTCGCCCAGGTTCCGGGCCAGCCGCCAAGAGACCGGAAAACCGCGCGCGGCCAGCTTCTGCGCGCCGTCGACACAGCGGGCAAACGGCAGCTTCCCCCAGCGGCGCACCATCTCGGAGAGCCCGCGCACCTCGCCGGGCACCGCGACCGCCAGGCCCCCGCGCTTCGAGAGCGCGGGGTCGAGCTTGCCGTCTTTCAGAAAGGACGCGGGCGTGATGGCCGCGGGCGCGCGCTCCCGGAAGTCGAGCGCGTAGCTCTTCTTCTCTTTGGCCAGGTAGATCACCGCGAAGCCGCCGCCGCCGATCCCCGACGCCGCGGGGTGCACCACCCCCAGCGCCAGAGCGGTCGCGCACGCGGCGTCGACCGCGTTGCCGCCCCCCTTGAGCGCCGCCACGCCCGCGGCTGAGGCGAGCGGGTGATCGGAGGCCACGGCCGCGTGAGTCGCATGGAACGGCGGCGGGGTGGCCGCGCGCGCGGGCCCGGCGGCCGCCAGCGCCAGCGCGAGCGCCGCGCCCGCGAAAGCCCACGCCAAGGCCCGCCCGAGCAGGTGCAAGCGCGAGCGCGCAGAGCGACGTGCAGAGGAAGCGACGAGGGTGTGATCGCGGCGTGTGATTTCCGATGAATATCAGGGATAATCACTGCTTTGCAAAGCCCGAACGGACCTATAGTCTCGTCGCCGCCACCCCGAAGAACATGAGCGAGCCCACCCCGAAAGAGCCGCGCGGACCGACCAACCTCCGCATCAAGTTTCGCAGCGCCAGCCTCGATCAGTTCATCGAGCGGTACGCCGCCGACGTGAGCCGGGGTGGGATCTTCATCCGCACCCGCGAGCCGCTGGCGGTCAACACCCGGCTGAAGCTCGAGTTCCAGCTGCAGGACGGCTCGCCGCTCCTGTCGGGCGAGGGGACGGTGGTCTGGATCCGCGAGCACGATCAGACGCGCGAGAACGTCACGCCGGGCATGGGCGTCCGGTTCGACAAGCTGTCGCCCGACAGCCAGCCGACGCTGGAGCGGATCCTGACTGAAAAGACGCGGCTCGAGCAGGCCGGCCTGGCGGCGGCCGGTCAGGCCAAGAGCGGGGGCATGGCCGTGCGGCGGCCTTCGGGCGTGTTCGCCAACCTCGACGCCAGCGCGCGCGCCGCCCTCGGACCACCCGGCGGCCCCGGCGCGACCGGTCCCGAAGCGACGCCCATCGCCGTTCCCCCCGCCCCCGCCGTTCCGCCGCCCGCGGTGCCGAAGACTGCCTTTCCGGCCTCGGGCCCTGCCGCCGCCGCGCGGGGTGGCGTGCCGGCGGCTCCCGCTTCCTCGACCCCGTCAGGTCCGTTCAGCCGCGCGCGCGCGACGGGGACGCGCCCGGTGCCGGTCCCCTCGGCGCTGTTCGAGCCGCCCACCGCGGCCGACATCGACAAGGCGCTCGAGGCGTTGCAAGAAGCGCCCGGGCCTGCGCCGGCGGCGCGGCCGACCCCCGCCGCTCCACGCTACGTCTCCGACGACGCCTCCAACGAGCCGACCCGGGTGGCCGACGTGGTCGACGAGCTGGTCGGCGGCGCCGGAACGCGCGCCCCCCTCTCCGGCTCGGCCCCCCTGACCGAGCGGCTCGCCGCTTCCGGCACCGCCCCGCCCGACGCGGCCGAGGAAAATCCGCCGCCCCTCGAGGACGCGGCCGCTCCGGTCGACGGGTCGATCGAGATTCAGGACGTCGATGTCATCCCCGCCGTCCCGGAGCCCGAGGCCGAGGTGCAAGCGCCCGTGCCGCCGGAGCCGAGCAAGCGTTTTCGCGCGGCGTCGAAGGCCTATCCCACGCTGCAGGCGCGCGGCCGCGGCCTGAAGGTCTCGCTCGCCGTCGTCGCCGTGCTGGCGGTGGCGGCCGTCGCGACGTTGAAGCTCCATCTGCTCGATCGTTTCATCCCCCAGCTGCGGGCGCCGGTGCCGGTCGTCGCCACGCCGGCCCCGAGCCCCGCGCCGGCGCCGGCGGCGAATGCGCCGGCCGCGAACGCGCCCGCGGCGAACGCGCCCGCGGCGAACGCGCCGCCCGCAAACACCGCCCCGCCGACACCCGAGGGCGCAGGCGGCAGCGCGGCGGTGGCGGCCGCGCCCCCCGAAAAGCCGGCCGACGAGAAACCGGCCGCGGCAAAGCCGGCCGCCGAAAAGCCGGCCGCGCCCCCCGAGGAGAAGAAGCCCGAAGCCGCGGCCGTCGCGTCCGAAACACACGTCGGAAAGCACCACCCGCATCACCACGCCGAAGCGGAGGCGAAGCCGCCCGCCGCGCCCGCCGCCGAGAAACCGGCCGCCGCTGCCCCGGCGCCCGACAAACCGGTGGCGGAGAACGCCGCGCCCGACAAACCGGCGGCCGACAAACCGGCGGGCGATCAACCGGCAGCGGAGAAGGCCGCTGCGCCGCCCGCGCCCGACAAGCCGGCGGCGGCCGCCGCGCCCACGCCCGCGGCGCCGGTCATGAAGATCACCTCCACCCCTTCCGGTGCCGAGGTGCTGATCGACGGCAAGGAGGTCGGCGTGACGCCGTTCCTGAGCAAGGACGTCGATCCCGCCTCGCCGCACGCGATAACGATCAAGAAGGACGGCTACGAGCCGAGCGAGCGGATGGTGAGCGGCCTCGACTGGTCGCGCCCGCACGGCAACAACCCGCAGACGCTGAAGGTGAACGCCAAGCTGCGCCGCTCGGCGGCCGCCCCTGCCGCGGCTTCACCGGCTGCCCCCAAGGAGGGCGGCGAACAGAAGGACAACGCCCAGCCGGACGACACGGGCGGACCGTACATCAAGGAAATCAAGCCGGACTCTCCCTGATGGCGGCGCGGCCGGCGGCGAGCGGGATTGGTCTGGGTCTGGCGCTGTCGCTCGTACTCGGCTGCCACCGCGCGCCCCAGGCGAGCGATCCGCCGCCGCCCGGTCACCGCTTTCACCGCATCGACGTCCACACGCACATCGCGCCCGACGGTGTCGACCGCGCCGTCCGCCTCATGAACGAGTGGGGAATCGACGGCATGGTCAACCTCTCGGGCATGTACCCGGGCCCGCCCAAGAACGCGCTCGAGCGCCAGCTCGGCGCCGCCGCCGAGAGCGGCGGCCGGATCGCCGTCTTCACCACGCCCGACTTCCGGCTGGTCCGCCGCGTCCCCAACTACGGCGCGGCGATGGCCGAGCAGCTGACGGCCGCCCGCCAGATGGGCGCCATCGGCCTCAAGATCACCAAGGGCCTCGGCCTCGGCTACCCCGCTCCTGACGGCGAGCATCTGCTGAAGGTCGACGATCCCGGCCTCGACCCGATGTTCGAGCGCGCGGGCGAGCTGGGCATGCCGGTGGCCATCCACTGCGGCGATCCGAAGGCCTTCTGGAAGCCGGCCACCCCCGACAACGAGCGCTGGGACGAGCTGCAGGCCCACCCCGAGTGGTCCTTCCACGACGCCGGCGTCCCCTCGTGGCAGGAGCTCTACGACGCGCTCGAGCGGCGCATCGCCCGCCATCCCAAGACCACCTTCATCGCGGTGCACTTCGGCGACGACCCCGAGGACCCCGACAACGTCGGGCGCATGCTCGACAAGTACCCGAACATGGTCGTCGACACGGCGGCCCGCGTCCCCGAGATCGGCCGCCAGCCGCAGGAGAAGATGCGGCGCTTCTTCATCAAGTACCAGGACCGCATCCTCTTCGGCACCGACACCGGCATCGGCGCCGACCAGGACCAGATGATGTACGGCTCGAACGGCGCCGACCCGCCGACACGAGAAGATGAAGTCCGCTTCTTCACCGAGACCTGGCGCTACTTCGAGACGCTCGACCGCCAGTTCGCCAGCCCCACCCCCATCCAGGGACGCTGGAAGATCGACGGCATCGGCCTGCCCGAGGCGGTCCTGCGCAAGGTCTATTTCGACAACGCCGTCCGGATCCTGCGCTGGCGTCCACCCGGCGCTTGACTGGCGAGAGCCGCTCCTCATAATGAGCGCCTCTCACATTCCGGAGTAGCTCAGTGGCAGAGCAGGCGGCTGTTAACCGCCGGGTCGGGGGTTCGAAACCCTCCTCCGGAGCACCCTAGACGGCCGGCGAACTCGCCGGCATGAGACAAGGACACTGACGCCCGCCGAAGGTACGGGGGGACCATCTATGCGACGGCCCTTCGAAGATTGGCGACGCCGATTCGGCGCCCGACAAGCGGAATCGGCCGCGGCCAGCGCATCGGGAACCGAGCGTCAGGTCGAGCCGGTCGTCGTGCGTACGGGGCTGAGCGCGCCCGGCTCGTCCCGAACCTCGGCCTCCGCGACATCCTGCTGGAAGACCTGCCCGAGCACGCGCTCCGTGGCGCGATCGAGCGTCTCGCGCAGCACCCGATCCAGCTCCACGAACTCGGGCCACAAGGTGGCGTCCACGAACCCCCTCGAGACGCGGACCATCACCGTGGTGTAGCGCTGGCGCCGGTACCGAAAGGGCTTGAGGCCGTAACGGCGGGCGAGCGCCATGAACAACTTCCGTGACCAGCCGTCGGCCAGCGTGAACTTGTACTCGACCGGCGGATCTTCCCTCTCGGCCCGTTCGAGGCGCTCCCGGATGCGGTGGATGGCGTTGGCGGCAGCATCGCGCTCGCCCGGTGTCGTGGCACCTGCGTGCAGCGCCTCGATCCGCCGCAGTTTCTCGTAGAGCGCCTTCTCGTCGAGGATCATGACCAGGCGCTCGCCGCCAGGATCCGGAGCTCTCCGTCTCGGCGGTAGACTTTTATCCCCATCACGATCCGGTCATCGCCGGCAAACATCTCCCCTTTGCGCCGGATGAGATCATCGACGACGACTTCCCCTTCGGACAAGGAGAGACCGAGGACGTCGAGCGCCGTTTGTGCGTTCGGCAGGACGAGCTCGCGCGCGTTCGCCCCGTTGAGAACGCAGTTCCAGACGAAGGACGCGAACGTCAGCACCAGCTTCAGGTCGTCGACCGGCGGATCGACGGGGAGACGATCAACGAGCGGGCGCGCGAACTCGATCAGGGTGTCCGACATTTTCTTCGCAAACGGAAGCACGGTTTCTTCGGTTGAGAGGACCGGCGTCGCTCGAAGCCGGAGCGCCTGGCGTTTTTGTTCCCGCTTCCGCCGTTTCCGATCGAGCTTCTTTTGTCGAACACGTTCGGGCTGCACGCTCTCGACGACTACCACCAGTCGGCTGAGGAATGCATCATCGAACTTATCCACAGGAGATGGCGATCACCCGGGGGCATAGGGAGAGCCAGGCGAGCGCGGCGGGCGTCGGGGCGTCACTCTTTGCTCCCTTGCCTGGCTGGTAACCGATCCTCGACCTGTTGGGCCTTGCGCCACCCTCGTCCCCCGGCGGGCCGCTCGACGGCCGGCCGCCGGGGGTTCACCGGCTCTCGGCGCGCTCCAGCTTCTGTCGCTGCCACCGGGTGAGATCGGCGTGGGCCCGGGTCCGCGCCACCGCCAGTTGCTGATCGTGATCGGGGCGCTTGGTGGTCAGCTCGATGACGTAGCCGTTCGGATCGCGAAAGTAGATGGAGTCGATGAAGCCGTGATCGGAGATGCCGCGCGTCTCCATCCCGGCCTTGTTTCCCTTGTCGAACATCCGCTCGAGATCCGCACGGCTCACCTCGACGGCGATGTGCAGGTCGAAGTCGTGCTGCGGCTTGAAGTCGAACGGCCGGTCCGGCGCCTCGAAGAAGGCGAGGCACGACCCGTCGTCCATCGCGTAGAAGGAGTGCAGCGTGTGAGTCGCGCGCCCGCTCTTCGTCTCGGTGATCTCGAAGGCGTTCACCAACGGGAGCTCCAGGAAATCCTCGTAGAACTGGCGCGTGGCCTCCGAATCGCGACACCGGTAGGCGTTGTGGTGCAGTCCCTTGATCATGGCGCTGCCTCCTTCGGCCCGATCAGAGCGTGGTGAACTTCTGAGCTTTGACCGCGTCGGCGAAGCCGTAGTGGGCCTCGTTGATCTGGTTCCACGTCCGGAGCTTGCGCATGTTGTTCACCCACCGCTCGACGTTCGGATAGGCGGAGAACTCGCACTGGATGACCTCGCCGATCGTGGTCAGGCAGACGCCGAAATAGTCGGCGATCGTGATCTCGTCGCCGCAGAGGTACTGCTTCTTGGGCCCGATCCAGAAGTCGTTCAGGAGCTTGAACCAGCCCTGCGCCTTCTCCTTCCCCCAAGCGATCGTGCCGGCGTGGATCTCCTCGCTCGGCCGCTTGTGGTGGGGATAGAGCTGCGGATAGGTCAGCCCGTAGCCGTAGTCCCGATAGAACTGAGTATTGAACCAGTCCATCATCTCGTCCACCTTGGCCCGCTTCTTCAGATCCTGGGGATAAGACGGCAGGTCGTACTTGCCGGCCAGGTACTTGAGAATCGCGGAGCTCTCGGTGAGCCGGAAGTCGCCGTCCTCGAGCATCGGCACCAGTCGGTTGGGGTTGATCGAAGCGTACGGCTCCTTGTAGTGCTCGCCGGTGAGCAGGTCGATGACCTGCTCCTCGCATGGGATCTTGTTCTCCGCCAAGAACAGGCGGACCGGGCGGCTGGCGTTCGAAACGGGGTGCATGTAGAGCTTCATGGTCGTCACCTTTCCTGATTTGGTTCTGGTCGGGGCGTCTCGTAAGGGACGGCTCGTTCGGCCGCCTCCCAGATCTTTTCCATGGCCGGTCGGTGTCGCTCTTCGTGAAGGTGGCCGACCAGGCCGGCGCACCGGGCCACCAGGGCGAAGCCGCGCATGATCTCGGGCGGCACGCCTAGGTCGGCCAGCGCCGCGGCGACGGCGCCGGTGGCGTTGATGGTGAGGTGCCGGCCCAGCGCGTGGTCGAGCGCGGCCGACAGCAGCTCGATGGCCGCGATGTGAGGACCGGCGACGCCGCGTTCGCGCGCCAGCGCGAGCAGCCGGAGGCTGCGGGGATCGTCCGGGGTGTGGAGGTTGTGGCCGAAGCCGGGCAGCGGCTGGCGGGAAGCGCGGTGCTCTTCGACGATGCGCGGCGCCTCCGCGGCCGGATCGCCGGCCACCATGCGGGCGAGCAGCGTGGCGCAACCTTCCACCGTCCCCACGAAACGGCTGCCGACGGCGAGCAGGCCGGCCGCCACCCCGCTCTGCAGCGCCTCAGGCGAGCTGGAGTAGACGAGACGCGCCGCGAGGACACTCGGCGTCAGCCCGTGCTCCATGAGCGCAACGAGGCAGGCGTCCACGAGCGAGATCTGGTCGGGCGTCGGCACCCGGCCGAGGATCTGGAAGCAGATCATCTCCGTGAAGCTGAGCTTGCCGAGGAGATCTCGGGTGAGGCTCTTCCCGCGCACGACGATGTCGTCGGGGGTCGAGGTGGCGATGCTGGTGGTCGCCGGGCGGGTGGTCATCATGCTCCCTTTATCTGTGGAGTGCCCGGGTCGGCGGGCACCCGCGCTTCGAGCTCGTGCCGCTGGATTTTCCCCGAGGCGCTGCGCGGGAACGCCTCGAGGGGGATGAAGTATATGCCTTTCGGCTGCTTGTAGCCGCCGAGCTCCGTCCGGCAAAGCCTCCCCAGTGCCGCCTCGTCGAGCGACGGGTCGCGGCGGGCGACGAACGCCACCGGGACTTCGCCCCAGCGCGGGTCCTTGGCCCGCACCACCGCCACCTCGGCCACCCGGGGATCCTGCAACATCACGCGCTCGATCTCCGCCGGGTAGACGTTCTCGCCGCCCGACTTGATGAGGTACTTCACCCGATCGACGAAGTCGACGCTGCCGTCCCCGTTGCGCACGAAGACGTCGCCCAGGTGGAACCAGCCACCGCGGAAATCCTGGCCGTTCACCTCCGGCTGGTCCCAGTAGCCGCTGAATAAAGTCGGGCCGCGGAGGACCAGCTCGCCGGGGGTGCCGTCGGGCACGTCGCGATCGTCGGGATCGACGAGCCGGACCTGGCAGAACGGGCTCAGCTGCTTGGAGAGTCGTGTGGGTGCCACGCCGATCGGAATCGGGCTCGCCGAGCCAGGAGGGCAGCCGGTCTCGGTGGCGCCGAACGTGTTGGCGTAGGGCGCGCCGAGGAGGCGCGTGATCTCGGCGATCTCCGAGGGGGGCACGAGGTCGGCCATCACGCCGCAAAGCTTGACGCCACGGGGCTTGATCCCCTTCTCCGTCAGCACCCGGGCGAGGCGGCCGACCATCCCGGGCATGAGCAGGAGCCATCCAATCTGCTCGCGCGCCACCAGCTCGGCGAGCCGTTCCGCATCGAACCCGCCCAGCGTGACCACCTTCCCCCCCGACATCAGCGTCCCGAGCGAGTTGTCGACGGCGCCCATATGGTAGAGCGGCGACCAGGCGATGAACGTGTCGCCGGGCGCCACGCCGAACTCCGCCAGCACGGCCAGGTTGCGGACGATCTCGGCGCGGTGGCTGAGGAGCGCCCCCTTGGGCAGGCCCGTGGTCCCGCTCGTGTAGAGGATGAGGAGGCCGTCCTCGGGATCGACGTCGACGGGCGGAGGCTCGGGGGGCGCGCCGGCCAGCAGCCGCTCGTAGTCATCCCCGAGCACGATGGCATCGTCGACCAGACCGCCGATGAGGGCGGCGTGCTTCGGCGAGACCACCGCGGTCTTCGGCGCCACCAGGCGGACGCAATGGGCGATCTCGGGGACCTTGAGGCGCCAGTTCTGACAGGCGACGATCGCGCCCAGGCGCGCGGCGGCGAGAAACAGCTCCAGCACCTCGGCCCGGTTTTCGGCGAGCAGCGCGAGGCGGTCGCCGTGGCCGACGCCGCGGGCCGCCAGCATGCTCGCGGCCCGGCGGGAGCGCTGGTCGAGCTCGCGGTAGGTCAGCGTGCGCGCGCCGTCCACCACCGCCACCCGCTCGGGATGCGTGCGCGCTTGCGCCGAGAACAGGCCGGCGACGGTGTTCTGCGCGGCGCGCCGGACCAGCGCGGCGGGGCCCTTCGGGTCCCCCTCCATCAGCGGGGATCCCCTCGAAAGTACGAGCGATGGCTGCCCCAGGTGGAGGGCCAATCTGGCAGGCGGTTCTCCTCCGCCCACGGCGACAGAGACATCGGCAGCGTGGACTCGAACTGGAACCAGAGGCTGCCGCCGGGGGGGACCGGCCGATCCGCCTCCTCGGCGCCGGCCTCTCGCGCTCGCTCGACGGCGTGCCGGCCGGGTCCGTGCGCCGTGAGCGAGGGGGTCAGAAAGCAGCAGCCAGGCTGGAACGGACTGCCGGGCGCGGGCGCCTCGCGGATGACGCCGTTCACCTCGCTGACGGGGTTGCGGTGAAAGTAAGGCGGCCGGAAAGTCCCGCGCGCGACGTCCCAGCGCGGTGCGAAGGCGATGAAGTCCAGGGTGTTCGCGCCCGGCTCGTCGAGCGGCGCGGTGAGCACGGTGTAGATGGACGGATCGGGGTGGTCGATGCGGACGCTGCCCACCGGCGAGAAGTCGGCGAGGTCGTAGCGGCAGGGGAAGTAGTTGCCGTGCCAGGCGACCACGTCGAAGGGTGAATGGTCCTGGCTCGCCTCCGCGAGGCGCCCCCCGAGCTTGGCGACGATCCGGAAGTCGGGCGCCAGCTTGTCCTCGTAAAAGGGCGCGGGCGCCTGGAAGTGTCGGGGGTCCGCGAGGCCGTTGGCGCCCACCGGCCCGCGCTCGGGAAGCTGGAAATGCCGGCCGAACGCCTCGCCGACGTAGCCGCGCGCGAGCGGACCGGCGAGCAGCACCGAGAAGGCGATGCCGCGGGGCAGGACCGCGATCTGACCAGGCGCGACCTCGAGGGCTCCGAGCTCGGTCAGCACGGTGAGCGCGCCCTCGACCGGGACCAGCAGCAGGTCGCCGTCGGCGTCGTAGAACGCCCGGCGATCCATGTCGCGATTGGCGGCGTAGAGGTGGACCGCGCAGCCGCGCCGGAGCTCGGCGCCGCCGGCACCGGCCAGCGTGACGAGGCCGTCGAGGAAGTCGGTCGGGGCCTCGGGCGCGGGCAGCGGCGCCCATCCGGCGAGGTTGACCTCCGGCGCGCGTCCCGCGAAGCTCGACCCGAATCGCGCCTGCGGCAGCGGCGCGAACGCCCTCCGTTGCGACGCCGGGCGGATCCGGTAGCACCAGGTGCGCAGGTTCTCGGCGCGCCGGGTGGTGAACGCGGCCCCGTTCACCTGTTCCGCGTAGAGACCGAGCGGCGGGAGGCGGGGACTGTTCTGATGGCGCGGCAGCGCGCCGGCCGTGGCCTCGGATTCGAGCGTGTTCCCAAATCCGCTGGCGCCCGGGGCGGCGCGGGCGCCGCGGATGAGCTCGCGGGCGCGCAGCCGCTGGCGGGGCGAAATGTCGTGCCGCTCTCCTGGGTTCGAGAGCAGGTCCACCGTCGCTCCCGCGGCGCGGAACCAGGCGGCGGTCGCCTCGATCCGCGCCGCGTCCATCCAGGGGTCCTTGGCGCCCGCGCCGACCAGGACGGAGAGGTCGCCGAGCCCGCCGCCCGGCGTCCACTCGGACGGCAGGCCCAGGCGCGCCCCGCAGGGAGCAACCACTGCCGCCAGGCCCGCCCCCTTGCGCGCGGCGTATTCGAGGGCGAGGCAGGCGCCCTGGGAGAACCCGGCGAGCGTGGTTGCGGCGCGCGGCACGACGCGCGCGAGCGCTCCCAGCGCGGCGTCGACGCGCGCGAGGGCCGCCGCGACCTCGGGGTGGCCACCGGCCCCTGCTTCGCCGTAGCGGACCCCGTACCAGCGGTCAGCGCCCGCGGCCTCCCGCAGGCCAATGATGGCGATCTCCGGATCGTTCCCCGCGATCTCCCGGTACCGGCGGACGATGCCGCCCGCCTCGGCGTCCCGACCGTGCAGCGCCAGCACCGCCCGGCGCGCTCGCTCCGGGTGTGGCCCGTCGAGCAGAGCGAGCGGCGGCGGCCCGAGCTCGAGGCGGGCGCGGGTGGGGCGCAGTCCGTGTTGCGCGTCGCGAATCATGGCCTCGGGAAGCTCGGGATGCGCGTCGAGCACC